>Ga0315553_10003478_pt1 | contig 12224 bp, 8 predicted proteins | sample SalMarSW160140MG_FD_203099 | JGI IMG/M metagenome (GOLD analysis project Ga0315553, IMG submission 203099) | Salt marsh sediment microbial communities from the Plum Island Ecosystem LTER, Massachusetts, United States - Salt Marsh Sediment SW1601-40 ... | reverse complement strand
AATCGGCGCTTCGCGCGAGTCCACGACGGTACTCGAACAGCCTCTATGCGGCCGAGTTTTCGAGATCGGGGTTTCGCTCGTGGCGCGTCGACCAGGTCAGGCCGGCGAGATTCCGCGCGGGCGAGCGGTCGAGCAGGCTGAGCAGCGCCGCCGAAATCACCGTCACGGCCAGCGACAAGGGCATCACCCAGGTAAAGCTGATTGCCCTGACGTGACCCTGCTCGTTCAGGATACCCGCCTGCCGCCAGGCCGATGCATCGAGCCACCCGAGCCGGAGCAACCCATCGGCGATGTTATGAAAATAACCAATGGCCAGGCTGGTACCTAGCCCCAAGACGGCGGCAATCAGCACGCCCCGCTGTCGCGCCCACGGCACCAGCATGCCCACGAGAAAGATGCCGCCCAGCGGCGCCGTGACGGCGTTGAACGTGCGCGGCATCGTAGCCACGATGCCCATGTCGCCTGGGATGTAGTCGAGGCCATACGCGGCGGCCGTGATGAACAAACCGGCGATGAGCGTGATCCACTTGGCGCGGCGCACGTGATCGTCGCCCGAGGCCAGCGACCTGGCCGCGAGGTCCTGCGGGGCATCGCGCGGCATCCTCGCATTGTGATCATTGCCAGTTCGAGCGCCGCGACCATGGTCCCAGCGCCGCCATTCCATCGACACCACGGTGGCAATCGAGTTGATGCCCGAGTCGATGCTCGACATGGCCGCCGCCAGCAGCGCTGCCAGCACGGCGCCCCCGAAACCGCTGGGAAGGTGGTGCACGGCGAAGGCGGGAAACACCAGGTCGCGGTCGTTCCGCTTCGCCGCATCGAGCCCCTCGACGGCCAGCGGATGATCGGGGAGCGAATAATAGTAGAGCACGGCCAGCCCCACTACCACGAGCATCACATTCAACAACACGCCCAATAGCGAGCCGGTGAGAAAGCTGCGTCGCGCGGCCCGCAGATCGCTGGTGCTGAAGTACCGCTGCACGGTCATTTGATTGGCAGTGTGCGTGCAGATGTGCCATACGCACATGCTCACTGCCACCGTGACAATGGTCGCCCGCTCGAACGGACTCGTGCTGAAAAGCGTGATGGCGGCGGGCGGCGATTCGCCGGCAGCCAGCGCGGCATCTCGGGCAGCGGGATCGACCAGGTGACGCGTGGCCGCCGCGTACCAATCGGGAATCCACGTGCCGGTTATTGCCGCGATGTAGCCGATGGCAAACAAGCCGCCGCCTATGAGTAGCGCTACCTGCACGACGTCGGTCCACACGACGGCCCGCAAACCTCCCATCGCCGTGTAAATCGTGGCCACCAGCCCCAACGTGAACACGATGAGCCACAACGGCAGATCGGTCACCTGGGCCAGCGCTCGCGACGACGCCAGCACGACAAAGCCCATCCACAGCACGACCATGGCGATGAACAGGCCGACACCGACCAGCCGGGTCGCATAGCCGAAGCGGTGTTCGAGGTACTCGTAGGCCGACGTGAAGCGAAACCGCATCAGGAATGGGATGCAGACTGCCCACACCAGCACCACTTCCAGCGGCACGGCCAGCAGCTTTCCCAGCACGTGGGTAACGCCGCTGTTGAATACCTCGCCCGGCTCGGACAGGTACGTCAGGCTCGACAACAGCGAGGCGATGATGCTCACGCCGACTGCCATCCACGGCATCCGCCGGCCGGCCAGAAAGAATTCGCGTTCGCTCCGCTGTCGTCGAGACAGAACGGCGCCCAGGACGAGCATACCCGCCAGGTACAGCACCACCACCGCGTGATCCTGCCAAGAGAGGCCGTGGGGCACGGCGGTAGCCTCCTAACCGAAGGACGGGGAGCGCGTTAGCTTTCGCCGCCAAGTATAAGGGGCCGCGACACGTCGCATTGAATCTTCTGCGGGGAAGCTCCAAATCCCAAGCACCAAATCCCAAACAAATCTCAACTGCCAAATCCCAAACGGGCCACTCGGCCCAAGCCGGTCAACCGGGAATCGATTCGAGCTCGCACTTTCGCCCCACGAGATTGGTCTGATCATTGGTCATTTGGATTTGGTCCTTGGTCATTGCCTCGCCGTAACGCCTGGAATGCCAGTCGGTTACAAGAAATCGGTCCGCTCCCCTGTAACATCCGCTCCGCTTTTACGCCTTACCAGGGTGACGGGCAAAGCAAGCGTGCAACGGAGCACGCGACAAAGCCAAGCCCAAAACAACCTTCCCTACCAGACAGGAGCACTTACCATGACCCGCCTCACCACCCTCACCCTGGCAAGCGTAATCACTTTGGCCGTCACCACCTCGGCGATGGCCGGCGGATTCCAAATCGGATTCGGCGGCGGCAACAAGGGCGGAGCCAGCATCCGCATCGGCAGCTCGAACCATCACGGCAACTCGAACGGAAACTGCCACAATCAGCAGTACTACAATCAGTCCTCACACTGCTACAACTCTTACAATCACGGCGTCGTGATTGTGCAGCAGCCGTGCCGAGTCGATCTGCGGCCCGACCTGTTGATCGAGAGTGCTTCCCTGTTGGCCGCCAAGACGGCCGACTGCGACACGGTCAACCCGGTTCTGGTCATGACGGTTAAGAACCGTGGCGCTTCGGCGGCTGGCTGGTTCTCGGTGCGAGTGCAAGTTTTCCAGACCGCGGGCAACGGCGTGTCGTACCTGTCAGGAACAGCAGTGAAGAAGTTCAGCGGTTTGGCGGCCGGCCAAAAGGCTACCGTGGTCATCAACGGCTTGGCTTTGCCGGCCGGAGCCACGATCGTCGCCGAAGCCGATTTCGCCGACGACGTTCGCGAGACTAACGAAGCCAACAACCAGCACGTGCTCCTGCTCCCGTAATCTGGGAGCGATTCGACGGAAGCGGCCCCACGTCGCTTCCACGACCAGGCGAATGCGGTCGGTGTCGCGGCAACCACGCCCAGCGACACGGCTGCATTCGCCTGGCTTCGTTTCTTGGCCGGGCAAACGCGACGTGAATCTCGCGGCGTTCGGTGGGGAAGCGCCACATGAATGTGGCGGCTATCGGTCTGGCCGCAGGCGCCAAAAGCGTGGTAAACTACGCAACTTGCCGGTGAATGTATTGCGGCGATCCGGAAACCGGCGAGGGAGAATTGGGACAGGCACACTTTGCTCCGCGGACTCCGCAAAGCGAGCCAGTCCCCGAGTGAGCCAGTCCCCTGCGACGCATGGAGGCGGGAACGATGCAAGGCTTGGAAGCCTGGGAAATCGCGCTGTTGGCGATCGCCGCGTACGTAGCCGTGCTCGCGCTGGTACGCCTCATGCGGCGACATCGCGATAAGCTGACCCAAGACTACGAGCAGCAGCTCCATCGCGGCAAGAAGCGCTCGAAGGCCAAGAAGCAAGCGCCCACCGCGACGACCGACAACCCGACCAAGTAATGCCGCTGGCAGGCAACGCTCCCCGCCAGGAACGCTGCTTGAAGAACAGCACTCCCATCATGTCCAAGCGGTTGTACATCGAGACCGTCGGCTGCCAGATGAACTTTCTCGACAGCGAGATGGTGGTGGCCAGCCTGCGCAAGTGCGGCTACGAGCTGACGCGCGACGTGCGCCAGGCCGACGCCATCCTGTACAACACGTGCAGTGTGCGGCAACACGCCGAGGACAAGATCTACAGCGCCCTGGGCCGATTGCGCCGACTCAAGCACGACCACCCCGAAAAAATCGTCGGCGTGCTGGGCTGCATGGCCCAAAAGGATCAGGACCTCATCTTCCGCCGCGTGCCGTACGTCGACCTGATCGTGGGCCCGGGCCAGTTGCACCAGGTGCCCGAGCTGATTGAACGAGCATCGGCCCGCGGGAAGCGGCAAACCGCATTGAGCTTGGATCGCACGGCGGGTTCGGTCGAATCGGTCCGCCGCAGCCACGAGACGTTCGATCCGCTGCGCGACCCCTCGATGCGGCCCACGCCGTTCCAGGCGTACTTGCGAATTCAGATCGGATGCGACAAGTTCTGCACCTACTGCGTAGTGCCGATGACGCGCGGGCCCGAGCAGGGACGACCGCCCCACGAAATCGTGGCCGAGGCACGCGTGCTGGCCGAGCAGGGCTGCCTGGAAATCACGCTGCTGGGGCAAACCGTGAACAGCTACCAGCACACCGCCGACGGGCGGACCACGCGGCTGGCCGATCTGTTGTACCTGCTGCACGACGTCGACGGCATTCGCCGCATCAAGTTCGTGACCAACTACCCCAAGGACATGAGCCGCGAGTTGCTCGAAGCGGTGCGCGACCTGCCCAAGTGCTCGCCGTACTTTCACGTGCCGGCGCAGAGCGGCTCGAATGCCGTGCTGGAGAGGATGAAACGGGGGTACACGGTCGAGGAGTATCTGACGACGGTCGACCGCATTCACGAGATTCTCCCCCATGCTTCACTGGCCAGCGACTTCATCGTGGGCTTCTGCGGAGAGACCGAGAACGACTACCGGAAAACGGTCGATCTGGTCGAGCGGTGCCGATTCAAGAACAGCTTTATCTTCAAGTACAGCGAGCGGGCCGGAACGAAGGCAGCACAGCGCCTGCCCGACGACGTGCCCGATCCGGTCAAACAGCAGCGGAACAACGACCTGCTGGCCGTACAGAACGCCATCAGCGACGAGCTGAACCAGCAGATGATCGGCCGCACGGTCGACGTGCTTGTCGAAGGCTACAGCAAGCTGGCGGCTAAGCGCCGATCGAAAAACCGTCGGGGACTGGCTCGTTTTGCGGAGTCCGCGGAGCAAAATGTGCCTGTCCCCCTCTCCGCAAACGGTTTTCGGATCGACGCGACAAAGCAGAACTCCGGGCCGACGACACAGCTTGTGGGCCGCACCCCCTGCGACCGCATCGTGGCATTCGACGGGACCGAGCGGCGCATCGGGCAAATCCTGCCGGTGACCATCTACGACAACACGCCGCACACGCTGCTTGGTATCCTAGTCGAGGAAGAAGTGGGCGTACCGGTGGTTTCCATCGGCGGCGCCTAGCGCAGTCGCGCCGACATTGATTCCTCGCTCGCGCTTCGGGCTTTGATGTCCACGCGCCTCGCGCGGAGCCTTGATACAGCAACCTGGGCACCATGCTCGTTGACCAGCTAGTCGGTTACCTCGACAACCGCACCGCCGCCGAAAACTGGCTCCGCTCGCTGGGGGTCGACGACCTGCAGCGCGGGCACGCCAATCTGGTTTCGCTGGCCCGCTCGGGCATCACGCTCGATCTTTTGGCGGTGGTGTGCCGTCAGTTGGCCGAGCATCTGCCGCGTACCAGCGATCCCGGGATGGCGCTGAACAATCTCGATCGTTTCGTGGCGGCGTCGCGCAGTCCGCTCGCGCTGGGGTCGCTATGGGAGCGGGATGAGACCGCGCTCCCCATCCTGCTGCAGATTCTCTCGACCAGCCAGCACCTGAGCGAGATTCTGATCCGCGACCCGGAAAGTTACGACCTGTTGCGGATCACCGAAGGACAGCCCGTGGCCCGCGAGGTGCTGGCCGACGAGATGGCGAGCGAAGTGACGCCGCACACCGACGATCAGGCATTGATGGCCATTCTGCGGCGCTACAAACGCCGCGACACGCTCCGCATCGCGTACGGCGACATCGTGCGGGGCCAGAACATGGCCACGGTCACGCGGCAGATTTCGTTTCTGGCCGACGCCATCTGTCAGACGGCCGTCGAAGCGGCGCATCGCAAGCTCGAGCGGGAATGGGGAGTCCCACGCCGCCGCGACGGCCAGAGGGCGCGGTTCGTTTTCCTGGGACTGGGAAAGCTCGGCGGCGTCGAGCTCAATTACTCGAGCGACATCGACCTCATCGCCCTCTATGAATGCGACGGCGAGACCGACGGCCCCCGCCGCATCAGCAACCACGAATACTTCGACCGCCTCACCCGCCACGTAACCAAGCTGCTCACCGAGCCGACGGCGCTGGGAATCGCCTACCGCGTCGACCTGCGGTTGCGGCCCGAGGGGAGCCGGGGTCCCGTGGCCATCAGCCTCGACAGCGCCCTGCACTACTACGACGTGATGGGCCGCACCTGGGAGCGGCAGGCGTTCGTGAAGGCGCGGCCCGTGGCGGCCGATTTCGACCTGGGGCACGAGTTTCTCGAACGGCTCGAACCCTGGATTTACCGCCGCTACCTCAGCCGAGCCGACATCACCGGCATCAAGGCCCTCAAGCGCCGCATCGAGCAGCGGGCACGGCGGGAAGAGGGAGATACCCGCAACGTAAAGACCGGGCACGGCGGCATCCGCGACATCGAGTTCGTCATTCAATTCTTGCAACTTTTGCACGGCGGCGACCTGGTCGACGTCCGCACCGGCAACACGCTGGAAGCCATCGCCGCCCTCGAGCGCGTCGGCTGCCTCACCACGCAGGAACGGTCGATCCTGGAAGAGAATTACTCGCTGTTGCGCAAGATCGAGCACCGCCTGCAAATCTTGTTCGATCTGCAAACGCACACGCTCCCCAGCGACGAGGGCGAGTTGCGCAAGCTGGCGATTCGCATGGGATACGCCGATACGCCGTCGCGCTCGGCACTGGCCTCTTTCCGCGCCGAATTCAAGAGCACGACCGAGCTGAATCGCAAAATCCTCGACCACCTGCTGCACGATGCCTTCGGCGACGAGGAAAAGACGGAACCCGAGGTCGACCTGGTGCTCGACCCCAACCCTTCCCAGCGATTCCTCAAGGAGGTGCTGGGCCGGCACGGCTTTGGCAACGTGCAATCGGCCTACGACCACCTGATGGCGCTGGCCAACGAGCGGATTCCCTTCCTTTCCACGCGGCGGTGCCGGCACTTTCTGGCCGCGATCGCGCCGAAGTTGCTGGCCGCGATCGCCGAAACGCCCGATCCCGATGCCACGCTGGTCGACCTGAGCCGCGTGAGCGATTCGCTGGGGGGCAAAGGAGTGTTGTGGGAGCTGTTCAGCTTCAACCCCCCATCGCTACAGCTTTACGTGCGGCTGTGCGCCACGAGCCCCTACCTGTCCGGCATTCTCACCAGCAACCCGGGCATGATCGACGAGTTGATGGATTCGCTGCTCGTGGAGAAGCTCCCCACGCACGAGTGGCTCGAAGCGACGCTGGGCGAATTGTGCCGCGGCGCCGCCGACATCGACCCCATCTTGCACAGCTTCAAGAACGCCCAACACCTGCGCGTCGGCGTCCGCGACATTTTGGGCAAGGAGGACATTCGCGATACGCACGCGGCGCTCTCCGACGTGGCGGAAGTCTGCCTGCGGCAGATCACGGAGCGCGAGTACGAGAAGCTGGCGTCACGCTACGGTGAACCGACGTGCGCCGGCGGACCGAACGACGGCCAGATCGCCAAGCTCGTGATCGTGGCTATGGGCAAACTGGGAGGGCGCGAGCCCAACTACCACAGCGATCTGGACGTGGTGTTCCTCTACGACGCCGATGGTTCGACGCGGCACCGACGTAGCGAGAAGAGCACGAGCAACCAGCACTTCTTCAGCCAGCTCGGCCAGCGGATTATCAAAGTGGTAACGCAGCTCGGCCCGTGGGGGCGGCTCTACGAGCTGGACCCGCGGTTGCGTCCCACCGGCAAGAGCGGCGCGCTGGCCGTGTCGCTGGCCGAGTTCGATCGCTACTTCTCCGAGGGGCCCGGCCAGCTTTGGGAACGGCAGGCATTGTGCAAAGCCCGCCCGGTTTATGGCACGCCCGATGCCGTAGAGCAAACCATGCAATCGGTGCGACGCGCGATCCTGGGGCGACCGTGGCGCCGCGAGAACGTCGAGGAGATTCGCCACATGCGGCAGCGGCTGGAGGAAACCGCCTCTCGCGAGAACCTGAAGCGCGGCAGTGGGGGCACCGTCGACATCGAGTTCGCCGTGCAGATGCTACAGCTCAAGCATGCCGCCAAGTCGCCCCAGGTGCTCGCGCCCAACACGCTCGACGGCATCGCCGCCCTCGCGGAAGCGGGCCACCTCAGCCGCGACGACGCCGAGTATCTCGGCCAGTCGTACCGTTTCTTGCGTACGATCGAGTCACGGCTGCGGCTGATGAACACCACGGCCCGACACGATCTACCGCACGAATCGTCCGAGGTGAAACGGCTGGCGTACCTGCTGGGCAATACGACGCCCGAGAAGCTCTTGGAAGAGGCGCAGCGCTACACGGTCGAAAACCGCCGCCGCTTCGATCGCTTGTGCGAGCAAGCGGCGGGAGGAAGTGCAGAGTATTGAGTGCAGAGTGCAGAACGAGGAATCCGGAATCGTTATTCCGACCAGCCTGTATCGTCCTCATTCTGTGTTTTACTCTCTGTATTCTGCACTCTGCACTCTGCATTCTTCACTCTCTCTCGATGCCCAGATCGCGTACCGTGAGCAGGCTTTCGACCGCATAGCCGCGCTTGGCGAACGCCTCGGTCGCGCCTTCCAGCCGGTCGACGATCCCGATCACCTTCACGACGCGCAGGCCGAACGCTTCGGCCCGCTCGATCGCCGCCAACGCGCTGCCGCCGGTGGTGAGCACGTCTTCGACGATGACGGCCGATTCGCCGGGAACCACGGGCCCCTCGACGTCGCGCTTCTGTCCGTGCCCCTTGGATTCTTTCCGGACAATGAAGCCCTTGAGCTTCTTGCCGCGCAGATGGGCCAGCGTAATGACGGCCGCGGTGATCGGGTCGGCGCCAATAGCCATGCCTCCCACGGCGTCGGGGAGCGGCTCGCCCAATCGTTCGAGAACGCCCTCGGCCACCTGGCAGGCGCCGGCCGAATCGAGCGTCAGCTTGCGGCAGTCGAGGTAATACGACGCCGTTTTACCCGAGGCGAGCGTGAACTGGCCGAAGGAGAGCGCCTTCTCGCGCACCAGAGCGATGAGTGCGTTGCGATCGTACATGGCACCAGCATAGCAGGATGCCGGCGAGTTGGGAGTACGGCGCGGCGGCGCCGGGAATGCCTAATGACCTAATGACTTAAGGAATGCCCAATGACCAAGTCCCAATGACCAAGGGCGCATGGATGAGTGCATGCGCCATCGCATCGTCATTGGGGCGTCGACATTCGTCATTGCGCAGCGAGCGAATCGAACGTCGATTGGCGAGTGCGGCCTAGCGTCGAATGGTGACCTGCGATCCGGCGGTGAGGATGCCGTACACGTCGGCGGCGTCGCCCGGGCTGAGGCTGATGCAGCCCAATCCCATCGGAGCGGTGGAAGAAGCAGGACTGCCGTGCAGCGACGCACGGCCGCCAAGATCGATCCAGTATTGCCCGTACGGATTGTCGGGTAATCCGGCGCGAATCGTGCGGCCGTCGCGAGCGTAGTAGTCGGCTCCCCGGTCCTTGAACTTCACCTCGTACTTTCCGGGTGGGGGCGCCTCGTCGCCCGACGAGATGGGAAACCGGCCGGCGTACAGATTGCCGAGGAACAGCGTGAGCTTGTGCTGCGCCATGTCGACCTCGGCGCTGAATGGGCCGCGGACCACCTTGAGCGAGGTGCCGGGCGTGAGCAAGGGGCTGTCGATCCCGTTGATGTTGGCCAGGAGTTGAGCAGGCACTTCGTAGTCGGCGGCGATCTGCTCGAGCGTGTCGCCCCGCTCGACGAGATACTCCCGTTCGAGCAGGTGCCGCGTGGAGTAGATCACTTCGCCCGCCAGCGAATCGAGCCAGATGAGCAGCCGCTGCTGCTCGGCGTCGCTCAGTTTGGGCTCGTCGTAATACCGCGACAGTTCGGCCAGCGCGTCGCGCAGGTTGCCTTGCTCGACGAATCGCTCGGCCGCCCGCCACGACGCTTCGAGCTGGTTGTGGATGTCGGCAGGCGCAACGCCGTAGGGAGGCGACCGATCGTCGGACGGTTCCGTGTTGCGCGAATCGTCGCGGTTTCCGCCCTCGGGCGAAATCTCGGGGTTCTCGCCCCCGCGCCATCTTTGGCCAATCCCCCCGTCGGGCGGCACGTGTGGGGAGGGAACCGACGGGTCGCTTGGCCCCGGAGGCGGATAGATCGGGGGATCTAACTCGTCGCCTGCCTTTTCGACGCCGCCCGGGACGTAGTGCGTGCCCGGGGCGATGCGGGGCGGTTGGACTTCGGGCGACTCCTCTTTCTCCTTGGACGAGGGCAGGAGTCTGGCAACCATGTCCGGCTTGTTGAGCACCACGTACACGCCGTACAGCGCGCCCAATAACACGACCACGACGGCTGCCGTCTTTAGCGTATCCATTTCGTCCTCCTTGACGAATCACCGCCGAGCCGGGCGGCTGGGTCGCCGGTCTCGGTATGCCGTGGATCAACGGCAAGCTGTGTCACCCGCAGCCAAACCCACTGCCGTGCGCCGCTTGCGGTTATTTGGCCGTTGTGCACAATTCGGTTTTCGGCTCGTCGGCGCCTCGGCCAGGGCGCCCGCCGAATCTCTGCCGGTATTCCGTCGACTTCCGCAACGATACGAGCGACTCGCGATGGCACCGCAGTGGGTCGACGACGATGATCACGACCGCTACGACTCTTTCGACGATCTCGGCGACAGCGAACCGCTCGACGAAACCGACGACGAGCCCGCGCTGGTCGACTGCCCCGAGTGCGGCGGCGCCATTTACGAAGAGGCCGAGCAGTGCCCCTTGTGCGGCGCCTACGTTATTCACCGAAGCAGCCTGTGGACGGGCCGTTCGCTGTGGTGGATCGTCCTGGGGCTCTTGGGCATTGCGGCCGTAATCCTCGTTTTGGCGCTGGGTCGCTTCTGATCGACGTTATGCCGCGCGATACTCTGCGCCGGGGGGATGATAGCGCATTGCCGCGATTCAGGCCATAGCATTGGACCAGGCCGACGCCGGCGACAGCATTGCCGTGCTAGCGTGCGCGAGAATCGTCGTGAGACGCCGTCGTGAGACGCCGTCGCCGCTGGCTCCGGGCTAAACGACGGGGGGCCGCGGTTCGGCCTGTCCTTCCCGCAGCCGGGCGCGAATCGCTGCGAGTCTTGTCGCCAACTCTGACTCGAAGCCGCGGTCGACGGGCTGGTAATACTCCCGCTCGACTCCCAGATAATCCTGCGCGGAAACGCCCTCGGGCGCATCGTGGGAGTACTCATAGCCGACCCCATGGCCCAGCGCCTTGGCCCCTCGGTAATGGGTGTCGCGGAGGTGCACGGGCACCGGCAACAGTCGCGCCTCGCGTACGTCGCTTCGCGCCTCGCCGATGGCCAGCGTCGACGCGTTCGACTTCGGGGCGCACGCCAGGTACGTCACCGCTTGCGCCAGCGTCAATTGGCACTCGGGCAAGCCCACCAGTTCGCACGCCTGCGCCGCGGACACGGCCACCAGCAGCGCCTGCGGATCGGCGTTGCCCACGTCTTCGCTGGCCAGGATCACCAGCCGGCGGCACAGGAACCGCACGTCCTCGCCCGCTTCGAGCATGCGGGCCAACCAGTACAGGGCCGCGTCGGGGTCGCTCCCCCGCAAGCTTTTGATGAGCGCGCTAATGGCATCGTAATGCGCGTCGCCCGTGGCGTCGTACTCGACCGCTTTGCGCTGCACCGACTCTTCGGCGAGTTGGCGGGTGAATTCGAGCGGCCGCTCGTCGCTCGACAGCACGCCGACTTCCAGCGGCGAGAGCGCGCGTCGGGCATCGCCATCGCACACTTGCGCGAGGAACTCCAGTGCGTCGTCGGCCAGGTGGATGTCCTGGCCGCCGAATCCCCGCTCCCGGTCGGATAGCGCCCGCAAGAGCAGCACCTTCACGTCGTCGGGCGCTAACGGCTCGAACTGGAAGATGCGGCTGCGGCTGACCAGGGCGCTGATGACCGAGAAGAACGGGTTCGACGTCGTCGCCCCCACCAGCGTGACCACGCCTTCCTCCACGTCGGGCAGAAGCACGTCCTGCTGCGCTTTGCTGAAACGGTGAATCTCGTCGATGAAAAGCAGCGTTTTGCGGCCCGAGGCCGCCAACTCGTTGCGGGCTTCGTCGAGCACTTCGCGGACTTCCTTCACGCCGCTGGTTACGGCGCTGAGCTGCTGGAATCGAGCGTGACTCTCACTGGCCAGCAATCGCGCGAGTGTTGTCTTGCCGGTTCCGGGCGGCCCATAAAAAATCACCGAGCCCAGCCGATCGGCCTTGAGCAGGCGGCGCAATAGCTTCCCTTCGCCCAGGAAGTGTCGCTGGCCTACGAACTCGTCGAGCGTGGCCGGGCGCATGCGTGCCGCCAATGGCTGTGCTTGACGAAGGTTCTTGGCTTCGACCTGATGGAAGAGGGACATGGGCATTGAGACTTGAGACTTGGGGGT
>Ga0315553_10003477_pt1 | contig 12225 bp, 11 predicted proteins | sample SalMarSW160140MG_FD_203099 | JGI IMG/M metagenome (GOLD analysis project Ga0315553, IMG submission 203099) | Salt marsh sediment microbial communities from the Plum Island Ecosystem LTER, Massachusetts, United States - Salt Marsh Sediment SW1601-40 ... | reverse complement strand
CTTGGCCTGCTCGACACTACGTTCCGCGACGGCCCGCATCTCATTGGGGATTTCAAAGGACGGCGTCGTTCCCTTGATCATGGCACTCTCCTTTGAATGGTGGCGGACCCAATGCCGGCCGCCTTGTTAATATTATTGCACTGCAACATGAACAATGCAAATGCAATTTCATAATCCATTCGGATGGACTAGCCCAATTAGGCTAGCCCAAAACATTAATTGCATCTCCAGTCGTCTGACGGCTGGCATGTTCGACAGGAACGGGCGCAAGAAATCCGCTGGCAATGTGGCGATAGAGCTTGTCCGGAACGACCCGCATTGGAGATGACAATTCCCATCGCTTGGCTCCGGGATCATCGGCTCGCCTCAGGCAGCGCATCCGGCGCCAATCATGGGCCTCGGATATCCGGCGGATCCCATCAATTAACGCGGTCGGCGCACCGCGGTTCGGCGCAGCGGATCCGTCGGCGCTTGCCCGACGCCGCAAGGCGCATGATGGCCACATTGATGTAGACCAGCCAAATCGGCGCTGGCCTGTTTCCTGTGAGGGCATGCTTGTTGCGGCGGCACGCAAGGTGACAGTCGCCATGGCTTCGGCGACGAGGCGCCGGCACCCTTGTTGTTGTAGCGCTCCTCGAAATAATTGTGGCACGCTCGACATGGCTCGCAGGGCGGGTGGCATGTTGAAGCACATTCCCGAGAGCGTGCGGTTCCCGCATAGAATGGAAGGTGGATCGTTCACAGTTATCAGGCGTTATCACCGTCGCGGCCGCGCGGCGCGGCCGCCAGCGAGCGGCTTGGAAGGTGCTTGGAACCGATCGGAGACCGTATGTGGACTAAGGTCCGCCAAATTCTCGGCACCGGCATAACCGCCCTTTCGGTGACGGTCGCCGTGCTTTTGCCGGGCGGCGCGCGCGCCGAAACGGTCGATTTGCTGCTCGCGCTCGCTGCCGACGTTTCCCGCAGCGTCGATGCGCAGAAGTTTCAATTGCAGCGCGAGGGCTATGCCGCCGCTCTCACCAATCCGCGGGTGCTTGAGGCCATCAGCGCCGGCCGCCACGGACGGATCGCCATCTGCTATATCGAATGGTCGGGAGCCAGCAATCAGAAGGTCGTGGTCGACTGGACGATGATACGCGACGCGGACAGCGCCAACCAATTCGCGAGCCAACTGGCCGAAACGCCGCGCTCCTTCGCCGATCGCACCTCGATCAGCGGCGGGATCGATGCCGCCATGGCGCAGATGGAGCGCGCGCCGTTCGAGGCGCACCGGCGGACCATCGATGTGTCGGGCGACGGCACCAATAATTCCGGACGCGACGTGACGGCTGCCCGCGACGAAGCGGTCGCCAAGGGCGTCACCATCAATGGTCTTGTTATCCTCACCGAACAGCCGCTGTCGTGGAATGCTGAGCATACCAACCCGATGGGCGGGCTCGAGAACTATTATCGCGCCAATGTGATAGGCGGCCCCGGCGCGTTTGTTGCGGTGGCCGAGGACTTCGCCGCTTTTGGACAGGCGATCCTCAACAAGCTCGTCGCCGAAATTGCGGACTATCAGTTGAGAGACATCGCGCCAGGATCTCTCGCGAAGGCCGAAGCAGCGCGGCGCTGATAGCCGGGGTCCGCAACCGCTTTTCCATCGGACCGAAACGCGAATTCGCAACGCCTCCTGCGGCGCTGTTAGTAAAGCATTTTCCGGCGAAGTGGGAGCCGGTTCGCCGCAGAAAATGCGACCACTAAAAGAAAACTAGAGCATTTTCCGGCGAAGTGGGAGCCGGTTCGCCGCAGAAAATGCGACCACTAAAGAAAATTAGAGCGAATTCCGATTCGATCGGAACGGAATTCGCTCTAGGAGCGCATGCTTTCGTTAGCACCACGCCTTTGCGTGAGAGACTCTGTTTGGAGACCGGCGGTGAAGTCAGGTTCGCTGCCGCGAAATGGAGAAGACGATGGAATTTATCAACTCGCCCGCGGCGAAGGCCGCGAAGCTGCCCTTCAGCCAGGCCGTGCGCGTCGGCGATGTTCTGTATCTTTCGGGAGCGCTCGGCAACAAGCCGGGCACGCTCGAACTCGTCCCCGAAGGCATGGAGGCGGAAGCGCGGCAGACCATGGAAAACATCGGCGCCGTCTTGAGGGAGAACGGCCTGTCGTTCCGCGACGTATTCAAGTGCACGGTGATGCTCGCCGACATGTCGAAATGGGCCGACTTCAACAAGGTCTATGTGAGCTATTTCGAACCCGATCGCTTGCCCGCCCGCTCAGCCTTCGGCGCGAATGGTCTCGCGCTCGGCGCCCAGGTCGAGGTCGAATGCTGGGCCTATATGGGGAATTGATGATCGCGTAATCCCGGCCCCGATTGATGCGGGAGCTCGCCAATCAGATCGGCGCTTGGCGGCAGTTATCGGCCGCGGAGCGTGAGCATAAGAATTAGGCCTTGCTGGTCGCGCGCCCCTCGCATCGATCGCAGCTAAGCCTCACTCCCGCAGCTCCGGCACGTCCTTGTACAAGGCGAGCGCCTCGGGATTGGCGAGCGCTTCGGTATTCTTCACCGGCCGCCCGTGAACCACGTCGCGCACCGCGACCTCGGTGATCTTCCCCGAGCGCGTGCGCGGGATATCGGCGACCTGGACGATCTTAGCCGGCACATGGCGCGGGCTTGCCCCGGCGCGGATCTGCTTGCGGATGCGGTCTTTGAGCGCTCCGTCGAGGGTTACGCCCTCGCGCAGCCGTACGAACAACACCACGCGCACGTCATGCTGCCAATTTTGGCCGATGCAGATCGCCTCGACCACTTCGGGAATCTGCTCGACCTGCGCATAGATTTCCGCCGTGCCGATGCGCACGCCTGCGGGGTTCAGCGTCGCATCGGACCGGCCATAGATGATGATGCCGCCGTGCCGTGTCCATTCGGCGAAATCGCCATGCGCCCACACATTGGGGAATTTCTCGAAATAGGCCGCGTGATACTTTTTCCCCTCGGGGTCATTCGAGAACATCACCGGCATGGAAACGAACGGCTTAGTACAGACGAGCTCGCCTTTTTCCTCGCGCACCGACTGGCCATCGTCGGAATAGACGTCGACCGCCATGCCGAGGCCAGGGCCCTGGATTTCGCCCTTCCAGACCGGCTCGGCGGGATTCCCTAAGACGAAGCAGGAGATGATGTCGGTGCCGCCGGAGATCGAGGCGAGATGTAGGTCGGCTTTGATCGCACGATAGACATAGTCGAAGCTCTCGGGCGCGAGCGGCGAGCCGGTCGAGGTGATGAGCCGCAGGGCGGAAAGATCGTGCGTCTTGGCCGGCGCAAGGCCTACTTTGGCGCAGCCGTCGATGTATTTCGCTGAGGTCCCGAACACGCTCATCCGCGTCTCCTGGGCGTAATCCCACAGTACCGCCGGATTCGGCGCGAAGGGCGAACCGTCATAAAGGAGTAGCGTCGCTCCGCTCGCGAGCGCCGCTGCAAGCCAGTTCCACATCATCCAGCCGAGCGTCGTGAAGTAGAACACGCGCTCGCCGGCGCGAATGTCGCAGTGGAGCTGATGCTCCTTCATAAGCTGCAATAAGGTGCCGCCGGCGCCATGCACGATGCATTTGGGCACGCCGGTCGTGCCGGAGGAATAAAGGATATAGACGGGATGATTGAACGGAAGGCGCGTATAGGCAATCGGCTGGGGCGCGAAAGACTTGATAAAGGCGTCGAGCGTGACCGCGCGCGGCAGCTCTTTCGCGACTGCTTCCGCTTCGCCGAGATAGGGCACGACAACCACGGTCGAAGCCGAGTCAAGCTGGGCCACGATCGTCTTGAGCTTGTCGACGATGCGCACCGTCTTGCCGTTGTACCAATAACCGTCGACGGTGATGAACAGCTTCGGCTCGATTTGCCCAAAGCGGTCGAGCACGCCTCGCTCGCCGAAGTCGGGCGAGCAGGACGACCAGATCGCCCCGATCGAGGTCGCAGCCAGCATCGCCGCGATCGCTTCCGGGATGTTCGGCAGCATGGCGGCCACGCGGTCGCCGACCCCGAGGCCCGCCGCTTTCATCGCCTGCTGAAGGCGCGAGACCAGCGTCTGCAACTGCGCCCAAGTGAGCTGTCCACCCGCCTTGTCCTCGCCCCTAAAAATGATCGCCGCGCTGTCGTCGGCGCGGCGCAGAAGGTTCTCGGCGAAATTGAGCCGGGCGTCAGGAAAGAACTGGGTGCCGGGCATCTTGTCAGGGTCGACAAGCAGGCGGCCGCCTTTGTCGCCAACCACGCCGCCGAAGTCCCACACGAGATCCCAGAATGCGGCGCGCTGAGTGACCGACCAGGCATGCAGATCGCGATAGGTCTTGAGATCGAGTTGATGCCGCCGATTGACCTCGGCTATGAAGGCCATGATTCGGCTCCTGGCCACGCGCTCTGGCGACGGTGTCCACAATGGGGCCTCTGTCATAAAAGGAACCCTCCCTCAAACGCCATGCAATAGCATTTTGAACAGTTTAGCCCACATGCGCCGCTCTCGCGGGAGGTCTTCCCGGCCACGAAAGGGTCACAGAGGGCGCGCAAGTTCCGCTCCCTCTGCTCGAGCATAAGATATTCTGGCGCCAGCTGAAACGGATCATCGCGTGAGCGCTCCCACCGGCTTTAAGCGGCTTGGAGTTGCCGTCGGCGCCCTCATAGGCGCGGGACTAATCCTGCTTGTAGCCGCCTCCTACCTCGTCTCGGCCGATGCGGCCCGCGATTCGGTCATGGCGGAGATCAAGGCGGCGACCGGCTTCGAGCCGACGGTGCGCGGTCCGGTTTCGCTGTCGCTCTTTCCCTCGCCGCAAGTGTCGCTGGGCGACGTCACGTTGGGGAACTGGGACACTCGTGATTCACCATTAATGGTCAATCGCATCCTCGCTCACGTCCGGTGGCTGCCGTTGCTGACAGGGCGCTTCGAAATTGCCGATGTCGCTTTTGATCAACCGCGCATCACCCTCACCATCGGCCGCGACGGTCATTCCAATTGGTCGCCCTTGATCGACATGCTGGCGCGCACCGTCCGCACCGGCGGCGAAGTCGGGGCGCCGACATTGTCGTTCTCGGAAATCCGCATCAGCAACGGCGTCATTGTCGTCGAAGACAGAGTGCGCAGCCGCACCGAGACGCTAGAGCGGGTCGAACTGTCGCTCGCTTGGCCCTCGATCACCAAGCGCTTCGCAGCGACTGGGCGCGTTTCCTGGCGTGACGAACCGCTCGATATCGGCCTCACCATCGCCGATTTCCCCGCTGCGCTCGCCGGCGACGTTTCCGGGCTCAAGCTGCGCATCGCCGGGGCGCCGGTGAAGCTCGCCTTCGACGGCGCGATGAGCTACCTGCCGAGCGTCAAGATTGACGGTACGCTTGCCGCCGACACGGTCTCATTGCGCAATGCCATGCGATGGGTGTCCGGCAAGTCGTTGCCGGGGAGCGGGCTCGGGCGCTTGTCGCTTAAAGCACGCACCAACATGGTTGGCGGGGCGATCGCGTTATCGAACCTCAATATAGAGCTCGACGGCAACGTCGCCGAAGGTGTTCTGACTTACGCCACGCGCGGGAGACGCACCCTGCAAGGGACCCTCGCCGTCGATACGCTCAATCTCACGCCCTATACCTCGGCGCTGCGTCTGCTGACCGCGGGGGCGCGAGTATGGGATCGCAGGCCGATCGCGCTCGATTGGTTCGACGCTATCGATCTCGATTTGCGCGTCTCGGCCGCGCGCGTCATCGCTGGCCATAGCCGACTCGGACGCACGGCCGCCACCGCGACCCTGCGCAATGGCCAGCTGACAGTCACGGTCGGCGAATCGCAGGGCTTCAACGGCGTAATCAACGGCTCTGTGGCGATCGCCAAGACGAACGAAGGTGCGCGGTTGCGTTCGCAGCTACGTCTGACCAATGTCGATCTCGATACCTGTCTCACCGATATGTTCGGCTTCCGCCGCCTCGAGGGCAAAGGGGACTTGTCGCTGGAGCTCGACGCCGAGGGGCGCAGCGTGCTCGCGCTTGCCCACACCTTGAACGGCAGCGTGACCCTGGCCGCGACCAAAGGCGCGCTCACTGGCTTTAACATCGAGCAGCTTCTCCGCCGGCTGGAGCGACGGCCGCTCGCCGGCAGCGCCGATTTCCGCAGCGGCCGCACGCCTTTCGAATCGCTCAAGATCGCGCTCCGAGTCACGCAGGGCACTGCGAATTTGGAGGAAGGCCGCTTTGTTGGCGCCAATGTCCGCCTCGCGCTCAGCGGCCGGGCCTTCATCCCCGCGCGTGAATTGGACATCAGCGGGACGGCAAGCCTGCTCAAGGAAGGCGCGGCGCCGCCCACTTTCGAATTGCCCTTCTTCGTGCAGGGCAGTTGGGACGACCCGATCATGTTGCCGGATACCCAGGCGTTGATCCGTCGCTCGGGCGCCGCCGCGCCGCTGCTTGACGCCGTCATCGATCAGCGTGCGCGCGAGGGGGTGCGTTCGGCGATCGATCGATTGATGGGAGACCGCGCAACGCCGGCCCCGCGAAACGACGCGGCCATACCGATCCCGACTGAATCACCCTCCGGGCATGACGTCTCGGCCGAGGGATCGCTGTCACGCTGAACGATCGCCGCACCGGAAAATGCGCCGAGAATCGCGTTCTGTATTATCATGCGACCGGCGAATCAGCCGCACCATCGAGCGCGAGAACACGGGCGCATGTTGTTGAGGCTTCTGCACACGCTGGTGAAGATCGCAGTTGCTGCGCTGATCGTCGGAACGATTCTTGCCCATTTCGGCATCACCATCGGCGCGCTCGCCACCGAACTCGGCGTTTCCTCCGAGCGGTTCGGCGAATTGCTGCGCCAGGGAGTCGCCTGGGCGTTGCCCAATCTGGTCCTCGGTCTCGTCGTCATCGTCCCCCTGTGGTTCCTCGTCTACATCATTCGTCCGCGCGGACAGGGCAGCGACTGAACGAATCAGGTCATCGCCCTTTCGAATGCGTGACCGCTCCGGGATTCAATAGGCGGAGACTTGCTGTCGCCGCTCGGCGCGGCGGATCAGGATCGATGCGGCGATGACCACCAGTGCGATGACCGCGACAAAGATCGTGCAGACGGCGTTGATCTCCGGCTTCACGCCAAGACGCACATCGGAATAGATGCGGATCGGCAGGGTGGTAGCGCCCGGTCCGGTGGTGAAGCTCGCGATCACCAGGTCGTCCAGCGAAAGCGAAAAGGCGAGCAGGAATCCCGCCGCGATCGCCGGCGCGATGATCGGAACCGTCACCGTGAGGAACGTGCGCAAAGGCGGGCAGCCGAGATCCATCGCCGCTTCCTCCAGCGCGCGATCAAAACTGGCGAGGCGCGACTGCACCACCACCGCGACGAAGCACAAAGTGAGCGTGGTATGTGCGATGGTGATCGTCAGAAACCCGCGATCGAGATTGATTGCTACGAAGAATAAGAGCAGCGAGAGACCGGTGATCACCTCCGGCATCACCAGCGGCGCATAGAGCATCGCGGCGAAGGGCAGGCGGCCGCGGAACCGGCCGAGCCGCGTCAGCGTGAGCGCCGCGAGCGTGCCGAGCACGGTCGCGGCGGTCGCCGATGCGAGCGCGATCAGGAGCGAATTGGCCGCCGCCTCCTGCAGGGCGCCGTCATCGAGCAGCGCTGCGTACCAGCGCAATGACCAGCCGCCCCAAACTGTGACCAGCCGCGAGGCGTTGAACGAATAGATCACGAGGATCACGATCGGCAGGTACAGGAAGGCGATGCCAAGGGTGACTGAGACCAGATTGAATGAAGAGAATCTGCGCCCCACGCTTATCTCCCCTCGATTTGGCGCGAGTGCACGTTCTCGTAAAACGCGATCGGGACGACCAGCAAGGCCAGCAGCACCACCGCGATCGCCGAGGCGACCGGCCAGTCGCGATTGGCGAAGAACTCGGTCCACAGGGTCTGGCCGATCATCAGCGTTCGCGAACTGCCGAGAAGATCGGGAATGACGAACTCGCCGATGATCGGGATGAAGCACAAAAGCGCGCCGGCCGCGATGCCGGGCATAACGAGGGGCAACGTTACGAGAAAGAAGGTTTTCCAGCGCGGACAGCCGAGATCGGCAGCCGCTTCGAGCAGGCTTTCGTCGAGCTTCTGGAAATTGGCGTAGAGCGGCAGCACCATGAAAGGCAGGTACGAATAGATGATGCCGATATAGACGGCGGTGTCGCTCGCAAGCCAGGCAACCGGCTCCTCGATGAGGCCAAGCGCGCGCAACGCGTCATTGAGAAGGCCATCGCGCTGCAGGATGTTGATCCAGGCATAGACGCGGATCAGAAACGAGGTCCAGAATGGAAGAATCACCGCGACCAGAAGGATCGGCTGGGCTCGGCTCGGCGCGCGCGCCATGCCATAGGCGATCGGTAGCCCGATCGCGATGAGAACGAGCGTCGATAGCGCAGCGATTTGCAGGCTCTTGAGATAGGACAAAAGATAGATGTCGTCTTGAGCCAGCAGCCCGTAGGTCGAAAACGAAAGCCCTTCCAGAAAGGCTTTGAGTCCCGCCCATCCGGCCGCAAGATCGAGGGTGGGCGTGTAGGGCGGTTGCGCGATCACGGTCTGCGACAGGCTGATCTTCAGCACGATCAGGAAGGGCAGGAAAAAGAACGCGATCAGCCAAAGATAGGGCAAGGCGGCAATGAGCCAGCGTCCCGACAAGCGGTTACGGGCAGACCGAGACTTCATCGGCCCTCTCATACGGTCAGCAGCACCGCGGCGTCCGGTGCGAAGGAAAGCCAAACCCGGTCTTGCCACCCGATCGGGCGTTCGGCGAGCCGCACGGCGTTGGTTACCGAGGCTTTCATGGTCGCGCCGTCGTCGAGCCGGACCTTGTAGACCGAAATATCGCCGAGATAGCCGATATCAACGACGCGCCCGGATACCGTATTGAGGGCGTTGGCTGGCGGCGGCGTGAGCGCGAGCCTGAGTTTCTCCGGTCGTACGGCAAACGCTGCCGGCGCGCCGGGTTGCACCTTCGCCCCTGCGCCAGCTTGGAAGCGCCGTCCCTGGGCATCTTCGAGCACGACGCCGTCCGCGCTCGCCGCTAGCGTCCCCTCGATCAGGTTCACGTCGCCGACGAATTCGGCCACCCAGCGCGAGTTGGGCTGTTCGTAAATCTGCTGGGGCGTGCCGACCTGGGCAATCCGCCCGCGGTTCATGACCGCCATCCGATGCGCAACCGTCATCGCCTCCTCCTGGTCGTGGGTAACGATCACGAAGGTCGTGCCAAGCCGCGATTGCAGTTCCATCAGCTCGAACTGTGTTTCTTCGCGCAGTTTCTTGTCGAGCGCGGCGAGCGGTTCGTCGAGCAGAAGAACTTTGGGACGCTTCGCCAGCGAGCGGGCAAGCGCAACCCGCTGGCGCTCGCCGCCCGAGAGCTGGTGCGGCTTGCGGTCGGCCAAGCTTTCGAGCCGCACCAGTTGCAGCATTTTGCCGACCTGTTCGGCGATCTCCGCCTTAGGCAGCCGGTCCTGCTTGAGCCCGAATGCGATATTGTTGAACACGCTGAGGTGAGGAAACAGCGCGTAGCTCTGGAACATCATATTGACCGGCCGCCGATAGGGCGGGAGTCCGACGATGTCCTCGCCGGCGAGCAGGACGCGGCCGTCGTCGGGCGTTTCAAAACCTGCGAGCATGCGCAGAAGCGTCGTCTTGCCGCAACCGGACGGCCCGAGCAGGGCAAAAAACTCGCCGGCGTAAATGTCGAGGCTGAGACCCTCGACCGCGATCGTGCTCCCGTAGCGTTTGCTGACGCCGTCAAAGCGCACGACGGGCTTGGCGTTCGGATCGGCCCAGGGGGTAAAACCACGTCGCATGGAAAATTCCGCAATGGTCGCCGGCGGCTTTCTTGTTGCGGACGGATGGCGTGCGGATCAATCGAATTTTTTCGACGCGGCGTGCCGCTAGGTCTTTCGCGGCCACGGTCGGGCGCGCGGATTCTGGATTCTATTCATGGGGTTCGGCCCGGATACTTGCATCGCATCTGGTCAGGGCAAGGGTACATCGGGCCGGCGGCATCGCGAGCGATGGCAGTGCCGGTCGCGCCGGCCCCAATGACGGCGAGATCGAAATCGGCCATGTTGTCCTCGCCATACCGCGGCCGACTATCATGCCGGGCGTCGGCAGGTCGGCGCGGCGCGCGACTCGCGCAGCCGGATGGCTGACCGCGTCATTAGCACGCTTGAGGTGATGAAATGGACTTTGATGGTTTGCATGTGGTCGTGACTGGCGGAACAGGCACGCTTGGCCAGGCGGTTGTGGCCGCGCTGATCGGCGCCGGGGCGACCTGCCATATCCCCTATCGCAGCGAGTCTGAAGCCGAACGGTTTCCCTTGCGCGATCACGCGCAAGCCAAGCTCTATCCGAACTGCGATCTCGGCGATGAAAGCAGCGTCGACCGGCTGTTCGAGCGCGTCCCAGCACCTTGGGCATCGGTTCATCTCGCCGGCGGGTTTGCGTTCGGCCCGCTTAGGGAAATGACAGAAACGACCCTCCGGCGGCAGATCGAGACTAATCTCGTCACCTGTGCGCTCTGTTGCCGGGGTGCGCTGCGCGCATTCGCGCGAACCGGGAAGGGCGGCCGCATCGTCAATGTGGCCGCACGCGCGGCCATCGAGTGGCGGACCGGCGCGAACATGGCGACCTATGCCGCGAGCAAGGCGGCTGTCGCCGCGCTCACCGTCGCGCTCGCCGAGGAGGTCGTGAAAGAGGATGTGCTCGTCAATGCGGTCGCGCCATCGATCATGGATACGCCGGTGAACCGCAAGGACATGCCAAAGGCCGATTTTTCGGCATGGCCCAAGGTCGAGGAGGTCGCCTCCACGATTCTCTTTCTTGCTTCGCCGGCCAATACCATAACGCGCGGCGCCATTGTGCCGGTATATGGGAAGACATGAGAGGCGTGTGAGCCGACCGAGAAGCGCTGGTTCGTCCTTTTCCTAGGCGGCAATAAGCGCCTCAGTAATCTGCGCCAAATCGTGCTCGCGCGCGCTGAGAAACGCTGCAAGCCCCCGCGCGATCGGCAGCGCCAGGAGCGCCAGCATCCGGAAGGTCTCGATTTCCAACAGCCGCTGCTATCAGGTTCGACATGTCGAAAATCAGATCGCAGGTGTTGCCGTTCTGACGAAGCTCGCCATTGGGCGGGCTATCGTCGGCTCTTTTTGCTCTCGTGGCGCAAAACCAGATCAGAAGTCGGCTGGAAATGGCGAAATGGGTTAGAAAGTTCAAAGATAGGAATAACTGCAATGCGAACAATTTCAGAACAATGGCGGGAAAATCGACCCAAAACGAGTACCTTTTGCCCCGTGCAACCTTTTTCGACTGTTGGGCTTTACGTAAAGCGGTCAGCGGATATATAGGATTGTATCATTTCATGATTCGTGGAGGCCGATATGGCGGGGATTAACATCAAGGGTCTCGATGTTGACGGATTGCTGGCGCTGCGGGGCGAAATAGATAAACGCCTTACCGAAAAACGTCGCGATCTGGAAAAGCAGCTTTCTCTTCTCGGCGCGGAAGCCAAGCGCGGACCGCGCGGCGTCGGTGGTTTACGGGCAGGTTCATCGCGTCGGACGAGCGCGATGAAAGGTCGCAAAGTTCCTGCAAAATATCGTGGTCCAGGAGGAGAAACTTGGGCCGGGCGCGGCGCCCAACCCCGGTGGCTTGCCGCCGCGTTAAAGGAGGGCAAGAAACTTGAGGACTTCCTCATCGAGAAATCGGCGCGGAAGTCAACCCGTAGATCCCGCGCGAAGCAGTGATGATAGGAGCAGCCCTCCCTTCTCTTCGACCTCCGCATCCCTGTGACGTTGTTATTGAGAATTTCGAGAGCCGGCGGATCGAGCTTTAGAGCATTTTCCGGCGAAGTGGGAACCGGTTCGCCGCAGAAAATGCGACCACTAAAGGAGAACCGGAGCGAATTCCGATTCCACCGGAACGGAATTCGCTTTAGCGCCTGCGGCGCTGCGAAAGCGCTGTGATTCCCAATCCCAGGGCAAAAGGCGTCAAGGCTTAGAGCATTTTCCGGCGAAGTGGGAACCGGTTCGCCGCAGAAAATGCGACCACTAAAGGAGAACCGGAGCGAATTCCGATTCCACCGGAACGGAATTTGCTTTAGCGCCTGCGGCGCTGCGAAAGCGCTGTGATTCCCATTCCCAGGCCAAAAGGCGTCAAGGCTTAGAGCATTTTCCGGCGAAGTGGGAAC
>Ga0315553_10003475_pt1 | contig 12228 bp, 4 predicted proteins | sample SalMarSW160140MG_FD_203099 | JGI IMG/M metagenome (GOLD analysis project Ga0315553, IMG submission 203099) | Salt marsh sediment microbial communities from the Plum Island Ecosystem LTER, Massachusetts, United States - Salt Marsh Sediment SW1601-40 ... | reverse complement strand
ACTTTCAACCCGACCAGGTCGGCGATCTCGAAGAACCGGCGATAGGTCAGTGTCTCCCGGGCAACGCGCCAATAGGTCAGCTGCCAAGTCTGCATCTCATGCAGCTCATGCAGGGCGTTCGTGTCTGCGGCAACCGCGGCGATGGCAGTTTCAATTACCCGCCTGGTTTCGTTTTCCTGCGCAGCCTCGGCAAGCTCGGCCTTTAGGCCGGGCGAGGTCTCCGGCGTCACGACCGCGAAGCGCCGTGCCCATTCGGCAAATTCGTCGCCTTCGGTGCGGGCAAGAACATGGGCATAAGACGGGGGCGTGATCGGGAGCTTGAGGCCGCCGTAGGAGAACGTGATGCCGCCATCGTTCGTGTCGAAATTGAGCCCGAACTTCCCTTGTTCCAGAGCCTCGCCATAGCTCGTCCCCAGGGCCGGCACGAGCAGCTTGGGCGCCGCCCAATCGATGTCGAAGAACTGGGCGTAGTCGCTGGCCTGTCCCCATTCCAGCACGTCACGCCAATAGGGATTATAGGTCGATGCACTCATATGGTTGGGCACGAAATCGAGGAGGAAGCCGAGCCCTTCCGCCTGGAAGGCCGCGATCATGCGTTTGAAGCTCTCATCCCCGCCGAGAACGGGGTCGATGACGCAATCGTCGATCACGTCATAGCCGTGCGTCGACCCCGGCTCGGCCTTGAAGATCGGCGATCCGTAAACATGGCTGATGCCGAGGCGCGCCAGGTATGGCGCAAGGCCCGCAGCCCGCTCGAAGGTCAGGCTGTTGCGGAACTGCAAGCGATAGGTTGCTGACGGGACGATCATGGCGTGCGCGGCCGTTCCCGCGCGACCGCCGATGTCACCGCGCGGAACAGCTCGGTCGCGGCGATCTCGTCGAGAGTCATCGGCAGTTTCCGGCGCCAGTTCGGGTGCTCGTCGACCGTTCCCGGAAGATTGGCTTGTTCCAGCTTGCCTGCCAAATCCTCAATCTGCACCGCGAACATGCGTGATGCCGACTTGGCAAGCAAGGTATGGGTGGTCACCACGACGGTCTCCGGCAGATCGTCGGGGCAGGGGCGGGTCCCATGCAAAACCCCCTCCATTGACGGCGGCAAGAGACCACACTCGTTGAGTGCCGCGAGAAGACGGCAGCGATCGTTTGCCCGTGCCTCCCGCGCCTGGGCCGCGCTTGCGGGAGAGGCGATCCCCACCCTTGCGTTTTCGTCGATATCGCTCCCCGCCCACCAGCCCCTTAACGTCGGAAGATCGTGCGTCGAGATGCAGGCAAGGGCCCGGTGAGCGTAATCGGCGGGCGCGCGGAAACGGGCGTCCCCCTCGCGCTCGAAATAGAACACGCGGTAACCTTGAATTTCGGCTTCGTGCATCACCTCGCGAAACCCTTCAGGCACCGTGCCAAGATCCTCGCCGATGACGATCGTGCGCCGGGCCTGGGAGACTTCGGCAAGAACGCGAAGCATATCGCCGAGCGGATAGGTGAGATAGGCGCCGTTGCTCGCCTCGATCTCCTGTGGGATCAGATAAAGCCGCTTCAGACCCATGGCATGATCGATGCGGACAGCGCCTGCGCTGCGCATGAGTTCGTCGAGGACATCCTTCAGCGGCTCGCAGTGGCGCGCGGTAAGCGCGGTGGGAGAAAGCGGGGCGAGCCCCCAGTCCTGGCCTCCTTGGTGGAGCATGTCAGGCGGGGCGCCGAGACGGGCTTGTCCGAGCACCGTATCCGGCTCGGACCAGGTGTCGGCCCCGTCCGGTGCGACGCCGACGGCAAGATCGAGATAGAGACCGATGCGCATGCCGGCAGCAAGAGCGCGCTCCTGAGCGTGCCGAAGCTGCGTCTCGGCCAGCCATTGCAACCACATATGGAAAGCGATGCGATCGGCATTGTCTTGTCCGAACTGCCGCACCGCATCTGCATCGGCCTTCCGGTACGCCTCAGGCCAGCCAGGCCAGCCGGCAGGATAGCCTTGGCCGACAAGATCTTCCGACAGCGCCTCGTAGAGAGCAAAGCGGACGAGCGGCGCTCCGCGCGCGGCGCAGAACTCGGTGAACCGCGTCATGGCTTCGGGCTCGGACCGTTTAAACACACGGTAGGCCTCGTCCAGCGCGCGCCGCTTAAGCCGTGTCACTTCGGAGTAATTCACGAACTCGCTTGCGCGCGTAGCCGCGGCCGCTTCTCGGTCTGCCGGCACTGCGTATGGCGTTTTATCGAGAGCGATATAGAGGGGATTGAGGAAGCGTCTGCTCGAGGGCGAATAGGGGCTGATACGCGATGGGTCGGCCAGGAACAGCGCGTGGAGTGGATTCACCCCGATAAAATCGGCGCCGGTAGACGCAGCGAGCTCGGCCAGCCGGGCGAGGTCTTCGAAGTCGCCAATGCCCCAATTGCGGTCCGAGCGAAGCCCATAAAGTTGGCAGGTGATTCCCCATACGCGTCCCCCGGCAAGCCAGCCGGGCATAAAGCAGCGCGCGTCTGCCGCCGTCGCGCGGTCATCGGCTATGCGTTGCGGCGCCGATTGCAGGCTCCGGGCGATCTCGGCCTCGTCCGCGGCTGCGACTCCCAGCACGCGCAACAGAGCGCGTTTGGTTTCATCGCTGGTGATGCAGTGTTCGCCCGCTTCGCTGATGTAACTCGGCTCGATACCGTAAGCCTGAGCCAGCCGGTCAAGAGTGTCGCTCATGGCCGGGGCCGGGATTGCGGCGGCACATCGTTGAGCCGCACGACCACAGACCAGGAGGGAAGGGTGCCGGACTGCAGGCCTGCCGACAGGCCCGGGACTGTTTCGTAGATCAGCTTTCCGGTCGCGGCCTGCCGCACCGAGGTTGGAAGCTTCCAGATGTCGCCGCCGAGATTTGCAAATAGCACCAGATCGCTTCCCTCGCCGAGCCGCCACTGGACGGCAAGCCCTTGCGTGTCGGCGCAAAGCGTCGTGCCGGCATTGCCATCGATGCTCACAAGCCGAGGCGCAATCTCGCGCCGCCGGATTTCGAGCAAACGCCCGACCAGATCGGCCCGCTCGCTATAAGGTGAAGCCGATTGTTTGTCCCAATCGATCTTCGACGCCTGGAATGTCTCTTCGGCATTCGGGTCCGGGATTCGCTTTCGGGTCTCAGGATCCTGAAAGCTTTGCCAACGTCGAAACTCATTGCGGCGTCCCTCACGAACCTGTTCGCCAAGCTCGCCGTGAAAATCCGTGAAATAGCAGAACGGCCGGGTTTCGCCCCATTCCTCGCCCATGAACAGCAGCGGAATCTGCGGGCTCAAGAGCAGAATTGCGAGCAGGGCCTCTATGGCTTGCGGTGAGGCCAATGACGAAAGCCGCTCGCCGAAGGCGCGGTTTCCGACCTGGTCGTGATTTTGCAGGAAATCCACGAAAGCTGTAGGCGGCAGACCCGCGCTCGGTTCGCCGCGGCGCGCGCCATCGCGGAAGACCGACGGCTCGCCCTGATAGATGTAACCCTCGGCCAGCGCGCGCGCGAGCTTCGCCACCGGAGCCTCGGTGTAGTCGCGGTAATACCCGTCGGACTCGCTCGTCGCGATGACATGGGCGGCATGATGGAAATCGTCGTTCCATTCGCCCGTGTACAATGTCGGCATGCCGTCTTGGCGTGGATGGAGACTGACGATGTTGCGATCGTCCTCGGTGGTCAGATGCACCGGACGATCCCTGATGCGGCTTCGTATCGCGACCGCGATCTCCTCAAGCAAAGACGGCTTGGATTTATCGCGAATCTGATCGATGGCATCGAGGCGTAAACCGTCGAACCGGAATTCCTCCAGCCAATAAAGGGCGTTCTCGATGAAGAAACTGCGGACCGGCGCGCGGTCGTAAGCGATCGCGGCACCCCACGGCGTGTGGTCCTCGGGATGGAAGAACCCGGGCGCATAGAGGTGCAGGTAATTCCCATCAGGACCGAAATGGTTGTAGACGACATCGAGAAGGACCATCAGCCCGCGCGCATGTGACGCGTCGATCAGCCGCTTGAGCGCTTCGGGACCGCCATAAGCGACATGCGGCGCATAGAGCAACACGCCGTCATAGCCCCAGCCGCGATTGCCAGAAAACTGTGCCACAGGCATGAGCTCGATCGCGGTCACCCCGAGTTCGACAAGGTCATCGAGCTTGGCTTCGATGCCGGCAAATGTTCCTTCTTCGGTGAAGGTGCCGGGATGAAGCTCGTAGATGACGGCCTCCTCCCAAGGCCTGCCTTGCCAATTTGAGCTTCGCCAATCGTAGCCGCGCGGGTCGATCAAGAGGGAAGGGCCGTGCACGTCGCCGTCTTGAGCTCGCGCCGCGGGGTCCGGCACGCGCATGCCGTCGGGCAATTGGAACATGTACCGGGCCCCAGGCCGGACGAGGCCGGTCGAGAGCTCGAACCAGCCATCCCCGGCGCGGGTCATGGGCTCGACCATACCGCTGTCGGCCGCGACCAAGGAGACTGCATCGAGCGCAGGGGCCCATAGCTGGAAACGCGCGCCACCGTCAGGAAGACTCTCCGCACCCCAACTCCGCTCGAACGCGTAGCGTGCGCCCATTAGCGCTTGCCTTCGAACAGAAACAAAGTGCGAGCCGGGAGAGTTACGGTGGCGCCAGGCGCGATGGGATTGTCGTCCGGTTCGATCACGCCACGGGCGGTATCGACCAGCAAGCGCCAGCTAGCAATGCCTGTTGGCGCGGCAAGTTCGAACGAAAGATCTTCGGAATGGGAGTTGGTGAGCAAGAGCAACGGCAGGTCACCGGTTCCACATAACAACAAGCCGATGCTTCTGGAGTGGTTATTGTCCCAGTCCTTCGGCGTCATCTCCCCGCCGTCGGGCTTTAGCCACTTCGCGTTCTTTGTGCCGTCGGGCGAAATCTCCGCACCGTGCAAAAAGTGAGTCTGGCGAAGCAACGGCAACCGCCGACGCAACCCGATCAGCTTGCGCATGAACGCGAGGAATGCTTGGTCGCGATCGCCGATTGCGCTCCAATTGAGCCAGGACATCTCATTGTCCTGGCAATAGGCATTATTGTTACCGAGTTGCGAGCGGCCGATTTCGTCTCCCATCAGGATCATCGGCGTGCCTTGGGAGGCGAGCAGGGTCGCCATCACGTTGCGACGCATGCGATCACGCAGATCGAGGATTTTCGAATCTTTGGTGGGACCCTTACGGCCGCAGTTCCAACTTCGGTTATCGTTATGGCCGTCCTTATTGCCTTCGCCGTTCGCTTCGTTGTGCTTCCGGTTGTAGGAGTACATGTCCATGAGCGTGAATCCGTCATGTGCGGTGACGAAATTCACGCTTGCCCAGGGACGCTGGCCTCGATTGTCGAACAGATCGGCAGATCCGAGCAGCCCTTTGGCAAGCCCCGGCACGTAACCCTGGTCGCCGCGCCAGTAGCTGCGGATATCGTCGCGATAGCGCCCGTTCCATTCGGCCCAGCCGGGAGGAAACCCACCAAGACGGTAACCGCTTTCGCCGATATCCCAGGGCTCGGCAATGAGCTTTGCCGGCGAAAGCGCCGGGTCCTGCAGCGCCGTATCGAAAAAGCGCGCGTTGTTGACAAAGGCGCGCTCCTCGCGAGCGAGAGAGCTTGCCAGATCGAAGCGGAATCCGTCGACGTGACACTCTTCCACCCAGTAGCGGAGCGAGTCCATGATCATTTGCAGGACGCGCGGGTGGAACTGATTGATGGTGTTGCCGCAGCCGGTCGTGTCGTAATAATAGCGCTTATCGTCGGCGAGCATGTAATAGCTCGCATTGTCGACGCCACGGAAGCACAAGGTCGGCCCGAGGTGATTGCCTTCGGCAGTGTGGTTGTAGACCACGTCGAGAATGACTTCGATATCGGCTGAGTGCAGCTGGTGCACCATGTCGCGGAACTCGGCCGGGTTCGCGCCCTCAGAGACATAACGCGGGGCCGGGGCAAAGAAAGCGACGGTGTTGTACCCCCAATAGTTTTTAAGCCCGCGTTCAACAAGATAGCGGTCGTCAACAAAGCCCTGAACCGGCATCAGCTCGATGGCGGTGACGCCGAGTTTCACAAGGTGTTCGATCACGCTCGGCTGAGCGAGCCCGGCAAAGGTCCCGCGCAACTCCTCCGGCACATCTGGATGCAGCGCCGTCAGCCCTTTGACGTGCGCCTCGTAGATGATCGTGTCCGCCCAAGGAATGCGGGGACGCCGCTCGTCACTCCAGGGATAGGCCGGCTTCCAGTGGCTGCCGAGATCAACGACCACGCACTTCCGCATGAACGGAGCCGAGTCGCGTGTGTCGAAAGAGAGATCCTCGTCCTTGGCGCCGACCGTGTAGCCGAATAGCGCATCGTCCCACACAAGTTGCCCGTGCAGCTGCCGGGCGTAAGGATCGAGCAGAAGCTTGTTCGGGTTGAAGCGATGCCCGTCTTTCGGGGCATACGGTCCATGCACGCGCAGCCCATAAAGCTGGCCCGGGTTGATCCCTTTTACATAGCCATGGAAAATCTCGTCGGTGTATTCCGGGAGTGCGATGCGCGCGGTTTCCTCGGCGCCGTCGGGACTGAACAGGCAAATTTCCACGGCTTCGGCGTTCGCCGAGAACACCGCGAAATTGACGCCTTGTCCGTCGAATGTCGCGCCTCTGGGATAAGGAAGGCCTGCACTTAGCTCGTACACGCCGGGACCGTACTGCATCTAATTGCCGGCGTGTTGAAGCACCACCGTCGCCAGCGGCGGTAAGGTCAGCTCGATTGAGTAAGGGCGGCCGTGCACGGCCTTCTTCTCGGCCTTCACGCCTCCGAGATTGCCGACATTGGAGCCGCCATAGACGTCGCTGTCGGTGTTCAATTTCTCCACCCAAGACCCGGCTTTCGGCACGCCGAGACGGAAATTGTGCCGGACAACCGGGGTGAAGTTGCAGACAATCACAACGGGCGCGGTCCCCTCGCGGCCATAGCGAATGTAAGACAGAACGCTCTGCGCGGCGTCGGACGCATCGATCCAATCGAATCCCGATCCCTCGCAGTCGAGTTGGTAGAGGGCCGGCGTGGAGCGATAAAGCCCATTGAGGTCGCGCATCAAAGCGTGCACCCCGCGATGGGACGAGTCAGAAAGGAGGTGCCAGTCCAGAGACTGGTCGTGATTCCACTCGCGCTCTTGGCCAAACTCTCCGCCCATGAACAGCAACTTCTTGCCTGGGTGAGTCCACATGAACGCGAGATAGGCTCTCAAATTTGCGAATTGTTGCCAGCGGTCTCCCGGCATCTTGCCGAGCAAGGATCCTTTGCCGTGCACCACCTCGTCATGGCTGAGCGGGAGCACGAAGTTTTCCGAAAACGCATAGACGAGACCGAAGGTGAGCTGGTTGTGATGATACGACCGGTGTTCCGGGTTCTTCGACATATAGGACAGCGTGTCGTGCATCCATCCCATGTTCCATTTGTACCCGAAGCCGAGCCCGCCGCTGTCGACCGGAGCAGACACTTGCGGCCAAGCAGTCGATTCCTCGGCGACGGTCATACTGCCGGGCATCTCGCCATAGGCGAGGGTGTTCATGTCGCGCAGGAAGCTCACGGCTTCCAAATTCTCCCGGCCGCCATGGACGTTCGGCTCCCACTCTCCGGCGGCGCGGCTGTAATCGAGATAGAGCATGGACGCGACCGCATCGACCCTTAAACCGTCGACATGGTACTGGCTGAGCCAGTACAGCGCATTCGACTGGAGGAAGTTCGAAACCTCGCGCCGGCCGAAATTATAAATCAGCGTGTCCCAGTCCTTGTGGACCCCGCGGCGCGGATCCTCATGCTCATAGAGCGCTGTGCCGTCGAAACGAACCAGCCCGTGCGGGTCGCTTGGGAAATGCGCCGGCACCCAATCGATCAGGACTCCCAGTCCGGCTTGATGGCAGCGGTCGACGAAACGGGCGAAAGCCTCCGGCGGGCCGAAGCGCGCGGTCGGGCTGAACAGACCGATCGGCTGATAGCCCCAAGACCCGGAGAAGGGATGCTCGCTGATCGGCAGGAGTTCGATATGCGTAAAGCCGAGATCGCTCACGTAAGGAATGAGCAGATCGGCAAGCGCGTCATAGGAGAGAAAGCTGTTGCCTTCGCCGCGGCGCCACGAGCCGAGATGCACCTCATAGATCGAAATCGGTGCCGACCGCTCCTGAGCTTTGCTGCGCTGCTCCATCCACGCCTGGTCGCTCCAGGTGTGCTGCACAAGCCCATGCACCCGCGATGCCGTCGAGGGTGGGGCTTCTTGGGCGAAGGATAGCGGATCGGATTTGAGGGGGAGCCGGTCTCCGCGCGCACCAATGATCTCAAACTTATAAAGTGCGTCGCGCGATACCCCGGGGACAAAGAGTTCCCAGACACCCGCATCGTGCCGCTTGCGCATGGGATGGCGGCGGCCGTCCCAGCCGTTGAAATCGCCAACCACGCTGACGCGATGTGCATTCGGGGCCCACACGGTGAACGCAACGCCGTCGACACCTTCATGCGTGGCCGGATGCGCGCCCATCTTCTCGTAAAGACGGCGATGCCTGCCTTCGGCCAAAAGATGAATGTCCAACTCACCGAGGATGGGGGGGAAGCGATAGGGATCGTGTTCGTCCCATTGGTCGCCGTTTCTTCGGAAACGAACGCGGTAGGCCGACGGAAATGTGGGGGCTTGTAGCGATCCGGCGAAGAACCCGGAATCGTGCAGTCTCTCGAGCGAAAGCAGCACGCGCCCAGTTTCGTCGATCACCTCGGCGGCGTCCGCCTCCGGCCGGAACACTCTGATCGACATTTCTTGTCCGCGCCGGTGCGGACCAAGCACGGCGAAGGGATCCCCGTGCCGGCCGGCGACAACCGCGTCGATGTCGCTTTGCTCCGGGCGCGAGGTGTCGGTTCCGGTCGTTCGCGGTTCTGCAACTCTGCTCATGGCCAGCGAGGCCCCCGTCCGTCCAATAAATCGAGCACGCCAAGCAATGGGATTGGCAGCCATGCAGGGCGGTTGGCCCTCTCATAACCGATCTCGTAAAAGGCTTTCTGCAGCAAGAAGAGACTGAGGAGGCTCGCCGCCGTTGGTGAGGGGCCAAAGATGTCCGGCGCGGTGCGGCAATAGGCTTCGAGAAAATCCTTGGCGGCGCGGTCGCGCCAGGCCGTTGCCATGATCACGGCCTGTTCCGGAAGCTGGCCTTTGCGCGCAGAAAGACGCTCAAGCGCAGCCGACGCCGCGTAGTCAAACGACCGGAGCATGCCAGCCACGTCGCGCAAAGGAGAACTCTTTTCCCGGCGCTCAGCCAGGCTGCGCCGCGGCTCCCCTTCGAAATCGATAATAATGACGTCATCCTTGGAAATAAGGACTTGGCCAAGATGATAGTCGCCATGGATGCGCGTTTTGATCCCTGAGGGGGAACTCTTGGCGATGGCCTTGAGCTGGGCAGTCACCACTTTGCGCGCCGCGAGCAGCTTGTCGACCTGCGCTTGCGCCGCTTCGGGCAGGGACGCACGCGAGCTGCGCAGATCGGTGAATATTTGTTCCGCTTCTTTACGCACCGCTTCCGTCCAGCGCTTGATGTCTGCCGCCTTGATCGGCTCAGGAGCGAAGGCAGGATCGGAAGTCTTCACGGCAAATGCCTGATGAAGTTCCGCGGTCCGCTCACCGAGGCGGCCGGCAAGGTCGAGCGGAAACACGTAGAGCTCCTGAAGCTGATCCCGGTCGCTCTCCTCGCTTTCCTTGCCTTGCGCCAGCATCAGATCGTCGAGACCGCGGTCGAGGGCCTCGACCATGGCGTTCCAAGTGTCGCCTTGGTTGGGCACGAACGCGAAGGCGATCGCCAGCGTGGTCGGATCCCCTTTGTCGGGTGTGTACTCCACGGCGCCCATGAATTCGGGCGTGTTGCGATAATGCGCGACCTCGGTCAGGAAGCGGGCAACCTCAAGCTCCGGCTGAACGCCGGGCCGCACCCGCCGGTAGACCTTGAGCATAATGCGCTCATCGACGATGACAGAGACGTTGCTTTGCTCGGCTCCTACCGGGCGCACCTGCGGGGCTTCCCCTTGAACCGGCCAGCCCGGGCTTGGCTTAAAGGCGATGCGTCCGTCGGCCGCTTGGATCTCTTTGCCGGTGTTGATGCCTTCCACGAGATCCAGAATGAAATCGGTCTCATGTGTGGCGTCGAGCAACGCACCGATACGGGGACCGGACCTCAGCTTGGCAAGGGTGAACGGAAGCGAGGCAACGCCGACAGTGAGATGCTGGCTGCCCCATCGCGCCGAGAGCGGAAGGAAATAGCATTGCGGCTCGCTGTTGGGGGGCTGCGCTTCGCACAGCGTCAGCTGATAGCTTTCGCGGCTCCCTTCGAAAGCGGCGATGTGATTGAGATTGAACTTGGCGAATTTAGCGTCCTTGGCCCCAAACCATCTCTGCCGGACCATAAAGTCCCAAAGCACGTCACGCTCCATGATCCGCTTCTGCGGTTCCGCGAACACGCTTTGCCAGCCATGCGATGCGACGAGGGTGACAAAGTCCGGCGCGAATTCGGGGGCGGGCACGTGCCAGCGCGGCTGCTGTATATCGCTCTCCAGAATGAACCAATAAAAGCCGTAGGCCGGCAATGTCAGCATGTAAGGGAGGTCGCCGATCGGCGGAAAGGCCGAGGCTCCGGTCAACTCGACAGGCACGGAGCCGGCATACTTACTGAGATCGAGTTCGACGGCTTGAGCCGAGCGCGCCAGATTGAAAACGCAAAGCAACGACTGCCCCTCATATTCGCGCATAAAGGCCAGGACCTTGCGGTTGCGGGGATAAAGAAAGTCGAGCGTGCCCCGGCCAAAGGCGGCATGGGTCTTGCGCACCTGGATCATGCGGCGCGTCCAGTTCAGCAGCGAGGAGGCGTCCCTCTGCTGTGCCTCGACATTGATCGCCTGATAACCGTAGTTGGCGTCCATGATCGGCGGCAGATAAAGCCGCTGGGGATCGGCGCGAGAGAAGCCGCCATTGCGGTCGGCCGACCACTGCATCGGGGTCCGCACCCCGTCGCGGTCGCCGAGGTAATAGTTGTCTCCCATGCCGAGCTCATCGCCGTAATAAAGGACAGGCGTTCCCGGCATCGACAGCAGCATGCCGTTGAGAAGTTCGATCTTGCGCCGGTCGTTTTCGAGCAACGGGGCCAGCCGGCGGCGAATGCCGAGATTGATCCGGGCGCGGCTGTCGGTGGCGTACGTCCGCCACAGATAATCCCGTTCGTCGTCGGTGACCATCTCAAGCGTAAGCTCGTCATGATTACGCAAGAACAGGGCCCATTGGCACGAGTCCGGAATACTCGGCGTTTGGCGCAAGATATCGGTGATGGGGTGACGATCTTCCTGCGCAAGCCCCATGTACATGCGCGGCATCAAGGGGAAATGGAATGCCATATGGCATTCGTCCCCGTCGCCGAAATAGGCGCTGGTATCTTCCGGCCATTGGTTGGCCTCGGCCAACAGCATGCGATCGCGGTAAGCGTCGACTTCCTTACGCAGCCGCTTCAGGACCGCGTGCGTCTCGGGGAGATTTTCGTTGTTGGTCCCCTCGCGCTCGCAAAGATACGGCACGGCGTCGAGCCGCAGAGCGTCGACCCCTAAGTCCAGCCAAAAGCGCATGAGCTCGGTGATCTCATGGAACACGGCGGGATTGTCGAAGTTGAGGTCTGGCTGGTGCGAATAAAAGCGATGCCAGAAATAAGCATTGGCTTCAGGGTCCCAGGTCCAGTTCGACTTTTCGGTGTCGAGAAAGATGATCCTCGTACCGGAATATTTCTCGTCGCTGTCGCTCCAGACATAAAAGTTGCGCTCGACCGATCCGGGCGCTGCTTTGCGGGCGCGCTGGAACCACGGATGCTGGTCTGACGTGTGGTTGATGACGATCTCGGTGAGGATGCGGATGCCGCGGCGGCGGGCTTCCGCCATGAAAGTTTTGAAGTCCTCCATGTTGCCGTATGACGGATTGATATCGCGGTAGTCGGCGATGTCGTAGCCGTCGTCCTTGAGGGGCGAGGGGTAGAACGGCAATAGCCAGATCGTATTGACCCCGAGCGACTCGATGTAATCGAGCGACTGGATTAGCCCTTTAAAGTCGCCGATGCCGTCGCCGTCGGAATCGAGGAACGCCTTGACGTGCAGCTGGTAGATGATGGCGTCCTTATACCAGTGCGTGGCGGGCCGATCGTGTTCCTGAGCCGGCTGCTTCGTCTCGGACGGCACAGCGACAGGCGGGGACGCAGTCTCGACGGATGCCATGGCTA
>Ga0315553_10003473_pt1 | contig 12230 bp, 10 predicted proteins | sample SalMarSW160140MG_FD_203099 | JGI IMG/M metagenome (GOLD analysis project Ga0315553, IMG submission 203099) | Salt marsh sediment microbial communities from the Plum Island Ecosystem LTER, Massachusetts, United States - Salt Marsh Sediment SW1601-40 ... | reverse complement strand
GAAGAAGCACTCACGAGCCTCGAAGGCCGATTGAAGGAAAAGCGCCGCGATCTGGAGAGACTCGAACTGAAGGCACCGACCGCCGGCAGCGTGATTCCTCCCCAGCACCGCGATCCGCCACCTCAGACCGAAAACGCCTTGCCCCAGTGGTCCGGCTCGCTGCTCGACGAGCGCAACCGCGGCGTCGCACTAACTGAGACGGTCCCCTTCTGCGAAATCGGCGACCCCGAGCGGCTCGAAGCCGAGATGATCGTCGACCAATCGGACATTACACTGGTCAAGCAAGGGCAGCCGGTCGAAATCGTGCTCGACGCCTATCCCCACCACTTGTTTCACGGGAAAGTGGCCAGCATCTCGAATAGCGAGTTGAAGACCGTGCCTCGCAGTCTCTCGATCCAGGCCGGCGGCGAGGTGGCCACGCAAACCGACGAAGCGGGCATGGCTCATCCGCTCAGCACCTCGTATACAGTACGGGTGCCGATCGAAACCGACGGTCGGAAATTGTGGATCGGGTTGCGCGGGCGGGCCAAGATCAACACCGGCCAGGCGACGGTGGGCACCCGCCTCTGGCGATACCTGCTGCACACGTTTCACTTCAAGCTGTGACCTTGCCGGTAGTTGTGGCGGTTTAGCGTTCGCGCTTGCGCGACGTGTTGCAAGTGCCCAGGCCAGAAACATTAGTGTTGCAAACGCTCTGGATTCGACTGCGCATGCAAAAAGCGCCAGGGACGGGCGGCGGGGGCGACGGACACGGCGCTACGTGCAACTTCGCCTCCTGGGCCGAATGGCAACGTGGCAATATGCAATTGATCGCCGCGGACTGCCAACGTCCCTGGGCAATGGGACTGCGCAGCAGCGTCGGATCAGTCGGACTCGCTATTCGCGCCGACCTTTGCACGTTCGGCCGCGGCTTTTGCTTTTGCCTCCGCAACCTTTGCTTTTGCGACCTCTAGCGAGGCTTTTGCCGCCGCGTTCTCCGGCGGGGTCGCCACGATCTTCTCCCAGTACGGAATGCTTTTGGCATATTCTTTTTGTTCCAAATAGGTCTCCGCGAGACTGTACGTGGCCATGTTGACTCCCGGGTTGTCCAATTGCAAATTCTCCCAGAGTGCGAGTGCCTCGTCGACTTTGCCTTCTGCTTTGAGGCAACAGGCCAGGCCGTTCTGGGCGGCAAAGTTGTTGGGGTACTTCTTAAACTGCTCACGAAAGATAACCTCGGCTGTGCGAAATCGGCCTCTGTGGAAGAGCTTCCAGGCCCGTGTGACGTCACCGTTTATTGGTTCGTCAGTCAGGCTGAGAGGCAGTTTTGGAGGCGCGATTAGCCTGCGCAACCAATCAGGCAGTTTGTTCGCCTCGGCAGCCGCCAGCATCTGGCGTGCGTCCGCATTCTCGGGTTGATCGGCAACAATCTTCTTGCACCATTTCTCGGCTTCGCCCCAGTTGCCTTCGAGCAAATGGATCTTTGCCAGCGCCCACCAGGATGCCGGGGCGTTGGGCGCGGCCTTGTTGAGATAGCCAAGCGCCTTTTTGAAGTCGCTCTTGGCGTAATAAATTTGTCCCAGACCGTTGAGCGCTGCAGCATGATCGGGCGCTAAGGCAATGCACTTTTCAAAGGCTTCAATGGCTCTGTTCCAGTTCCTCGCGTAAAAGCGGGACCATCCCAGGCCGTTGAGGGCACCAGTCGATTCGGGATCGAGCCGCACGGCCTGAAGGAACTTGGGCTCAGCGCTGCCCCATTGCCCCTGCCTCGAAAGTTGCCAGCCCTCCTGCGTCAGTGTTTCTGCTTTTTCGATGTTTGCCAGAGTGTGTTCGGGACTCTGATTCTGTTCTGGTTTTTGAGTGGTGTTTTCGGCGACCTGCCCCTGACCGGCGGCGTCTAGTGACGCACCGTCAACCGACTGCTGGTCGGAGGTTCCTTCTGGCGCGCCGGCGGCCAGCCAACCGCTGAGAACCAACGTGACAATCGTAGACATGGCGACTCCTCCTAAAACGAGAGAAAACCAAACGATGCGGCGCCTACGTCGGCGTTGCATCTCTTCGTCCTGGAGCGAAGCGGCCAACCATTGGTCCGATTCGCGGAGCGCCATGTCCAAAACAGATTGTTCGTCTCGCGGCGGCGACGATCCGGTTCCCGAAAAGCCGGACGTTTGCTGCCGCGGTGTGTGCTGGGTCATTGCTGGTACCCGAGATAATGTTCTAAATCGCTTTGATGATGCTGGCGGCCACCTCGGCCGAAAGTTTGCCCTCGCTGACCGCGTCGAGCACCGTGCCGCGCACTTTCTGCGTGCGGCCGATCTCCTGCCGCAGGGCGTCGATCACCTTGTCCAGCCGCGATCGTACCGTGGGATAGGAGACGCCCGTCTGCTGGGCCATCTCCTTCAAACTGCCGCTGGCCAGCACAAAGATTTCGATAAACCGTTGATGCTCGACGGGCAGGCTGGCCAGTCGCGGGGTCGGGAAGGCGGACTCCACAGCGACGTTGCAGTGGTGGCACGTCATGCGGCTGACCACCATGGCGTCGCCACAATAGGGACAGCGGTTGTCGATGGAGGCTTTTTTCATGGAATTAAATAATAATCAATAAATGTTGTTAAGATATTAACAAAAATGAGTTCCATGTCAATGACAGTTGTATATAATTAATTCACTCAAGGGCGGCGTGCAAACAAATAGTTGCTCCAGTTGGGAGCGCCGAAACGGGCGAGAGCAAAGCACTTACCGGCAAGTCAGGCGTTCGAAAAACCTGAAACGCGGGAGCACGACCGGATAAAGAAAGTCGTCAATCGACCAGTATCCGGACGAACTCGACGTGCGGCTTGCCGCCGCCGCGCACGGGTTTGCCGCTGAGAAACTCGGCAACGTAGCGCTGGGGCTGGCGCGGCTTTTCCGGCACGCGAAAGTTGTCGCCCTTTTGCAGGATGGGGCGTGCCTCGGGCATCTCGCCGAATGCCCGCGTACCCGCCGGTTGGCAGGGGAACCAATGGCCGGCGCCCTCGGCGTCCTCGAGATAGAACTCGGCGTAGCAATGATCGGGCACCCAGACGAGTCGAGACGGCACCTTGGCCGCGCGGCTCAAGGCGATGAACAGCGAACTCATCTCTTCGCAATCGCCGTGGCCGTCGCGCAGCGCTTGTACGGCCCCTTTGATCGAGCCGTTCGTATACTCGATGTGCGTGCGAACGTAGTCGTAGATGGCCTCGACTTTTTCCCAGTCGCTGCCGGCGCTGGACTCTTCCACGATCTTCTTTGCGAGCGAACGGATCTGGGCGTTGCGCGATTCGATGTAAGGACTGGTCCCCAGGTAGATCTGCAGATTTCGGTCCTTGCGGGTGGGAATGCGATATTGCGAGGTCTCTTCGGGTCCAATGATCGCTCGCCGGCGAATCTCGTAGGTCCGCAGCGCGTGGGCTTCGTCGCCCTTGTTGATTAGCGGAATCTCAACGATCATCTGGGTCACGCCGTTCAATTTGCGCTCGGAGACTTTCCGCACCTGCGAGGAGACTTCTTCGCCGACCATGCGAACCGACTGTTCGGGCCAATCCTGGGGGACGGGAATCGTGGCCAGTATCTTCTTGCAGGCGCCCTGCGAAGCGGTCACGCGGACGCCTATCTGGTAGCGGTGCGTTTCCTCTTTTCCGAAGCTGACACCGCCGGCAGGCGCCTCGTCGAGGAATTGGGCCTTCACCGCTGCCGGCGAAAGCATCATCGCGGTAAGCCAACAACAGCAGACGATCGGCAGCAGGCAATCGTTCATAAAGTCGGCGATTGGATCGCCGGCTCTCTGGAAGCGGCTGCGATAATTGGAAGACGGCACCAGGAGTACTTTCTCTGAGAGTTATGACATGCCACGTGAACTCTATTCTAATCGCTGTGGCGGGACATTTCCTGCCAGACGTCTCCGGTCAATCTCCCCCAATCAGGCTGCCCCCCTCGGGCTGCAACGCCGAGCAGCGGGGGTGGGCTATCGGCGCGGCAACGCGTGTAGTCGGCGCAAGGCATTGAGATACGCGATGTTAGCGAGATCGCGGGAAGCCCGGGCGTCGGACGTATTCAGGATGGCACGACCGACGCCGGTGCTTCTCGGAATTCTGGCGAATTCAGCTACGATTTGGAGCCGGCCGGCACCTGGCCATGGTGCCTACCGGGGAAGGACGAGACCGCCTATTCAGAGCGCCGGATGGCGGAATGGAGAGGCAAATTCTGTCGTGACCCAGCCTTCGCGTCGCCGGTCAATTCGTCGGTCCAGGCACCACCGTGGCGCCGGAGGGCGGGACGACATAGGTCTGGCCGGACTCGACGTACGGCTCGCCAACGACGGAGCCGGACGATTCGCAGGTATTGCAGCCACGATTCCAGAAGCGCGACCCACAACTGCATCCGAGGGCGGTGGTCGAGATGATCGCTACCGCCGTTAAGATCAGCAGCTTTTTCATGGTGTGACCCTCCCATTGGGTAGGATTTACGGTTTTTCGGGAGTATCCAGGGTGTGGAGAACACAAAACTCTACATCACGCCCCGTGATGTGCAAACGCAACGGGTTGATTTTTTGCCACGAACCGGGGTCACGCGTGTCGGAAAAATGCTACATTCTAGTTAGCCGGCAAATGTCAAATGTGACGACAGGAGGTGTGCCGTGCTCATCGTGCCATGGAGGCGAGAGAGACGACGATGCGACGCGTGACGTGGCAAGGGACGATCATACTGGCGCTTTGCGCATCCGTCGCTCTCGGTGCGCGGGGCGACGATGATCCGGCTGTTCCCGGCGAAGAGACTGCATCGCGCGACGGCCGTTGCGAAACACCCGCAGCGGCCACCGACAACGATTCCCTTTGTGATTCCCTTTGTCGTTCGGCCGATCAGGTCTGGCTGGTCAGTTCTCGGCATTTGCCGTACTGCACGGTCGCGTGTGGCGACGAGGCATCGCTCGAATATCAGCGTTACCAGGGCGACTGCCAGTGGCGGGCGAGTTCGCAGGAAGACTTTTCGAGCACCGAGGACGGACTCCGCACGCTGATCTTTGTGCACGGCAACCGCATGTCGCCGGCTGAGGCAAAGCAAAGTGGTCTGGCCGTCTATCGAGCACTCGTTTCTCAGGCGGAAGACGAAGAGGGCGTTCGGTTCGTCATTTATTCCTGGCCTTCCACCAAGATACGCGGACCGCTCCGCGATGCGCGGCTGAAAGCGGATCTTTCCGATCCGGCGGGTTACTATCTGGCCGTGCTGCTCAACCGGATGGATCCGCAAACGGAAATCGGGCTGATCGGGTATAGCTTTGGCGCGCGTGCGGTGAGCGGGGCGCTGCACCTGCTCTCTGGCGGCGATTTGAATGGCATGAAACTCTGCGATTCGAAAGCTGACGCGCGCAAACCGATGCGCGTCGTGATGATTGTGGCCGCGATGGACGACGACTGGTTTGAGCCGGGCCGTTATCACCAGCGGGCGTTGACGGCAGTCGATCAGATGGTGATGTTCACCAACTGTTGTGATCCGGCGATGAAACGGTACCAGGCAGTCGATCGTTGCGGCTGTCCAACGGCCCTGGGCTATAGCGGGGTGGCCTCACCCGGCGCACTGGGTGCACAGGCCGATAAAATCGAAGAGCGGGACGTGAGTTGCCTAATCGGCCGTACACACCATTTGGAATGCTATCTCGTTAATGCCCCCATCATGGCACAAACGTGGCAGTTTCTCGCAAAAGGGGAAAGTGGAAAGGCGAAAGGTGAAAGGTGAATAAAAACGCGGAATTCGGATTGCGGAGTCATTATTCCGCATTCCCAAATCCGCATTCCGCATTTACATTGCTCGCTACTCGCTACTCGCTGCTCGCTACTAACAACTTTGAACATACCCGCATCCTCCCGAATGAGCCAACAACTAGCTTTTCTCAACGGTCGCTGGGTAGGGCCCGACGAACTGCACGTGCCGATCTATGACACCGGCTTCGTGCTGGGAGCCACGGTAACGGAACAGCTTCGCACGTTCGGCGGCCGACTGTTCCGGTTGGAATCGCATTTGGAACGACTGTCGCGTTCGCTCGACATCGTGCGGATCGACCCAGGATATAGCGTGGACGAGTTCCACGCGATCGCCGAGGACGTGGTTGCCAAAAACCACTCGCTGCTGGCGGCAGGCGACGATGTGGGCGTGGGCATCTTCGTCACGCCGGGCGCCTATCCTCCGCTGGCGAGCGGAGCGGCCTCCGAACCGATGGTCTGCGTTTATTCTTATCCGCTGCCGTTCGGACTGTGGGCCAACCGCTTCGAATCGGGGCAGACGCTCCGGGTGAGCGACGTGGCCCAGGTCTCTCCGCGCAGTTGGCCGCCGGAGTTGAAATGCCGCAGCCGCATGCACTATTATCTGGCCGATCTGCACGCACACGAGGTCGAACCGACGGCCCGTGCCGTGCTGCTCGATCACGACGGCTATGTCAACGAAGCCTCGACGGCGAATGTTGTCATGTATCGCCACGACGAGGGGATCGTATCGCCGCCCCGCTCTCGTATTCTGCCGGGCATTAGTTTGCGAGCTCTCGTCGGCTTGGCCGAAGAGCTCAACATACCGTGCGTCGAGCGGGATTTTCGTCCCGAGGAACTTCTCGCGGCCGACGAGGTGCTGCTCACCAGCACGTCGGTCTGCGTACTGCCGGTGGTTCGGATTGACGGTCAGACAATCGGCGGGCCGTCTGCGGGCAAGGGTCGTCCCGGACCGATCTACCGACAGCTTCTAGCGGCCTGGAGCAAGGAAGTCGGCGTGGACATCGCCGAACAGGCTCGACAGTTTGCCAAGCGGAATTCGTAGCGAGTCGCCGCGACGCTGCGCGTCGCGGAATGTCCAAAGTTCAAAGTTGGCGGTGGCGAGTGAATAGCTATCGGCTGTCAGCTCTCGGCCGTCGGCCAGTTGTTGGCTGTGGGCTGTTGGTGATGAGTTGCCAGTTGCCAGGGACATGATGAAGGCAAATCTGAAATCTGAGAGTTCTTCCGCACTCCGCAATTCCTCTTTGGGTCATTGGTCATTGGAGCTTGGTCATTAAGCATTGGACATCCTTGCCGTTCATCACTCATCGTTCATCGCTTAGCGCTTCCTTACAACATGGCGAAGTAGTTCTTGGCGGCGATGTCGAAGTTTGGCGAAGACAGCTCCATCGCGCACTCGTGTGATCGGCAGAGATTGCGGATTTGCAGCAACAAGTCGCGAGGGTGACAGAAGCGCATATGGCGGCCCACCGCGCGAAAGTGGTGCTGGAGGACGTGATCCACGGCGCTTTCGTCGTAACAAAGCCCATACTGGTCCGCCAGCTCGCGACAGAGCTGGCGAAACTGTTCCTCGGTCGGATCCGTCACCTTGATCTTGTAGGGGATCCGGCGGAGAAACGCTTCGTCGACCAGTTCTCGGGGTTCCAGGTTGGTCGAGAGCACGAGTAGTTGCTCGAAAGGGACTTCGATCTGCCGCCCGCTCAACATGTTGAGATAATCGCGGTGTTTTTCCAGCGGCACAATCCACCGATTGAGCAGGTCACGGGAACTGACGCGTTGACGGCCAAAATCGTCGATCACGAGTGTCCCGCAGTTGCTCTTGAGATGGACGGGTGCTTCGCTGATGCCTGTTACCGGGTTGAAACGGATGTCCAGTTGTTGAAGCGTCAATTCTCCGCCGACAACGATGGTCGGTCGACGTATATAGATCCAGCGTCGGTCGTACCGACGGATCAATTTATTATCCAGCGGCAAAATCTCATGATTGCTGGGGTCGTAAAGCCGAATCATCTCACCGTTGACGTTGAGGGTGCGTGGAATCCAGATCGCCGAACCGAACGCGCGCGTGATCCGCTCGGCGATACTGGTCTTTCCGTTGCCCGGCGCGCCGTAGAGAAACAGTCCCCTGCCGGCGGTAATGGCCTGGGCCAGTTGGCTGATCACCTCGGCATCGAGGACGAGGTCGGAAAACGCCTTACACATGTCGACGAGTCGTGGTTGGAAATTCGTCAGCGACTGCTTTTGCACGCTCGCCACGTAATCGTCGAAATCGACCGGGGCCGCCCCGAAATACGTGCAGTGTTCGGCTTGGCGGTGGGCGCGTTCCAGACCCGTGTCGGTCAATTGATAGACGAAGTCTCCCATGCCCGCTTCCGCCTTGTACGTGACAAGCAGGCTGTTTTTCAATTCGTCCAGGGACTCGCGAACCAGGGGCAACGGTAGCAGGATCTGGTCGGCCACCTGGCGACCCGACGCCGTGCCGCGGCTTTGCAGGAATTTGAGGATCAGTGCCTCGACTTCACCCACGGTCAACGCGGCATCGTCCAGCGTTTTTGGTTCGCTGGGCACAAATACGTTTTCGACGACCGCGTTGGAAGCAATGGCCTCGGCAAGCCAGGGCGAGTCTCCAACATCGAGGTTCTCGCTCGTGAAATCTTCGACGGGTGCCGTCGTCGCAGGCTCGGGATTCGATAGATTTGATGGCTCGGTCGCGGGCAAGGCCTCGCTAGATGTCTGGACGAAGGAGTTAGTATCAGTGGCTATGCGATCGGACATGATTACCTCTTGAGAATGGACGAACGGGCTGTCCGCACATCGAAGATCGGCAGGGTTGGCACCCTATAACTCGGGCGCTGGAACACGGAAAAGGTCTCCAAGGGACTTGTCACCGTCGACTTCACTCCGCGTGAAATCAGACGAATGGCCGTGTTGAACCGAATCTCCGGCTAGACATTCAATCTTAGGATACGAAGCAGGACAGCAGCGCACCGACGGGCGTGCTCCCGGCGCCGCTTGCGCGTTGAGCGGTTCGTTTGTATCGATGGTGCCGTATTCTCGGCAAGGCGTTTTGGCGTCGTTTGACTAACTGCCTGGTGTGACCTAGGTTTTAACGTCGGACCACTTTGCTCGTGGATGGTGTGCTTTTTGGCGTCTATAAGAAGTGGGCCGACCGCCACGTATTTCGAGGCGATTCTCATCTATGTCTTTTCTGAGGAGTTGATTCTTACGACCATCTGGGTCGGTGATGCCCCGTGTAGCTGTGGTCTCCGTAGGCCACACGATAACGGCAAACCCGTCGCGAGGCGGGGACGCAAAGCCATGGATCTCTGAATAAGAGATCGCCAGGCTACCGAAGTGTTCTATCTCAAGAGGAGACCCCATGATGCTGCGCACGTTGTTCCATCCTTTGTTTTCTCGCCTCTTCTGGCATCGAGTATTTGTTCTGGCGTTGGCTACCGGATTTCTGCTGGCCACGGGAGTGGCATTTGCCGCTTCGCCAATCGTCGCGGTTGAAGAAGATTGGGAATTGCAGCTCGCGAACCCCGATCCGGCCAGCGACGCCCCGCAGGTCACCTGTGTCATGTCGACCACGGGTGACACGAACGGGCTTCATGCCACGTTTGAACTCAACCATCGGACGCAGCCCGACTTTGCGCCCGGCGGAATGCAAATCCAGATTTGGAACGGGGAGGATCTCGTCACCTCGAAATCCGCTTATGAAGACGGATTATTGAATCACGACGGAGAAGTCGTCCGTTGGACCCAGCGATTGAGCGTCGCCGACGGAAGCCTGACTTTCCAGGTCAGCAGCGGCGAATCGGAAAGCTGGGGAAATTTTGGAGGAAACGATGAGTTGAAGAAAGTTGTAACGACGACCGACGACTCCTTGGCCGGTTACACTCCCACCGTGTCCACCAACGACTCGGGTGTCGGGTACGCCGGGCACCGGGTCGGCAAACTCGTTTTGAAAGAAGTTCGTTATTACACGGCCGAGGGTTTGGCCTCGACCGATTCAGAAGACAAGGTAGTTCATGAGCACTAGTTTCGCACGCTGACCCGTCCTTGGGGCCACGGTTGACTTGATTCATTCTTTCGTTCCCAAGCTCCTACTTGGGAACGACCGTTCGACGGTTACCCGGCGGGAGCCTGGTAGCGAAGGAGTGGACAAGTTCAACCGTGGCGACCAACGGTCACGGACAGACGAACTGAGTGAAGACCCATTTGATTCACAAGATAGAGTGTTGCATCAGATGAATCATCACGCTCATATCCAAACTCCGCGAGGAGAAAGGTTTTCAATATGCTTTTTTGCGATCATTCTAAACGTCACGGCAGGCGCGACCGCCGGAAGGGAACGGTCGTCGTATTGGCCGCGTTCCTCATGGTATTCATCCTGGGCCTGCTCGCCTTCGCCATCGACGTCGGCTACATGAGCCTGGCTCGCACTGAGTTACAACGGAGCGCCGACGCAGCGGCGATGGCGGCGGCCTGGCGGCTCATCGACGAGCAGGCGCTACAAAGTGATACCTACATGACGAACGCGATGAGCAACTGTCGCTCGTCGGCCGAGGACATCGCATCGCTCAACGTCGTTTGCAACGATGCTCCCGCGATCGATACCAACGGGGACAACTCCATCGAAGGCGACGTTGTGATCGGCTATCTGTCGAGCTTGACAGATCAGTCCTTGTCGTTGGACACCAGTGATTCGTCCAAATTCAACGCGGTCCAGGTGTGCGTACGCAGGAACGAAGATCTCAACGGTAGGGTCGCATTCTTCTTCGGCCAAATTCTTGGCGTCAACAGCGCGACGAGCCAGGCTACGGCGACCGCCGCGCTCGTTCGCCAAATCGGCGGATTCCAGATACCAAGCGACGGAGGAAATCTCGGCATCCTGCCGATCGCCCTGGATGAAGATTCGTGGAACGATCTGCTCGACGGAAGTGCATCCGACACCTGGACGTGGGACGCCGATACCCAATCGATTTCCGGGGGAAGCGACGGCGTGCGGGAGATCAATCTCTACCCTGAAGGAACGGGTTCGCCTGGAAACCGAGGAACGGTCGACATCGGAAGCAGCAACAACAGCACCAATGATATTTCCCGACAGATCGTCTACGGTGTCAGCGCGGAGGACATGGAATATCATGATGGCAAGTTGGAGTTCGATGAAAACGGAGTCCTCCTTCTCAACGGCGATACAGGCATCAGTGCCGGCATCAAGGATGAGTTGGCTTCAATCAAAGGCGAGCCGCGGGTGATTCCCGTTTTCCGTAATGTTGCCGGACCCGGCAACAACGCCGAGTATACGATCGTGAAATGGGTGGGCGTCCGCATCTTGGACGTAAAGCTCACCGGCAGCAACAACTCGAAGCGGGTGACCGTCCAGCCCGCGAACATTTTGATGGACGGTGTCATTCCAACAACAGTTGAGGGTACTAGCGACTTTGTCTATACACGTCCTGTTTTAGTCCGTTAACCACTGCATTGGCCTGCGAAGGCCAATCGCCAAGTAGTCGTCGATTGCCGGCGAAGTCTTTCGCCGGCAGTCGAGACTACACCCCTTTCCTCATACCGTGTTCCTCGTCCGACGCCGGCTGTTGATTCGCCCCGCACCACGCATTTCCCTTCTCCGCTCACCCCCAATACAACGCCCCGCGCCTGTGGTATAATCGCCGCTTTTCAGCGGTAAACCAGCGGTCGCGTGTGCGGTATGAAACGAATTCAGCGGGTGGCGATAGTCGGTGTGGGCTTGATCGGCGCGTCGATCGGCTTAGCGCTCCACGCGCGGCGCAAATCGGTGGCGGTCGTCGGCGTCGGTCGACGCACCAGCAGGTTGCGCAAGGCCCAGCAGACCGGTGCCATTGATCGCGTCACCACGGATCTGGCCCAGGGCGTCGCCGAAGCGCAGTTGGTCATCGTCGCGTCGCCGGTCGATACGATCGTCGAGATTGCACGAAGCGCCGCCCGCCACGTACCGGCCGGGACGCTGATTACCGACGTCGGCAGCACCAAGAGCGAGATCGTGCGAGCACTCGACCAGAAGCTGGGACCAAACGCCCGCTTTGTCGGCAGCCATCCACTGGCGGGTGATCATCGTAGCGGCGCGGAACATGCCCGGGCTGATCTGTTTGTCGGTCGTCCGGTCGTCGTCACACCGACGCGCAAATCGCAGGCAGCCGACGTCGAACTGCTGTGCGATTTTTGGACCAGGCTGGGAGCCAGGACCGTGAAGATGACCGCCCTGGAACATGACCGGGCCGTGGCGGTTACGAGTCACGTTCCGCACCTGGTGGCCTCGGCCTTGGCCGCTGCGCTTCCGGACGAATATCGACATCTGGCTTCCAGCGGATGGCTTGATACGACGCGGATCGCGGCGGCGGACCCCGCGCTCTGGACACAGATTTTTCATTCCAATCGACCGGCGGTCCTGCGGAGTCTCAAGAAGCTGGAAGCCCAGCTTGCGAAGCTGCGCGC
>Ga0315553_10003470_pt1 | contig 12237 bp, 9 predicted proteins | sample SalMarSW160140MG_FD_203099 | JGI IMG/M metagenome (GOLD analysis project Ga0315553, IMG submission 203099) | Salt marsh sediment microbial communities from the Plum Island Ecosystem LTER, Massachusetts, United States - Salt Marsh Sediment SW1601-40 ... | reverse complement strand
GGCTTAGCGGAGAAAAGCAAAGCATCCGTGGCCCATCAACCAATCTACTACCGAGAGAAGGCATTATGACCAGTTATATTATCAGACGATTGTTGTTGGCGATCCCCGTACTCCTGGGGATTCTCTTTGTGACCTTTGCAATGGCGCGCATGCTCCCGGGAGACCCCTGTCGAGCCGTGTTGGGCGAACACGCCACCGACCAGATTTGCGACGCGTTTATGGAGCGCCACGGCCTGAACAAGCCCATCCCAACCCAGTTCGCCATCTACCTGAACGAAGTCGCGCATGGGGACTTTGGGGATTCGCTACGTTTTCAGCGCCCGGTCACCGAATTGCTGTCCGAGCGATTGCCGGTCACCGTGGAACTTGGGAGTTACGCCCTGGTCTTTGCAGTCATTGTGGGTATCCCCCTGGGCATCGTCTCCGCCTACTGGCGCAACTCGGCGGTGGATGTGGGCACCATGCTGCTGGCGAACACGGGCGTCTCGATGCCCGTCTTTTGGCTAGGCTTGATGATGGCTTATACCTTTGCCGTACTCTTGAAGGACACACCCTTCTGGCTCCCGCCGTCCGGCAGAATGACCTCCGGTATGTCTCTCGCGCCACTTTACGAGGTGTGGAACATCTCGGTAGAGGGCAAAGAAGGGCTGTATAGCGTCCTGGCCTTCTTTTCCAACGTCAACACCTTTAACGCCCTGGTCACCGGTAGCTGGCCGGAACTGTGGGACGCCATCAAGCACCTGATCCTACCCGCAACGGCTGTGGGGACAATTCCAATGTCCATCATCGCCCGCATGACTCGTTCGAGTCTGCTAGAGGTGCTGGGCCTGGACTATGTCCGCACCGCGCGGGCCAAGGGATTGCGAGAAACTGCCGTTGTCCTAAAACACGCCCTGCGCAACGCTCTGCTCCCGGTTGTGACCATCGTTGGGCTCCAGTTGGGCGCGTTGATGGGTGGCGCAGTGCTCACCGAGACCATCTTTGGACTGACAGGCGTGGGCAAGACACTGTTCGATTCCATCACCTCACGCGATTATGTGGTAGTGCAGGTGTTCACGCTAGTGATCGCCGTAGGATTCGTGGCGATCAATATGCTCGTCGATCTATCGTATGCTTTTCTCGATCCGCGCATCCATCTGGAATGAACGCGACCATAATATAACTGAACGAGGACCTCAATGCAAGAACTCGCCGAGACAAAGACCGGAAAAAAACAAAAGAGCAGCAGTCTATGGCGTGACGCTACGCGCTACCTGTTTCGCCAGCGCTCTGCTATCCTGGGCATGGTGATCCTGGGAACAATGGTCGCCCTCGCCATCTTTGCCCCCCTCATCGCCACTCACAGTCCCACGCTCTCCATGCTCGACCTGCCGGAGGAAGCAGCCCTGGGCGTCAAGCGACGCACACCACCGTGCATCCACCTGTTGGGTTGCCCGGAAGAACAGCCCCAACATCTACTGGGCCTGGATAGCAACGTACGCGACCTATTCAGCCGCGTGATCTATGGCTCGCGCTATTCCCTCTACATCGGCTTTGCTTCGGTCGGATTCGCCATCGTGATCGGGTCCGCGCTGGGCGCGACGGCAAGCTACGTAGGAGGCTGGGTAGATAACATCATTATGCGCGTGATGGACGTTCTATTGGCCTTTCCCTCCCTGTTGTTGGCTATTGCCATCGTCACCGTCCTCGGCCCGGGCCTGGTCAACGCGCTGTTGGCAATTGGCATCGTCTCAATACCTCAATACGCGCGCGTGATGCGCGCGAGTGTGATTTCCGTTAAAGAGCGTGATTTTGTAACAGCCGATCGGGCACTGGGGGTTTCCTCGACCCGCATCCTGTTCAACCGCATCCTGCCTAATGCCATCACCCCTCTGATCGTGCAGGGGACGCTCGGCATCGCAACGGCCATCTTGGACGCGGCAGCCCTCTCCTTCCTGGGACTGGGCGCGCAGCCGCCGACGCCAGAGTGGGGCACCATGCTGGGCGCGGAGCGGAACCAGGTCTTTACCTCACCGCACTTGGTTTTCTTTCCCGGCGTTGCAATCATGCTCGTAGTGCTGTCTTTCAATCTACTAGGTGATGGGTTGCGAGATGCCCTTGACCCACGTCTCAACCGTTAGCACGTGTGTACCGCGTAGGACAACAAACTATGAAAACATCACGAATCGCGAATCACGAGTCACGAGTCAGAAATCACGAATCTGACGACGTTTTGTTGGACATCCGAGGACTGCACACCTACTTTCATACCCAGGATGGCACAGTCAAGGCAGTGGACGGGGTCGACCTCGCCGTCCATCAGGGCGAGATAGTGGGACTGGTAGGCGAGTCGGGCTGTGGGAAGAGCGTCACCTCCCTCTCGATAATGCGCCTGGTTTCCTATCCGGGCAAGATCGAGTCCGGCGAAATTTGGTTCGATGGAGTAGACCTGCTAACCCAGCCACGTCGCGAGATGACCCACATTCGTGGACAACGCATCTCGATGATCTTTCAACAGCCTACCAGTTGCCTGAACCCTGTCTTCAACACGGGCTACCAACTCTCCGAGGTGTTGGAGATTCATAAAGCGATTGATCGCCACGCCAGCCGGGAGCGGGCTATCGAACTGCTTAACGTGGTTGGTATCCCCGATCCCGAAAGGCGCATCCAATCCTACCCTCACGAGCTTTCAGGAGGTATGGCCCAGCGGGTGATGATCGCAATGGCGCTCGCCTGCAATCCAGAACTGCTCATCGCCGACGAACCGACCACAGCGTTGGACGTGACCATCCAGGCGCAGATTCTCGACTTGATGCGCAATCTGCAAGCCCAGATAGGCGCTGCCATCATCTTGATTACCCACGACCTCGGCATAGTAGCCGAGATGGTCTCACGTGCGGCGGTGATGTATGCAGGGAAAATTGTTGAGGAGGCGGACGTAGACTCCTTGTTCAATAATCCGATGCACCCTTATACCCAGGGATTGCTTGCCTCCGTCCCAGTGTTGGGCCAAGTCCAAGAGGAACTAGATGTAATTCCTGGCACCGTGCCTAATCTAATCAACTTGCCGCCAGGCTGCCGCTTTGCGCCCCGTTGTCGTTCCCGCAAGGAGAAGGGGTTGGAGATTTGCATGCAGGAAGAGCCAGAACTCCTAGCTGCAGCACTTGGTCACAAAGTGCGGTGTTGGTTGTATCAATGAACAATGCTCCAATGAACAGAGTAACATCAAAAGATAGAGGGCTGGAGGGGAAAGCTGTGAGACAGACGACGGAAAATCTGGTGGAGGTTCGCAACCTGGTCAAGTACTTTCCCGTGCACGGGGGAATTCTACAACGCGTTCAAGGCTGGGTCAAGGCAGTGGACGACATCAGTTTTACCATCCGCGCCGGTGAGACGCTGGGGCTGGTAGGTGAATCAGGATGCGGCAAGACAACGATTGGACGCAGCATCCTCAGGCTGATCGAGCCAACCAGCGGTCAGATGTCGTTTGAAGGGCAAGACATAGTGGCGATGAAGGCAAAAGAGCTCAAAGCCATGCGCCGCGAGATGCAGATCATCTTTCAGGATCCCTACTCCTGCCTCGACCCTCGCTCGCAGATCGGCGACATCATCGGTGAAGCGCTGCACGTCCACGGCGTCAAAGACCGGGAAGAGCGTCGCAAGCGAGTAATGGAAATCATGTCCACTGTAGGGCTTGCCGAAGACCATATTCGCCGCTACCCACACGAGTTCTCTGGCGGCCAGCGGCAACGCATCGGGATTGCCCGCGCATTGGTACTACGACCCAAATTCATTGTCTGCGACGAGCCAGTGTCAGCGCTGGACGTCTCGATCCAGTCTCAGGTATTGAACCTGTTGCGCCAACTGCAGCGCGAGTTCAACCTGACCTATCTCTTCATCGCCCACAATATGAGTGTGGTCGAACACATCAGCGACCGGGTGGCAGTGATGTACCTGGGCAAGATAGTTGAACTGGCTGACCGTGTAGAACTGTACCAGAACCCACGCCACCCCTATACCCAGGCACTGATGTCGGCCATCCCAATCCCTGACCCAAGCATCAAGCGAGAACGCGTCATCCTGGAGGGAGACGTGCCCAGCCCGCTTGATCCGCCGTCGGGCTGTCGTTTCCACCCCCGCTGCCCCGTCGCGGCCGATGTTTGCTCTCAGGATACGCCCTCTCTCCGTCAGATGTCAGGCGACGAGGAACACTTGGTTGCCTGCCACCTGCTGGGCAACGGCCTGCGCGACGCACTCGATCCCCACTTGCGCCTGTAGAGCGTGATGCAGGCCATCGGTTGGCATCGAGCCCTCGTCATCGCCTAATGGGATCTCCAAAGAATCTTTGGCGTGCTAGTCATCAGTGGGACGCAAACCCGATAGGAACCGCAATCACGCGTTCTTTGAAAGCCCTTGGCATCTGGCTCCTGGTCGCTGGCTTGGTCACGTCTTGCCGTGGTGGCGCTTCGATGCCCACCGAAGATCTCCCCACACCGGTCACGCCTACTGTTCCGCCAACCCAAACTGCCCGTGCAACTGTGCCTCCGGAACCGACTCCTGTCAGGAATAGCGTATTCATCTTTGGGCGCAGTCGGGACTCGATGATCCTGGACCCCGCGGTCACGGCTGATTATGAGAGCTACCGCGTGACCGGTCAATGTCTGGAATCCCTCTATCAATACGAACCCCACGCCGCCAATCCGATTCCGGCACTGGCTGCCGGTTGTCAATCTAGCCAGAACGCCACCGTGTGGACGTGTACGCTCCGCCAGGGCGTCAAGTTTCACGACGGGACCGACTTTGATGCCGACGCCGTGCTCTTCAACTTTGAACGTTGGCGTTTCTCCGACCATCCCTACCATTACGAGGGCCAGATGTTCGGGAGTTACGAGTATGTGTGGGGAGGGATCGACAACAGCAGTGTGATCACATCCGTGACCAAACTGAATGACCATAAGGTCAAGTTCACGCTGACTGAGCCTATGGCCCCATTCCTCGCAAATCTGGCGATGGATGCGTTCGCGATATCCAGCCCGGCGGCTATGCAGGAATACGGCGAAGCCTATGGTCTGCCTGGAGCAGGCTGCATCGGCACCGGACCGTTCAAGTTCAAGGAGTGGGTACAGGGCGATCACATTTCGTTGGAGGCCTTCGAAGGCTACTGGGGAGGCCGTCCTACGGTCGATGAGGTCATCTGGCGGGTGGTTCCCGACGATGCGTTTCGCTTTCTGGCTCTGCGGGCCGGCGACATCCATGCGATGGACCACGCTGCAGTGCAGGATCTGGCTGCCGCTGAGGCTGATCCCAACCTGAGTGTTTTGGTCCGTCCTACTCTGAACACTGATCAGTTGGCATTCAACTATATGATTGAGGAATTCCGAGATGTTCGAGTTCGTGAGGCGGTTGCCCACGCCATCAATCGGCAGGCGTTGGTGGAAGATTTTCAGGGTGAGTATGCTGATGTAGCGAGAAACCCCTTGCCCTCCCTGATGTGGGGCCACCATGACGAGGCCAGGGATTGGACCTACGATCCAGGACTGTCGAGACAACTCCTGAGCGATGCAGGCTTCCCGGACGGGCTGAACGAGGTGACCATTGCAGAGGACATCTTGGACGAAGAGGACGATGCCATTTTTAGCGCTGGTGACAAGATCACCCTCACGCTCCACTACGTACCGGTGGCGAGCTCCGATTACGTCAGTCCCAAGGACATCAGCGAATCCATAGCCGCCGATCTAGCCCGCGTGGGTATCACCGTCACGCTCGAATCAGCCAGGGATTGGCCAACCTATCTGGCTCTGCGAAACCAAGGTCTGCTCTTAGGGCTGTATTTGCATAGTTGGGGCAATGGAGACTTGGGATCTGGCGGCGAGAACGGCGACCCCGACAGCTACTACAACACCTCCTTTGGCTTCGAATCAGAGGACAAGGAGGGACCGCCCGACACCTGGGAGAAGATACCGCGGGCCAGCGAGGGTTGGTGGACTGATACGGAAATCGCTCGCCTTTGCTATGAGGCATCCATCAATCCAAACCGAACCGAGCGAGAGACGCTTTACAGGCAGGTTGAGCAGCTACTTCGCGACAACACGTACCGCATCTGGATCGCCCACAGCAACGTGCCTCTCGTCTTCTCCAACCGGGTCAGTGGTTTTGTGCCTCAGCCGGTCGGCGCTGACTACTACGAATGGGTTACCGTCCAGGACTAGCACCCGCGTTGTGTTCAACAAAGCGGGTTCAATCGAATGCCCTCTTCGGCTTGCTCAGTGCTTGTCTTTCAGGGACTCGACTAGTTCTTGTTTGAGGTTCCACAGTTGCTCGGTGAGCGAGACATGGTAGACATGCGGATTCACAAGCCGTTTGACGCCGGGATCCAGCCGTTCTACGTCCGCGCGCCGGCGCTCTCGCAGTTCCTCAATCGTCGGGATCTCGTATATCAGACTTCCTTCTCTCAGCACGTCCACTAGCAGCGGCTCGATTTCAGAGATGTCCTCCCGCCGGAGCATTCGGACTGTAGAGTACTCCGTTGGGTGATGCAAGCGGATAGTCTCCATTTCGCATGGATTCTCCGAATCGAGACTGAGGAGGTCGGCCGTGGCTTTGCCTCTTTGATCATACACGCGCCAGACAAGCTTGTGGCCCGGATTGAGCGTCTTTTCCGGCGTCTCTGAAAGCTTGATTGCAGGAACCCACTCGTCTTCATCCTGGACAGCTACCAGCTTGTAGACCCCATCGAGGGCAGGCGCGCCTTCCGATGTGATCAACCGGGTGCCGATGCCGTACACCAATCGATCGATCAAGTGGTCAGAGTCGACACCGTAGCGTGGTGACTCCTCTTTGATCTGGGTGATGATCTGCCAGATCACGAGCTCATCCAGTTGGTTGGACAGAACAATTGATGTATCTGGAAACCCACCCTCATTCAGCATCTTGGCTGCCAGGACACTCAAGTGAGCCAGATCGCCGGAATCCAGCCGAATACCTACAGGTTCGTGCCCCTTGCGTCGTAATTCCTCAAAAACCCGGATCGCGTTGGGAATCCCACTTTCCAGCGTGTTGATCGTGTCAACCAGCAGTAGACAGTCATCGGGATAGACATCAGCATACGCCCGGAACGCATCGAGTTCGCTTTCGCCTAGTGCGACAAAAACCTGAACCATGCTGTGTGCGTGGGTCCCTTTGGGCGGATACCCCAACACATGGGAGATCCCGACGTTTGACGTAAAATCGGCACCACCGATGAGGGCTGCCCTCGCACCTGCGTTGGCCCCCTTCTCCTGAGCTCGGCGCAATCCGAATTCAAGCAAAAGCCTTCCTCTTCCGCTGTCACGCATGCGCGATGCCTTGGTGGCGACAAGCGTCGGATAGTTCAGGTGGTTGAGCAACGATGTTTCCAGGATCTGGGCCATCGCTAGTGGTCCTTGCACGACAGCGAGCGGAACCTCGGGGTGGACCACCCGGCCCTCGGGGATGGCACACATAGTGATAGCGCTGAAAGCACCATTGACTCGCAACCAGTTGAGAAAGTCGTCATCAAATGTCCGTTCGCCGGTCCGACCTGTCTGGCTGCGCAAGTGCGCGATATCCACATCCTGGAAGTGGGCTTCGTGCATCCAGTCGAGTAACCATTCAAGTCCGGCAGCAACGCAGTACCCGGCCTGGTGAGAACCGTAATCAGGATAACTGCGAAAAAAGTAGTCGAATTGAGCAACTCTTTCGTGTAAGCCCATCCGATAGTAGAGTTGGGCCATGGTGAATTGATACTGGTCAGTCAGCAGGATACCCTCAACGATTGACCAATCCGATGCTCTCATATTGCCGGTCTCCTTTCCCGCACTGAAACAATCCGTTTGTCAGCCACTTTGAGTCGAATGCTTGGGATGTTATGTCTCAGATATTAGAAACGCTGGAGGAACGTGCTTGGCCAGGTAGACTGCTTCATCTGCCTGATAGAACTCGACGCCGGCGGCGTGTGCATCGCTGGCATTGATGATTAGGACGATGGATTGTTCGTCGTGACGTGCGCCGATACGAGCGGCTGTCTTGCGATCGAGGGAGAGATGGACGTACTGTCGTTCCACCGGCTTGAGTCCTTCCTGATGAATGCTCGGCAATCTATCTCGGGCTGTGCCGTAGTAGAGAACCGGTGGCGGTGTACAGCGATCGTAGTGAATGGGTTGAGCCACCGAGTGGCCGTAGCGCGCCCGGATGCGACTTCCCTCCACCTCGAAGCGACGGCTGCCATCATCAGAGCCCTCGTCGACAACACTGATCACATCGGCGCGGGTTGTCCCGCGGAAATTAGGCAATCCGTGTAGAATCTCCATCACCTCGGTCAATGATGCCCACCCCTCACCGTCCAGTTCGAGCGCAAAGCGCTCCGGTTGGTGGCGGAGGATGAGGGCCAGGAACTTGCTCAGCTTGACCAGGCGACGTGCATCAGACATCCTGGACCTCTCAGGCGCGGGCTGTGCCTTTCGAATCGTCGCGGTAGTGACAGCCACGGCTCTGCCGGTTGTGCTGTGCGGCCTCGGCAACAATCAGGGCGGCCTGTGCGCTATGCCGCAACCCGATAAGGGCATCATTCAGCCTGGTGGCACGATAGAAACTGTCGATGTCCTGGATTAGGTGATTCAGATCCCGCCACGCGCGACTCAGTCGTTTGGTTGAACGGACAAGGCCCACATAATGCCACATTGTATGCTGAATGGTCCGCATATCACGCCAGATCAATGCTGGGTCCGCGTCCTCTTCCAATCCCTCCTCTTCCCACGGCGGCACGTCCTCGACTCTGACGACGGGCAACGCCCCCTGTCTCGATATGTCCCGTGCCACGCGGGCACCCCAGACAAGACCTTCCAGGAGCGAAGTGCTGGCCAGCCGATTGGCACCGTGGACACCTGTGCAAGCGACCTCGCCAATTGCATAGAGGTCCTTTATCGTCGTGCGGCCCCACTCGTCGGTCCAGATACCACCGCAAAAGTAGTGTGCGGCAGGCACTACAGGGATTGGCTGCCGTGTGATGTCTATGTCTAGTGTCAGACAGTGAGCATAAATCGTGGGAAACCGTTCTTGGATATATGCAGAGGGTAGAGCTGAGTGGATGTCCAGGAGAACATACGGATAGTCGTGCTTAACCATCTCATGGTGAATGGCGCGGGCCACGACGTCGCGTGGCGCTAGGTCACCCCACCGGGGAGCATAGTCGGCCATGAATGCACGACCATCTGGAGTGAGCAGCCTCCCCCCCTCACCCCGCAGTGCTTCAGAGATCAGAAACCCCTCTCTACCCGGAACACCGATAGCCGTTGGGTGGAACTGGACGTACTCGGCATTGATAACCCGCGCCCCAGCCCGATAGGCCATCGCCAGTCCATCACCGCGAGATCCTTCAGGATTCGTGGTGTGGCGATAGATACGGCCCAATCCTCCAGTCGCCAGGATAGTCATACCAGCTAGGTATCGACGGACTGCCCGTCGGGACCGCTCAAATATGTAGGCACCGTGGCAGGTGACCGGTGCATATACGGTCAGTGGGTTTTGAGCATGGTGTGGAAAAGTGATCAAATCCACAGCGGTCGCCGAATCGACGATGCAGACGTTGGGCAGTTGCTGCAGGGCCTTGATGAGGGCCTTCATAATAGCATAGCCAGTGGCATCTCCAACATGGAGAATCCGCGCCCGCGAGTGAGCTCCTTCCTGACCATAGGCGAGTTGGCCATCCGGTCTTTTGTCAAAAGCAATGCCCAGGTTGTCCATTAGAACCTCGCGGACCAAGTCAGGACCTTCTGTTGCCAGAATGCGGGCAGCCGAGGGAAGACCAAGACCAGCGCCAGCGGCCAGGATATCCTCGACTAGAAGCTCAACACTGTCTCCTTCGCCTGATGTGACGATGCCTCCCTGTGCGTAACGAGAGTTGCTTTCAGTCGGATCCGGAGCACGGGTGATGAGGATGATCTGACGTGTGCGATCCTGAGCTAGCCGGAACGCTGCTGATGCCCCAGCGATGCCGCAGCCGATGATCAGGACGTCTGCCTCGACAGGCATTGTGTCTGGGTGGCTCATTTCCGGATCTCTAGCATTCGCTCTAGCGCCACGCCCGCAGGGCGAGCCACGTCAGGAGGGACCGTGACTGGATTGACCAGCTCTCCACGGCCAAGCCCATCTAGCACGTGGGCCAGCTTGTCCAATGTGATGAGATTCATCGTTTTACAGTAACTGGGACCAGGAGAAAGGGAATTGATAGACCGATCCGGATGCTCGTTCCTGAGGCGGTTGACAAGGTTATACTCGGTGCCGATGGCCCATTTGCTACCTGGGGGAGACTCTTCTACGCGGTGGATGATGTAAGCAGTCGATCCGGCCTCGTCAGCTAGATCGACCACCTCCATCCGGCACTCGGGGTGGACAATGATTCGGATGTCAGGATCCCTTTTCCGCCAGGTCGTAACGTGCTCCGGAAGAAAGCGCTGGTGAACGCCACACCAGCCTCGCCACAGAAAGATGCGTGCCTGCTGCAAAACGTGCGAGTCGTGGCCACCGAAGGGCTGGATCGGATCCCATATCAGCATATCCCCTGCCGGAATACCCATCCGCTTGGCAGTGTTGCGGCCCAGATGCTGATCTGGGAAGAACAGGACGCGTGGGCGCTGCGCTAGCGCCCATTTGAGAACGGCCTCCGCGTTGGAGGAGGTGCAGACAGCCCCCCCGTGTTTACCGCAGAAGGCCTTTAGCGCGGCGGTTGAATTGACGTAGGTGATGGGCAGGACCTCTTCCTCGACATCCATCAGCTCGCCCAACTGTGCCCACGCGTGCTCCACGTCCGCCAGGTCGGCCATATCTGCGAGTGGGCAGCCAGCCTGCGAGTCGGGCAGTAGGACAGTCTGCCCGGGTTGGGCAAGGATAGCGGCTGTCTCAGCCATAAAGTGAACCCCGCAGAAGACGATATAGTTGGCCCGATGGCAATTGGCTGCATCCCGAGCGAGCTTGAGCGAGTCACCGCGGAAATCAGTGAACTGGATGACCTCGTCCCGTTGATAGTGGTGCCCGAGGATTACCAACTGGTCACCTAACTGAGATCTGAGTTCTGTAATGCGAGTCTTATGTGTCATGTGGTTTTCGGCCTCTGATCTTCATGCTTATGTCGAGGGCTGGGGCGGAGTGAGTGAGTGCGCCAACCGAGATATAGTCCACCCCTGTGGCCGCGATGGCCGGGATGCGCTCCAGATTGACATTTCCCGACGCTTCCAGTGGTACGCGACCGGCAGCTATTCGGACCGCAGTCTGCATCTCCGCTAGGCTCATATTGTCCAGCATGATCCGCTCGATATCCAGCTTCAATGTCTCTTGCAACTCGTCCAGGCTCCTCACCTCTACCTCGATCGGCAAGTCTGGATGGGCAGCACGAGCCCGTTTTACTGCGGTGGAGATGGAACCTGCGGCATCGATGTGATTGTCCTTGATCATCACCATATCGTAGAGTCCCATCCGATGGTTTTGCCCCCCGCCCATCACCACAGCATATTTCTCCAGTACCCGATAGGCTGGATGGGTCTTGCGGGTATCCAGGACCTTTGCCTCTGTGCCGGCTACAGCGTTCACAAACGCACGCGTGAGAGTGGCGATACCTGACAGCCGCTGAAGAAAGTTCAGGGCGATCCGTTCGGCCGCCAGCATCCCCCGCGCTGGGCCCTCTACCTCAGCTATCAGGTCACCAGGCGCGACCACATCCCCATCCCGAGCGTGAGAGATGAGATGGAGAGCAGGATCTATTCGGGAAAATACCTCGGCACAGATTGGCAAGCCGGCGATGACACCAGGACTCTTGGCAACGAATTCTCCCATCAGGATCAGATCAGGCGGCAGCACTGCCTCAGAAGTGGCGTCACCGGGACCAATGTCCTCTTGGATAGCCAGCTCAATCAGTGGACTGGCAGCTTTCACGATGTTCAGATCTGGCTCTTTCAATTGCCTTCCCCCCCGAGTGACAAATACGGGTGGCAGCGCTCGCTTGTGGGCAGAGCGTGCGATCATATTCTGAACTTTTTCTAGCGTGGTGGGTTTCACATCTGAGGTATCACCTTGTTCGATGGCTGCCAGCACGTGGTCCAGTTCCAGATAGGTGATACCCATCTCTTGCTCGTCGGTCTGACCAGGCCAGAGTCCTGCTGTGGGTGGACGTTCGATCACTTCCTGTGGTACATTCAACTCACGCGCCAACTCCCATACCTGGGTTTTGGGCAGATCTCCCAGAGGCAA
>Ga0315553_10003469_pt1 | contig 12240 bp, 11 predicted proteins | sample SalMarSW160140MG_FD_203099 | JGI IMG/M metagenome (GOLD analysis project Ga0315553, IMG submission 203099) | Salt marsh sediment microbial communities from the Plum Island Ecosystem LTER, Massachusetts, United States - Salt Marsh Sediment SW1601-40 ... | reverse complement strand
CGTTAGCCGGCGAGATGGAGGTCTGGCCGGAATAAAGCTGACCGCCAGAGATTGAAGAGATGACGACGCTTGACTTAATCAACCTCACTAAAGAATATTCTGCGGGTGAACCTGGGGTGATGGATCTCACGCTTGAGGTCCATCAGGGCGAATTGCTGGCCCTGGTGGGGCCTTCCGGGAGCGGTAAAACCACGACTCTGCGGATGATCGCCGGTCTGTTGACGCCGACGAGCGGCGATCTGAAGTTCGACGGCGCCTCGATCTTGGGGACGCCCGTGGAAAAGCGTGGGGCGGTGATGGTGTTTCAAGAACATAGCCTGTTCCCTTTTATGTCCGTCTACGAAAACGTGGCTTATGGGCTTAAGTTGAGGGGCTATGCCAGGGATGCGATTCGCCGGCAGGTCGAGCACGCGCTCGGAGCAGTGCTGTTGGATGGCTTCGAGACCCGCCGACCGGACCAGCTGTCTGGAGGGCAGCGCCAGCGCGTAGCGCTGGCCCGAGCCTTGGTGGTCCGGCCGAACGTTTTGCTGCTCGACGAACTGCTCAGCAATTTGGAGCCCGCCTTAAGGGATGAATTAAGGGAGATGATCCGCGGTATACAAAAATCCTTTGGCATTACGACGGTTTATGTCACGCACGATCAATCCGAGGCGGTCGCGGTCGCCGACCGGATCGCATTATTGATGGAGGGTCGCCTCCGGCAGGTTGGTTTACCCCGGGATTTCTATGAGCGGCCTGCCGACGCGGATATCGCCCTGTTCTTCGGCGGTAAGAATATCTTCAAAGGCTTCAAAGCGGGCAAACAGGTACGCACTGAACTTGGATTGCTGGAAGTCGCCCAGTCAAATTGGCCGGACGGCCGAGTTCTGCTTACCATCCGGCCTGAGGCGATCCAGCTGGGAGCCAACGGTTATAACAATCTGAGGGCGAACGTCCGCTCGTACAGCTTCCGCGGCGCTGTCGCCAGCTGTGGGGCGGACGTAAATGGCGTAGAACTCGAAATCGCCGCGCCTCCTTATCACCGTTACCAGGAGGGGGAGGCGGTGATGCTACATATCCCTCGCGACAGAATTTGCCTGTTACCGTTCAGGGAAGAGGTTTAGCTGATGACTGGATCCACGAAAATATCTTTATCCTGGCTAGCCTTGCTGCGCATCCTGGTAGGGTTGGTCTTCCTGACCACCTGGGGGGCAAACCTGGCGAAAGGTTTCTACACGCCGGATGGGCTGCAGGAGTTCTTTACCGGCGTATTTCCTCAATCGGAAAACCCGCTGACCTGGTATGCAGCCTTCATTGAGGGCGTGATACTGCCGGCGCGGGCCGTCTTTGCGCCCTTCCAGCTGGTGGCTGAGTTCCTGCTGGGCGCTGGGCTGTTGGTGGGCGCCTTCACCCCGCTGTTCAGCCTGGCCGGGATCTTCTTCCTGACCAACACTTTCCTGGCGACGTTTGGTCACGACTGGCCTTGGGCGTATTTGATGCCCATCGCCATCCTGGCCGTGGTATTCTTTACTCGCGCCGGGCGCGCCTTGGGGCTGGATGCGTATCTGCTGGCCAGATTTGGCGAGCGCAAGCTCCCCCTTTGGTAAAGTTAAAAAGTTTAGGACATGCGCACTTGAGGGAAGAAAAGGGGTGGCGAGTTTTTCACGCCCAAACACCCCCACTTTCCCCGGGAAGTGCGTAACTCCTAACGTTAGTGTTTCGATTGATGCTTTTATGCTGCACATCCTGGAAATCCTGTACGCGCTGTCCTCGCTGTTGTTAGCCGTCTACGGGCTGAACAGCCTTGCGCTGCTGTGGCTGTATCGGCGCGGGCGCGGCAGCCGGCCGGCGCCCCCTGATCTTGAAAGCTGGCCGCGCGTTACCGTACAGCTGCCGGTCTACAATGAAAGCCACACCATCGAGCGCTTGCTGGCTGCGGTGCGCGCCCTCGATTATCCCCAGGATCGACTCCAGGTACAGGTACTGGACGACTCGACGGACGAAACTCGGCAGATCGTGGCTGCGTGGGCGGCGCGGCTGAGTGCGGAGGGATTGGATTGGGAGCAGCTGCACCGCGGCGACCGGGAGGGCTATAAGGCCGGCGCGCTGGCAGCCGGGCTCGAGCACGCCAAAGGCGAGTTCATCGCCGTGTTTGATGCGGACTTCGCCCCCGAGCCGGATTTCCTGCGCCGCACCCTGCCCTATTTCGCCCAGGCCGACCTGGCCTGCGTGCAGGCACGCTGGGGGCATCTCAACCGCGAGTACTCCACCCTCACCCGCCTCCAAGCCCTGGCCATCGACGGCCATTTCATCGTTGAACAGACCGCCCGCTCGCGCAACGGCCTGTTCCTCAACTTCAACGGCTCCGCCGGGATATGGCGGCGGGCCAGCCTGTTGGAAGCCGGAGGATGGAGCGCCGACACCCTCACCGAAGACCTGGACCTGAGCTACCGGGCGCAGCTGCGCGGCTGGCGGATCGCTTACTTACCGGACCTGATCGTGCCAGCTGAGCTGCCCGCGCAGATGGCGGCGTTCAAACGCCAGCAAGCGCGCTGGGCCAAGGGCAGCCTGCAAACTGCCCGCAAGACCCTCGGCCCACTGATCGCCTCCAGCCAGTCCTGGAGAGTCAAAGTGGAAGGGGTTTTGCACCTGACCCACTACCTGGTGCATCCTTTGATCCTGTCTACGCTGGCGCTGGCTCTGCCGTTGAGCGTGATCGGCGCGGCTGTGCTCAAATGGGTTCCCTTGCTGACTATCGCTGCTCTTGGGCCGCCGCTGCTTTACCTGCTGGCTGCCGCTCCGGAGGGACCCCACGGTTGGGAGCGTTTGAGGTTGCTCCCCGGGTTGATACTGCTGGGCATCGGTCTCTCCTTGAATAACAGCCGGGCGGCGCTGGCAGGCCTGTTCCGGCCGGAACGCGGGGAGTTCACCCGCACGCCCAAATTCGCCGTCCGCCGGCCGGGGGAACGTTGGGAGGCCAGCCGCTATGCGCTGCCTCAGGATCGCTGGGTATGGGTTGAGATGTCTCTAGGGATTATGGCCGCCGGCGCGATCCTGCTTGCCGGTAACCGGTGGGGTTATTCGGTCTGGCTTGCGATCTACGCGCTCAGTTATCTCTACGTCTCGGGGGTTTCCTTCTGGCAGAGCGCCCGCCGTTCCGCCAGACATCAGCCATCCAGCCCGGCTTCCGGGGACTCTCGGGCCGAGCGCTCAATCGGCCCATAAACCGCCCGTCTCGGTCATCCAATCGGCGATGCTTTCGACGGCTCGAGGGATGTCGTTATCGGAGAGATCCAGCTCCAGGGTGGGCAGGGTGGACTCGGAAACCAGCCGCCTCAACAGCTGCTGCTCAGCGACGAAGCGCTCCAGATCATCGTACTGGGCCGGGTTGCCGGAGACTTTCAGGCGCTCGGCGCGGGCTGCGGCGAAGGACTCCGGGCTGCGCGTGCAAAACACCAGGTGGAAATCAAGGGGGAGCAGGCGTTCTTCCAGCCAGGCGAAATCGTAATCGACGCCATAGGTTTGGAGCTGGTACATGCGGGTGGAGATGTGAAAGCGGTCTACGATCCAGGAATAGTAGCGCTGCAGTTCGAATAGGCGCGCCCAGGTCTGGTAGGTCTCCATCGCCAGCGCTTCTTCTTGCGGTTCGAAGTTAATCAGCCCGCGCCCCCAGGGGAAATTGGTGAAGGCGCACCACTCGGCGGAGATGATCGGGGAATGGTAGCGGTACTTGCGCGGGCCGACGATGCGCGGGTGCTGGTTCAGTTCGAAGGCGATCTCAGTCTTGAAGGTCAGGCGGGTGCCTTCCAGGATAATTTTCGGACAGAGTTTCGCGCCCAAGCGGTCCTCCTCGCCCCAGCATCTCTTTTTTTTCGCTGAAGGCTCACTCGAAGCTTAATCGATTTAGTTGGTTTTGTCAGCTTAGAGAAATCTGTTCGTCGAAGAGCAGGGATTCCAGGACAGCTAACAAGGTTCGGGGAGGGTCCCCTTTGCTGATGAAGGCGTCTGCGCCGGCATTCAACGCCGGGCGCGCGGCTTCGAGGTTTACGCTCATGGCGACAATGATTGGCGCAGGGCAAAGGGTGCGCAAAGAACCCAGGCATTCCTCCGGCTTAAATCCAGGCAATTCCCAATCCAGCAAGACCAGACCAGGAAGTTGTGCGCTCGCCCGGGCGAGCAGCGCGCCGGCGTCGTCCGCCTCGAAGATAGCTGTCGCCCACGGTTGTTGTTCCAATAACAACCGCAGCGCAGAACGTACTTTGGGCTGGTCGTCAGCCAGGAGAATGTGCATGTGTTTATCAAACCTGTCTACCCGTTTCGGGCAGCGCCATTTATTTTCCAAGAGGCAGGGGAGTATGCGCGCGGGTTGCACGCGCATACTCCACCGTGACCTTCGAGAATTGTTTGTCCAGTATCGAGTTTAAACCAACCTTCCCCCAGGTGCATCGGGCACCTGGGGGAAATGCGTTCTGTTCGGCTGGCGGGTTTTTATACTGGTCAGGTGTACAGTGGCGGGGAACTCCGGATCAGGTAATTGGCTTGCGGTTCTATCCCGTGAATGCGGCCCACATCCGCTGTAGGGAGATAGATTCGCCGCTGAGCAAGGTCTGCACCCTGAACAGGCGCGCCATCAGCCAGATGACCAACCCCGAGGTCAGGAAGAGCAGTCCCAGGCTCAGCGCGATCTGCCAGGCCGGCACCGCTGCGCTGACGATGCGCATCAGCATGGTGATTGGCGCCGAGAAAGGGATCAAGCTTAACGCGACAGCGAGGATGCTGTCCGGCGCTGAGGCGATAGCCGCTCCGAAGTACATGGGCAGCAGCATGGGCAGGCTGATCACGAAGACCCAGGTGCGGCTGCTCTCGATATCCGTCGCAAGGGCGCCGATGCCGGCGGAGATGCTGGCGTACAGGGCGAAACCTCCGATTGCGAAGGGGAACATCAGGGCGATCTCGGCGGTGGATAGGTTGATTCCAGCCAATCCCTGGTTGAGGTCGACGCCTGAAACGAGCACGACCACCGCGGCAAGGGTGATCCAGGCGGTGTACTGGACCAGGGTAAGCGCGCCCAGGCCGATCAGCTTTCCAGCCAGCAGCTGGCGGGGTTTCAGGGAAACCAGCAAGATCTCCATGATGCGGTTGCTCTTCTCTTCTGTCAGACTCTGCAGCAGGTAGCCGCCGCTGGTGAACAACGGGATCATGACGACGATAACGACCAGGAACGGAGCCATGTTAAAGCCCCCCGATCCCTGTTCCTCGTCAGCCAGGCTGACGAACAGAGGCGAATCGCCTGGAATGGGCGCTTTCAGCCGGACGCTCACCTGCGGGGGCAGTCCAGCCGTGAGGTTGCTGATCAGGATCCGGTCGAACAGCTGTGTGTCGCTGGGCGCGGTGGGCAATTCCCGGCTGATACGGCGGACGTCTCCACTCTCCCGGTAGTCCTCCGGGACGAGGTAATAGGCGCCGATCTCGCCATTTTCCAAAGCCCGGTCGGCGGATTGGACGTCCGGATAGGGTCGGAATAGATGCGCGGGGATGGCGTCCGGTAGGGAACGGATCAACCCGGACTGGTCAACGTAGCCGATCGCTTGATCGGGCATGTTGGCTTCTTCCAGTCCGCCGGTCGTGTCCCCTTCACCGAACCCGTCCCCAAGAACGGTAAACCCCCAGATGATCATGAAGATAACCGGCATGGCTAGGGAGCCGAGGATAAAGCCCCGGCTGCGCACGCGCTGGGAAAATTCTCGCCACGCGACCACCAATGTGTTTCGCATAAATGAGTGCCTCCTATGACTTGAGGAGCTGTCGGGCTTATCCTGCCTGGCGCAGGGCATTCCAGATTTGCACCAGGTTCAAGGATTTCCCGTAGATTAACATCGCAGCCCGAAAGATGCGCGCTACGAACCATACGCCAACGACCAGGGATCCGATCAAAAGGCCCTCCGCGGCGAGCAGCTGCCAGAGAGGAACTTCGATGAGCGTCATGCGGAAGAGCGCAAATATCGGCGCGGTCAGTGGGAATAGCGTCAGCCCTACGGCCAGAAGCCCATTGGGGTCCGAGATGATCAGCCCTACGAACCATAAGGGGAAAAGTCCGGCGAACCCCAAAAAGCCGGCCAGCTGCTGGGCGCCTTGCTTATCACCGGCGATTACGCCCAGCCCGGCGGCGATGACGGCGAACAAGAAATATCCGGGGATGGTCAGCAGTAACCCCCAGCCGATCGTCTCCCACGGGATGCTCAGGCCGAGCAGGTCGAATTGTCCAGAGACGGCCAGGTAGATCCCGATGAAAGCGCCGGCGCCCCAGATGAACAGCTGGGTAAAGCTCAACAGAACGACGCCGACCACTTTGCCGGCGACCAGCTCGAAAGGTTCGAGAGCGGTGATCACCATCTCCATGGCGCGCTGTTCTTTTTCACGCACCACGGTAGAGCCCATCTGGGTCGAGGTAAACATCACCGCCAGACCGAACAGTATCCCCATGATGGCCGGCGCCGCAAAGCGCAGCACCAGGCCGATGCCCTCTGAGACCTGCTCGCCGCTCTCGCTGGCCACGTAGGTCAGGCTGGCAGGGTCTTCCAGCCGGGCGTATACCCAGTCTGGTTGGTCCGGCGCGACGGCCTTGCGCAGGAATATCTCCAACGCAATCTCGATAGAATCATCAGGTTCATTCTTGGCATAGTAAGTCACGTTCTCGCCTTCGAGATAACCGGCGGGCACGACCAGATAGCCCTGAATCGCGTCCCGCTGGTAGGCAGCCTGGGCAGCTTCCCGGTCCGGGAATTGGGTCATCGAGAGGCTTATGCCGTCCTCGGTGGTCACCGATTCGACCTGGGCAAGCGCGCCGGTCTGGTCGACGTAGCCGAGATCGGGTGATTCGTCGCTGGGACGCAAGAGGAAAAAGGGGATCGCGCCGGCGATAACCATTAGCAGCGGAATGCCGAAGGTGAGCATGAGAAACGAGCCCGAGCGAACGCGGTGCCGGTAGGTTGTCTTCGCAATCAACCAGATCTTCTTCATACGGGCTGCGCCTCCGTCTCTATCGCCCGGCCCACCACTTTGACGAAGATCTCGTCAAGCGCCATGTGCACGCGCTCGAAGCGTTCGACGGTCAAATCTGGACGCTCAACCAGAGATTTCAGCAGCTGATCGGGCCGGGTTTCCTCGGCGAGCATCATGCGGTAGCCGCCGTTCCGGCTGATGATCCGTTCTACGCCGGGGATTTGGCCTGGGTCGCCGCGCAGTTCGATTTCGACTGCGTTGCCGGCGAATTCTGTACGGATCTCATCCAGCTTCCCGTAAAGCACGCGCTGGCCGCGATCGATCAGCAGGATGCGCTCGCACATCTCTTCGACCTGGTGCATCTGGTGGGTGCTCATGATAATGGCTGCGCCGCGCTCGCGCATGCTGTAGAGCAGCTGCTTGATCACCCGGGTGTTGATCGGATCGAGGCCCGAGAAGGGCTCGTCGATGATGATCAGATCCGGATCGTGCATGACCGCAGCGACGAACTGGGCTTTCTGGGTCATGCCGCGGCTGAGCGCTTCGATCTTACGGTCGTGCGCTTCCCATAATTCCACCGTGCGCAAATATGCTTCAGCTCGTTCCACCGCCGTTTTCCGGGAGAGGCCTTTGAGCTGGCCTAAATAAACCAGGGTATCGATCAAAGTCATGTCTTCGTACAGGCCGCGTTCTTCGGGCAGGTAGCCGATGCGGGATTTTTTATTTTGATTCATCGGCCCTCCCAGGATCTCGACGCGACCGGAATCCGGCCTGATGATGTCCAGGATCATGCGGATGGTGGTGGTTTTCCCAGCACCGTTCGGCCCGAGCAAACCGAAGATCTCGCCGTAGCCGACCTCGAAGGATATGTCCCGCACGGCGCGTACGGACGCGTAGGTCTTCGAGATGCCAGCGACTTGAAGGGCTGTTCCTGAATTATCCATTTGTTACCTCGTGTTATGTCTGGTTGAATAAATTCGTACAAAGGTTTGCGATGCGAGTTGTTTTTCCCCCGGCGGGTTCTCCACAAGACGGGAATGCCCACATTTATTATAGGTGGAGAGGGGAGCCCGTCTCAATGGGGGATTTCCCTACCCATCAAAATGCTTACGTTTCTGCGTAGGGAATGGTCGCTCTGAAACTGTATCCTTGGTGTGAGTTTAATCCAAGCTCCCCCCAGATACACCGGGTATCTGGGGGGATTGCGAGCTGACCGGCTGACTAGTATTTAACCTGGTCAGGTCACTAGGTGGGCGCAACCAGTCATTCACTGAACTTGGTCTTCGAAATCTATTAATAAAGGAGAGAGTCGCCATATCAGTTCATCTTTAATAGGCGACAATATACATCGCTTGAGCGTCAGAGGAGGGAGCAGATAGGCTGCCCCATTGTTGGGTTGGAATCAGAGTATCAATTTGAGGGGTCGATTCAATTTACTGAACTGCCTGGCGGAGCAGGTCTTCTAACCACACGCCGGGCTGGAAAGCCTGCGATTTCCAATCGGGGTCCAGGCGGTCGAGCAGGACGCCCTGGGCGAAACCGGTGTAGTAGAAGCGGGTCTCGCCTTCATGACCGGTCATGCGCCTGACTTCATCCAGCTGCTGGGCGTAAAAGCGCCGGCGGAAATCGTAGCTCTTGAAGTCGGTTTCCGCGAATATCTCCGGGAGCGGAGCGTAGTCCGCGCTGTCCGCGGCGGTCGTACCCAGGACGAGCTCGGCGTACTTCGCCAGGCCTTCCAACCATTCGCGCTGGCGTTCGAAGTCTGCCCAGTCCGCTGTGTAACCGGCCATTCCACGCCGCTGCTCGCGCTGAGCCAGGAACTGGCGGGCCAGCTCGGCTGCCTCCTCGTCCGACTCCGCTTGGGCGGCGTCGGCTAAAAGGTCCAGCTCGGTCCCCCAGGCGGCTTCCAGTTCAGGGTCATCCCACGGGTATTCCGCTTCCAGGCTCATGCTTTGCTCGGCGGCCTCCAGGCGACCGGGGGCAGCGAGGCCCTGGTAAACGTGGAAGCTCTCATGAGCCAGCGCGCTGATATAAGCGGTGCTCTCCCCACCAAGGTAGCGCCAGGCCAGGCGGTAAGGGAAGACCGGCCGGACGAAGGCGGGCAGTTCCTCCCGGAAACCGGTGTAGAAGGAAACCGCCGCGGCCTCCCGGGTGAACAGGGTGGCGACCCAGCGATCGCCGACCAGCACGGTGAAGTTCTCGGGGGTTACTTCCGGATCGGGCAGCGGCTGGCGGTAATAGGCCTGGCCCTGGTATGTATCATTGGGGACGGCTTCCCACTCGCCGCCGCGGCGCTCGTTTTGCGGCACCTTCACCCAACCGGCCGGCGGATCGGGATAGCCGACCAGGAAGGCATAGTCTTCGTTGTAAACGATGTACGGGATCGTAATCCGGTCCCAGCCGGGCCAGACCTCGCCACCTAGCATCATGCGCAGGTGCGTGGTCTCGGCGAGCAGCGCTTTCTGATCGGCGCTCAGGCGCTCGACCGTCTGAGATTGGTTGGGTAAATTGCGGTTAGCTATTGCTAGGATGCCCAGGCCGACCAGGCATACGAGGGTCAGTCCAAGGGCGAGATAAAGAAACACCTTTCTAAACGTGCGCATGTAGTCTCCTTATATTTACAGGAAGATTCTAAACGATGACCCTCTCCTCTGCATCGGGCATCAGGGTGGTCTTCACGCTGGTCATCCCGGCAGGTCCCGTCCTAGTCAGCCGGCCAGTTTCGTGAGGTTTTCGGGGGATCTCCCTTCCATCTTCGGTTCCCTGGGTGCAAGATATGATAGCATCAGGATCAAAACACCCCCAACTCTTCACCGATCCAATCAACCATGGAATTAACGCGCTACATCAAAAACAAAGATTGGCCGCCGCTGCTGGGCTACGGCCTGTTCATCGGCATGATGGCGACCGGCTACTACTATAACCTGACCTTCGTGCAGTTTGGGCTGCTCGACCTGGGCACCCGGCTCGTCGGTATGACCCGCCAGCAGGTCTCGATGAACATGGCTTACCTGGCTTTGATCACCAGCGTGACGGCGATCGTATTCGGGCTGTGGATGATGCGCCGCGGCTGGAGCCGTGATTTCCGTTTCAAGCTGCGCTGCGCGTTCGCCGTGGTGCTGGCCCAAACCATCCTGACCGCCCTGGCGCCTGTCATTCGCAGCGAGGCGGCTTTTCTCGCCTGGATCGTGGCTGCCTCCCTGGCGTTGGGAGTGGGAGTACCGGCGACGTTCAGCATGACGGTGGACCTGGTCCCACGGCGCGACCGCGGCATGACGGCGGCGCTGGTCACCGCCGGCGCTTACTTTCCGGCTGCCGTCTTCTCTTCGACCTGGACGATCGAACAGTTCAGCGCGCAAATTTTAGGGGTGATGGTCGCCGGGTCTCTTGGGCTGGGCGTCCTGGCCTTCGCCCGCCTGCCGTGGATCGACCGCCTGGCGGAGCAGCACACCCGTCCGGAGTTCGCCCGCGGCCGCTTCGTACGCTACGACGAACACGGAGCAGCGCATATCAGCGGGCGGGTGATCGCGTTGATCCTCTTAATGTTTGGCATTTACTTCATCGACAGCCTGGGATTTTTGCGTCTGGCGGATACGCCGGCGCTGTTCGAAGCCGCCTGGGGTTCGCCCAATATCAACAACCGCCTGGTGATCGGCGTCGTCCACGTGATCGCCGCGTTGGTTGGCGGCATCCTGTACGCCGCACTGGACGAGAAGCAGCTCTTTTTGTGGATCTTCGGCATCTTCGCCCTGGTGCACTTCATGTACACGTTCATGCTCCGGGCTCAGCTCGGATCGCCAGAGACGCTTTCCGAACCCATGCTCTACGCGCTGGCGGTCAGCCTGTACACGGTGGTCAATTTTGCCATCTGGGCGGACATCTCCGTGCCGCGCACCATAAGCCGCAACGCGGCCATCGGGGTGGCTTTATCCGGCTGGGCTGCGACTTTCCTCAGCACGGCGCTCGCTCTGCAGCTGCAGCTTCGCGGTGTATCCCTGGACCTGCACCTGCGCCTGGTAGATTCCCTGGCGATCCTGTTCTTCTTGGTCGTGCTGGCGCTGATCTACTTTCCCGGAGGGGGAGGCTCGCGCCGCAAAAGCTCCTCGCAGGAGGTCAAAGGATGAGGAAGCGCGGGTTTATTTTCCTGATGCTGCTTTGCGGGCTGCTTCTGGCGGCTTGCGAAACGCAGGGCGCCGTGCGCGGCATGCTGGTCTTGAGCGGGGAACACCGCATTCAGTCCGGGGAATCCGTGCAGGGCGACCTGGCGCTGTTAAGCGGGCAGGTCGCCCTGGATGAAGGCGCGTGCGTGGAGGGCTCGGTTTACATGGTCGGGGGGACTTTCGACCTTCGGGGTGAGGTGGACCGCGATCTATCGCAGATCGGCGGGCAGCTTAACATCGAGAACAGCGCCCAGATCGAAGGAAACGTCAACCTGGGAGGCGGGCAGGTCGAGCGTTCGCCTCAGGCGAGGATTGGCGGCGCAGTCCAATCCGGGGTGCAGATCCCGGCCGGGCTGGAGCAGGCCGTCACCGCGCCTCGCCAGCGCCCGGTGTGGACCGCGCCGGAAGCGGTCCTGTTGGCCATCCTGGCTTTTCTGGCCGTTCGTTTCCTGCCACGCCCGGTAGAGCGCGTCGGTCAGGCCATCCTGCAGCATTCCCTGGTCTCTCTCGCCATGGGGATCCTGGTGCTGCTTGTCGGGCCGGTCTTGCTGGTGATGATGGCTTTCACCCTGATCCTGATCCCAATCACGGTGATCGGCCTGGGCGTCGCTGTAGTCATGTTCGTGTACGGCATCATAGGCTTTGGCGCGGCGTTGGGCGACCGGCTGGTCCGCGCCCTGGGTTGGGAGCTGCGGCCCACCTTCGCGGCGGTTCTGGGGACCCTGCTTTACGTGCTCGTCGTGGACCTGCTTGCCCTGATCCCCACCGTTGGCGGTTTGCTCAGCCTGCTGACCGCGCTGATCGGCCTGGGGGCGGTGGTGCTCACCCGCCTGGGGCTGCGTAGGTTTGTCCCAGCGTCGGAGGGTGAATCTCTGTTGTAGCGACCAGCATGAGATATAGAAAAGGTTTCAATTGTCTGGCATAAATATTCAGAGAACTTACCAATTGGGTGCAGCATATGACCATATCAAGGAGCGCGCAATTTATAAGCTGGCGAAATATTTCGGTTATGCAAATCTGTTCAATTTTAATGATTTAGATAGAACTGTCATATTTACCACGGAAAGACTGATTCCAACTGCGGCTGTATATCGGCCAA
>Ga0315553_10003468_pt1 | contig 12241 bp, 12 predicted proteins | sample SalMarSW160140MG_FD_203099 | JGI IMG/M metagenome (GOLD analysis project Ga0315553, IMG submission 203099) | Salt marsh sediment microbial communities from the Plum Island Ecosystem LTER, Massachusetts, United States - Salt Marsh Sediment SW1601-40 ... | reverse complement strand
TAACCTAAGGATTATTGACGCAACGGGAAGGAGAATGGGTCTTGATCCCTCACAAATAATGATTAACATTGAGAAATTTGGTAATACAACAGCCGCAACGATACCTTTGTGCCTCTGGGAATACGAAGACAGGATGAAAAAAGGAGATAATATAATACTGGCTGCTTTTGGTGGGGGATTTACCTGGGGAGCTATATATTTAAAATGGGCATATAATACTAAAAAATAGTTAAATACTGAATATTCACACAATAGTTGTTAACTTTGAGAGTTTTCTCTTTAAAATGTAATTATATAAGTCATGGCAAAGCTTAACGAAAGCGATAATTCGAATATCAACCTTATCAGTAACGGAACCGAAATAACGGGTGACATCAAATCAGACGGGGATATAAGGATCGATGGTGTACTGAAAGGCAATCTTGCAACAAAGGGAAAGGTTGTAATAGGAAATACAGGTAAAGTAAAAGGAGAAGTGTTGTGTAAAAACTCGGAAGTCTGTGGTGAAGTGGATGGCAAAATAAATGTAAGCCAGTTACTTACACTTAAAATAACATCAAGGATAAAAGGAGATATAATAACCGACAAACTATCGATAGAACCAGGGGCCAGATTTACGGGTAACTGCAATATGACTGATGATAATGAGAAGGCAGGACAGGCAGGCACAGCAAAACAAACAATCGAAAAAAAAGAAGTCGCCAGCGACAAATGATGAGGAAGAGAGCGGTGATCTGAATACCTATGCCCGTTATACCGGTATGGCGTTTCAGATGATCATCATAATCGGTATCATGACATTTGTTGGTGTTAAACTGGATGAGCGCAGGGCTGGCGAAAAACCAATATTTACAGCTATACTCTCATTGCTCGGCGTATTAGCTGCATTGTATACTTCGCTTAAAGATTTTATCCGGAAAAAATAAAACGATGAAAACTGCTCCGCAGATATTCATTAATCTTGTTTTATATTCCCTTATTATATTTATTGTGTCGGTAGCATGCATACTGCTGCTCCCTATTCAGTTAACCTTTATCGATCTATTGTTGCCAGGCTTACTGTTCACTGCTATTACCGCTACTTCACTTGGGGTTTTTATTTTAGGGACGTACAAAAAAACGGAGAACCAGCCATTATTTACAATGGGTGCCATCGGGATTAAGTTTTTCCTTTCAATAATCTTTGCACTTATATACTTCATTGTTCTTAAAAATACCGGTCTGTTTTATATCTTATTATTCTTTTTATTATATTTAGCATTCACAATTTATCTTCTTAAGGTTATACTTAAGATCTTGAAAACTAAATCTTTAAAGTAAGATAAGGCTTGAAGTTAAAGAATATTTTTCTGGTATATTGGCTACTTTTCAGTCTTGCAGTTTATTTACCTGCCATGGCTGCCTGTCCACAGGATCATCCGGAAGAAAATTCATTACAACAAACAAATAATCAGGAATTCAATCCCAGAGAGTTTGTTTTCGACCACATAGGCGATTCTCACGACTGGCATCTTTTTACAACACCGGACGGACAACATGTGAGTATCCACCTCCCTGTTATTGTTTACAGCAGAACAAAAGGATTAAATATATTTTCATCCAGGCACCTTGCTCATGGTCATCAACACAGGGGATTCATGATAATGTCTGAAGGTGAGCTTGCAGGTAAGATTGTGGAGATTGATGACGAAGGAAATATAAATGAAGAAAACAGGCCTTTTGACCTATCCATAACAAAAAATGTGGCGGCAATGATGGTGGTGGCAATCCTGCTCCTATGGCTTTTCCTTTCTCTGGCAAGGTCTTATCGTAAAACAGGCATCAGTGAACCCAGAGGGATACAGGGCTTCCTTGAGCCCATAGTTATGTTTGTGAGAGATGATATAGCAATTCCTAATCTGGGCGAGGAAAAATATGACAGGTTCATGCCTTACCTGCTTACGGTTTTCTTTTTTATATTATTGAATAACCTCATGGGATTGATACCAATTTTCCCGGGTGGGGCAAATGTAACGGGAAATATTGCCGTAACCTTCACCCTCGCTGCTTTTACCATGATAATAATCAACTTTAGCGGTAACAAAGGATACTGGCAGCATATATTCAATACTCCCGGGGTTCCATGGTGGCTGAAGATCCCGATACCATTGATGCCCCTGGTTGAACTGATAGGTGTTATCGCAAAACCTTTTGCACTGATGGTCCGTCTCTTTGCCAATATAACGGCAGGACATATCATAGTGCTGAGCCTTGTAAGCCTTATATTCATTTTCAAATCAGTGGCTTTTGCACCGGTTTCAATAGTGATGGTCCTGTTTATGGATTGCATCGAACTACTGGTGGCATTCTTGCAGGCATATATATTTACATTGTTGTCAGCCCTGTTTATCGGGCTGGCTATACAGGAGGAACATTAAACTACATATTGTCAAACTAAAATTAGAAATTATGACAGGTACTTTAGCAGCAGTAGGAGCAGCAATAGCGGTAATAGGGGCCGGGCTGGGTATAGGACGGATCGGAGGACAGGCTATGGAAGCAATAGCACGTCAGCCTGAAGCAGCATCCAAGATCCAGATGGCAATGATTATTTCTGCAGCACTGATAGAAGGGGTAGCCCTTTTTGCAGTGGTTGTAGCTCTTATTGCAAATTAAGATTAACGGCAGCCTGTGACGATTGGTTACAGGGCTGCCTTTCTATCAGAAAAATAAGAAAACTATGATATTTTTAGCCAATAGTCTTACAACGCCAGAACTGGGAACCATTATATGGACAACATTGATTTTCCTGATGCTTCTCGTTATTCTTAGAGCATTTGCATGGAAACCCATAATGCAGGCTATCAAAGCCAGGGAAGAAAGCATAAAAGGATCACTTAAATCTGCAGAAGAGGCACGAAGAGAAATGGAACGCCTGAAAGCTGACAACGAAGTCATAATGGAAGAAGCGCGCAGGGAGAGAGATGAACTATTGAAAGAAGCACGCGATACAAGAGATAAATTGATTGTTGAAGCAAAAAACCAGGCAAAAACGGAGGCAGATAAATTGATTCAAAGAGCGCGTACAGGTATTGAAAGAGAGAAAGTGATGGCTATCAATGATATAAGAAACCAGATAGCAAACTTTTCGGTTGATATTGCAGAAAAAATATTAGGCGAAAAACTGAAGGACAGCAAGGAGCAGAATATATTCATTGAAAAATTGCTCGATGATATGGATCTGAAAGAAAACTAGAAGCAGGGGTAATGAATGAAAGCAAGATAGCGGTAAGATATGCAAAAGCAATCTTCCTGTCTGCAAAGGAACAGGGACTGATTAAAGAGGTAAGGGAAGATATGCTGTTTGTACTTGTACTTTCAGAAATGGATGATTTCAGAGAGCTAATAGAAAGCCCTGTGATACCTGGTTCAAAGAAAAGACAGATTATGACCGTCCTGTTCAAAGAAAACACAAGTGATGCAGGTTTCAGTCTCATTACCCTTACTGTCAAAAATAACAGGGAAGCCTTCCTGCCGGGAATAGCCAGGTCTTATGTTGACATGGCTGATAAACATGAAGGGGTAACCAAAGTGACCCTCAGAACACCGGTGGCTATAAGTAAGAATAATAGGGATACTGTTACAGGTATTATTGAAAGAGACCTTGATACAAAAGCTGACCTGAAGGAAATTGTTGATCCAGAACTTGCCGGAGGTTATATACTTAAGGTTGAAGACATGTATGTTGATGCAAGCTTGAAATCACAACTGAGAAAGATACGTAAACAACTTATTAAGGAGTAGATAATTGAGTTTATCGCAGTAAAATATATTATACTTAATTATGGCAAATATAAAACCAGCAGAGGTATCAAAAATACTGAAACAACAACTTGAAGGAATACAGACAGGTGCTGCCCTTGATGAGGTGGGTACAGTTCTGGAGGTTGGTGATGGCATTGCACGATTGTACGGGCTTAATAACGTTCAGGCCAATGAGCTTATCGAATTTGAAAATGGCGTAGAGGCAATTGTGCTCAACCTGGAAGAAGATAATGTTGGCGCTGTGCTACTGGGTCCTTCGGAAGGAATTACGGAGGGTGATATTGCCAAGCGAACCAAACGTATTGCTTCCATTATGACAGGTGAAGGTCTCCTGGGAAGGGTTATTAAACCTACCGGGCAACCAATAGACGGTAAAGGACCTATTGAAGGGAAATTGTATGAAATGCCTTTTGAGAGGAAAGCTCCCGGGGTGATATTTCGTCAGCCGGTTAAGCAGCCTCTGCAAACAGGGCTTAAGGCTATTGATGCAATGATACCCATCGGGCGCGGACAGAGGGAGCTTATTATTGGTGACCGGCAGACAGGGAAAACAGCTATTGCTATTGATACAATAATCAACCAGAAAAGTAATTATGATAAAGGAGAGCCTGTTTACTGTATTTATGTATCAATAGGCCAGAAAGGCTCAACTGTTGCAAATATAGCTTCTGTGCTTGAGGAGCATGGGGCAATGGATTACACTGTTATCATATGTGCAACTGCTGCTGACCCCGCTGCAGCCCAATTCTATGCTCCCTTTGCAGGGGCTGCCATAGGCGAGTTTTTCAGGGATACAGGGAGAGATGCACTTATCATCTATGATGACCTGTCAAAACAGGCTGTCTCATATCGCGAAGTGTCCTTACTCCTCCGACGCCCGCCCGGAAGGGAAGCCTATCCCGGTGATGTCTTCTACCTGCACTCACGACTGCTTGAGAGGGCAGCCAAAATCATTGAATCGGATGAAGTGGCATTGAAAATGAACGATCTCCCTGAATCACTCGAGGGAATGATAAAAGGGGGAGGATCGCTCACTGCACTGCCCATAATCGAAACACAGGCAGGTGACGTGTCAGCATATATCCCCACAAATGTGATCTCCATTACAGACGGACAGATATTCCTTGAAGGTGACCTGTTCAATGCGGGCGTCAGGCCGGCCATTAATGTTGGGATATCAGTATCACGGGTAGGAGGTAATGCACAAATTAAATCAATGAAGAAAATAGCCGGTACACTTAAAGTTGACCAGGCACAATACAGGGAAATGGAGGCTTTTGCCAAGTTTGGCTCCGACCTTGATGCATCAACACAGGCAATGATAGATAAGGGTGCCAAAAATGTGGAAATACTTAAACAGAAACAGTATGCACCCATGAAAGTGGGAAATCAGGTTGCTATAATCTACTGTGGTACAAAAGGACTTCTTAAAAATGTTCCAGTGGATAAAGTGAAACAATTTGAAAAAGAATACCTGGAGTTCCTTGAACTTAAACACTCTGACATACTAGATAAACTGGGTGAGGGAATAATAAATGATGAGGTAAGCAAAGTCCTTGAGAAGGTAGCTTCAGAAACAAGTAAGAAATTCGAAGAGAAAGAAGCTCAAGCCCAGAAACAATAATATATGGCCAGCTTAAAAGAAATAAGACGAAGAATCAGTTCTGTTAAGTCAACAAAGCAGATCACTTCAGCAATGAAAATGGTTGCTGCTTCACGCCTGCGAAAGGCACAGGACAAAATAGTTAAGCTGAGACCCTATGCATCCAAACTGCATGAACTGCTAATCGGGATAAGCATGAAGATCGAAGAATCGGAAAATGAACAGATATATGGCCGCAGCTCAGATAATGGGAAAATCCTGCTTATTGTTGTAACTTCTAACAGGGGTCTGTGTGGATCATTCAATGCCAATGTCATAAAGGAAACCTTGAGAATAGTGGAGGAGAACTACAGCAATCAGTATCACACTAATAAGCTGTGGATTATGACGATAGGTAAGAAAGCATGGGATTTTTTCAGAAAAAAGAATTTCCAGATCTATCAGGATAACAGTGAACTGTTTGATGATCTTACATTCCAGAACACTGCAAATCTGGCAGATAAAGTGATGGATGCTTTTTTGAATAAAGAATTTGACAGGGTTGAGTTTGTTTATAACAAATTCAGAAACGCTGCAGTACAGGACCTGAGCCATGAAACATTCCTTCCCGTTGAAACAGAAAAAGAAACAGACGAAATATATACAGGTGAATATATCTTTGAACCATCGAAGGAAGAAATAATAAATGAATTAATCCCGAAAACACTTAAGATACAATTTTACAGGATAGTACTTGATTCCTACGTTGCTGAACATGGTGCGAGGATGACAGCCATGCATAAAGCTACTGATAATGCAACAGAGATGATCAGAGATCTTAATCTTGAATACAATAAAGCCCGCCAGGCAAGCATAACCAACCAGATACTCGAGGTAGTTAACGGTGCTGAGTCACTAAGCGGGTAACAGTGCTGAACACCTGATCCAAGTTAATATGTATACCTACGAAGAACTTAGAGAGATAGTAAATAAGGCAGTTCATAATATGTCCTATGATTATGAATCCGGCAGGTTGTTCGAACCGGTTAAATACCTGATGGCAATGGGTGGGAAAAGGATACGGCCTGTTATGACACTAATGGCCTGTAACCTCTTCGATAATAAAATTGAGAAAGCCATACTACCGGCCTTGGGGATGGAAGTGCTGCATAATTTTACGCTTGTTCATGACGATATTATGGATAGGTCGGAGATGCGCAGGGGATCACCCACAGTTCACAATAAGTGGGATGTCAACCAGGCAATATTGTCGGGTGATGTTATGGCTTTTATTGCCAATGAATGCATTATGGGTGCTCCTTCACCTGTACTGTCGCAGGTAATGAAAATATATAATAATACTGCCATTGATGTATGCATCGGGCAACAAATGGATATCGATTTTGAAAAGAAAAACTTCGTTTCCCATTCCGAGTACCTGCGTATGATAGAATTGAAAACGGCTGTTATGATTGCATCCTCATTACAAATAGGCGCTGTTCTAGGAAATGCCGATTCTGCTGATACGGGAAAAATGTACAACTTTGGCAGGAACCTTGGCCTGGCCTTCCAGATACAGGACGATCTGCTGGATACCTATGGTGATCCGAAAGTATTCGGCAAGAAGACAGGTTCGGATATAGTCTCAAATAAAAAAACAATCCTGCTTATTAAAGCCCTTGAAATGGCTTCAGGCAAGCAGCTTAAAGCACTTAACGAACAATTAAATCTAGAAATGTTCGATCCCGAGGAAAAAATTGCTTGTGTAAAGACAATATTCGACGACCTGAATGTCAAGCCGGCAGTTGAAGATATAGCCAGACAGTATACAGACCTGGCATATTCCTCAATTGATGATGTTAATGTTGAAAAGGAGAGAAAGGAAGAATTAATAAAACTGGCTGCAAACCTGCTGAACCGTACACAGTAATATACCGGACACCCTGCTCATACTTTTTCAGTCAGTCAGTCTTCCGGCTATCAATAACAAATGAATCATAAAAACCAGGCTGGTATTCCGGTATTTGATAAATTTGTTAAATTTGTAATTCAATTTAAAAACACTTATCACATGTCCAAAAACACAGGAGTAATCAGCCAGGTCATAGGTCCTGTTGTTGACGTGGCTTTTGACAGGGAAGGGTCAGAATTACCTAATATTTATGATGCTCTTGAAATAACGAGAGATGACGGATCGGTACTGGTAATAGAGTGCCAGCAAGGTATCGGGGAGAATACAATACGTGCCATTGCCATGGATTCAACCGATGGTCTGAGACGCGGGATGGAAGTTGTGGCAACGGGCAAGCCAATTATTATGCCCGTAGGTGAGCAGATCAAGGGGCGCCTGATGAATGTTACGGGTGAAGCTATTGATGGAATGGTGGGACTGACCAAAGAAAAGGGCTATCCAATACACCGTAACCCTCCCCTGTATGAAAACCTTTCAACTGAAAAGGAAGTGCTCTATACGGGAATTAAGGTAATTGATCTTATTGAACCATATTCAAAAGGAGGTAAGATAGGCCTCTTTGGCGGGGCAGGTGTTGGTAAGACAGTGGTAATACTCGAGCTTATAAATAATATTGCCAAATCGTACGAGGGGCTTTCAGTATTTGCCGGAGTGGGAGAGAGAACACGTGAGGGAAATGACCTGCTCAGGGAGATGCTCGAGGCAGGTGTTATTGACTATGGAAAAGAATTTCTTAAGGATATGGAAAAAGGAGGATGGGACCTCTCAAAGGTTGATTACGACGCCCTGAAAGAATCAAAACTGGCACTTGTATTCGGCCAGATGAATGAGCCCCCGGGAGCACGGGCCAGGGTGGCTCTCTCCGGACTTACCGTAGCTGAACATTTTCGTGATGGAGATAGCAAAGGTGAAGGAAGAGATATATTGTTTTTTATGGACAATGTTTTCCGTTTTACACAGGCAGGTTCTGAGGTAAGCGCCCTCCTGGGAAGAATGCCTTCAGCAGTAGGGTACCAGCCTACCCTGGCTACTGAGATGGGAATCATGCAGGAGCGTATAACCTCAACCACACATGGTTCAATAACATCAGTGCAGGCAGTGTATGTGCCAGCTGATGACCTTACTGACCCGGCCCCGGCCACCGTTTTCTCTCACCTTGATGCAACGACAGTGTTGAGCAGGAAAATCTCCGAACTGGGTATATACCCGGCAGTTGATCCCCTGGACTCATCATCAAGGATACTTGCAGCCGACATTGTTGGGGAGGAACATTATAACTGTGCCCAGAGAGTGATAGAAATATTACAGAGGTATAATGAACTGCAGGATATAATAGCCATACTGGGTATGGACGAATTGTCTGAAGAAGACCAGTTGATAGTTCGCAGAGCCCGCAGGGTGCAGAGATTCCTTTCACAACCATTCCATGTGGCCGAACAATTTACAGGTATATCGGGGAAACTGGTTAGCATAGAGGATACGATAAAGGGATTCAATATGATTATTGAAGGTGAAGTTGATAAATATCCTGAAGCATCATTCATGCTTGTGGGTACCATTGAGGAAGCAATTGAAAAAGGAGAGAAAATCCTTTCTGAATCTTAAAAGACCAGGGGTGAAAATAGAAATCATAACACCGGAAAAAAAAGTATACGAAGGAGATATACGTTCACTCAAAGTGCCGGGTAAAAAAGGTGCATTCCAGGTGCTCAAAGATCATGCTGCAATAGTCTCGACCCTCATAGAAGGGAAGGTTACAGTTACTGATATGAACGGCAGGGAATCAGAGTTTGAAATAGAGGGAGGAGTTGTAGAAGTTCGGAAGAACATAATAATCCTCCTGGCTGAAAACGTTAGCTGAGATGACAAACGATGAATTTAAAAAATGGGCTCATGAACTTGTTGAATGGATTGGTGACTACCTTGAGAATATAGGTGAATACCCTGTAAAATCACAAGTAAACCCCGGTGAAATATATTCAGCTTTGCCCGAGCTGCCTCCTCTTGAAGGAGAGAATTTTAAAGATATATTCAGGGATTTCCAGGAAATCATAATGCCGGGTATAACCCACTGGCAGAGCCCCGATTTTTATGCCTACTTCCCGGCCAACAATTCCACACCTTCAATACTGGCAGAGATGCTTATAGCAGCCCTTGGGGCGCAGTGTATGATATGGGAGACATCCCCTGCTGCCGCGGAACTGGAAGAAAGAGTGATGAACTGGCTCAGGGATATCATTGGCCTGCCTGGCAATTTCGAGGGAGTAATACAGGATACAGCCTCAACCTCAGCCCTGGCAGCACTTGTTACTGCACGGGAGAAGATTAGCGATTTCAGGACAAACGAGAGTGGATTAAGCCATGAACCGATATACCGCGTTTATGCATCAACACAAACTCATTCATCAATTGAAAAAGCTGTAAAAATAGCAGGCTTTGGTGGAAGTAACCTTGTCAAGGTGGGTGTGAAGGATGATCTTTCTATGGATCCGGACCAGCTGGCTGAAGCCATTGAAAAGGACCTGGCAAAAGGATACATACCCTGTTGCACAGTAGTTACCATCGGAACAACAGGTACTGTGGCTATTGACCCCCTGAAGGCCATAGGAGAGATATGCAGCAGTTATAATATCTGGGTACATATAGATGCAGCTCTGGCCGGTACGGCACTCATATTGCCTGAATACAGCTGGTTGATAGAGGGAAAAAAATATATCGACAGTTTTGTCTTTAATCCGCATAAATGGATGTTCACAAATTTTGACTGTTCAGCCTATTTCGTGAAAGATGCAGACAGGCTGATTCAAACCTTCGAAATACTGCCCGAATATCTTAAAACAAGAACAAGGGGAAAGGTTAACGATTACCGTGACTGGGGAATTCCTCTTGGACGTCGGTTCAGGGCTCTGAAACTCTGGTTTGTGATAAGATCATTCGGACTGGAGGGATTGAGGGGAAAAGTAAGGAACCATATTTCCTATGCAGCCTGGCTAGCCGAAAGGATTAAGGAACATGATGAATTTGAAATGACAGCCCCTCTTAGTCTTAACACAGTATGTTTCAGGTATAAACCGGCAAACAGTGATGAAAAATCACTCAATGCAATAAATGAAAAGCTCAACCATAAGCTTAATGATTCCGGGGGAATGTACCTTACACATACAAAGATAAACAACAAATATTCACTCAGGATGGTTACCTCTCAAACAAATGTTAAACTTGAGAATATCAGGAAAGCCTGGGATCTTATTATATACACCGCCCCTACAATTCAATAAGCTTTGCTCCTGGTGAGGACAAAGCCGAACACATCCATGTTAAAAAGAAACTCGAAATGAGATGTCTTTTCAAATGGCATATATGAAGCCTGCAGACCTGCGGAAAATTTTACAGGTATCCTGAGAAGGTAAAAATCGGCAAGCAATTCCACGCCCGCAGAAGAAAAATAATCCCTGCCTTCACGCTGTTCATTTTGCAGTATGTCATACAGGTTATTGCTCATGGCATAATCATAAAAGACGGTATTTCTTATGCGATTGACATATATAAAATTTGACAGGTGGAAATCAGGGTAAGCCAGAGGAAAAGCATAATCAATACTGAAGCTTTGAAGATTCTCTGATATTATATGTTTGTAACCCCTGGGCAGTGAAATTCTGTTGTGAATAAGCAGTCGCCTGAAGTCCTGCTTCTCAGCCTGGTAGCTGAGTTTTAAACCATGATTTCTGAAGATTCCCGGGAAATAAAATGCTGTTCTCAAAGTATATACGGGTCCGTAAAGGTCCCTGTCAGCCAGTGAGGTAGTCATATAAAGATCAAGCACCTGCCCGTACCTTGGCCATATATCCCTGTATGACATCCTGTGCAGGTTGGATAAGTATAAGCGTGTATTAATTAATGTTTGCCCGTAATCAAACATTTCCCTATCCTCATCAAGAACATACTTGTTTGAATAATTAATATTTACTGAAGGCCATAATGTCTGTATAAACTTGCTGCGGTTGAAATAGAGAGGCAGATAAAGGGTAGTACTGCTTGAAAAACGATTATATATAACAGAGGGATAAGCAGTTGTGTCATTGCCCTTATAGATTAGCGGCTCGCCGCCATATGTCATGGTGAAATCTATAGCCGGGTACCATCCCTTCCAGCTGATGCCTGAATGAATGAGATGCTCCTTATTCCTGTATTCATATCCAAGGGTACTTATAAGCGAACTGAGATTATTCTGGGTCATAATCATGGCTCCGGGGCTAACAGGCATCTCACTAAAGGAAATATTGTTTATATCGGCGTAAAAAGGCATCCAGCTGTGAAACCTGAATAAACTGGTGATCTTGTTGTATTTCTCCTTTTTATAATTTGAGGAAAGTGAATAATCTCCAGGCCAGGTTAGTTTTTCATCCCTGTTAAGCTGATCGATCAGACGGTCAGCTCTTGGACTTTCTTTAAGCCATCTAGCGTTATTAAGGTCAGTGCCCGCAACAGCTATATTGTTACCTTCATCTGAGTAGTCGGAGAAAACAATATTAGAGTCTGAAAGAGAAATATCGGTTATTCCGAACCGCGACGAGCTTATTTGTCTTACATTAGCGCTCTTTTCCATCATAAATGCATTATCTATTCCTGAAGCAGAGCTTATAAAGAATATTGAAGAACCCTTTTTTCTTACCGATTGCAGATCTTCTCTTCCTTCTTCAAGATATGTTGTCCATTTTCCTGTTTCAATATCCAGAGACATGATCCCTTCCCCATTTTCATTCGTTGAGATAAAAACTATTTCTTTCATATCATCAGACCATGAGGGATAGGATATTAACCTGTTGCCCGGGCTTTCATACCTGCTGATAATTATTCCCGACCTGGCAGTAATAATTACCAGG
>Ga0315553_10003467_pt1 | contig 12242 bp, 10 predicted proteins | sample SalMarSW160140MG_FD_203099 | JGI IMG/M metagenome (GOLD analysis project Ga0315553, IMG submission 203099) | Salt marsh sediment microbial communities from the Plum Island Ecosystem LTER, Massachusetts, United States - Salt Marsh Sediment SW1601-40 ... | reverse complement strand
TTTAGATAGGTTAAGAAATACAAGCTAACGACCCCACGATCCAACGAACCAACTACTTACCAAATTTACTTTTCCTTAATAACAAACGCGTTGTGAGTTATATAAACCGTATATTTCTTATACTCTACCGCGTCTTTAAAAGAAGAAGTGCCGTAAACAGCATCTATCCCGGGAATTTTTTCACCATAACACATTAACCATCTCCATACCATCGTTTCTTCAGCAATCTCATAGACGCTTCTATCTTTTCCCTTTTCATCATCGACAGAAATATATCGCCCTGTTAATCGTGTAACCTTATACAAAGGTTTCATCCCGAGAGTCACGAAAAAATTTTCCCATTTAAGTATATGCCCTTCAACAACAAATTGCTGTCCCTTAACACGGTAATATTTAACAGCCCCATCTTCATCCTGCAGAGGGACGAATTTAAGCTCAAAATATTCGTTACTTTTAATCGGACATTCAATAAAAAAAATAGGTTTATTATATGTAAAATTTTCATACCCTTTCAGACTTATATAGAAAAGCATAAAAACTGAAGAGAGTAGAGCAAAAACGATAACTATAAGAAAATGAATAATGCAAACAAGTACTCTTTTTTTTCTGCGTTTTATTCTCCTTATAAAAAGAATAAAGAGTAAAAACGCGATAAGACCCATAACTATTCCGGCTATAGGCACAATACTTAGAACTTTCATATCCCAATGATATAAATTTTATAAGAAAAAGCAAGAGCAATAAAGGGAGTTAAGTTCTTTTGCCTTGACAGACAGTTATTCGATATTTATTATCCCTGTATGATAATCATCAAAAGCGCCAACGAAATACAAGGAATCAAAGACTCTTCTAATATATTAGCCGAAACCTTTGAATACATCAAAGACATAATCAAAGAAGGAATGATTACAAAAGAGCTGGATATGGAAATTGAAAATTTTATCAAAAAAAATAGCGCCACTCCCGCATTTAAAGGTTATAGAGGGTTTCCTGCTTCTTCCTGTATATCAATCAATGAAGTTGTAATACATGGTATTCCGGGAAATCAAAGAATAAAAGAAGGAGATTTGGTAGGCATCGATATAGGAGTTCAATATCACGGCTTTTTCAGTGATGCCGCCTATACTTTCGGCATCGAGAATTTAACGGAAGAAGCCAACAAATTAATAGAAACTACAAAAAAGGCTCTTTACAACGCAATAGGGCAGATGAAGAACAATAACAGAGTAGGAGATATATCCCATGTCGTTCAAAAAACAGCGGAAAACGCAGGTTTTAATGTAGTCAGAGATTTCGTGGGACACGGAGTGGGAAAGAAACTTCATGAAGACCCTCCTGTTCCTAATTTTGGAAAGAGCGGTGTCGGTCCGAGATTAAAAAGCGGTATGATAATAGCGGTTGAACCTATGATAAACGCGGGGAGTTACGAAGTTAAAGTCTTAGATGATGGATGGACAGTAATAACCTGTGACGGAAAACCTTCCGTGCATTTTGAACATACAATATTAGTTACTGACAAACAAGCTGAAGTATTAACAAAATCTTCTTTATATGAAAATTTTTAGAGAAGAACTCGAGAAAGTCGAGAAGAGAACTCTTGCTCCTTATGCGGTTTTTTCCGGAAAAAGCAAAGGGAGAGTTTATAATGAACCGCCACCAGAATACCGCACACATTTTATGCGAGATAGAGATAGAATTATACACTCCACTGCTTTCAGAAGATTGGAATACAAAACACAGGTATTTGTCAATCATGAAGGAGATTATTATAGGACAAGACTGACCCACGCCCTTGAAGTACAACAAATTGCGAGAACTATAGCAAAATTGCTGGGGGTAAATGAATGTCTTACAGAAGCAATAAGTCTAGCACATGATATAGGACATACTCCCTTCGGGCATGCAGGGGAAACAAAGCTGAATGAATTAATGAAAGGATACGGAGGTTTCGAACACAATGTTCAGGGTCTTCGAGTGGTAGATATTCTTGAACAGAGGTACAGCAAATTCAGAGGATTAAATTTATGCTACGAAATAAGGGATGGAATAATAAAACATGAAACCGATTACGATTCTCCTAACCTCGTGAAAAGTGAATTTGAATCAACCGTCTCTTCCTCTATTGAAGGTCAGATTGTTAATATAGCGGATGAAATTGCGTACAATGCTCACGACCTCGATGACGGACTGAAATCTGCCTATTTAAATCTCGAATCGTTGGAGACGGTAGAACTCTGGAATAATATTTTTAAAAGGACAGATGATATATTTGAAAAACAAGAAAGAATTTATATGGCAATCAGAAATTTTATTAAACTTGAAGTAAGAAATGTAATTGAAACAACATTAAAGAATATAAAAGAGAACAATATAAACACATTAAAAAAGGTTTACTCGACTCCTCCTGTAGTTAAGTTCTCCTCAGATTTAGAAAAACTGAATCGTGAATTGAAAGATTTCCTCATGCAAAATCTCTACCAGCATTATAAAGTCATAAAAATGCAGGAAAAATCAAAAAGAATTATAGAGTCTCTCTTTCTGATTTATATAAAGGAAACGAATCAACTTCCACCACAATTTCAAAAAACAATACCCGAGTTCGGCAAAGAAAGAGCCACTTGTGATTATATAGCCGGTATGACAGACCGCTTTGCCCAAAATGAATATGAAAGACTTTTCTTACCATTCAAAAAAATGTAAGGTCTCCCGTCTGACCAAGTATTTAGTGAAACAAGCTGCTATACCATTTTTTACGGGATTTATGCTTTTTAGTTGTATTCTCTTAATGGATAGAGCTTTTCAACTGTTTGATTTCCTTATTGGCAAAAGCGTACCCATATTGTCGGTGATCCGTATTTTTTTATATAGCTTACCTTTCATTTTTGCTTTAACCGTTCCAATGGGGGTTCTTGTTTCAACTATTTCGACTTACGGAAGAATGAGCGGAGATTTCGAAATTCTCGCTATACGCGCTCTAGGAATCAATCCTTTGAGCTTAACAAAAGGGTTTTTCCTCAGTGCTTTAGGAGTAACAATAGGAATGATTTTTTTTAATATTTACGTGCTTCCTGAATCTAATTTCAGGCTTAAAAAGCTTTATCTTGAAGTTTCACGAGCCAGACCAACTCTCCATCTATTCCCGGAGAAATTTAACGAAATTACTGACGAATATACTCTCTGGGCAAAATCAATAGATCACGCTGAATCAGAACTTATGGATATTATGATACAGGAAGAATTACCAGGCAATCCTATGAGAACCATATATGCGGACGAGGGCAAAATGAAAGTTTTGGGTGATAGTTTAAAATTCTCGCTTGAAAAAGGTACAATTCATATATTTGATCAAAAAAATCCGTCGGAATACAGAATAATGAATTTCAACAATTATATTATCAATATACCCCTGGAAGAAAAGAAGGAAAGAAATGTCAGCAGAGGTTACAGAGAAATGAATTTAAGACAACTGTTAGAAAAAGCTCGAAGGACGGAAGTAAAAAGAAGAAAATGGCGCTATCTTCTGGAAGCCCACAAAAAATTTTCAATACCTTTTGCTTGTTTAGTTTTTGTTCTGATCGGAGTCCCCCTCGGAGTACAAACAAAAAAAGGCGGTTTGGGCAATGGAATAACTATGAGTTTTATCATGTTTATGCTTTACTATATTTTACTTGTAGGGGGAGAAGAACTATGCGAAAGAGGGGTACTTTATCCTTCTATCGCAATGTGGCTTCCTAACATAGTTATTGGAATAGCCGGTTTATTTTTATTTATTAAAATAATCTATGACAAATAAAATCCTAGATACTTATATCATTAAAAAATTTCTTGCCGCAGTAATATTTGCTATAAGCGGATTTCTTTTTATCTATATAATCACAAATCTTTTTGAAAACATCGGCTATTTTGTAGACAGAAAAGCAACCTTATTAACTATATTAAAATATTATCTGTTATTCTCACCAAAAATTATTGTACTGTTAATGCCTCTCGCAACTTTAATGGGCATTTACTTTTCACTCGGGTTAATAACAAAACACAATGAAGTGTTGGCAATAAGAGGACTTGGGATTTCACCTTTTAGAATATATCGACCCATATTTCTTTATGGTTTTTTCCTCTCAATACTGGTGTTTGCTTTCAATCTTTCTTTAGTTCCAAAATCAAAACACTTGCTTAATGAGTTTAAAAGACGTCAGATCGATCAAATTAATGACACCGACAAACTATATTCCAGGAACATAAATTATATAACGGACAGGGGAGAAACCGTTAACATTAAAAGATTAAATGAAAATGAAATTTATGAGATACACATTTTGGCCTACGAAGACGGAAAAATCATATCCAGAATCGACGCAACAAGAGGAATTTGGAAAGACTCTTCATGGACTCTCTTTAATGTTTATAGCAGGGATTTCGTCGGAGATATGGTTATACTCGATACTAAAGAAAAAAAGACAATCAAAAATTTTAAGGTGCCTCCTGAGGAATTAGCAAAGAGCAAATACAATCCCATAAACTTTCCGTTCAAAGATCTTCTGCGATATATTAAAAAACTTGATAGGAGCGGACAGAAGTCAGACGAAGAGAGAATAGAATTGCTTGAAAGAATATCTTATCCTTTTGTTAGTTTCATTTTGCTTTTATTTGGATGTCCTCTTGCTCTCGAAGTAAAAAGAAGGGGGTTGCTTTTTGGTTTTGGGCTCGGCACTCTTTCCGCTTTTACTTTTTGGGGCATAATTCAACTGTTTAAAGAATTAGGAATAAAAGGCAATCTGCCTCCTTCACTATCTATTTTAATTCCCGATATACTTTTTTTGACAATGGGCTTGTATTTTATGTTAAAGAAAGAATATTCATAGAATAGTTCCTAACGCTTAAGAAAACCCAAATAAATTCAAGAATATCAAAAACAGTGTGGTAATTCCGCTACAATGCAAAATTTAAATATCAAAATGCAAAATAACAAATCAAAATTAAAAATTGATATGTATTATAAACAATTCAAAAGTTTTCTGAAGATTAGGGGTTTTATAATTTTTCGTTTTTATTTGTAATTTTGCTTTTTACTTTTTAATATTTAATTTATGCACAGAAAGAAGTTCATAGACAATTCAAATTTTTTAATATTTAACTTATTTTTTTCTTTTTGATAGGAATATTATTTCGCTACACAATCTCCCCATTTCTTAGAAAATTCTTTGGAAAGATTGTCTTTGTCTATTTTATTATATGAGTGCGCCAGAAGCTGATAAGAATCACAATTGTCCGGATCAGCCTCAATTGCCTTTTTCAAAGCTTCTATAGATTCATTGTATTTTTCGGTATAAAAACTCGAAATTCCGAGAAGAATATAAGCCTCTGCTGTAGTAACGGAGTCTATCTCTGGCATATCGAGTATTTTTTCAGCCACATTTTTTGCTCGGACATAATCTTCTTTCTGTAAATAAGCATGGGCAAGATTATATAAAATAGCAGAATTGTCATCTGTGAGCGAGGATGCTTTTTCAAACATTTCTATTGCTAAATCATATTTTTTTATTTCTAGATAATTCTCTCCGAGTAACTTGCAAGCTGTAAAATTTTCAGTGTCGATAGCAATGGCTTTTTTTAGATACGCAATCGCCTCTGAAGGATTACCCAAACTTGAATACGCCTCTCCCAAACAAATATAAGCGCTCACATTATCTACATCGAGTTCGATAGCCTTTAAAAGATACTGAAGGGCTTTATCCTCCTCTTCTTTTGCAATATAAAGTTTGCCGTGAAGAACAAAAGACATAGCTTTGCTTTCCTTATTGTTAATTCTTTCTGCTTCTTCTATTAATTTTAAGGCTGTAGCAAGTTGGTTTTCTTCCATAAATGCTTCCGCTCCATTGTAAAAAGCATTCCAGGAATAATTATTCATAGCTAACAACTCTTCATAAAAATCGACTGCTTCTCTGGATAAAACCGTATCCATTTCAAAGGCTTTCATCAAATGCTCTCCCGATTTTTTATAGTCTTCTTGTAAATAATACGCGATAGAGAGAGAAACAAGCGGTTTAGAATTTTCGGGTTCTATATTTGCCCATTTTCTGTATTCGGTGGCAGCTTTTTTATACTCTTCACTTTTAATAAAAAGATCTCCACTTAGCTTGTATTGCTTCATGATACAACCATTAATGAACAAAAGTACTGAAATTAAAAGAATAAATATCTTTTTTATTTTTCCCCCTATTTACATATTTAAGTTGTAAGATATTACAATAAACCCCTAGCATGTCAAGATACAGGGTTGAAAAAAAAACTTTTATTGTTATACTTTTCATTATGAGACCTTCCCGGGTCGAAATTAACTTAAAAAATCTTGAACATAATATAAAAACCGCGAAAAATAAACTTGCGAAGAAGAAGTTACTTGCGGTTGTAAAGGCTGACGCTTACGGGCACGGAGCTATAGCGGTTGCCTCCCGTGCAGCAGCAATGGGAATAGATTACCTCGGGGTGGGAATAGTCGAAGAGGGAATCGAACTACGAAATGCGGGGATTCAGGCTGAGATTCTTATTCTTGCACAAGAATTAAAAGAGAGAACGGAAGAAATAGTGCTCTTCAATCTTATTCCGACGGTTTGCTCAAGAGGTTTTCTGGAAAGTCTTGAAAGAGAAGGAAAAAGACAGAGTAAAAAAGTCCCAATATTTGTTATGGTAGATACAGGTATGGGAAGATATGGCGTTTCTTCGGATGAATTTATATATTTCGTAAAGTTATTAAAAGATATGAATTTCGTTGAATTAAAAGGAGTAATGTCGCATTTTCCTGTTGCCGATTCGGACAAAGAATTTACCAAAAAACAGATAAATGATTTTAATAAACTAATAAAAGTAGCTGTGTCTTCGGGTATCAAAATATCTATAAAAAGTATGGCAAACTCCGCGGCTTTTCTTTTACACGAAGATTCGATATTTAATATGGTAAGACTTGGCCTTTTATTGTATGGAATATCCCCTATTGAAGGATTAAAGGCTCCCGGCTACAAGCCTGTAATGACCGTTAAGAGCAAAATATCTTTCATTAAAACAATTCCTCCGGGACATTCTGTAAGTTATTGCAGAACTTTTACAGCGAAAAAACCGACAACAATAGCCACAGTTCCATTAGGTTATGCAGATGGATACGATCGGGCGTTATCTAACAAGGGGTGGATGATAGTACATGGAGAAAAAGCACCTGTTATCGGCAATGTAACCATGGACACAACTATGATAGATGTTTCTCAAATACAAGATGCTAAAATCGGCGACGAAGTAATAGTAATGGATACGCTAATCACTGCTTGGGACATTGCAACAACAATAGGAACAATACCATACGAAATTATATCACGAATGGGCAAAAGACTCCCACGGTTATACGTTTAAACGCGGAAAAACTCCCACAGTTTAATTATCAGTACCTCGGTAAAAGAACAAAAATCTTGTATAATCTGTAGTTTATTAAACAGTTAATCTTAAGTAAGTTCATGTTCTGCTAAAGCACGTATTTGTTTAGAACGGTCTTTAATTAAAGATTTCAGCAGTTTTTCCGCTTGTACTCCTCCTATTTCGGCAACAGCTTTAACCGCATTAAACCTTAACTCCTCGGGGTATAACGGTATTCCAAAAACTTTTTTCGCTTCGACAATCCGGGTCAAAGCCTCTACAGATTGACTGTTTCCTTTTTCCTCCAGTATGGCACAAATACTTTTTTTTATTTCAAATTCTTCTTCTTTGGAAAAGGTTTCTAAAAGCAATCTTTTATTCAAAGCTGTTATCCCTTCTTCTGAAATAAAGGCCGCAAGGACAGAAAGTAAATATTTTTGCACCTGAGAATAATTTGAATCTAGGAAGGGCAACAAATATGGTTCTGTTTTGTTTTTTAAAATATGTCGGAGCGTCCTGATCAATTCTATCTGGACTTGCTCATTATCATCTTTCAGCGCGTAGATATCGTCCAAAATATTCTCATCCCCTATATTCCCCATAATCAAAATAGCATTCCTTCGAACATACCACCTTTTATCACTGAGATATTTTTTCACGATATTCAGAGCTTCTCCTCCAATGCTTTCAATAATTTTTAAAAGAGAAAATCTGACCTCTTTATCTTCTGATTCTTTCAGTAGTTCCATAAGATAAGGAATAGATTCTACCCCGAACTCGTCGACTTTTTCTACCACAATTTTACGCAGGTCCTTTTCCCATAAGAGCGAAAGCAAAACATTTATAGCTTCCTTGGTGTTGAGTTCCGCCAAACGTGGGATTATAATTTTTGCCTTTTCTCTGTTACTTACTTCTCCCGCAAAACATGAGACAATAGAGCTAATCAAAAAATCGTATCCTGCGACCCTGCTCATAACACCTATTTTAGTAAGAGCGGCCACATAATTTGTGTAAACACTCTTGTTTTTCTCTGTTTTTCCATATTCCATTAATTTATCTGAAATTCTACGAATAATGGTAACTTTTTCCCCTTTAAAAAGCTGATCTGTCAAGTTGCTTATGTTTTCGACCGTATTCCCTCTGATTTCAGGAGATTCCGACTCAAGGCTTTTGTAAAGAGAATCTAACAAAGAGTTAATGTCGGTAGAATCTATGCTGGCTTTAAGTTTGTGCTTCAATCTTCCATACGCTCTCACGCTGACACCACCACTTCTTTTAAAACTTTTAGGAGGAGCTATCAATTTTTCCCAAAGCTTGATAAAATCTTCTTTGCTTATACCTATTTCCTGTAAATGTTTTTCCGCATATTCTCGTATCTCAGTCAACTTATCCTTCTCCAGAGCAGACAAAAAACTTTCAAGTATTTCTCTTTGGCCCTCTTCAAGCAGAAAAACGATAGTTGACACAATGCTTTCCGCATCCATTAACGGAAGCAATATTTTAGCCATCGTAATTCTTACGGGACTCTTACTCTTTATAATTCGGGAAAAAATTTCCTTTCTGAGATTATTTGGAACTTTTTCAAAGGTCTTTCTAATTTTTACGGATTCATGTAATAAATTCTCCTGTCCAAATTTTTGTATAAATTCTTTTACAAAATTCTCAAACCCTTCGCCTATCTTATCCGCTTTACTTTTTTTATCTTTTCCTTTCTTATCGAGAAGGCACACCGAACTGAAAAAACGTTCTATTTCTTTTTCTCCATAATCTTCAGCTGAAATTTCGGCAAAATCGCTAACAAAAGCATTAATTCTATTTGTTCCTTTTGTTCCAGTGGCTGCACTCCCCCCACCATCAACGTAAACACCCGTTCCTTTTCCCGATATTCCTTTTCTTTTTTCGAGAAGCTTTTTCTCAAGTTTTGCGATATAGTCTTCCTCTACATTCATCATCTTCAATTTCTCTCTGATTTCCGGTAAAATGCTATCCAGTCTTTCAGGAGTCAGGTTTTCGAGAATCTCTTCCGCGTCGAAAATTCCAAGAAGCCGAACTCTACTTACAAAAATTTCGACTATTTCTTCATCGGAAAAAGTCATTATAATAGATTTAATTATTGAAGAAATTTGTTTGAGTTTTAACTTATCCTGGAGTATAAATCTTTTGGCTTCCGGCGTTATCTTTCCTATAACCTTTTCAAAAAGAGCTTCCCGAGCTTTTAAGTCTTCTTTATTGGTGGAGGCAGCCGTGTTATCATATAATTCTACAAGACCGTTTGTAACCTTCTCCGCTTCCATAGAAGGAGGGTCTTCTTCTTTTACCTTGCAGGTTTCTTCGAGAAAATGAACTAAATCGAATTCATCGTCCTCTACGACATCTATAACTCCTTCCCTTCCACCGCCATAATCTTCTTCACCTTTTGCTTTTATTTGAAACTCAACGGCATTGAAATAAACTTTATCTGATTTTTTTTCTATCAAAAGAGTATTGATATCATCATAGATCTTTACATCTTTTGGCGGACTAGCGACAACATCCAAAAACCCATTTATATCTATTTCATTACAATCAGTATCAAAAGTAATGCTTTCGACACCCATTCTTTTAAGTTTTTTGACAAAAAATTGTACGCTTGGATAATCCGCAAGATCGACATTTATATCTTCCACAATCACACTTTCGCCTAGAAGAACGATTGAAATCTCATCGGTCTCATCTGCAAAAGAGCTAATTGAATTCACAATTTGTTTTTGTTGTTCCTTTACAAGCGGATGTTCTGCGGGATAAGCATTTTTATGATTGACTCCAAGAGCAAGGGCTCTTAACAGATCAACTAAAGTTTCTTTTTCGATTTTCTCCTCCTGTATATTAAATATAACATTATTTTCTTTTTTTTCAAGATATTTATTTTGTACGACAACAACTATACGAATTGAATTCTTTTTCGAAATAAATATAAAATTTTAACATCTCCGATTGTAGAAAAAAACCCTTGACAAATGATAGAAAAAACCATAAGATTATAGCAAGATTAATTATTTATTGATAATTTATTTTACCATTAAAACAGAGTTATAATTTAAAGTTTAAATTTGAAGAGGTGTACTATGCATGAGTTTGCCGAATTTCGGCAAAAATTAATAGAGTGGGAAAAAAACAATTTTGACACTAACAATATAGCAGATGAGCTGCATAAAAGATTTGAATCTCTAAAAGAAGCAATCGCCAATTCTCTTCCGGCAGTTGAAAGATATGTTGAAAGTTTGGACCCTCATATAAGTACCCACCAAAAACAAGTAGCAAAAATCAGCGAAGCTTTAGCTGAATATATGGAACTTAGCCTCAAAGATAAATTAGCTTTAAGAGCCGCGAGTAAATTGCACGATTTAGGTAAATTATGCGTACCTCCAGAAATTTTAAACAAACCCGGAAGTTTGACCAAATTAGAATATGATATCGCGCAATTCCACTCGTATATCGGGTATAAAGTGCTGTCGAAAATCAGGGTGATGGGAGAAGCTGCAAAAATCATACTTCAACACCATGAAAGAATCGATGGGTCGGGCTATCCCGAAGGACGAAAGGGAAATGAAATCAGCAGGGGAGCGAAGATTCTCGCGGTCGCAGATGTGTTGGAGGCGATGACCTCGTCGCAGCCATACAGATTTTCCCACGATCTAAATAACTCTCTCGAAGAATTATCAAAGGGTAAAGGCGTAAAATACGACTCGTACATTGTAGATGCCTGCATAGAACTCTTTGATAAAAAGAATTTAAATCTCTAAAAATCTACTATATGTTAAGTTTCTTTTACTCTGCTTCCCAACCGGCGAGGCGTGCCCACATCCACCAGGCCGCATATCCTTTTTGGTTTTCATTTATTGGATAGGTATGAGAACCCGGGGTAGAATACCAATCAACTCCTTCGGTATGAGCCCCCTGCCATTCATCAGCCCAGTTTCCCATAACAATCCCACCGGGGAGAGGCCCGCTATAATAATCACAATTGTCATTTACAAATTCATAATAAGTACCGTCAGGATCGTGCCTGTCGAAATCGGCAAAATCAAAAAGCCATTTATCATTATTCTGACAGTATGACCTGATCGAATCATTCGCCGCTTTGTTGTTCGCGTCATCGGTTATATCGACATGTCCTGTCATATATATAAATGCAACATTAGGATAATCTTCTTCGAGTTGTGTCATAGGTCCGAGATACTCCTCCCAGAGAACTCCCGAGGAATACTTACCACTCACCTGTCCGCACCAGGACCACATTATAACATTAACATCCGAATGAGAAGGATGGTTTAGATATTCCCTGGTTTTTTCTACCCAATTGGGATAATATCCGCAGTCATGGTCGAGCCATCCTTCATCATAACCTGTTCCGTCTTCAAAATCGAGTGCTCCTCCTGTTCCACCATTATTGAAATCAAAGATGTCTTCAGGTAAATCGAGGCCTTTACCACCGTTATTCGCGAATTCGATAAGACCCTGCATCCCGTAAGTTATCTGCCAACCATGAGAAGTATGACCGTAGCCTATATGTAGAGTGTTTTTAGCTTCCTCTATCCAGGCCTGCGGCACCTGGGTTATGTCAACACAGTGATGATCGATTGTCGAACCTGAAAAATTGAAATTGTTTTCTTCATCGCAAGAAGAACCGATAAGTAGAAGAAAAACCGCTAAATAAAAGACTAAAAATGTTTTTTTCTGCATTTTTCCTCCTGTTTTATAGTGAATATATATAATTATAAGAATTACAGGCATATTTGTCAAGGATATAAAAGCATTTTAACATATATACTTCATATATTGAAACAATAGAAAAAACGCAA
>Ga0315553_10003464_pt1 | contig 12248 bp, 10 predicted proteins | sample SalMarSW160140MG_FD_203099 | JGI IMG/M metagenome (GOLD analysis project Ga0315553, IMG submission 203099) | Salt marsh sediment microbial communities from the Plum Island Ecosystem LTER, Massachusetts, United States - Salt Marsh Sediment SW1601-40 ... | reverse complement strand
TCGAAGATGGACGCTTCATATTTTCCAGCCTCTGCCGCCATGCGTCTTTGTGAACGGGCAATCTGTTCACGGACGATCTGCAGTGCGGCCTGCAGCCTGGCCCATTCGGTTTGCGGATCTTCAGGCATTCTTTTAACAACCAGCTTAAAGACGGGCTGGTAACGCATGGCAGGACCGATTGCGATGCCCGGTGAGGCGGGAATACCACGAATCTGCACACCCTTTTGAATACCGGCGGGTGCGGTTTTATCCCTTTCTTTCTTTTCCTTCAGAGCAGCCGCCTCCCTTGAGCCGTCTCCCTCTTTTTTTTGCCTATATCCCGGTTTTTTCGTTGCTACCTGGCCGGAGGACGTTCTCTCCTCCCCGAAGCCAGCTTCGACCAGGCTTTTCAAAGCAGTGAGCGCCGCATCTGCATCGGGTCCATTCGCAGATATGCAGATTTCATGACTTCCGCGCACCCCGAGGGTCATTAGTGCGTTGATACTCCGCGCATCGACGGGCTCGGTTTTGCGGGTGATGTTTTGTACGGTGATGTTCGCTCTGAATCCTGAAGCGGTGAGTACAAATTTCGATGCAGGGCGCGCGTGAAAACCGAGCCTGTTTGGAACGGTCAGAATGATGCTTCTACCCCCGCCGCCCGCAGGAGGATACGCAGCGGCTTCTCTCACAGCGCCCTGTGTTTTTTGTTTGGCGCCCTGACGAAATTCGTCCGTGTCTCCGTGGCCTGGCCCTGGGGATTCAACGGATGTTCCGGCAAGCTGTGTTTGTTTTATAGAAAGTGCGTTTCGAGCTTCCCGGGCGACCTCAGCAAGTGTCCCTCCGCCTTTGGAGCGCACCGCTGCGGCAACAGTCCCTTCGACAAGCGGCGCCTCACAGAGCAAAACCTTATTTCGTTTTTCTTCTGGTAAAAACTCCAGGGCAAGTCCTGCACTGAGAAGACTGCTTCCCATGTCCATCAGCACGAGCGCGCCGTCGTCGCTGCATACGGATTCGATTGCTGCTGATATACGGGTTGCATCCGTGCCGAATGGATGGTCTTCATCGTCTATACCGCCTGCAAGTCCAATGGGGACACTGCCGCCGGCCATCTGTCCGGCAAGTTCTTTTATGCCCTGTGCCAGTGCTGCACTATGGGTGACGAGTACGATACCGACCACTGCTTTTTCCTGTGTCCGCAACTTACCGATAGTTCCCTGTCAAATGCTGATAGGACAGTTACGCGGTATGTGGTCCCTGAACCGGGAGTTATCCAAATGTACGGACTATTCCAGAATAATACCATTCGTTTCCACACTGTTCAGGAAGCCGCTTCATACAGGGCTTTCAGCAGGAGGTATGCCGAGGATGCTCCCGGGTCCTGATGGCCGACACTCCTTTCACCAAGATAGCTCGCCCGTCCCTTTCGTGCCGTCATTTCGATTGTTTTTTCCATCCCCTGCTGCGTCGCCTGCGCTGCTTTATTCAATGCGTTGTGTACCGATTCTCCGGCGCCTGCCGCTTGCTCGAGTGCTCTGACTGCCGGCATGAGCGCGTCGACTATAGTTTTATCGCCTTCCAGGGCTCGTCCTCGCTGAGCAAGTGCATCGGCGCCCGCCCTGAAAGATGCGGCAAGGTCATCGGTTGAGACCTGCGTTTTTCCGCTGAGGTTCGCACCGGCAGTGATGAAGAAAGTTCCGTACAGCGGACCGCTCGCCCCTCCGACTGAAGAGATGAGCGCCATCCCTGTTTCTCGAAGAACCGCCGCAATATCTTGTTGTTCACCCGTCTCAAGTTTTTCGAGCACCTTTTTAAATCCTCGCTCCATATTGATACCATGATCACCATCACCGATGACGGCGTCAAGTTCGGACAGGTAGCTGCTCTTTTCCTTCATGACTTTGGCTGAATGCCTCAGCCAGTCGACTATCTGGTTTTTCGTTAGCATATACTTCCCCCTACATGCCCCAGCGAAGCGACGGGGTATGCACCGGTGCATCCCAGAGCTCGAGAAGCTCATCATCCATTTTGAGCAGGGTGATGGAACAGCCCTGCATCTCAAGTGAAGTGATATAGGGTCCAATCAGATTTCTGACGATGACAAGCCCTTTATCCCTGCAGATTTCTTCGAGCGTCTTGTACACTATATAAAGCTCTGAAAGCGGCGTTCCACCCATACTGTTTACGAATGCGATGACCCGGTCCCCCCTTTGAAACGGGGTGTCCGTCATCTCCTCTTCAACCCAGGCCCCGGCGCCCCATAAACGGTGTGTCCTGGTGTAGGCCGGGTCCTCGATAATAGAAAGGGTAAGAATTCTCGTGATTTCTTCGGCTGTTTTCAGACCAATCCGTTCCCTGCCAGGCTCCCCGTGAATGCCGATGCCGATTTCGATTTCATCCGGCCCGAGATCGAAGGTCGGCTCCCCGCGTGCAGGCACGGTGCATGAGCTGAACGCCACGCCCATACTGCGGCCATTTTTATTTACCCGCAGGCCGAGTTCGGTCAGAGATTTCAAATCATACCCCTTTTCAGATGCCCCTCCGCAGATTTTTTCGGCGAGCACGGTTGTGCCGACTCCGCGCCTCCCCTGTGTATAAATGCTGTCCCTGACCGCAACATCGTCGTCGATGAGGACGGTTGAAACAGGTACGCCCTCTGCCTGGGCGAGCTCAACTGCCATTTCGAAGTTCATGGCATCCCCGCTGTAGTTCTTGACGATGAAAAGAACGCCCTCGCCGCTATTGACTCTCCTTGCTGCTTCAAGCATTTGATCAGGTGTCGGGGATGTGAAAATTTCGCCCGGGCAGGCGGCGTGAAGCATTCCCTTACCGACAAAACCGGTATGCATGGGCTCATGCCCGCTTCCGCCGCCGGATACAAGTGCTGTACATCCTTTTACAGGCGCATCCGCACGGTAGATGAAGCGCGGTTCTGTATGAATTCTGACGATATCCGAATGGGCCGCTGCCACTCCTGCCAGGCTGTCTGATATAACGTTTTCGGGTCTATTAATGAGCTTTTTCATCTCTGTACCCCGTGAAATGTTATCCAGTTGCTTTGCATCCGGGTAATGCCGCCGGCGCATGCACGAGCTTCGGACACGAAGAGTCTGAATAACTCCCGCTTTTATATTGCAGAGAACATGTCGCTGCAAAAGCAGAGTACCCCTTCACGTTAATGAAAGTCAAGACAAATTCGGACGTTCAGTGCATGAGATGCATTGCAAAAAAAAACAGTTGATTTTTCTACGTTAAAAATACAATGTTTATAGTAAGAACGTATACTGAGAAGGTCTGGAAATACTCCGGTGGCAGACATGAATAGGATGAGGTTGATTTTCAGCATTGTAGTCGCCTTCACGGTTATATTTTGCATTGCCGTACTCATATACGGGCTTATCGAGGCGCAGTTTTCAATCGGATACTCCATGCATCGATACGAGATCATTTTACCGTTTTCTTTTATCGGGTTTTTAATCCTCCTCTTTGTGCTTTTTCAGCTTTTTTCGAGATCGCCTGGAAACCATGCCTTTGGTGCTCTCAGGATTGGAGCGTTGATCGGCCTTTTGTGGTTTCTGCCGCAAAGCTACCTCATTATCCAGAGGTTGTCCGGCTTCATGCACAGCGGACTTCTGGCATTTGTCGTCTACAATGTGATGGAGGCTGCGTTCGGGAGATTTCTTCTGATGCTCCTTCACAATCCCAACAGCATGTCTCGTTCAGACCGAAAGTGTCTCGAATATCATCAGTAAATGGGCATAGAGGGCCGGTCTTCTACTATTCTCCCTCGCGGGAAGTCCTGTTATATTATATATTTATGGATGAAGAGCTGCTGATTGCGGGCGAACTTCTCATCTGAAAAGGAGCTTCACGCTGATCAGGATCGGTACATCGGGTTGGACCTACAGGAACTGGCGGGGCAGATTCTATCCGGAGGGCCTTGCTCAGAAAAATTGGCTCGAATACTATGCCGAGAGGTTCAGCACCGTCGAATTGAACGCATCTTTTTATCGCATACCCAAAAGCAGTGTCGCTGAAGGCTGGAACAGGAGAACACCTGAAAGGTTTAGTTTTGCGGTTAAGGTGTCGCGCCTGATTACCCATGTGCACAGGCTTAAAAATTGCGAGGATAGTGTGGAGTGGTTTTTCAGGGATATGGCTCCACTTTCAGGAAAGACATCAGTGTACCTCCTCCAGCTCCCCCCAACGTTGGTCCCGAACGAAGATATGTTGCGAAATTTTGCGAAGCTTCTGCCCGCAGGCAGATATGTATTTGAATTCAGAAATAAAGACTGCTATACCGGGCAAATTGCCGATACTCTGCGGGATATCAGAGCAGGTTTCTGCATACATGATTTTCCCGGCAGAGAAAGCCCTCTGTGGGTTACTTCTGATACGGTGTATATTCGGTTTCACGGGTACCGGCAGCGCTACGGAGGTGATTATCCGGATGAGGTGCTTGGAGAATGGGCGGTGAAAATCAGGGGATGGGCGGATGAAGGACGAGATGTGTTCGCCTATTTCAATAACGATGCCGATGGAAACGCTGTAAAGAATGCAAACGTATTGAGGAGTATGGTGGCGGATGTGCGGTAATGCCTGCTCCAACATCGATTCAAATAGCCATGGAGTAAAAAATTTTTTCATGAGCACTGACACATGGTTTGCGTTTAACGTCTTCGTACGTTTGCGCCGAAGATGATCCGCTTGGTTAAAAGAAAGGGTGACCTTTCACGCATCCAATGTACAAAATCGCAGAGGGGAAGGTCACCGGCCACTGTGTGGAGGTAGCGGGTGAGAGACTGTGTATCCCGGAGTGCTGTTTCCAGAATGAATTTCCGGTTATTTTTCAGATATTCCGTTATTTTTGCAGCGCACCGAAGGTCACGTCCGAATGTGGAATAACAGACATCCTGATAGCCCTTAAATATTGTTTCTGAAAAATCACCAGAGTCAGTTGCTTTTATCGCAGTCTGGGCGGCAAGCTTTCCAGAGAGAACTGCATACCGTATCCCTTCACCGCTGAAGCCGTCAACAAATCCGGCAGCATCGCCCGTGAGCATAATTCTGTTTCCATATACGGGTCTTTTAAAGTGTGAAACGGGGATAAAATATCCCCTGATACGGACATTTGAATCGAGATTTTTTATCTTCAAAAAATCCTTCAGACGTTTTACAAGTGTTTTAGATTGAGCCTCCTGGATACCGGTTCCTGCGGATACATATCCGCTTTTGGGGAAAAGCCAGGCATAACCAATTGATTCCGACCCATAATAAATTGTTACAAGGTCTCTAAAACGCTTTTCAATCTCTTTATTGGATAATGGTATTTCTGCAGTCAGAACGAGGTGAATTTCGTCCCGGTCGAAACCGCCATGAAGATTTTTTAAGACTCTGCTGTATACTCCATCCGCGCCGATGACGATGCCGGCCGTATATTTTTGTTTGTCTGTTTTCACCGTTACATGGTTTTTTTCAGCTTTGACAAAGACACATTGCTCCTTGTCATGTAGCCTTGCTCCCTCCTCAACTGCTTTGTCAGTGAGAAACGCATCAAAGTTTTTCCTGTTTACCAGGAAAACAAACGGCTTTTCAAGCTGTGCTATATATCTTACCTTTTCATACATGATGGATATCTTTCTGCATTTCCGTTCGATGAGCTGATCCGGAATCTGAAAATCAAGCGCATGTGCTGCAGCGGATGTGAGGGCGCCAGCGCACGGTTTATCCCTGGGGATTTTTTCCTTATCTATAAGAAGAGTTTTGAGATTGTGCTGTGCGCACACTCGAGCGGAAGTGGCACCTGCAGGTCCGGCACCCACCACAATGACATCATAATTGTTCATATAAAAGCCCCCATTGCGGTGAAGATCCGTAGGTACTGTTATCCGATCGCTTTACATCCGGTAATTTCTCTTCATTTTTTCGGCAAGATCGTCAAGCTCTTGTAGAGTTTTCGGCCAGTCAACTTTCAGGATTCGCGCGAGCGCACGGTCTGAAAAAATTCTGCCCCCGGTCTGACATGAAGGGCAGTAGTTGCATTCATTTTCACTGTACACGATACGCTGAACAGGAGACCCACACACAGGGCATGGTTTGCCGAATCGCCCGTGCACCGCCATATTGTCATGAAAGGCGGTTACTTTTTTTGGAAAGGTTCCGCCAGCGTTCTCTCTGAGACGTTCGATCCACTCTACCAGAACCGATCTGCAGGCATCGAAGAGGCGTGAGATCTCGTTTCTGCTCAGGCGGGCTGTAAACTTCAGTGGTGAAAGGCAAGCACGGTGCAGTATTTCGTCCGAGTACGCGTTTCCGATTCCCGCAACGATGCGCTGGTCCGTGAGAGCACGTTTGAGGGTGTGGTTTTCCCGCTGAAGTGCATCCTGAAAGGAGACGATATCCGTGTTGAAAATCTCAATTCCGCCACTGTCGAATTTTTCGAGGGAATCTTCACCCTCAACGACATGAAGGGAAGCACGATGCCTGGTTCCGGCCTCTGTTACCAGTAGAGTCCCGTCTTGAAAATCAAAGGCCGCAAGCCCGATATGTCCTGGTATTGCGGCATACGGGGCTTTCCATTGAAAGCGTCCTGCCCGCATTAAATGAAACACGAGAAATAAATGGTTCTGCATTTCTAAAACGATGTATTTCCCGATTCGCTTTATATTTAAAACCTCTTTTCCTTCTGTCCGGCTGATGAGAGGCTCGACGCTTCTAAGCAGGAAGGGACTTTTCATCCGGACCTTTAAAAGCGTTTTGCCCCTGAGCCTGCGGGTTAAGTTTTCGATATACACGGTGAGGTCGGGAAGCTCGGGCATTTTATATCTCTTTTGGAGGATGCGCTGAAGATTCTTTCAGAAACTACTTCCGACAGGCGATCAGGTCAAGCACAGCGTGTGCATTTATAAAACATGTTGATAATTAATAATTATACGTGTACTATTCTCTATGGGTATTGCCTGCGGTATACGTGCTATCTCCTAAGTACCATCGCACAAGTTACTGTGTGATACCCAGTCCCAGGAGGATGTATCCTGTCAAGGATCGGCCGCAAAGTGGAATATCCCGCTAGGGACATATCCCGCTAGGGACATATCCTGTCAAGGACTTTCCCTTGGGGGGACTTGCGCCGCTTCAAATTGGCTTCGCGAAGGAATTGAAGTTGTGTATGTTTAAAAGCCATTTAAAAAACATTTCATTACAGGAGGTTTTATTATGAAAAGGTCACTGATTTTTATTCTTGCTTTCCTTTTGGCGATGCCGACATTTTTACTTTTTGCCGGCAGTGAGGAAAAGGGAGCTGCTGAAACGGGGGTCATCAAGTACTACACCGACAACGATGAGTCGGAGCTCGACCCCTTAGCGAGTGCGATCTCAAAGGGAACAGGGCTGAAGCTCGAACCGCTCAGGCTCTCATCGGGTGAAGCGTGGGCCCGGGTCGAGGCAGAGGCTCCGAATATTGGCGCCGATATGCACTTCGGCTGGCCGCTCTCATTTGCGCTCATGGCAAAGGACAAGGGGCTTTTGATGAAGTACAAATCCTCTGCATGGAAGGATATTCCCGATCAGTACAAGGACCCGGACGGCTACTGGTACGGCTGGTCCTACTGGTTTGCCTGCATCGCAGTCAACACGAAGCTTCTTAAGGAAAAAGGGTATGATATGCCGAAGTCCTGGAAGGACCTGCTCGATCCCAAGTGGAAGGGCGAGATCGTTATGCCGAATCCCGGCACGTCCGGCACGGCCTTTTTAACCGTGTCGACAATTATGCAGCTCTACGGCGAGGACGAAGGTTGGGATTACCTTGCGAAACTCAACAAGAATGTGGCGCAGTACACGAAGTCTGGTTCCGCACCCGGCCAGCTTGCCGCGCAGGGTGAATATATCATCGGTATAACCTGGGATCAGGCTGTCCAGAAGAGGAAGGATGAGGGGTATCCGGTGGAGATGGTGATTCCCGAAGAGGGGACAGGGTACGTGCTCGATATCGCGGTGATATACAAGAACACCAAAAATCCGAAAGGGGCCAAGAAGTTTATCGACTATATCGGAACCAAAGAATTCCAGGAAGTCGTTGCCCAGTACAGGTCGAAGGTGACCTACCCTGGTGTTGAAGCGCTCGTAAAGTTCAATCCGAAACTCATCAATTACGATGCACGATGGGCGGCTGACAACAGGGATAGAATCATGAGCTTGTGGAAGGAAAAGTTTTCCCAGTAAAAAGTGGCGATTTCGCGGCCGAGTTTCAAACAGGAACTTGCTCGAAGTTGCTTAGAAGTGGTCTACATCCCCGGGGACCGAATATCATAAAGTAACTTCGCGAGAAGTTGCTTAGAAGCCGATTCAAAAAAAGATCACTTTTGAGAGAGGCAGGCTTCTGCCTCTCTCGTTTTTTCACAATCGAAACTGTACGAGAGGGTTTGGGAGATTACAATGGCGAGTATTGTACGTGAAAGAGGCACAGCGCTGGGGATGAAAAAAGACCCGGTATTCATTGGAATTACAGTTATTATGACGCTGCTTCTTCTGCTTTTTGTAGTATACCCGGTTTTTTCCGTGCTCGTGAAATCCTTCCGGTATAAAGGTCAGCTCTCGCTTTTGAGCTACGCAAGCTTTTTCAAGTACTCCTACTACTACAAGTCGATGGTCAACACGCTTATACTCGGCGCCGTTACAACGACGATTATTCTTATTATCTCTTTTTCCATATCCTATACGATCAACAAGACTGGACTGCCGCTGAAGGGGTTTCTGAGAAACATTGCGATTTTGCCTCTTATTGCGCCGCCCTTCATATTTTCTCTTGCGCTGATTATCATCGCTGGAAGGCGCGGTCTGATCTATCTTTTGTTGAAGATAAGCCCGAACATCTACGGTTGGCCGGGACTTATTACAGCACAGGTTCTCTCGTTTCTCCCCCTGGGGTTTTTAATGGTGAACAATGTCCTGCAGTCCCTCAATCCGTCGCTGGAAGATGCATCGTCGGACCTCGGGGCAAGCCAGGCAACGACCCTGTTCAAGGTGATACTGCCCCTTTCTCTGCCGGGGCTGTTCAAAGCTGCACTTCTCGTATTCATCATGTCGCTCGCGGATTTTGGAAACCCGATGCTCATCGGCGGCGGGCTTCCCATAATGGCGACCGATGCCTATAATCTGTGGATAGGAGAGCAAAATGTTGAAATGGCTTCTGTGTTCTGCATACTGCTTATAATTCCGTCTATTGTCGTGTACGTCATACAGAACTACATACTGAAAGAGGGGTCGTTTGTAACAGTGGGCGGCCAGATGTCCGGAACGGAGAGCAGAAAAGTCGCCTGGTTTATCAAGTATCCATTTTTTCTTATTGCGCTTCTCGTATGCCTCACTATTCTTGCCTGTTTCACCGTTATTTTTCTCAGCTCCATCACAAAGCTCTTCATGATCAATAATACGCTTACCTTTAAGCACTTCGCAAGCTATGCAGGCTGGAGGGCATTGAAAACTTCGTTTACGGTTTCAACCGTTGCGGCGGTTATCACCTCTTTCACATCGATAATATTCGCGTATGTGCTGATACGAAAGAAGCCGAAGGCGAGGCAGCTTCTCGAGTTCATCGCGCTTTTGGGCTTTGCCGTACCCGGAACGGTAATGGGGATCGGTTATATTCTCGTTTTCAACCGGCATCCCCTGCTGCTTACGGGGACGCTTCTCATCATTATCATCAATATTTCCTTCAGGGAGTTTCCTGTCGGCCTTGAAGCGGGGGTCAGCAAGCTTCATCAAATCGATGTGTCGATGGAGGAAGCGTCCAGAGACCTCGGCGCGAGCAGCTTCAAAACCTTCATTCGTATTGCGCTGCCACTCATGAGCTCTGCGTTTGCGGCGAGCTTTCTGTATACCTTCATGGTGGGGATGATTACCATCAGTGCGGTTATTTTTCTTATTGCGCCGGGAACGAATCTCGCATCACTCCTTATTTTACGGCTTGCGGAGACGGGGAATATCGGCAAGGCGTCCGCAATGGCGGTGATACTCACCATTGTTGTTGCGCTCAGCCTCATGCTTTTAAAGCTTATCTCACAAAAATCGAACGTGGAAATGCTGAAGGGGTTTTAACAATGGAAAATGACACTGTTTTAACGCTTCGTAATGTTACGAAACGCTTCGGCGAGATCGTTGCGGTCGATCACCTGGATATACCGTATATCAAGCGGGGGGAGTTCGTGACCTTCCTCGGCCCCTCTGGCTGCGGCAAGACGACACTGCTCAGAATGATAGGGGGCTTCTACTATCCGACTGAGGGCAACATCGTCATGCACGGTGAGAGAATAAACGATATTCCCCCTGAAAAACGCAAAACGAGCATGGTGTTTCAGAACTACGCACTCTTTCCCCATATGAGCGTTTTCGATAATATCGCCTATGGCCTGAGATTGAGAAAGTTTTCAAAGAGTAAGATAGAGGAAAATGTTAAAAACATTCTCAGTATCGTGCAGCTCGAGGGTCTCGAGAACAGGAGGCCGAACGAGCTTTCCGGAGGCCAACAGCAGAGAGTGGCGCTTGCGCGCAGCATCGTGCTCAGACCGGAGCTTATTCTGCTCGATGAACCGCTTTCGAACCTCGATGCGAGCCTCAGGGTTATGATGAGGGAGGAGATTCGAAAAATTCAGCAGTCTCTCAACCTGACCACAATATTCGTCACCCATGACCAGGAAGAGGCGATGAGCATGTCGGATAGAATCGTGGTGATGAATAAGGGCCGCATCGAGCAGATCGGAACACCAACGGAAATCTACGAGAGGCCGGAGACACTCTTCGTGGCCGGGTTCATCGGCTATATCAACATGGTGCAGGGCAGGGTGCGTACAGCGGACGGCAGACATTGCAGTATCGACACCGAGGTGGGAGAGCTCGTTACGGCGGCCGAGAGTGCAGTCGCGTTAAAAGCAGGTGACCGGGTGACTGCAATCATAAGGCCTGAATCAGCGGCCATTGAAAAAAAACACAAGGCGGCCGCCCATAATGCGATCGCAGGAGTGGTGCAGAATGTCACCTATATCGGCTCGATTGCGAGATACAGATGTGCGGTACAGGGGCGTAAAGAGCCGTTTATAGTCGATGTGTCCGACCCTCTGGGCAGGGGCATGTATGAAAAGGGCGAGGACGTGACCATTATTGTCCCGGAGAAGTTTCACTGTATCAGGGGACAATCCTGATATATGAAGTTCGTATGACCGTCTGGTAATGAAGCGGGCGGACCGGTGGAGTCTTGCGCCCCGGCATGCTTCTTTAAACAGATGCGCTTCATTCAACCGGCCGCAGGGAGACTGAACCTGGATATTCCTCTTCTCTGTCCCCACAATTGCTGTCTGCAGGGCAGCGTGTCCCCGCTATAAATGGGTTTTTTAAACGATTAAACAGAGAGTATTCTAGTGCCGGAATTTACCATGTGAATAATCTTCAGGTGATTGGAAATGAATCCCTCTGAACCGGAGTTCGAGCCCGTCGAGCTTCCCATCGATGGGACGCTTGACCTTCACGTCTTTCAGCCGAAGGATGTGAAGGGGCTTATTACGGATTACCTAGCCCTGTGCAGGGAAAAGGGGATAATGCAGGTGAGGATTGTTCACGGAAAGGGAAAGGGGATACTGAGGGCGACAGTGCATTCCATTTTGAAAAAGATCGATCTGGTCGAATCCTTCAGTCTTGCAGGCGAAGGCGCCGGCGGATGGGGCGCGACAATCGTTCACCTGAAGAGTAAAAAGGATTCACTTTCGTGAGGAAAAACAGAAAAAGGCCTACTGAAGAAAGAGGATAGCACATGAGTACGTATCGCGAAAAACGGACCACTCATCGAGAGACTGTCATGAATAAATTGCAGTATCTGCCGATGCAGTAAAGGGCTTTGTCCCCGCGCATCAAGAAACTGAAAGACCGGGTGCTGGACACACACCGGCGTATATCCCTCGATAGGAGTCTGTACTATTTGAAGAGCTACAGCGAAACGGAGGGGGAACCCGTTATTCTGAGGCGCGCAAGGGCGCTTGAAACTATACTTGAAAACATACCCATTGCAGTGGGTGAGGATGAGCTCATCATTGGCGGAAGAACGGTTTTTCCGAGGATGGGTGTGCCTGCTGTTGAGGGTGCTGTAGACTGGCTTGAAAAAGAGCTCGATACGATCGGCATACGTGAGCAGGAACCCTTCGAGATTACGACAGAAGACAAACAGGTGCTGAGAAATAAAATCTTTCCCTTTTTCAGGGGAAAGACATTGAAGGATTATCTGCGTG
>Ga0315553_10003463_pt1 | contig 12249 bp, 12 predicted proteins | sample SalMarSW160140MG_FD_203099 | JGI IMG/M metagenome (GOLD analysis project Ga0315553, IMG submission 203099) | Salt marsh sediment microbial communities from the Plum Island Ecosystem LTER, Massachusetts, United States - Salt Marsh Sediment SW1601-40 ... | reverse complement strand
GACGTTCCCTGTACGGACTGGCCTCTTAAGCGGCCAGTCCAAAAAGCTTGTTTTCTCTCAACGACGCACCTCACAACGTTGCTAACCGAATATTAACACTTCCTCAACCGGGTCTTAACTGTGCGCCGTTAGGTTGTTTGGTTCTAGGATTCCCGTGTGCTGTTAGTTCTTTTCGACTCTAGGCTTAAACCGCGCACCCCGAGATTCTTCTGATGATTTGGGACACGACGAAGAGACACAAGAAAACCCGTGGCGGAGTTAGTTGTATGGGAAGTACTCGCTGGACTGCATTGGCATCGACGCTGCTGACTCTGCTCACACCGGGAATTGCTGGAGCGGCCGTCGCGAACTCGCTGATCCTCAACGAAGCGAATACGGTCAGCGGGGGAAAATTCTTGGAGGATGCTATCCATACCGATTCCGTTTTGGGCCGTCTTGAGGGCAACGGACAAAACTGGATGGAATTCGCCGTCGTGCAGGGGGACGACCTTGGGGGTGGTTCGTATGCCGATACCCTCGATATGCGCGGATGGACGCTCGAATGGGAATATAACAAGGACGGCCTGGAGCTCGAGTTCGGCAGCGGCACTGTCACGTTCAACGACGAACCGCTGTGGGCCGCCGTGCCGCAGGGCACGCTCATTGTGATCAATGAATGGCAAGAAGCTTGGTACCTGATAGATACGCCGCCAAGTTACGACCCGTACAACGGCGGAGGCTTGAAACGAGAAGGAGGTATCAACGGCTTGGGTCACCAGCGCGGTGAGGAATTCAATTCCACTATCCATACACTGCGCGATCTTTCGACCGACTTATCATGGAATCCCGCCGCGGACGACTGGTCGATCAACGTTTACGCCGGAGAGCGTAACCCAGATTCGAGCTTCAAATACTTTACGTTCACGGGCACGGTGACTGAACCGGACGGTGACGATCCGGATACCGATCCGGACGTATTTACCATGGGAGTGGACGACGACGCCGGCCTGTTTGCGGTCAACAACGACGACTGGCAAATCACGATCAGAGACGACGCGAACAACACCATTCAAGGTCCTATCGGCGAGGCCGTTGGATCCTTTGGTGGTATCAATTCCGAAGAAATCCTCAAGATCGAAGATTTCCCGCTCGGCAGCAATCCCATCGTAGCCAGCTATTTAGCCACAGACCTCAGCAGCTACAACGACGGCGCTTCCAGCACGTTCGGCGAGGCGAACAGTTGGTCCTCCGGCAGCGCCACGGAAGACCTCAGCCCGCTGCGCAGTTGGTGGGACGCGAACCTGACGCAAACCGGTGACCTCAACGGCGACGGTTCAGTCACCACAGACGACGTGGCGGCGTTTGTCCTCGCACTGACTAACCGGGCAATGTATGACGCGCAGTATCAGCTCCCCTACTTGTTTGTGGAGTTGGTCGGCGACGTGAACGGGGACGGCAACTTCGACTTTGGGGACATCGGCCCCTTCGGCGATCTGTTCAGTGAGACGTCGACCTCGGCCGGCGCCGCGGGCGTGCCCGAACCGACCGCGCTGGCCCTGACCATTTTGAGCCTGTGCGGAGCCCTTCTGCCCGCGCGAAGGAATCGTTGAACGACTTAAGCTGTCTCTTCCTGGGGTATGCGGTTATCGACCCGGGATGGCCTGTGCTGGAACAGAGCAGAGGAGTTTGCAAATGCCGAGGGTGGAGGTTTCTAAACCACGAGGTGCTGGCAATGTAGCAGGCATATTCCGTATGCCGCCTGCTGCCGCTTCCAAATGGCGATGGCGTTCACGTGCCGCCGTCACCACACGCGGACGGCGCCTGCTACACGGTTTTACCTTGGTGGAGCTGCTGGTCGTCATCGCCATCATCGGCGTGTTGATCGCCTTGCTCTTACCGGCAGTGCAGGCGGCCCGCGAGGCTGCACGGCGCGCTCAGTGCTTGAACAACTTGAAACAACAGTCGCTGGCGCTGTTGAACTTCGAGAGCTCCTACAAGCGATTTCCGCTGGGACGCTGGAATATCGATCCGAACGACTTCGACAAGCATCCCGTCGCGGATCGGGTATCCGATTCCAACGATCATTCCTGGGTCGTCGTCGTGTTGCCGTACGCGGAGGAACAGAGCATCGCCTCACTGTACGATCAGAAATGGCCGTGGCATGATATGGCCAATTCGTCGAACCGGCAGGTGGTCAGCTATCCGATCAAGCTTTTCCAGTGTCCCACCGCGCCGTCGGGAAGGGTCGACAGCGACTTTACGTCAGACGACAAGCCTGCCACGGGCGACTACGGCTGCATAAACGGAATTGGCCAAGATTATTGGAATTTCATGAAGTCGAGGTTGGGCGGCGTCAGTTATCCGGGTGAAAGCTACCCCCGGGTTATTGGAGTGCTGTCCAAGCCTATCCGCCCCGAGAAGGGACAGAAGGTCCCCGTACCACCTTGCCGAGTTAAGGACATCATCGACGGCGCGTCCAATACGATCTTGATCGCCGAAGACGCCGGGCGTCCCGACTGGTACGAGTTGGGCAATTTGATGGCTGGTAAGAGCACCGGGGAAGGCGCTGGCTGGGGCGATCCGGACAGCGGGTTCACCGTCGCTGGATACTCCGCTGGCGGAAATTTCCGTGTTATCAACGCCAAGAACGCCGCTGAAGTGTACTCGTTCCATACCGCTGGCGCACAATTCAACTTTGCCGACGGAAGCGCGCGGCTGATCAGCGAAAACATCGATCCGCTGGTGTTTATGGCGCTCATCACACGTGCGGGCGGAGAGGTGGTCAGCGATGGCGACCTGTAAGAAGCTCTGATTAAACCGCCTGCATTGTCGAAAACGTCGGGAAATCCCGCTGCTAGCACTAGGTTGTGTCAGAGGCTCTCAGATTCTATACCGCTGGCAACTACGACGTCGCCGACCGCGTTGGAGCTGGATGTTTGTAAAGCTGGATCAGAGTGAGAATGGCCCCTACGATCCCCATCAGCCAGCCGACCGGGTACGGTAGAATGAAAACGCCCCACCACAACGAGCGACCCGACCCGCTGCCTATGCCTCCCAGCCAACTCAACACGACCATCCCACCCACGCCGACCGCCACCAGCCCCGCGCACCAATAAAGAAGTTTTCGCCACCGGCTCCTACCGAGTGATGCTCCGACCGCGGCCGCGCACACCGCCGGAAGGATCATGAAAGATCCCTCCAGAGGATCGACAGCGCCGATCAGCATCCCCGCCAGACCCACCGCGACCAGGATTCGCGCCCAGGTTAATGGAGTGCTCATTACCGACCCCCTTGCCGCTGTTCTGACTTCCGAGTTTTGAGAATGTGCCGCGCAGCACACCGGGTGCGCCCTTTCGCGCACACCCCCACTACTCAAACCGACAAACTTGCCAGAAAGTCGCCGAAGAGCTAACGGCGGCAAATCGCGTGCCACGGTCAAAGCGAAGCCGGACAGCATCACCCAGGGTTTTCCAATATCTACTTTGATCGGAACGCATTGATGACCTGCTGCATGGCGTCCAAATAGCTGGAGAGCGCCTTGCGGCCGCTCGCTGTTATACGGTACGTGGACTTGGGCCTGCGGCCAACGAACTGCTTCTTGCACCTGAGATACCCTACCTCTTCCAGTTTTCTCAGGTGCGGCCCGATGGCTCCGTCGCTCACCGCCAGTCGCTTCTTGAGCGTCGTAAAGTCCAGGGAACCGTCCACCGCCAGCGCCGTCAACACACCCAACCGGATGGGACCATGCACCGCCGTGTCCAGTCCATTGAAATCAACATTCACCACGGCCTGCCTCACTTCGACGAAGCGTCCATGCGATCGTGATCGCCGACGCCAACCCACCCACCAGGAAAATCACGCCGAACAACATCCACCCGCCTCGCCCGCGTGCACAGAGCGGGAAGAGGAATCCTCCCACAATCAGGGCCATGCCAAACACAAGTTCATCGCGAAGAGATTTGTTTGCCTGTGCGTAAATCAAAGATGCCAATCCGCAGAAGAAGAAAGTGGGGGCGGCAAGAAAACTGGCCCAGCCGTGAAAGTTTCGAGCTTCGTTCGGCAAAGCTCCGAACCACATCCACCCCAGAAACAGCATCATCAGTAGAATTACCCACAAGGACTTTGTTTCCCTTCGCCAATCTCGCCATCCGGCCGGATCTTCGAGTCGGTTCTGCGACAACTGTTTACCTTGGCGCAGCTTCCAGAGGATATAGATAGCAGCGAAGGTGACAAACCCGACCTGTAGCCAGACCGTCGGCACCACTGCGGCGGCTATCGCCAGCAGCCCGCCTCCTGCGGCCAGCAGCAGGCCTTCGGTGATCTGGTCGCGACGATATTCTCGTGGGCTGCCGACCGCCTGGCGCATCGCCTGCAAATCATCCGCCAAGTGGTCCAGACTGGGATCGTTCATGTCGATCTCCTCCAAAAACGGCAAATACTGTGATAATAAAAATACTATTAAAACAATAGTATTGTGGCCGATGTTTGTCAAGAGGCCTTGAACCGGGCCGAAATGCCTCGCAGCGATGAGAGAGCGTTTTCAAACGCGACCCGGCCGAAAAATGCGACCTCTGTGGGTGCTTTACGCGGCTGCGTGGGCGTCGGCGGCAAAGAAGTCGGCCACGGCCGACGCAACCGATCGCTGCTCCTGGTCGGTCAGTTCGGCGAAGATGGGCAGCGAGAGCACCTCGCCGGCCGCCCGCTCGGTTTCCGGCAGACTGCCCGGCTGGTAGCCGAGCGACGCGAAGCAGCGCTGTAGATGAAGCGGCACCGGATAATAGACGGCCGAGCCGATGTTCCGCTCGGCCAGATGGTTTTTCAGCGCGTCGCGCCGACCGCCCGGTACGCGCACGGTGTACTGGTTCCAGACGTGCCGACCCTCCTCGGGCGAGCACGGCAGCACGAGCGATTGGTCGATGCCGGCGGCCGCGAACACTTCGTCATATCGCCGGGCGTTCGCCTCGCGCCCGGCCGTCCAGCGGTCCAGGTGCGCCAGCTTCACGTGGAGCACGGCGGCCTGCAGCGAGTCGAGCCGGCTGTTGACGCCCACTACGTGGTGATAATACTGCGGCAGCTGTCCGTGGTTGCGCAACGCGCAGAGCTGTTCGGCCAGTTTGCCGTCGTCGGTCGTGATCATGCCCCCGTCGCCGAAGCCGCCCAGGTTCTTGCTTGGATAGAAACTGAAACAGCCCAGTGTGCCCAACGAACCGGCTAGTCGCCCGTCGTGCTGGGCGCCGATCGATTGCGCGGCGTCCTCGACCACCGGGATGCCGTGCCGCGCTGCGATCTCACTTGTCCGCGTCATGTCGGCGCAGCGGCCGAACAGGTGCACGGGCACAATCGCACGGGTCGCCGGCGTGATGGCCGCTTCGATCTGTGCCGGATCCATGTTGAACGAGTCGGCTTCGATGTCGACGAACACCGGCCGTGCGCCGAGCCGCCAGACCGCACCGGCGGTGGCAAAAAACGTGAAGCTCGGCAGGATCACTTCGTCGCCCGCGGCCACGCCAAGCACCATCAGTGCCAGCAGCAGGGCGTCGCTGCCCGAGGCACAGCCGACGGCGTGCCGCGTGCCACAGTAGGCGGCCATCTCTTCTTCAAATTGTTGGCAATAAGGCCCGTGTATGAACTGGCCGGACTCGCAGACGCGGTGCAGGGCCGCTTCGATTTCATTCCACAGCGGCTGATTCTGTCGGCAGACGTCCAGTAGCGGCACGGCAACATCGCTAGCGCAGCTCATCGAGACTCCTTCACGTCGAACAAGAGACCGGCACGGTAGACGAGACGGGGTGGAGAGAATAGGAAGCGGCCGCCGACCGGTCAATGGCAGTTGGGGGCGGCTCGCCGCTATTCTCCGGCTCAAGCCTATAGAGCATCCGCACCCTGAAACGTGCCTGAAGGCCGACTTCGCAGCGCCCCTTTTTGATAGCACATCGACACTGTAGTGGAAATGGTGGGAGAGAGCTGCTATGTTGCGGCTGGAGAGCAATTCCTGCATGAAAAGGGTTCCTGGAAATGGCCACAGATCCGCTGGAAGACATTTTCAAACGCGTGGACGATTTGAACTCTGAGCAGAAAGAGCAATTACTGCAGAGGTTGCAGAGTGAGGCTATCGCTCAGAACCATGACGCCGCAGGGCGTACGTTGTTCGACGTGTTCAACGACTTCGACATGATCGGCACGATTGTCGATGCTCCGGAAGACTGGAGCACCAATCCAAAGTATATGGAAGGATTGGGCCGCGATGCTCAATGAACCCGTACTCGTGGATACGGGTGCGCTATTGGCGATATACAGCGCCAAAGACGTTCATCACTCGCAGTGCAGGGTACAAGCTGAAGCGTTGCCGATTGGCAAAGTATTTACGTGCTGGCCGGTCATCACGGAGACCGCTTATCTGCTTCGAAAGTATCCTGCAGCACGAGATCATTTTCTGAGTCGCGTGCAAACTCACGAATTCATTTTGTTGCCACTCGGAACCCAAGACGTTCAGGGCATTCGCGACGTATTTGCAAAGTATCAAGATCAACAAGTCGACCTTGCCGATGCGGCGCTGGTTCATCTAGCTGGCCGAGAGGATATTCGCGCCGTATTTACAACCGATCGGCGCCACTTTGAAACGTACAGCTTGCCGGATGGGCGGAACTTTCGCATTCTTCCTGAACATAGCAGGTAAGTGCTCCCGCACTATTCTCTGCGGTGAATGCCAGATTCTGCGGTGCTGTCCCTGCAAACGGTGGCCAAAAGCGATGTATTCGCCCCAGAACGCCTTTCGCCCGCTGTGACGCGCCGTTGTCACCCGTGAAACCCACGCTTGAGTATGTGGGTTCCGCAGGACTTACCGCCGAACTTCGTGCTGCTCGTGACGATCACGCTCACCAGCGGTCGAGTACTGCCGGTATCGTTCGAACCGGTCGTTCGCGGCGCCGATGACGATATGGGCGACGCAGTCGCGGGCCGCACAGCCGCGCGCCATGCAAAAGAGGCAAAAGAGAACGTCACACGCGGCAAATCGTGGCCGCACTCAACCGACGCACCAGGCGGCGCATCTCCAACACGCTGATCGTGGCCAGCACCCGTGCGACCGGCAGCCCGGTGGCCGCGATCACTTCGTCGATCGTGATGGCTTCTTTGTCGACCGCTTGCAGCACCTGTTGCTCGACGTCGTTGAGCGACAGCTCGGCCGGATGGTGGATCACCGTGCCGTCGTCGCGCGGCGCGGCCTCGACCAGCGGGCCCAGTTCTTCCAGCACGTCGTCGGCCGACTCGACCAGCCGGGCGCCGTCGCGAATCAACCGGTGGCAGCCGCTAGCCTGCCGGACGTCGATGCGTCCCGGCACGGCGAAGACCTCGCGGCCCTGCTCCGCAGCGTGGCGGGCGGTGATCAGCGCCCCGCTCCGCTCGGCCGCCTCGACAATGATCACGCCAAGCGACATACCGCTGATGAGCCGGTTTCGCTGGGGGAACGTGCCACCGAGCGGCTGCATCCGCGGGGCCGATTCGCTCAGGATCGCGCCTTGGGCCGCGATCTCGTTGGCCAACTCCTTATGTTCTGGCGGGTAGATGTTCAGCACGCCACTGCCGAGCACCGCGATGGTCCGCCCACCGGCCGATAGCGCGCCGCGATGGGCGGCCGCGTCGATGCCGCGTGCCATGCCGCTGACGATCGTCAAACCGGCCCGCGACAGACTGGCTGCCAATCGTTCCGCCTGTTCGAGTCCGTAACGACTGGCGTGCCGCGTGCCGACGATGGCCACGGCCAGCATGTCGTGCGGATTGAGCGTGCCGCGACAAAAGAGCACGCCGGGCGGATCGGGAATCTCTCGCAAGAGTCGCGGATAGGCGAGCGACTCTTCGGTGAGCACGTCGATTTCGTGTGCTTTGCAAAGCGCGAGTTCACCTTCGGCGTCGACCTCATCGCCCGCCAGTGCGATCTGCCGGGCGATCTTCGGACCGATGCCCGCCACTCGCTGTAGATCGCTTGGCGCTGCCCGCAGCACGGCCGCCGGCGAGCCGAACCGCTCCAACAGCGCCCGCCGCAGCCGCGGTCCCACGCCCGGGGTGAGCGCCAGCCGCACCGCGTCGACGAGCGGCGTCGCGGCTTGTATGTTTGTCGTTGGCTGCGTTTCGGTCATCTCTGATGCAGCTCGTGACGGACAGTTCGAACGTGAGAAACAACGCGGGTTCGAGGCTAATCAAGACAGCTGTGTGTAGGCAGAAGTCTGCATATTGTAACAGCTTGGACATCCGTTGATGAGATGATCGCAGGGTAAATCTCGAGGAAAAAGCCTCGAAAACGAGTCCTGCCGAAGTCTCGTCACCGAGAAATTCCGCCTGGAATGTTGTCAATGAAGCGCTGGCACACTGGCCCTCATTTATTCACTTCGCAAAGCGGGAGGATGTCGTTCGTCGATTCAACGAGTTGGGCGATCGTCACCCGTGCAAATGCTTTTTCGGCCGCCGCGTAAACGTCGTCCAATTCCTTATGCAACGGGCACAACCGGGTGTGCGAACGCAGTCCCAGCGGGCAGCGGCGAATTCGCTCTGGCGGCGCAATGGCATTGACCACGTCGAGAATCGTGATCTTTCGCGTGGCCCGTGCTAGCGTATAGCCGCCCCCTGGGCCAGACTGCGAATGCACGAGTTTCCCGCGCACCAGTTCCTGGAGCACTGTGTGCAAATAGCGACGTGGCACTTTGGTATTCTCGGCCAGGTGGTCGGCTGACACCTTCTTTTGCTCATCGCGCGCTAGCCAAACCACGGCGCGGAGGGCGTATTCTGCCGTTTTTGGCAACACGTTTGTGTTCTCCTCGGGGGCACCGCCCAAAACTTTCTTCTCGGTGTATTCTACACCTTGACATATAGAATACAAGTCCTCTACACTGCCGTGGCGTGCGGCATGGGACGGCGGCGTTCGGCTTGGCTTCTTTTGTAATGAGGACTGTCATGAAGCGACTTTGGGCGGCGTTTGGATTCGTTATCGTGCTTTCGTTTGCCGTGCTCGGTTGGATCGGCACACGCATCTATCAGAAGATGCCGCCGATCGCCGACAAAGTGGTGACCACCGACGGCCAGACGGTCATCGGCGCAGGCGAGATCGGCGCCGGGCAAAACGTCTGGCAAGCGCTGGGCGGAATGGAGGTCGGCTCGGTCTGGGGACACGGCAGTTACGTGGCGCCCGATTGGACGGCCGACTGGTTGCATCGCGAGGCGAGGTTCATCCTCGATCGTTGGTCGAACGACGATTTCAACGCTGCATACGACGCACTCAGTGACGAACGACAAGCTCAACTGCGCGGCCGGCTGGCAGATTTTCTCCGCACGAATACGTATGATCCGGCGAGCGGGACGATCACGATCGACCCGCTCCGGGCAGAAGCGTTTCAAGCCAATGTGGCGCATTACACCGACGTCTTCTCCAACGGCAGGATCGACTACGCGATTCCGCCCGGTACGGTGAGCGATGAGAATCGCCTGCGTCAATTGTCGGCTTTCTTTTTCTGGACCTCCTGGGCCGCCGTGACCAACAGACCGGGTGACGACGTCACCTATACGAACAACTGGCCGTACGAGCCATTAGTAGGCAACCGACCGACCGGCCAGGCGGTGGTCTGGACCGGCGTGAGCATCATCATGCTATTGGCCGGCATTTCGGCCATGTCTTGGTGGCACGCCTCGCAGCGCGGCGAAGCGGAAGAGGCGGCGCCGATTCCGGAAGTCGATCCGCTGCAGACTTGGGCAGCCACGTCTTCGCAAAAAGCAACGATCAAGTATTTCTGGGTCGTGGCCGCGTTGATCCTGGTGCAAATGCTTCTGGGTGTCGTGACGGCCCACTACGGCGTCGAGGGGGACGGCTTCTACGGCATTCCGCTCTCCAAATGGCTGCCGTACGCGGTGACGCGCACCTGGCACGTGCAGATGGGACTGTTCTGGATCGCTACGGCGTGGCTGGCGGCCGGATTGTTCATTGGGCCGCTGGTGAGCGAGCACGAGCCCGCCGGTCAGCGGTTCGGGGTGAACGTCCTGTTTCTGGCGCTGTTGGTTGTGGTCGCCGGTTCATTGGCGGGCGAGTGGCTGAGTGTCAACAACAAAATGTCCGACACCGTGTCGTTTTATCTCGGTCATCAAGGTTATGAATACGTCGATCTCGGCCGGGCGTGGCAGCTCGCGCTCATGGTGGGGCTCCTCTTGTGGCTGTTCTTGATGATCCGCGTCTTGTGGCCGGCACTGCGGAAGACGGGTGAACAGAAACAGTTGGTCTCGCTGCTGGCCGTCTCGACCGGGGCGATTGCTCTGTTCTACGGCGCCGGGCTGAACTGGGGTCAACATACGCACCTTTCGCTGGTCGAATACTGGCGGTGGTGGGTCGTACATCTCTGGGTGGAAGGATTTTTCGAGGTCTTCGCCACCACGGTCATCGCGTTTGTCTTCATGCGGCTGAATCTCATTCGACCGGGCGTGGCCGCCGCGGCGGCACTGCTCTCGGCGACGATCTTCCTGTCGGGCGGAATCATCGGCACCTGTCATCACTTGTACTTTGCGGGCACGCCGACCGTGGCGCTCGCCTGGGGTGCGGTGTTCAGCGCGCTGGAGGTCGTGCCGCTCGTGCTGGTCGCCTTTGATGCCATGGACGACCTGCGGCGGTCGCGCACCTCGATCTGGGTTCAGCGCTACAAGTGGCCGATCTACTTCTTCGTCGCCGTCGCATTCTGGAACATGGTGGGTGCTGGGTTGTTCGGCTTCATGATCAACCCGCCGATCGCGCTGTACTACATGCAGGGCCTCAACACCACGCCGTTGCACGGCCATGCTGCCCTGTTCGGCGTATACGGCATGCTCGGCATCGGCTTGATGCTCCTCTGCCTGCGTGTGCTGATACCGGCCGTCCAATGGAAAGACGGCTTGTTGAAGTTCTCGTTCTGGGCACTCAACGCCGGCCTGCTGGCGATGTGTGTCCTGAGCCTGCTGCCGGTCGGTTTGATGCAGACGTCAGCCTCGGTGGAAAAAGGGTACTGGTACGCCCGTAGCGGTGAATTCCTCCAAACGCCTATCATGCAAAACCTCCGCTGGATGCGCATCCCAGGCGACACGCTGTTCTTTCTGGGTGCCGTGGCGCTGGTCGTTTTTGTAGCCGGACTGAAAACGGGGCATTCCATTCGGCAATGTGCCAATGGCACATAAACAATGGAGAACTAAGTCGAAAGCGCCGGCGCAGTCCGCGGGCAGCAGTGTGGTACGATGTGCGTTGACCGGTTTTCAAGGCCGCAGGGCCACGCGGACGTCATCTTCTGAAACGTCGTCGACCAGTTCGACGTGGCCCAGGCGGGTCGGCAAAACGAATCGCAGTCGTCCGTGCTGCACCTTCTTGTCGTGCTGCATCAGCTCGATGAGCCGGTCGTCGTCGACTTCGGGCACTTCCGTCGGCAAACCGAGCGCGGCGAGCAGCTTCTGTTGTCGGTCGATGAAGTGGTCGTCAATCGCTTCGCTGCCCGGCTGCTTGAGCCGCACGGCCAATCGCGCGGCGCACATCATGCCGATGGCCACTGCTTCGCCGTGCAGCAACTGTTCGTATTCGGTGGCCGCTTCCAGGGCGTGGCAGAACGTGTGGCCGTAGTTGAGCACGGCGCGGTGGCCGGTCTCTTCGCGCTCGTCGGCTTCGACGACGTCGGCCTTGAGTTGGCAGCAACGGCCGATAACATGGTGCAGCACGTCCGCCTGGCGTGCGTTGAGTCCGGCGATTTTCTCTTCCAGGTACGCAAAGAAATCAGCATCGAGAATCACGCCGTATTTGACGACCTCGGCTAGGCCCGCGCGGTACTCCCGCTCGGGCAGGGTCTCGAGCACGTCGATATCGATCAGCACGCCCAGCGGCTGCCAAAACGCGCCGACCATGTTCTTCGCCTTGGGCAGATTGATGCCCGTTTTGCCGCCCACACTGCTGTCGACCTGGGCCAGCAGTGTGGTGGGAATTTGCAGACAACCGATGCCCCGGGCAAACGTCGCCGCGGCGAAACCGACCAGATCGCCGATCACGCCGCCGCCGACGGCCACAAGAATTGACCGCCGATCCGTGCCCACCTCGAGCATCGTTTCCCACAGCTCGGCCAGCACGTCGATTGATTTGCTCGCCTCGCCGGCTTCGACGACCAGCAGATGGGTGTCGATGTTCGCTTCTTCGAGACTGCGGGCCACATTCTCGGCGTGCGGCGATTCGACATTCTCATCGGTGACCAACACCGCGTGGGTGACCGTCGCCCGATCGAGCAGAAA
>Ga0315553_10003462_pt1 | contig 12250 bp, 10 predicted proteins | sample SalMarSW160140MG_FD_203099 | JGI IMG/M metagenome (GOLD analysis project Ga0315553, IMG submission 203099) | Salt marsh sediment microbial communities from the Plum Island Ecosystem LTER, Massachusetts, United States - Salt Marsh Sediment SW1601-40 ... | reverse complement strand
TCGCCGCAGGTGTACGCGGTGCGGCTGGGGGGCATGGGCAACGTGACCGAATCGCACGTGGCATGGTCGCTCGCCCGCGGCGCCCCGCTCAACCCTTCGCCGCTGTTGGTGGGCGACGAGCTGTACGTCATCAACGACGGCGGCATTGCCACGTGCGTCGACGCGGTGAGCGGAAAGCAGCACTGGCAGCAGCGCATCGGCGGCAAGTTCTCGGCCTCGCCCCTGTATGCCGCCGGGCGCATCTACCTGACCGACGAAAACGGCACCACGACGGTCGTCGCCCCGGGCACCACGTTCGAGAAGCTGGCCGAGAACAAGGTCGACGGCCGCACGCTGGCGTCGGCTTGCCCGCAAGAAGGCGCGATCTTGCTCCGCACCGACACGCACTTGTACCGCATCGAAGAAAAGTAGGTCCCGCTTGCCGAGCGGGACCTTTGCCGCCAGAACGCGAAACGCAGTTCGGCGCGGGTCTCCCGACCCCGCCGATGTAGCGACCGCAGGTCTCCGGCATTGAGACCTACGGTCCTCCCAGTGGCTCGGTCGGGAGACCGGCCACAACGTCCGCCTATCATGAACGATCACCAAACCAACCCGATTACCATGTCACTCGATCGCCGACAGTTTCTCACGGCAGGTAGCGCAGCGATGGCGGGCGGCTTCATTGCGAGCTCGCTCCTGGCCGATGCGCTGGTGGCCCAGGACGAAAACTCTCCGCCGCTGCGGCTGATTACGCGGGCCGATGACATTGGAGCGATCCGAAGCCTGAATCGCGCGGTCAAGGAATGTTTGACGCTGGGCATCGCCCGCAATGCGTCGGTGCTCGCGCCTACGCCGTTTGTCGAAGAAGCGGCCGAGTCGCTCGCGGGACTCGAAGACGTTTGCTTCGGGCTGCACACCGCGCTAAACGCCGAGTGGACGTCGCTGCGGTGGGGGCCGGTGGCGCCGCGGGAGAAGGTGCGCTCGCTGATCGATGATGACGGCAACCTGCACCAGTACCTGCCCGCACTGCGAAGTGCCGACGCCGACGAAGCGCTGATCGAGTTTACCGCCCAGCTCGAAAAGGCCCGCAAGCTGGGGTTCGACATTCGCTACGCCGACACGCACATGGGGGCCATCAATCAGGTGCCGGGTCTGGCCGATCGGTTTGCCGCCTGGTGCGCGTCGAACCGCATCATCGACTCTCGCAAGGCGAAAGCGCGCGGCCTGCCGGGCATTCCCGACTACTGGGGTCGCCCGGGCCACCGCAAGGACGCCGATTTCGTCGACGTGTTTCTCGCGGCCCTGAAGTCGGCCGATCGCGGCCAGACCTACCTCGTTGTCGGGCACGCCGCCTATGCCGACGAAGAGACGCGCGCCCTGGGGCACGACGGCTACCCGGGCAAATCGGTGGCGGCGAACCTCGACCTGGAACGGCGGGCGTACGTTTCGCTCGACGTGGTCAAGTACTGTAAGAGTGGGAACGTGCGGTTGTTGCGGTACGATGAGGTGGTGGCGGAGCGCTAAACCGCAAGCGTCTGCGTATCGTCGAGCGAAGGGTCAATCTGTCAGCGGGAGGTCGGATTACGCATTCGTTGTCGCGGCGGTTTCCGGCGGAGTGCGTCGCGCCGTCCACCAGTGCTTCAGCCGCAGAACTTGCGCTTTGGGCGCCGAAAGCGGATAGTGGCTGTAGCGGCAACTGTGGGCGGTGCGGGTCATCCACTCGGTTTTGATTTCCATATAGCCGGGGCCCATTTCGAACACGCGGTCGCCGCGCGAGAAGCCGTCGCGAATCAGCATCGCGTAGAGCGCCTTGCCGGCGCCGGCGCTTTTGAACTCGGGGTCATACCCCACGCGCATCCCCAGCACGTAGCCGTCCCAGTGGTAGTTGTAGGCGAACGCAACCGGGCGGCCGTCGACTCGCAGCAGGTTCAGGTCCAGCATGCCCAACTTAGCGGCCGGGGCGTGGGTCTGCCGGAAGAAGTCGCGGACCGACGGATGCGAGAGGGTCGTGCCATCGTCGGACGCGCCCTGCCAGCTCTTCTCGGCCAGTTCGACGCACTGGTCGTACAAATCCCACCGCGGATCCCCTTCTCCGCCCAATTCTCCGAGAGGCCGATAGCGCACGTACTCGACGTTGCCCAGCTCGGCCAGGCGCTTCTCATCGCGGCGGACGTTGTTGCGGAACTTGGTGGTTCGCGTGGCGGAGTACTCGTCCCACGAGCTGCCCAACTCGACGAGGGCCGTTTCCTTCCACTGCGATTGGCGGGCCGGGAAACCCGACATGGCCATCGCCAGCGGAGTGCGGCCGCGGTCGTGGTCGCGGTCGACGAACCGCAGATCGAGCATGTCCCAGTCGCGTCGCGTGCGGCGGATATGCCCCAGGGCCGTTACCAACGTGGCCGTGGGATTCGGGCCAATCGGGCCATAGTACGTGCCCCAATCCTGCAGCGGATAGGTAAGCACGCGAACGGTGCCGACGCGGGTGTGCTCCCGCGTCACACAGAGCGGCACAATGCCGATGGCGCTGCCCTGGCTTTTCACGACCAGCACCCGCAGCTTCTGCCCTTGGCCATAGTGCTCCCAATAGGCCTTGAGCCAGTCGAGAGACTGAAAAAAGCTTGCACCGGGCGTGAGTTGTCGTAGCGAGTTCCAGACCAGGTGGTAACGGTCCAGGTCTTCGATCGAGTTGAGTTCGACGACCTCGCTCATGTGGGCTCCTTAGACGCCACGTTTATGCGGCGATCCGCGGTTCGCCGCCACGTCATGCGGCTCTTTGCCGATAGCCGCCACATTCATGTGGCGCTCAGACCAGATGGGAAACAGGCTTCGGACAGGCCGCCTGGTAAACCGGGCAACCTGCATGCCGAACGCCCGCGTGGTGCGAGGCCGAGAGGTTCCCATCGTCCATAAGCCTTTGTGCCATTAGACTTGCGGCGTCGCAGTGAAGGCAGCCGAACCGTCCCACCTGCCCGGGCCGCGTTGCCACCCTTCCCGCCATGTTGCCTAGCGACGACATGTGGCAATCTGGACGCCCCGGGGCCCAACCGAGGCCCCAGGGACTGGGCGGCGGCCGGCATCGGTCCCCGCGGGAGCGGGATCAGTCGTGGGGCTTGTACGAAAAAGGCGGCTTTTGGCCGACGGCAATGGCCAAAACCCTTTTCCCTTGACCATGTTTTGGCGAAACTGAAGCACCCCCAGGGCGTTTAATGTAGCGATCGGTTCGTTCGCTTGCGACGACGATTCGGTGCGAAACGGGGCAAGCAATGCGATCTCGCCACATGGGAGCCACGATATGAAGCCGGTCACCCGCGGCTTGGCCATCCTGTCGCTTAGTCTGTGCGCGGTCAGCGCATTACTCCAGCGTCCGGCGCGTTCGGGCGACTTGCCCCAGGATGTGGCCGCACAGGTCGATCGCTTGCTGAAAAATGAGCTGCTGTCCGGCGAGGAGTCGAAGCCGGTCGGCCCAACCAGCGACGAGATCTACCTCCGCCGCGTAACGCTCGACCTGATCGGCCGGCTGCCTGAACCGGCGGAGATTGCCGCGTTCTCGGCCGACGCCGCTCCCAATAAGCGAGAACGGATCGTCCAGAAGTTGCTGGCCGATTCGCGGTACGGCGAAAACTGGGGACGCTACTGGCGCGACGTGATCGCCTACCGCCGCAGCGAGGATCGAGCCGCCATCGCGCTGCCCGCGATGACCACCTATCTCACCGAGCAGCTCAATCAGAACACTCCCTGGGACCAGGTCGCCACCGCATTCATTACCGCCAGCGGCGACGTGCGCGAGCGAGGCGAGACCGGCCTCATCATGATGCAGGGCGGCCGGCCCGAGGAAACCGTGGCCGAGGTGTCGCGTATCTTCCTGGGCATTCAGATACAGTGCGCCCAGTGCCACGACCACCCGACCGACCGCTGGCAGCGCGAGCAGTTTCACGAGTTGGCGGCGTTCTTCCCTCGCGTTGCCATACGACCCAACCGCGAAGCCGAGATGCGCAGCTTTCTGGTAGTGGCCGACGATCGGCCCGGCCGCGGCCGACCCAACATGAACAACCGTTTCCGCGGCACTCCCGAGCACTACATGCCCGACAAGGAAAACCCGGCCGCCCGCGGCACGCTGATGCAGCCTGTTTTCTTCGTCAGCGGGCAGAAGCTGAACCGAGGCACGCCCGACGCAGATCGCCGCGGCAAGCTGGCCGAGTGGATTACCTCGCCCGACAACCCCTGGTTCGCCAAGGCCATGGTCAATCGCATGTGGTCGGAATTGACGGGCGAAGGTTTTTACGAGCCGGTCGACGACATGGGCCCGGATCGCACCGCCACTGCCCCCGAGACGCTCGACTATCTGGCGTCAGCCTTCGCCGCAAGCGATTACGACGTGAAGTGGCTCGTGGAGACGATTCTTTCCACCGAGGCTTACCAGCGCGACAGCTTGAGCCGCCGTGATGCCAACGAAGCGCCCATGCTGGCCAATTGCCCGCAGCCGCTGCGGGGCGACCAGCTTTACGACGCTTTGGCGTCGGCACTCGACTTGCCCGAGAGCGGCGGCGCGGTCGGCCCTCGGGGCCCCGGTCAATTCGCACGGGGACGACGCGGCGTGCGGGGTCAGTTCATCCAGACGTTTGGCTACGACCCCAGTGTCAGCCGCGACGAAGTGACCGGTGCCATTCCCCAGGCGCTGATGCTGATGAACTCGCCGGTGGTGAATCAGGGCATCAGTGGCGCCAACCGACGCGGCGCTCTGGGGCGCCTGCTGGCCGGCGTTAACGAGGACGACCAACTCGCCACGGAGCTGTACCTACGCGTACTGGCCAGAATGCCGAGTGAATCCGAATTGCAAACCTGTTTGAACTACGTCAAGGAAACGAACAACCGGCGGGAAGCCTTCGAAGATATTCTGTGGGCACTCGTTAACTCGACGGAGTTTCTGTATCGCAGATAGCAGCAGAGGCATGGGGGAGGCGTTGATGTCATTCGAAGAGGAATATCCAAGAGGTAACTATTAGACTTGGCGAACGATCTGCGGCCTTAGATGGGGGAGGACGCATAGTGAATCACAACTGAGCTTCTCGCGACATTTCCGTTTCCCTTTGACCGTTCGCATAGAGCTAAGTGGATTCCTTCGTCGGGTCGAAGGGAAATGCGAAATGAGGCGAAGCTACTTTGTTTTTACTTTGGTCGCGGCCATTGGCGGGAGCGCCTTGCTCATCGGGACGAGGCTATCTTCCTCCGAGACCGAATTGAACGACCCGGAGATCAGTCCGCAGCAGTACGCACTACTGACAAACCCCGATACGATTCCCGATCAGCGATTGGACGAAGTTCGACAACTGCTTGTGGACGATGGCAAGATCAGCCCAGAGGAATTTGAGTCGCTGCACATCTGCGACGCCGAATCGGAAAGCGCTAAGTTGGTGTTGTTCCGCCGTCTGAATCCCGATGTGTTGCCGGGCACGCGGTTGCATCCGAACGAGACGCCCGTGTGGGATGGCAGCACGTGCGGGTTCACGATGGCGGCGCCGCCGCGCACGGAGTCGAAAGTCGTCACCCTGGGTGAATCGACGTATCAACTTCGCCAATTACACTTTTGTGGCACGAAGCGGGTTAGTGGCTTCTTCGTTTACCGCGATGGAAAGCTTTGGAATACCGTCCGTTTCTTCGGCCACGCGGGAGCCGTTGTGTATGTGAATAATGGGAATCCCAGTCTGATGCGCAAGGACTTGAACTCCGAGGAAGCGTATCGCTTGCTCGAAGCATTTTATGATGACGACATTTCCGACAAGCGTTTCCTGAGTTCGATCATCGACCCCGCGGTAATCGCCGCTTATCCCGAACCAAGTGCGTCATGATTCGGGCGGCGCCGGGCCGGCGTCGCACGAGGTCAGAAAGGAACCGATGCGATGAACGACACAGTCCACCGCCAAGTGAATGTTACCGTCGATCGAGGCGGACCAGTGCGTCGCCGCGAGTTCTTGCGCACCATTTCCGCGGCCGGCGCCGCTGCCGGACTTTTGAGCTGGCCCGAGGTGATGGCGCTCAACGCCCAGGAGTTGCGTAAGCGAGGCATGGCTTGCATTCTGCTGTGGATGCAAGGCGGCCCCAGCCAGTTCGAAACCTTTTCACCCAAGCCAGGGCACGATAATGGCGGCCCCACCCAGGCGATCCCCACGTCGGTCGAAGGGATCGAGATCGCGGAGAACCTGCCGGAGCTGGCCCAGGTGATGGAGCACCTGTGCCTGATCCGCTCCATGACCAGCCGCGAAGGGAGCCACCCCCGCGCCACCTACCTGATGCACACCGGCTATCTGCCCACCGCCAGCATCAAGTATCCCTCGCTGGGGGCCATGGTGGCGCACCAGATCGCCCCGCCCGCTTCCGAACTGCCCGACTTCGTGCGCGTGGGGGGCGGTCGCGATAGCAGCGGCGGCGGACTGTTGGGAACCAAGTACGATCCGTTCGTCGTGCCGCGAGCAGGCCGGCCCCCAAACAACGCGGCCCTGACCACCAGCCGCTCGCGCTTCGAGCGGCGGCTCGACCTGCTGGGGAGGCTCGAATCTGACTACGAGAACAGCGGCGGACGCCAGGAAGTCGAGAATCATCGCAACCTATACGACACAACCTCTAAAATGGTCCTCAGCCCGAAGATGTCGGCGTTCGACCTGGATCGCGAATCGGCGGCCGTGCGTGAGGCGTATGGTTCCAGCCCCTTCGGCACCGGCTGCTTGTTGGCCCGCCGGTTGGTCGAGGCGGGCGTGACGTTTATCGAAGTCACGGCCGGCGGTTGGGACACCCATAAGGACAACTTCAATCGAACCAAGACCGATTGCGAACAGATTGACCAACCCTTTGCGCAGCTCATCGGCGACTTGGCCGAGCGCGGCATGCTCGACTCCACGCTCGTCATGTGGATGGGCGAGTTCGGCCGCACCCCCCGCATCAACGGCAACACGGGCCGCGACCACTACCCGCGGGCTTTCAACGTGGCCCTGGCGGGCGGCGGCGTGAAAGGCGGCCAGGTGATCGGCAAGACCGACGCCGGCGGCACCAGCGTGACCGACCGGCCCGTGGGTGTCACCGACCTGTTGCGGACGGCGCTCACCGCGCTGAAGATCGACCCGGACCACGAAAACATGAGCCCCATCGGCCGGCCGATCAAACTGGTCGACGGCGGCAAGGTGGTGCAGGAAGTGTTCGCGTAATCCTGGCCGCCAGTTGTCCGTGGTTTCGCCGTTCTACTATCGGCGAACAGGGGATATCCGTACGCATGGCGTCATGGGAGCCATGCAGCTACAATCGTTTCTGGTTTTCTCATCGGTACATCTCCGTGGCCGACGTCGACGAGATGCCTTCGCCGATCTGTCCCCCCGCCACGCCTTTCTGGAGGTGAATACGATGTTTTCCATCAGCGCGCTGGAATTGGTCCTCGTCATCGTGCTGGCCGCTAGTGCTCTCGCGGCATACTTGCGAAGGCTCGCCGTTACGCGATGGATGGTGGCGGCCGCCGTGTGTTTCGCACTGGCTTCGCTTCTCACCCCGGCCGACCTCGCGTCGACGCTTCTGATCGGCACCGTGTTCCTGGCATGTTTCGCCGTCGGGACGATCCAACGCTCGCCACGGCCATCGCCTAGCGCTTGATCGGCCGCGAGCCGGCGGCGAGAACCTCTGTCTGCTGCATCACGACAGCTCGGCGCATTGCCGAAGAACGAATCGGCGCCGCGAAAAGCCGTGCCAGCCAACGAATCAGCAGCTACAATCGATTGCTGTAACAGGCCGTTTGCGCGTCAGGATGCCAATCTACGGCCCACGGGCGATAGGCAGATACTATCGATTGACAATCCAGGCCGCTTGGAACTCCATGACGATTCTCCAGAATCACTACGTACTGGCCGTTCACAGCGTGCGCGAGTCGGCCAGGTTCTATGTCGACAAGTTGGGCTTCCAGGTCACGGCCGAGCCACACGGCTGGATATTCGTCACCAAGGACAACTGCATGATCATGTTGGGTGAGTGCCCAGACGACATGCATCCCAGCCAGCTAGGGTGCCACAACTATTTCGCGTACTTGCGGGTCGACGACGCGAACGCGTACCACGCTGAGTTACGACGGAACGGGGTTGACTCGTTGAGCCCACTCGCCGACCAGCCATGGGGAATGCGGGAATTCTCCATCCGCACGCCCGACGGTCACCGAATCATGATTGGACAGAGTATCGAGGCGTAGTGGCTGCGCCTCCGAGCGGCCCACCAGCGCGTGGAGTTGGCCGGGGACGCCGGCAATCGGGCAATCAGAAGGAGAAAAACATGCTGAGAACCTCTCTCGTCGCGTCGCTGGCGCTCGTGCTGTTGTGCGCGGCTTGTACACAGAATAGCGCGCCCAAGCGCGTCGCTTCGAGGCAAAACGGAGTAGCCAAGTCCGAAACTGATGCAAGCGACATTCTACCTCGGACTGACCTCCGAAAGGTAATCGAAGAGGCCGTTAGAGAAGCACGTGAGTACAAAGAGACAAGCGTCGGAATTCTCATTCTTGGCGAACCCGCTGGTTCTGATAACACCTCCCGTCGGCTGTTGCTCTGGGATGATGTTCAGGCCGCACCACTCCCGAAGGTCGAGGTGAATCGCGAGTGAGCGCCGGACAGATAATCGAGATCGGACCTCGCTGACGCTTCGGGTTTCGAGGAGTGATGCGCTGCGACACGCTCGCCTACGCCACGTGTTCCACTTCGACCATCTGCTCCACGCCGTCGGCTTTCGCCAGAACCACCACGCCGCCGTCGCTGATCACCAGGCCGCGGGCGCGGTCTTGGTCCAGGTCGTAGCCGATCCGCGCGCCGGCGGGGATGTGTACCCCCTTGTCGATGATAGCGCGGCGGACCTTGGCATGACGGCCGATGTCGACGCCGTCGAATAGAATCGAATCCTCGATGTGCGCGAAGCTGTTGACCCGCACGTTCGGTCCCAGAATGCTCCGCTCGACCTGCCCGCCGGAGACGATGCTTCCCTGGCACACGATGCTGTCGAGCGCGCGCCCCTGACGCGTCGATTCTCCCTTGCTGCCGAACACGAACTTGGGGGGCGGAATGTTGGGCTGGTGCGTGCGGATCCGCCAGTGATCGTCGTACATGTTGAGTAGCGGGTCGATGCCTACCAGGTCCATGTTCGCCTCGAAATAGGCGTCGAGCGTGCCCACGTCGCGCCAGTAGGCGTCGCGCTTGCGGTTCTCGTCGCGGAACGGAAACGCGAACACGCGGTGCGTGTCGATGATCGATGGAATGATGTCGCGGCCGAAGTCGTGCCGGCTGTCCGGCCGGTTGGCGTCGCGGCAGAGTTGCTCGAACAGAAACCGCGACGTAAACACGTAGATGCCCATCGAGGCCAGCGCGTAGCCGTCGTCGCCGGGAATCGTGCGGGGCCGTTCGGGCTTCTCCTCGAATCCGATGATGCGATTCCGCTCGTCGACCTGCATCACGCCGAACTGTTGGGCCGAGGCCACGGGCACCCGCAGGGCACCGATCGTCAGATCGGCCTGCATGGCCTTATGGTGCTCGAGCATGCTGTGGTAGTTCATCTTGTAGATGTGATCCCCAGCCAGGATCGCCACGTACTCGGTGCGCTCCTTTTCCAGCACGTAGATGTTCTGGTACACGGCGTCGGCCGTGCCCTGGTACCAGTGCTCGTCGATGCGCTGCTGCGGCGGGCAAACATCGATGAACTCGCCCAACTCGCGGCAGAAGAAGTGCCGCCAGCCGAGGTTGATGTGCCGGTCGAGGCTCATCGCCTTGTACTGCGTCAGCACCAGCATCTTGCGAATGCCGCTGTTGAGGCAGTTAGAGAGCACAAAGTCGATGATGCGGTAGCTCCCCCCGAAGGGGACAGCGGGCTTGGCCCGATCGCGCGTCAACGGGTCGAGCCGCGCTCCTTTTCCTCCCGCCAGCACCACCGCCAGCACATCTTTCATCGTCGCCGCTCCGTCAAGTTGATGGCCGAAGGAAATGGGTCGCACACCGTCGCGAGCCCGCAGGTGCCCCATTCTAACGGCCACGGCAACCGTGCGCAAGAGCGGACGAGAGAGTGGAGAGTCGAGGGACGAGAGTTCAAAGCCGGAACTAGCGGTTTCAAGCCGAATGTCGCGGCGAACGGCCAGTCTGAAAGCGGAATGCCGAAAGCGGAAAGCGGCAAATTGGTTGTCCCGCGGCGTCCGCTCTCCGCTTTCCGCTTTCCGCTTTCTTACGATAGTCTCGCCCCCCATTGCCGCAGCCACAATTCCAGCACCAACAGCGCCCATAGCCGATAACTATGGTCGAACGTGCCGCTCGTATGCTCCTGAAGAAGCCGGGCGACTACCTCAGGGCGGAAGAATTCGCGGCATCGGGCATCGGCGGCCAAGAGCGTGTCGTGCGTCATTTCCTTCAGTTCCTTGCGAAACCACCGATCGAGCGGCACGCCGAAACCCATTTTTCGACGGGTCCAAACCTGCCGGGGGAGCAAATCGCCCAACGCTCGCCGCAGAATCCATTTGCCCCGGCCGCCGCGTAGCTTCCACTTACGGGGAAGACTGGCCGCCAGCTCGACCAGCCGGTAGTCGAGAAACGGTTGGCGGCATTCCAGCGAGTGCGCCATGCTGGCCATGTCGACCTTCGTCATCAGGTCGCAGGGCAAGTACGTGAGCAGGTCGGCCAGCGAAACGGTCGTCACCGGGTCGCGGCCACTTGCCCGCATCCAGGCGGTATGCAGAAAGCCGATGGGGTCGGAGTCGGGGAGCCGGGCCAGAAAGTCGTCGCTGTACATCGCCGCCCGGCGGCTCTCGTTGAAGATCGCGATCCAATCGAGATAGCGTCGCTCGGGTGGCATGGCCAGCGCCTCGTTGAATCGCTTGAACCGCCGCACGAGCGACCTTTGCCGCGCGCTGCCGGGAAGCCGCTGCCACCACCGCGACGCCAGCACGCGCCGCACCGGGCCGCTGCGGTCGAGCCAGCTTCCCAATTGCACGGCGAGATACCGCGGATAGCCCGCGAACAGCTCGTCCCCCCCGTCGCCCGACAGGGCCACGGTCACGTGCTCCCGCGTGAGCTGCGATACGTACCACGTGGGCACGGCCGAGCTATCGGCGAACGGCTCGTCGAAGTGCCACACCAGCCGAGGCAATACGTCGACCGCGTCCGGTGTCACCTGAAACTCGTGGTGCTCGGTGCCCAGGTGTTTGGCCACCAGCCGGGCATGCTGCGATTCGTCGTACTGCGCGACGGGGAAGCCGATGGTGAACGTCTTCACCGGCGCATCGCTGTGCTTCTGCATCAGGGCGACAACGAGCGACGAATCGACGCCCCCCGACAAAAACGCTCCCAGCGGCACGTCGCTCCGCAGTCGCATTCGCACCGAAGTATCGAGCGCCTCGCGCACCGCCTCGGCCGCTTCGTTGGCCTTCCAAGGGCGCTCGTGGTGAAAGTCGGGCTGCCAGTACGGGCGCACCGCAAGCTGCCCCTTTTCGTAGACCGCGAAATGGCCGGGAGGCAACTTGCGAATGTCGCGATATATCGTGTTGGGGTGCGGCACGTACTGGTAGGTGAGGTACTCGTCGATCGCAGCCGGGTCGATCTCGCGCGGCACGTCGGGCACTTCGAGCAGGCTCTTCAGTTCGCTGGCAAACAGCAGTCGCCCCGACTCGGCCCGATAGACCAGCGGTTTTTTTCCCAACCGATCGCGAGCCAGCACGAGTCGGCCATGCCGCGCGTCCCAGATGGCCAGTGCAAACATGCCGTTGAGGTGCGTCAGGCAGTCGACCCCTTCGTCCTCGTAAAGATGAACGATGGTTTCGGTATCGCTGTGGGTGCGGAAGACATGGCCGGTGCCTTCCAGCCGGCGGCGCAGCTCGACGAAGTTGTAGATTTCGCCGTTGAAGACAACCCACACGTCCCCCTGCTCGTTCGACATGGGCTGGGCACCGCCCTGAACGTCGATGATCGACAGCCGGCGAAACCCCAGCGCCACGCCCGGCATGGGGTCGTACGGAGGCTGCAGGCGATACTCGCTGGCGTAGCTTCCGTCGTCGTCGGGCCCGCGGTGGCGGAGCACGGCGGTCATGCGGGCCAGCACCGCAGGCTCGATCGCCCGCGCCGGGTCGGTCCACACGGCTCCAGTAATGCCGCACATGCGCGTGATCCGTCTATTGTGCCGGGTCAGATTGACGTTAGTTCGTCGTAGAGCTCAGCGTGCCGTTCCACCATCCGCTCAACCGTGAATTCTTTGAGCACGCGTTTGCGGCCCGCATCGCCCATCC
>Ga0315553_10003460_pt1 | contig 12255 bp, 12 predicted proteins | sample SalMarSW160140MG_FD_203099 | JGI IMG/M metagenome (GOLD analysis project Ga0315553, IMG submission 203099) | Salt marsh sediment microbial communities from the Plum Island Ecosystem LTER, Massachusetts, United States - Salt Marsh Sediment SW1601-40 ... | reverse complement strand
ATCAACGATGCAATTCTACATGATATTCTCAACAATTCTCATGAAGGATTCGTAATAATTGGTGAGGATTACAAATTTGAATATGTCAATAAGAAAGGGTTGCAGATTTTTGGTGGAACTTTAGAAGATCTTATTGGTCATGACTTTCGTAAATTTATGCCCGCGGATACTGCGAAATTAGTATCTGGACGTTTTGAAGCTAGGCGAAAAGGTGAAGATGTTCCCAGTGTCTATCCGATGGAAATCATTCGAAAGGATGGAGTGATTCGAACCGTTGAAGGTCGGGTTTCAATAGTCCTTGGTTCTGATGGCAAAAGAAAGACTCTTGCCCATCTGTTAGACATCACCCAACTGCTCGCTGATTCGGAGGCTCTTGAAGAATCAGAAACTCGTTATCAGATGTTAGTGGAAACCATGAATGATGGTTTAGTTATTGATGATGCAGATGGAAATCTCGTCTATACGAATGATGCTTTCTGCAAAATGATTGGTTACACTCCTACCGAATTACTTGGCAATCCATGGATTGAGCTAACCAAAGGAATGGATTCAGAGAGTCTCGCAACAAAAATTGTGGAAAGAAAATCTGGAAAATCTGAGAGTTATGAGTTAAATTGGACTTCTAAAACTGGTGAAGAAATACCAACTATCATTTCTGCGACACCCTATATTGATAGGGACGGGAAGTTTGTTGGGACTTTTGCTGTGGTTACTGAAATATCAGCACAAAAAAATGCTGAAGAAGCTGTCCAATTCTATCTTGATCTGCTCAGTCACGATATTGCAAACCAACTCCAAGTGATAATGACAAGCAGTGGTCTTCTAGAAGAGGCGGTACCTTCATTCTACATTGATGATGCTCGACAGGATATCCTAGATGCTGTTGAGCGATGTAATCGACTTATCACAAAGGTCAAGCGTGCCGCTCAAATTCGATTCATCCCACTCTCCCGAATTGATGTTGTACCAGTCTTAAAGGAAAAAATCAGGGTTTTGGAAAGGATATATGTTGTAAAAGTGCATGTTCAAGGAATAAAGAAAAGTATTCTTGTTGAAGCTGATGTCTTATTAGGCGAATTGATTTGGAATCTTCTTGAGAATGCTGCACGTCATAATTCAAAGGACGAGAAGCAGGTCTGGATTACTTGTGAAACAAAGACCAAAACATGCACTCTTACTATCGCTGATGATGGTCCGGGCTTAAGTGATTTGAGAAAGAAGACACTGTTCACTGAACGGAAACATGGTGGTGGAGTAGGAATCACACTCGTATCTCAAATGATACGGAAATACGGTGGGTCGATTGAGGTCCAAGATAGAGTAATCGGCAAGCCAGCTATGGGGTCGAAGTTTATTGTAACTCTGAGGAAAACCGAACCTCGTAAGAAATGAAAGATATTCCATACACTATCGTGTTCGATTCTCTATTCGTTCGTATAGACCTTCAAAGAAGTCTTTCTTTCTAGTTTTGCCTTCATTGATAATAAAGAAGTTCGTTTTGATACGGTAAAGTTTATTCTTTATCTCGCTATACTTCTTTAATTTCCTTTTTCCCACGGCATTATTAATGATAGTCGTGACTGCTTCTGGGAAGTTGTCGATATATTGACACTGTTTGATTTGGATATGAAACAGTGTGCTTTGCAAAATGTCGTTTCTAGAGATACATCTGTTCTCCATTGTCATACGCACGGTCCCTATACTTTTTGGGCTATTGTTTTCTTAAGAAAGTTCTAGAAAAAACCTACAAGAAATCTAGTAATACTGCCCCAGCATATGGTTTTTTGAGCAAAATATAGGTGGAAGATTTAACCCGGCAAATACGATAAATGTATGGACTTGAGTAGAAATGCGTATTGCATCAATCATAGACATCAGTCTTGTTGACGTACCTGGTGTTCCTGTTACAGTACTTTTCACCGCGGGATGCAACATGGACTGTCCATATTGCCAGAATGCTGAGATTATTCCTACTACCTCTGGTGAAGAAATGACAATTGATGCTATTGTCCAGCAGCTTCGTGGCAATCTCTCTAATGGATACTGTATTACTGGGGGCGAACCTACAATCCATAAGGACCTTCCATTGTTGCTTAAACAACTACGCTATGAAGATTCTAAACACATCAATCTCAACACTCAAGGGACAGTTCCCAATGTTCTTGAGAGATCATTACCCTACTTAGACTCAGTATGGTTCGATATCAAAACAATCCCGGAACTCTATTGTGATGTGACTCGCGTTAAGAAGGATCCTTGGCCCCGTGTGGAGAGAAGTATTAGGCTTATTTTAGAATCAGAAATTGCCTTCTGGCCAAGAACAACATATGTCGGTGGACTCACCACACCTTCCGACATTTTAAGAATCGCAGAACTTCTCTTAGACTTAGGATTTGGTGGTAAATACATAGTGCAGAACTTCATTAAATCCGCAGGAACCCGCGAGGCTGATACAGAATCTTTTTCCGCGCCCAATATCGACGAACTAACTTCTCTAATGGACCAGATACCAGAGGGAATTGACCTACGCTTGGAGTGGCGATAGAGTCACAACTAACGCGAACACACAGACAACCTTTTAAACGCCCTAGGAATGACGTTGATTTGACCACACCAGATGCTAGGTCAGATATTGCTGGAGTGCTGTTCAAAACATGTTTCCCACACAGTCAATGGGTTATGATAGAGCTATTACGGTTTTCAGTCCTGAAGGCCGATTATATCAAGTAGAATACGCTACTGAGGCGGTCCGTCACGGACCACTTGCAGTTGGAGTTAAAGCAAGCAATGGAGTTGTTCTGGTCGGAGAGAAACGTTCTCCCCATCCAATGGCTGATCTTGACTCTCTCAAGAAGATTCTAATTATCGATGATCATGTGGGAACCGCAATTGCTGGTCTACATGCTGATGCACGAAAGTTGATTGATCAAGCTCGTGTCCAAGCTCAAGTCAACAGACTAAGTTATGATGAACCAATCTCCATTTCATCTCTGGTTGTGAACATCTGTGACACAAAGCAAATGCACACCCAGTACGGTGGAGTTCGACCATACGGGGTGTCACTCTTAGTTGCAGGAATTGACGATCATGGTCCACAATTATTTACAACCGATCCTTCTGGTTCGTTCTGGGGTTGGAAAGCAGCAGCCATTGGTAAGGAAGCTGACGCAGTCCGCGATTTCTTTGGTGAGAAGTACAAATCTTCTATCAATCTAGATGGTGCACTTGAATTAGCGCTTGAGGGCCTCTTGAAAGTAACAGACAAGGTTGAAGTTGAACCGAAAGAAAAGGCCAAGACCCTTGAGATTGGTAAGATAGATTCCAAGGAGAAAATTTTCACAATTCTAAGTCAAGACGAAGTTGAAGCGATCTTAACAGCACGGCTATCTTCTTGATTGTTCAACCAATCTATCAACAATCAGCGAAGCCACATCAATTCCAGTGACTTGAGACAGAGCACTCCATGATGGAGCTGCATTAGCCTCAATTACACATGGTCCCTCAGGAGATTCAATGATATCAACACCAGTATAGTCCAGTTTCAACACTTCTGCTGTTTTGATAGCACATTCTTCATATTCTGGTGCCAATTTTGTCAATTCAGCTTTTCCCCCTCCATGAACGTTGGTTCTCCACTCCCCCTCAACACCCTCTGGAATGTATCGATACATCGCTCCAATTAGTTTTCCACCGATAACAAAAGCCCGAATGTCTCTGTTTGGTTTTTCAACCAGCTCTTGAACATATAGGACCTGTCCTAATTGATGAATGAACTTCATTGCGCGATATGTTAGTTCACGATGCTCTGCCCTAATAGAACCCATACCTCGAGCACCAATCAGTGGTTTAACCACAACGTCTCCGACTTCATCCACAAAATTGATTGCAGCTTCAAGATTTTCCCCAATATACGTCCTTGGGACTCTAATTCCTACTTTGGACAGTGCTGTGAGCGTTGCATACTTATCCTTGGCTCTACGGAACGAATAAGCTGGATTCATCACATAGATTCCTGCATCTTCAAAGTGTTCCAAAAGAGTAATTCTGAACGTAATCTGGTCTCCCGTCCCAAAACCTACTGTTCTGACTAAAACACCATCCATGTCAGACACATCCTCGTCATCAAGATGCGTGAACTTGTTAGGGAGTTGAGCGGCAATATCCGGCAGTCTGAAAGGCAAAGCTGTATGCCCTTTTGCTTGTATGGTTTCAATGAGACTCTTGGTCGCCCAATTGTTCACATTCTCGTGATAGATTACTCCAAACTTACGAGTAGGCATGGACATCACCTGGAGTTATTACTCCCATGGAACCTGAGGTTTCGTTAAAAGAGCTATCTCAACTACACTTAGACAACTCTCAGCTCCGAAAAACTTGATAGGATACATATTCATTACGTAAATAGGAGTACCTATGGAATCTATCAAACAAGACTGAACTTTTCATGGAACCCCCACTACTCTCTGTTAAGCCTACATTCCTTGTATCTAGCATGTTCGCAAGACTCGCTTCAACAAGTCAAAGGTACAAAAACTGATAACGGACTGATTTGGTCTGTATCGTTCTAGAATAAGCATTAAGTATTCACTTGTTTCGAAAAATCTCAAGGTTTGAGAGGTCTTGTCATGATCAATAAGCTGATGGAGATATCTGAGAAACTAGCAAATGAGCGCAAGCAGGACCCTGTTCTTCGAGCACGAATGGAGCTCATATCGCATGGACAGTCCCCTCGTTATCTCATCATTTCTCCACTTACTAGGACTGGACAGGATTTACAGCTATTCAATATGAACACGGGCGATGCTTTTCATGCAACACGTGTTCCTGAACACGCATTACTTCCACCTGACTTAGCACCAATTCTATTCAAAGGTCCCGCATCATTCAATCGTGATTTTCCCAACAAGAAGGGAGTGATTGTGACATTTGATGATGATGAATCGTTGGAGGTCATTAGAACAACCATTAACAGCATTTCACTTCATCCTGATTTGAACCACCTTCCTATTCTCGCGTTTCAGGTAAATTACCAGAATGGTCGTGTAAAGATTATTGTGCATGGTAAAGGTCGCGACTACGAGTCCGAGAACAGATTATTGTCCCGAATTCGGGTACCTGATGAATTGGATGATGACCTTCTCGTTCTCATATGCTCAGACTCCAGAGTTCGCCCCCCTCGAAGTGGCAAGGGCATTCCAATGGCAATTCAAACTCTTGGAGGATATATTCCGGCCTATAGTGGAAAGGAGGACGAAACTGGACAATTGAACGAGTTCTTCCAGCAATGGCTATCTTCTACTGATAGATCAAGGCAAATTCTCATTGTAGCTCATGGCAATTTCGAGGGAGAAGGGCATTCATGTAGTGCTGGAATGGCATCGTTGAATCCGGGTACAATATCGAATCCCCTCCTAAGACCGAACATTGAGGAGCTAAATCAGGCTGCTATGGAATATGAAAATAATCCCCCAACGAATCCAGAAGAACGTGTCAAGTCCTTATCTAAGGCAATTAGAGGAAATCTCTTGACATATCCGTCCATTGCAGATGCCCATAGCATGTTCCGCTTGGAAATAGATGAATTGTTGATGGATACAGTCACAAACACTCTGTTTCAGTCTGACAGAGTATGATGATGCCCTGAATAACTAATCATAATGTCCTCATATTGGTCGAGATCAAGAATAAACGAATTCAATTTGAAGATGGGTACAACTGGCACTCCTTCATGAATTTCTACTTCTTCAACAAGCCAAGTGACCAGAATCGGAAAGAGTTGATACTCTCTCGCTCTTAAATCGCTCATCTTCAAGGATAGTTTCTCCAACTCTTCACTCAATTCCTGTGTTCGCTTCTTTTGTTTCTCAGCTGCTGTCCTAAGAGCTGAGGTTTTTCCACTTCGAATCCCCCACATTTTTGCATCAATAGCGATGATGATGGGTCCCCTCACCCCGATAACATCAATCTCCATTCCTTGGACTAACGAATTGCCTCGTCTACGGAAGCTCTCAACACACTGATAGTTGTTAGCTGATAGGATGGATGCGACAAATCCCTCAAAGTCTTTCCAAGTAAGAAACTCCACTATTTCACCAATACTCGCTCCAAGTTGTACTGCTCTCTTCGCAAGGTCAATCCTTTGATTTCTATCAATGATTATGGTGGTTTCGCAAGTATTTGCAATTCCGAGTTGGTCCAGCAACTTGATTTTCTCAGAGTTTGTTAGAGATAGTTCATCATTCTCTTTGGTCTGTTTGAGAACTTCTATTATCGTGTTTAGCATGTCGGATGCCATCTTCAAATCTGTAAGACTGCGCTAGTTTATAACCTCAATTGATGACAGTGGTTTAGGTGGGTCAATGTCTGAGCAGGAAGGATGGCACCGAGTACTCAAGGCTTTTGAAGATTGGATATACTATGAGAGTACCGAGTTTGGACCTTACACAGGTTATTTTTCGCTGGAAAATCTGAGAGACCTGACTAGTAAAGAGCGGGTAAGTTGGATGCAATCTATGTATGATGAGATAATACCTGGTCGCGTAGAACGGTGTCGAGGTGCTGGTGTAGCCTTTGAGGATTTTCTTCCATATATGCCTGACCCCTCAACACGTGAAGTCGTGCAATCGATGATAGACTTAACGCAGGTTCTTTCTGATGATATATTATCTATGAGTGACACGATTCATTCAATGAAAGAAGAGTACGAATCCGGTGGTTTGGATGAAATCATGCCATTTCTTACAGATCTCGCGGATGCGGAAGAGAACATTCGTCATCATATGAGTCTGTTCAGTCAAGGTTTTGGCAAACTCCGAAGTATGGGTCTGGAGATGCCTGATATGGAATAAATCCGATTCGGAGTGGGTTTTACTCCACTGACAAACTTTAAGTACAAACAACGATTTGGCCAAACCAACCCAAATTAAAACGAGGTGAAAAACGCAATGGGTACTGAAACAACAACCACTGCCCATCGACATCGGGTTGCGAACACAAAAGGTGACTACCATCCAGCAGGTGACTGCGAAATTAAGTCACGAGGTGAATGTGTTCTTAGGTGACCGTAAGGTCTCGACGACTAATTTTCAAAGTCTTGCTGCATCGTTCTTCAGACTAGCGGATGCTAGATTGAGCGATACCCAGAAGCAGGTACTACGAATGAGTCATGAGCTGCTTAAACATCACGAGATGACTCTGACAGCTCTTGCAGACCAGGTTTCACGTCGAGGTGCTCTTGCCTATAGTACTGTGAAGTGGAACTTACGATCTCTGAAGAACATTGGGTTCCTGACTGGTGGAAATCTGAGTAGTAAAGGACAGCTGGCCTGTCTAACTTCAGAGGCCCGGATGCTGGCAGACTATCTAGCGAATAATCTCTAGAAATTGTGTCATGGGAACTTCTTTAGTTCCCTCTCCCTTTTTTTTCCTAGAAGTATTCAACAGAAGAAACCGGGTGCTTCCCAGTCCTCAACAAGAACTGCTTTGCTTTACGTTCTTGCGTCATCGAATCTTCTTGTTGAACAGATCCCATCCTTCTGGTATTAGAGCTTTGACCTCTTCAAGACTTGTCGCCGATGCAATGATGATGTCGATGGATTTACTCTCTCCGGGGTTAAAGTCCCCAAGATTCCATTGAAGTCCAGTCGCCACATCCATTGGCCCGAGTTTGAGATTATTTCGTAGATCAGGGGAGTCTTCACTGATATTCAGCTTCGTGGGGGGTGATATTTCCCAACGGTCCGGTTCTGGACGAGCCACAACTGCAACGAGTAGGGGATTTCCATCATACACAAGCATGATGCCTGTGTCAGGATCATATACACCCTTGTCGTCTTTGTAGCTAGCAGGACCTCCCACATCGAAATCCATGAACTCGAAGAGTTTCATGTTGTTGATGATATGTTCTGCCACATTCGTAGTCTTGTGCCGAATCAGCATGATTGGTTTATTATAGCTCCAGACTTGAATGTCTATCCGAATCGCTGATACTCCATCAAGTAATGGCGAATGAGTAAGGGAAACATCTAACATTCCTTTTTTCGTTGCCTTACTTACTACAGAGAAGGTGGCATTCTCAGTAGACGAAGCCATGCAGAATATTTCTTCTGCATAGTATGTTTGCCAGAATCCACCTTTGTACCCTGCAGGGTTTCGGAGCAACAAGCGATCCTTTCCGCGGGAATCTATCAAGCTGAGGCGCTTCATGAAGAAACCCAAACTACCTCGTCCTCAGGTCATGCACTCGACACAGTATGTGAGATCTAGCCTCGGCTTCCGGTTGCCGGTTTCCAAGGTCTCAGACATGACTGATCACGCTACCAATGCTACAGAACACTGAATATAGTCTGATATAAACATCATGCTATCTAGGTTGCAATACACTATTTCACACTTCATAAAGTTGATAAACCACCCACAAAATCCTCACAGGGCCAGGTGAGTTTGTCCTATGACTAACCTTACTGTCGAACAGCTCCAGAAATGGTATCGGAAACAGCTCCAAAACAAATCGAAAGATTTCATCAAACAAGCCGAAAAGAGCTACAAAATTGTAGAAACCGCATTGAAGGACATCGAAGAGGTATCACGGGTATTTAAAGAGGAAGATGATGAAGAACTCGAATCTGGAGGTATCGCAGCGAGGTTCGCATTGAAAATTGGCGAGATTGTTTCTGACTTCTATGTTGATAAAGAAATTACATATGAGAACACTGAGGCGATGCAGAGCGAAATTCAGCATTTTATTCAAGAACTGTGGGGGGCTGGAGCCCGGTGGATCCGGAGGATGGACAAGCGTTACAAGAATGTGATCAAATCTCTTGACACCTACATGAAAGAACTAGCTCGAGAAATGAATAAGATAGGCAAGCTATTGTACGAATATAGTTGGGTTAAAGATCTGGAGCGAATCGGTGGTCGTATTGACACCCTTCACGATTTGACATTCAGCAAAGAAACGTTCGAAGAGCAGATTCGCCAAGTCCGTCAAAAGATTGAAACAGCACAAAATGAATTTGATACTGCAAAGAAGGCGTATACTGAATTTACAAAAGCTTCCAATGTTGCAGAGCTGCTTAGTCTTGATGAACAGGCTGAACATGTGAGTAGTCTCCTAAGAATGAAACTCAATCCTTTGAAGAAACAGGTAAAGAAATTCTTCCAACATGACACTGGTGTTCGAGTTGGACCGGCTGGTCAAAAAGCTTTGACTGAGTACTTTGAAGATCCATATACAGCGATTACTGAGGAATCCGATGGATATCCTGGGCTTCTTGAGGGACTGACTGGATTACAGAAAGCAATCGAAAATGGGATGCTGCCTTTGAAAGATCGACTTGCGAGACGCGCTATTGAAGAAGTTGAAGCAATTCGCAATGGTGGTTTGCAGAAGTTTCAGGATCAAGCAAAGGAAATTGAAAACAAGCGTAACACCTACGCGGGTTCTGATGTATATTCGCGGACTGAAACACTTCAAAATGCTCTAAATGAAGCCTCGAAAAACTTGGAATATCACAGTAATGATTTACTTCGAATTAGGGATGATATCACAAGGCAAATTGACAAGGTAAAAGAGTTCAAGAAGCGCATCGAATCTGAAATCCTTGATGCTTTTAATGAGAAAGTCAACATTGATGTAGAAGTTAGTCTTGAACCATTACTCGATTTGTGTAAGATTAAATGACATTGAGGACATCTAATTTGAGGACCCTAGTTACTTCAGAGCAAGATATTGCTAGTATAACAATCAAAGATATTCTTCTCAGAAATTATGGTTTCTTTCCAACAGATGATTCATTCGAAGGGAACCCTATTTTTTCTAATGGTAAAAATGCCCAGCTTATAACAACCACTCGTGACATGATTCATTGCGACCATCTTGAGAGTCACTTTAACACTGAGGCATTCATCTTCTGCTCTAGACATCAGGCTGAATCTGCAAAACCAGCACTCCTGGTGCATAGCACGGGGAATCTTGGTAGTGAAGCACTCTTTGGTGGAGCTCCTCATCAACTCTCTGTTTCAGCTCCTTCATTGGTTTCGGTTGCACTTCAGAGGTTGTTTGAAATACGAAACAAAACCGACCTCTTTGAGTTCGATGTGTCATTAGAAGTGACGCATCATGGTCCTACAAAAATGAAGACACCACTTGTGTTTGTGGAGCTAGGAAGTTCAGAAGAGTTTTGGACTCATCAGGATGGTGCAAAAGCTGTAGCTGCTGCGGTCATGGATTGCATTGATGAACCACTCTCTGGTGATGCTGTGATTGGCTTTGGCGGCACCCACTATGCAAGTAAGTTCAACAAGATTGTATTGGAGAAAGGGTATAAGATTGGCCACATGGCTCCAAAATATGCTATCAATGATCTAACACTTGATGTCCTGAATCAAATGATTACGCGTTCAGCAAATCCAATCGTATCTGCTATTATTGATTGGAAGGGATTGAACGCAGAAAACAAAGCGCATATTCTACCAATGCTTGAGGATGTCAATATTGAGGTGATTCGAGCCAAGAGTGCGTAGAATTTTCGTAGAATATCGCTCATTCTGTCAGATGATTACATTCCCGAAAGGCTAATTACACACATTAACACTGAACGGACAATATTGCTATCTTAGCAGGGGATGTCATGGCCTCCGAAAAAAGTGATGCTGGAATAAAGGAACTCCAAGGAAACTTAGACAAACTTTCTGAGGAACTTTCTTCTCTACGTGAAGAGCTAAAAGAGCTCACATCTGTGTCAGATATGAACAAGAAGATAGACAATCTGGCTAAATCCTTGAAGGGAATGGATTACACAGAGAAACTGGATGGGATTGAGGGAGCTGTAAAAGAAATCAGAGATTCTAAAGAGTCAACAGTTATCATAAAGAAGATTGATGATATACTTGTATCGTTGGCTGACGGTGAAGCAGTTCCAAAGAAATTGGATGATCTTCAGAATTATATTGCTGGGCTTTCAGGTATAGAGGAGAAAGTTCAAGACCTTGCTGGAAAATTTGATGAAACAAACGAGATTGTGGGAATCATAGTCCGTCAATTAGATGATATTGAGCGTAAATATAATCTGGCAATCGATAGGGTCACGGAAGCGGTTGATACACTCTCCGACTTCATAAAATCAGGGGCTGCGGAATCTCTAGATTCCAAGAAACCCGTTAAGAAAACTCCAGATGAAACAAACGATGAAGAGAAACCTAAAGTTCAAACTCCCAACAAATCGAGTTTGCCATCGACCATTGATGCAATAATGGATAACCTGATGACACTTGTTATCCCCCAAACTGAAGCAACTGAGATGGCTGAAGCCCTTGAAGAAGTACGTGACAAACTTACTACAATGATTAAGGGACACACCCCGGTGCTATTCCAATTTGGCAAACGAGCCCGAGAGCTTAAGTCTTATCCACCAACTGCGACTTTGAATGAGAACGATATTGCAAGTCTAAGTCGTGAAATAAAGTCATGGAAAAGTAAACTCAAAGAAATAGCGACCAGTAACTGAATTTCACTCGACCCGAGCATGAAAAATTGAGGTCCCTGTTACATAGGTTTATTTCTGTGAAACCACAATGCGCAACATGACTCACTATCTGTGATTCTGCTATAAACGAGAACGATTAGAGATGGACAGGTCCATCTCGCAGGTAGTTACAATATTTCAATGGATTTGGGATTCATGAACCTTAAGAAACACAAAGAGGAACTAGCAGTCAGGGTTGGTTTTCTAGATGCGGCAGCTGATGATCAGTTAGCTCTAGAACTAATAGAGTTACACGAGAAGAAGTGTACTGCGTGTCAAGAGGATAGATTAAGCTGCACTGTTAGACCTTCTTGTAAGAATAGGAATTTCTTGAACACACTTATTGAGATCGGTGTAACACCACAGGACTTACCGGCTTTTTGTTACAGCCAATATCTCGAACAGATACGACGGTTTATCCTCGAGAAGAAAGGACGAGATATGATGGATAGAAGAATACCAATCAAGGATTTACTTTCCACGTTAAATGTCAGTTCAATCCGTCATTTCACGACTAAATTCAAGAAAGAATGGAACAACTTCTCATCAGTAAATGAGGACAATGTAATGCTTGTGATAGGCAACAGTCTAGTGTTCGGCTTTGATTTCGAGAGAGGAATTGTCACACTCAATCCAATACATGCTCGAATCGATAATTTCAGGGTGTTTGACCTCTACTCTCAACTTTTCTCAAATTACTATAATCTGAAATCAAGTGTTACTGATTTAA
>Ga0315553_10003457_pt1 | contig 12262 bp, 10 predicted proteins | sample SalMarSW160140MG_FD_203099 | JGI IMG/M metagenome (GOLD analysis project Ga0315553, IMG submission 203099) | Salt marsh sediment microbial communities from the Plum Island Ecosystem LTER, Massachusetts, United States - Salt Marsh Sediment SW1601-40 ... | reverse complement strand
TCCGTGCGGTCGTCGAGGCCAGGAGCCTGGAAGAGGTAAATGGGGCGGTCCTGTCCCACAGCATAAAAGAACTCCCGCTTAAAGAAGCTGAAGCCAGTCGCGCCATGCACCATGAAGAGCGGTGGCTTTGCCCCCTCGGCTCGGCCAACGACGATATAAGGAGGTACCCGCGACGCGCTGGACGCCACGCTGGGAGCCACCGCGACCGCCTGTTTGGCAACCGTCGACGAACTTATGAGATCGCCAGGAGCAAATCGTACACCGAAGCTTGCTTCGATCTCGGCGGCAATGGTGGTTGCCGCGAAGGAGTCACCTCCCAGATCAAAAAAATCATCGAGCCTCCCGACGGTGTCCATCTGCAACACTTGTCGCCAAATCTCGGTGAGCCTCTTCTCGGTTTCCGACTGCGGCTCTTGCCACGGTGTGGAAAGGCCGAGATCAGCGCGTCGCACCAGAGGCCGTGGGGTAGCAGTATCTCGTGAAATCGGACGGTCTCCTGTTGCATTGGCCATGTACCCGAACCTCGATCCAAACCGCGTTGCATGAGATCAAGTCAGAGTGCGGTCGATATTGGGAGTCGATATTGGGATAGGTGATACGCATCCTGGCCTTGCAAAGAACCCACATTCCCTCGCCTCTCGCGTCAAAGGCCTCAAAACCAGGAAGATGGCAAGTGCAGAAACCCCCAACCGGAAAAACACGAAGCTTCAGCTTTTTGCTGCATTCCTTGGGGATTTTAAGGCACGCCTCCATTGCAGTCTAGCGCTTGCATCGCCAACGCTCTTTGAGCGTTGTCGAGCCATCGCAGGCCCGAGTCCGAGGCGTTTGCATCCGAACCTGTAGGGCGAACCCGGAGCGCACACATCCTAATCGGTCTCAGTGCCAGTGCCAAGGGAGTGCGGGCTTGCCAAAGTTCGGCGCTTCCGGTATTGCTTACAGTCACGTTGTGACCGCGGTCAAGTGATGACCATTGGGGGAGGGGTTCATCGTGTCGGATGCCCTCATTCAGAAAAAACGAAACGAGGGTCAGCAGGAAATCATACTTCGCTTGCTGGAGCAGGTTGAGGCCGACGACTCCGTCTCCCAAGACCACTTCGCCAAACGCGTCGGTATCGCCAAGGGACTAGCCAACGCCTACTTCAACCGATGCTTGCAGAAGGGCTGGATCCGGCTGAAGCAGGTCCCGAAACAGCGATTTCTCTATTATTTGACTCCAAAGGGCTTTTCCGAGAAGGCGCGGCTCACTGCCGAATTTCTGACGAGTTCCTATCAATTCTATCGTCATGTGCGGGAGGAGATGGGGTCTCTTATGGCCGAGGCGGCAAAGCAGGGGCACCGCCGTTTAGCCGTACTCGGAGCCGAAGAACTGGCAGAGATCACTGCAATTGTCAGTGACGAATGCCCGGTTGAGATCGTAGGGTTCGTCGCGCCGAACTGCCCACGCAAGCAAATCGCCGGCCGCCCGGTTGTCGCGAGCTGGTCAGGACTTCAGCACGCTGACGGTGCGCTCCTGGCGACTTTCGAAAACGCGCGCACGGCTTACGATACGTTCCGCGCGGAGCAGCCGGGCGTGCCCATCTTCGTTCCGCGGCAGCTGCGCTCGCTCATATGGAGCAAGCCGAAATGATGCGCTGGTATGTGGTTCACAGTCGCGCCCAAGCCGAGGCGAGCGCCCTTTGGCACCTCACCAACCAGTGCTTTAATTGCTTTCTTCCGCGCGTACTTCAGTTCAGGAGCCACGCACGTCAGACTCGGCTGATGCGCGTCCCGCTGTTCCCGCGCTATCTATTTGTTCGACTTAACCTGAGCGAGACGCGCTGGCGCGCCATTAATGGGACGCGGGGTGTGGTCAGTCCGTTGGCAAACGGCCCGCACCCACTGGCAGTGCCGCAGGGTCTAGTCGAGATGCTTCTCGCCAAATGCGATTCGCGGAACACGCTTACGGCTATGAGCGCCCTGACCAAGGGGATGAAGGTTCGCATCATGAGCGGGGCCTTCAGCGGACAGTTGGGCGAGGTGACTGGGACCCTCGCCGAAGGACGCGACCGCGTACGCGTCCTGCTTACGCTATTGGGCGTAGATACCGAGCTTCAACTGCCCTCCTACGAGATCCAGGCCGCTTGAAGGGACCGTTGGGCACGACATGGTTGAGGGAACGGTGTAGGTGATGTTCACCTGCAGTGCGGTAGCAATGGAAGACGCAGAGACAAAGCTGGAAGAACCCATGGCCATCGAAGCGACTGGCCGTCTCGGCGCGCTCCGGTCAGATTTGGTCATTGGCCGCGACCCCTCCCAGCCTTTCGGCAGACCGGCTATGAAAATTTTTCAGATTGGCTTCAACAAGTGCGGCACGTCGACCATTCACCATTATTTGCGCGCCAACAGTGTCAGGAGCGTCCATTGGGACGAGGGTCGCCTGGCGCAGCGTATGTTTGCCAATCTTGCCAACGGCGACGATCTGCTCGCCGGCTATGAGGCGTTCGATGCCTTCACTGACATGGAGTATCTCGACGCCAACGGCACGTTCCTTGAAGGCTATAAGTTGTTCCCATATTTGGCCACCCAATATCCCGATGCGGTGTTTATCCTGAATACCAGAGATCGCGAAGACTGGATCCGAAGTCGCCTACGTCACTCCGACGGCGGCTATGCGAAGCGCCACCATGCGTTTTACCAGACGAGGTCGGACCATGAGCTCGCCGAGATATGGCGGATGGACTGGGAACGGCATCATCGGCGGGTGACGGAGTTTTTCTCCGAAAGACCGCAGCGCTTCTTTGTGTGCAGAATAGAGACCGAGCTGCCTCAGCTTCTCAACGAGCGTCTTCCGGAGTGTCGGTTAGACGATAAGCACTACAAGATTTACAAGGTTCGAGGCTCGCGCCGGCGGCCTAGCTTTATCGAGCGTTGCGCCTCATTTGCCGGGCGCCGTATTCGATCACTGTTTGGAACTGGCTCCCGCGGAGAATAGGCGCAAGTTGGAATGTTGAAGGCCCTTTCCAAAATTTGGCGCGAGCCGATACGTTTCCTGCCGCGCGTTGCCGGCGCCCTCCGGCGTAAGGGTGAACGTCCCAACAAGGAGATTATGCTTCCCCCGATCGCCGGCTCCAATGCGCGCCAAGGTTATCTCTCGGTTGTCCTAATCGCCAAGAACGAGGCCTCCTACCTCGTTGAATGGCTTGAGTTTCATCGGATAGCTGGCGTCGAGCACGTCTACATCTACGACAATGGCAGCGATGATGAGACGGTTGCCATCTTACAATCATATATCCGAGCGGGCTTCGTGAGCTACGTGCCATGGGCAAATTTCGATCAGAACGCTGTTCCCCAGCGTCAAGCCTACGCGCATGCGCTTTGTAATTTTGGTCCGCGCTGGCGATGGATGGCCTTTATCGACGTCGACGAATTCCTCTTCCCGCTGAAGAGCGACAGCCTTCGCACGGCTTTACGCGAATACGAGGACCTGCCTGCGGTGGCCGTGCACTGGCACATGTTCGGCTCCTCCGGTCACAAGCGCCGCCCCTCTGGGCTCGTAATCGAGAACTATACGCAGCGATCGGCCATTCCATCTCCGGCCGCCCCCGAATTGCTGCTCAAGTGGAAGTGCATCGTGAATCCGAAGAAGGTCAGGGGGGTGGTAAGTCCGCATGTCTTCCTGCTGCATGATGGGCGGAAGGGCGCCTACGACGAGGACCGCTACTGGATTCTCAAGACACAGCACGCGACCCGAGCAAGCAAGATACTTCGGCTGAATCATTACTACACGAAATCCGAGGAAGAGCTTGCGGCCAAGATCGCCAAAGGGTCGGTCGGCCGACTTTCAATTCAAGGCGTAAATCCAAAGAGCTTTGCCGCTCTTCGTGCTGAAGCATGTGAGATTGCAACCGTTAAGGACGAGGCGATTCTCCGCTTTGTCCCCCCGTTGCGGAAGCGCGTATCGGCAGTACTTGAGGCATCAACCGCATGAAAGACCGCATCGCGTACAATCGAGAGAGGAGAGGTATCGTCCAGCCTGCCAATTCGTCCTTGTTGAGCACGGTGAAGAAGGTCCGGGACTTGCTTGATGAGCGCGAACGCCGGCGTGCGCTCCTACTGCTTGGCATGATTCTCGTCATGGCGCTTCTGGACACCACGAGTGTCGTCTCGATCATGCCATTTGTAATGGTGTTAACCCATCCAGGCGTCGTGGAGAGCAACCACTATCTCTCCATGATCTATCACTGGCTTGCCTTCGCAAGCGTAGACAAGTTTCTGTTGTTCCTAGGTTTTTTCGTCCTTGGGGTTGTGATAGCGAGCACGGCATTCAAGGCTCTCACGACCTGGGCGATGCTCCGGTTTGTCACGTTGCGGCAATACACGTTATCGCGCCGCCTCTTCAAAGTGTACTTGCGCCGACCCTATGAGTGGTTCCTCAGCCAACACAGCGCCGACCTTGGGAAATCGGTGTTGTCGGAGGTTCAGCAAGTCACCGTGGGCGCTTTAGTTCCGGCGATGCAGCTTTGCACACAAGCGGCCCTTGCCATTCTCGTTGTTGCTTTGTTGATGGTGGTCAATCCGTTTTTGGCGCTGACTGTTACGGTTGTCCTCGGCGGCCTATATGCGTCGGTCATGCTCCTGAGTCGCGGATATCTCAGCCTTATCGGCGCCGACCGAGTCCGCGCCAACATGGAGCGCTTCCGCATTTGCAATGAGGCCTTCAGCGGGATCAAGGACATCAAACTTTTGGGCTTGGAAGACGCATTCCTGAGCCGGTTTCAGGCGCCCTCGATGCGCTTTGCGAAACACCAGGCCACTGGCCAGACCATCAGTCAGCTTCCTCAGTTCGCGATTCAGACGATCGGCATAAGCGGCGTGCTCGTCATCATCCTCTATCAACTGATGAGGAACGGCAGCAACCACGAGACACTATCGTTGCTCGCACTCTACGCAGTTGCCGGCTACCGGCTGTTACCTGCTCTTCAGCGAATTTACCAAGCCACGGCGCAGATGCGATTTGCTGCGCCGGCGGTGGATGTCCTCTACTGCGACCTTGTCCAAGCCTCCAGCGGCACGGATGAGAAGCTTGGTCAGAACTATCAGCCGTTGCGCTTGTTGTTTAAGCTTGAGTTTCAGGACGTGAGTTATTCCTATCCATCTGGGGCTGTGCCCGCGCTCAACGGGGTGAACTTGACTATCCCGGCCTGGTCAATGGTCGGATTTGTGGGCCGGACTGGAGCCGGCAAGACCACGGCCGTCGATCTTCTGCTTGGCTTGCTTGAGCCTTCAGCGGGTCAATTGTTGGTCGACGACACTCCGATTACAGGCGCGAACCGACGGGCCTGGCAGCGAAGCGTCGGCTACGTGCCGCAGCACATCTTCATTGCGGACGACACCGTTGCGGCAAACATTGCCTTCGGCGTCGAGCGCGAGGAGATCGACATGGCTGCCGTCGAAGCAGCCGCCCGCATTGCCAATCTGCATGAGTTCGTAGTCGACGAGCTGGAGCATGGTTACGACACGATCCTCGGCGAGCGCGGCATTCGCCTGTCGGGCGGCCAGCGTCAGCGGGTCGGCATTGCCAGGGCTCTTTATCGAGACCCAGATGTGATCATCATGGACGAGGCTACGAGCGCGCTCGACAATATTACGGAGCGGGCCGTTATGGACGCAGTCACCAATCTGCACAGCCGCAAGACGACCATTCTCGTCGCGCATCGTCTCACAACGGTGCAGCACTGCGACAGGATTTTCGTTTTGGATGGCGGCACCGTCGTCGCGAGCGGAACTTACATTCAGTTGGTCGAGGAGAACGAGCAATTTCGCGCCATGGTCAATAGTGTTGAGTTCGCCGAATGAAGCTACCTTTCGAAGCTTTCGTTTTGGCACAAGGCAGGGCTTGAATACCTAGCCGGTCCAAATGTGGGGTGAGTCCGTCACTTTCTCGGGGTTGTCTTGATGAAAATCAAAATGCTCGGCGCCGGCTCGATCGGTAATCACTTGTCCCACGCGGCTCGCTGCCTTGGTTGGTCGGTCGATCTCATCGACATCGATCCAGCAGCACTCAAACGCGCGCGCGACGAGATCTATCCCGGGCGCTATGGGAGTTGGGACGATACCATCGGCCTGTTTACACCGGACGAGGCGCCGAAAGGTGGCTACGACATGATCCTGGTTGGGACGCCGCCAGACAGCCATATGCCGCTCGCTCTGAATGCCCTTGACGAAGAGCCCCGCGTGATTCTCATCGAAAAGCCCGTCTGCACGCCGGATCTTGATAACGCGGATACTCTCTTGGCAAAAGCAAAGGCAAAGAACTGCCGCTTGTTCGTGGGCTATGATCATATTGTGGGCGCGGCGGCCGACCGGTTCTGTGTATTGATCGACAAGGACACGGTAGGTGAGATTCAAACCCTCGACGTTGAGTTTAGAGAGCATTGGGGAGGCATCTTTGCCGCACATCCTTGGCTGAGCGGGCCGTCCGACAGTTATCTCGGCTTTTGGCGCCGTGGTGGCGGCTCCGCAGGTGAGCATTCTCATGCTTTCAATCTTTGGCAGCACTTCGCGCACCGCATGGGAAAGGGGCGAGTCAGCCGCGTCACCGCCACTCTCGACTATGTCGAGGGGAATGGCGTCGCCTACGACCGACTTTGCCTGGCCAATCTTGAGACTGAGGCAGGACTTATCGGACGCGTGGTACAAGATGTCGTGACGCGGCCCGTTCGCAAATGGGCGAGGCTGCAAGGATCGGAAGGCTTCATCGAATGGCTCTGCGGCTACAAGCCCGGCAAGGACGCCGTCCGTTATGCGGGAAAGGACGGCGACGTCACGATCGAGACGTTTGCCAAGACGAGGCCTGATGACTTCATATTGGAGCTACGCCACATTGCCGCCGCTACCAGCGGTCACGCCTCGGAATCGCCGTTGGCCCTTGAGCGAGGCCTCGAGACGATGATGGTGGTGGCGGCGAGCCACCGTTCGGCGCAGGAGGGAAGGGCCATCGAGATCGATTGGAGCAATGGTTATTCGTCACAATCTCTAAAGGGCTAAGTCTCACACGAGCGCCCGTCGGGGGGGAAGTCATGGAAGCCAATTTCGATTTCCGCAATCTGTTCGTCTTGGACTTGGCGAATAACCACCAAGGATCGGTTGAGCATGGGTTGGAGATCATCCGACGCCACGCGGAGGTCGTCCGCAAACATGGCGTGCGAGCGGCCATCAAGTTCCAGTTCCGCGACCTCGACACCTTTATCCATCCAAAACACGCGGGTGAAAGCAGTAACAAGCACATACCCCGATTCCTCTCGACGCGGCTGGGCCGCAGCGAGCATGAGCGTCTGTTCGAGGAGGTAAGGAAGCAAGGCCTCTTCGCCATGTGCACCCCTTTCGATGAGGCATCCGTTGGTCTCATCAGCGATCTGGGGTTCGACGTAATCAAGGTGGCAAGTTGCTCGGCCAGGGACTGGCCCCTCATTGAAAGTGTAGCCGAGACGAATCTACCGGTTGTGTTCTCCACCGGCGGGCTGGAGATCGAAGACGTCGATAACCTTGTGGTCTTCGGAGAGCACAGAGCTCTTGATTTCGCCTTGATGCACTGTGTGTCGATTTATCCCACGCCGCCGCAAGCCTGCAATCTCGCGAACATCGGCATGCTCCGCAAGCGCTACCCTAGCGTTTGCGTTGGCTGGTCGACCCACGAAGATCCCGACTCGCTTGCTCCCGTGCAGATGGCCTTGTCCTATGGAGCGCTCTTGTTTGAGCGCCATATCGGGCTTCCGACCGACAACATCAAACTCAATGCTTATAGTTCGACGCCTGAGCAGATCGATTGCTGGCTCAACGCTTGGAAATTGGCGCAGGCCTACGCAGGCTCCTATGATCGCCAGAAGCCCTTGAAAGAAGAGGCCGAAGCCTTGCGCAGTTTGCAGCGTGGCGTGTTTGCGAAGCGAACGCTCAAGGCCGGAGACCTGCTCGAACGCGAGGACGTGTTCTTCGCCATGCCGCTGGACGATGGCCAGCTCGACAGCGGACGATTCCGTGGCGGCATCGTCCTGAGCAAGGACATCGAGAAGGACAGCTCGCTGCTTGAGGAAAGCCTAATCTTGCCGGAGTTGAGCGATGGTCAGAAGCTCAAACGCTACGTGCATCAGGTGAGAGCAATCCTGAACATCGCGGGCGTTAAGCTCGGCCCCGAATTCTATGTGGAATACTCCCACCACTATGGCATTCCAAACTTCGGGCGCACCGGTTGCGTGCTCATCGATTGCGTCAACCGCGAATATTGCAAGAAGATCCTGGTTCAGCTGGCCTGCCAGTCGCACCCCTACCATTTCCACCGTCTCAAGGAGGAAACCTTTCAGGTCCTGTGGGGCGAGATGTTCTTGGACATTGATGGCGAAGAGCGTCTGCTCCGGCCCGGAGACACTGCCGTGGTTCTGCCTGGGGCCTGGCACAAGTTCCGCACCGACATGGGATGTGTGGTCGAGGAGATCTCCACCACGCACCACAACAATGACTCGGTCTATAAGGACCCGGCGATCAACAAGCTCCCGCGTGAAGAGCGCAAGACCGTGGTTAAGCACTGGGGAAGGTTCGAGATTGACTGAACTGCACGCCTGGGCGCTGCTCATGCTTGACCGAAATCGGCAAACACGATGATTGCGAGCCGCCGCATTCTTGCGGTCGTTCCGGCTCGAGGGGGCTCCAAAGGCATCCCGCTCAAGAATTTACGCGAAGTCGGTGGCCGGTCACTCGTGGCGCGGGTGGGGGATGTTGTCCGCCAGGTGCCAGAGATTGACCGGGCCGTCATCTCGACCGACCATGAAGAGATCGCCAAGGAAGCAGAGCAAGCGGGGATCGCGGCGCCCTTTCGCCGACCCGAACCTCTCTGCGGCGACCGTGTAGGCGACATCGACGTGCTTGCCCATGCCCTTGAGGCGACGGAAGGCATAGACGGTCTACGCTACGACATTATCATCATGCTCCAACCCACTTCGCCGCTGAGAACGCCCGGCAATGTTTCCGAAACGATCCGTAAGCTGGTAGATGGTGCCTGGGACTCGGTCTGGACGGTATCCGAAACAGACTCGAAGGCGCATCCGCTGAAGCAGCTATTGGTCGCCGGTGACGCGCTTGACTATTACGATCCGGCCGGGGCGAAAATCGTGGCCCGCCAGCAGCTCATTCCTGTCTATCACCGTAACGGGATTGCCTACGCCATGACGCGAGATTGTCTCCTCGAACAGAAGAGCATCAAGGGAAGGCGGACTGGGGCACTTGTCATCCCGGGGCAACATGTTTCCATTGACACGGAATGGGATCTAACTCTCGTTGATTTCATTCTCAGGCGTCGCCCGGAGGTGTCATTGGCCTAATGGCATCATGTCCTTAGCGTCAGTCTTGAAGCGCGCTACCAGCAGCGCCATGACAGCGCTTGCGGCGCGCGATCTTGTCTGGCCGGTTGCCCTACTCGCTCGCCTGATGACGCGCACCGCAATCGCTCCGGCGCAAGGAAATAATTCAAGCTGCAGGAAGCCACTTCGCGTCCTTCTCTTGCCGAGATCGCGGTTTAACGAGGATGCGATGAGTATGCTCAAAGAAGCTGGCTCGATCGAGGTCTTGAAGTTGCCTCGTACCATGCTCAAAGGGATCGCCGCGGCGTTCCTCCCCGACGACCTCGGTGACAACAACTATGTCTCACGCTTGCCGGCCACGGATGACGCCAAACTACGTTATCGCGGCTTTCTAATGCGGTTCTGGCACAACTTCGATCGCGAAGGTCGCATCGATGCGGTTATCACAGGAAATTTCGGCTACTACGCGGAGCGCGAGTTCGCCGCCGCACTCGAGGCGTTGGGAGTGCCTTTCATCGCTCTCCACAAGGAGAATTTTTGGAGCAAAGGCAGTCAGGAATTCTGGGAGCGGGTCTATCGAGAGCGGCGGGGGCCGTTTCTGGGCAGGCGGATCCTCGTCTATTCGCCGATCGAACGCGATCTCCAGCTTAGGGCCGGCGTGGTCGATGGGCCGCGAATCGAGGTCGTTGGCATGCCGCGTCTCGACGAGGTTCACAAATGGCGGTTGGCCAATGTGGGCCGCATCCCAAAGCCTCAGGTGCTTTTTGTGAGTTTCCATCCCGACGTCAGCATGCCCGTGTTACGCCGGACCACCACGGCGCCCGACGGCGGCGAACGATGGACTGTCCTCGCCGACGAAAGATCGGAAATTCATAACCTCGAAACCTTGTGTCGAAGCGCCCACCGCGCCGTGCTTGAGCTCGCAGTCACCTGCCCAGATCTTTGCGTCGTCGTCAAAACCAAAGGTCGTGCGCGCGATCGCGCCACTCTACTGGACCGAATGGAAGTTTCGCGCGAATCCGAACTGCCGGGCAACCTGCGCGTGGTGCATGGGGGCTCTCCTTTGCCGCTTCTATTCGAGGCGTCCCTCGTCTGTGGGCTGCATTCAACACTTCTCGTCGAGGGACTGGCCGCTGGTCGCCCGGTCCTCGTCCCGTGGTATGGCGAGGTGCTAGATCCCGCCATCAGCCGTTACATCTTTGATCTTGGTGACGCCGCCGTTCGGGCGTCCTCACCGTCAGAGTTACTTCAGCAAATGAAGGTTCTTGCGCGTGCGCGAAAGCCCGTCCCGAAAGCGCTTCCCACCGAGACGGTAAAGATTCTCCGGGAATGGTTGGGCAATGAGGACGGAAGGGCCGGTGAGCGAGCGGTGGATGCAATTCGGCGCGTGATCAGAGTAACTACAAACTCTCGAGGGAGAAGCTCCGAGCTGGCTAAGGACTAGCCCGAGAATTGGCGAGCCAAGCCAGCCAATTTTGATTAGAACAAAGGTTAACGCTCCGCACTGGGCTCATGTTCGGATAGCACCTTTCGGCCCAGTTACCAGTGAATGGGGGTAAGGAATGAAATTGAATGGCGACAGCCCGACGGTACTCTTTCCCATCGAGACCCTGACCCGGGAATTAGAGAGCAAACTCGTCATGGCATCGGCGCTCGCCGCAGAGGGATGCCGGACGATTGTCGGTCACAAGGAAGTCATGAAGGCCATCGGTGGGGCGTCAACCGGCGTCGTTTGGCAAGGCAAATCCTTGTTCCGGGCAAAGTCGAACAAGCACTTGGCTGATGAACTCATCGGCAACCGGTCGGCCATTATGTTCCTGCATGACGAAGGGGGTATGCACCAAGTCAAGGCGTGGCCGAACCACGTGCTCAAGACGCACCGCATTGAGTTTCTCCGCAAACGAGCCGTTAATCGCGTGTGCGTTTGGGGAGAGCGTCAGAAGAACGTTCTTTCCTCCTATGCAGAGGAGTTGAGCGATGTCATCGCTGTGACCGGGACGCCGAAGTTTGATCTTTGCCTACCAAAATATGCGTGGGTCACTGCGGCGCAAAGCGAGGCGATACGCGGCAAGTATGGTTCCTTTATCCTCGTGTGCACCCGCTTTGCCACCGCCGCCCATTCGGCAGGGCAGGGCGATCCATTCCGGCGTAAAATGAATCCCGCGCTATGGCCGCAAAGCCTCAACCAGCAGTCCTTGGCCGACCTTTGGTTCTCCAAATGGCAGCGGGATGTCCACGACTTCGCCGACTTCGTGGTGCTCACGAAAGAGCTTGCGCTCAACTTCCCGCAACACACGATCGTACTTCGACCGCATCCGAGCGAGAACCTCACATTCTATCAGCAGGCCTTCGCCTCATTTAAGAACGTCGCAGTGACCCGCGATGAAAGCGTTCTGCCTTGGATCCGCGCCGCAGATCTCGTGGTCCACAGCAACTGCACGACCGGAATTGAGGCCGTACTCGCCGGACGGCCGGTGGTGAATCTGCTGCCCGAATGCGAGGGGCGCACCGAACTCGATGTCGAGGTCGCACGTGAGGCGGGCCAAGTGCTTAGATCTATCGGTGAGGCGGTGCAGAAGGCCAGTGATTTTCTCACAGGCGAAGCGCCGAGTTACGAATGGTCGCCGCACGCTAAGACCATGCTTAGAAATCTGACCCATGAGGCGGTGCCGGAAGTAGCAGCGGAGACCCTGCGTGTGCTGAAGGAGCAGGGGATCAATGCATCCAGGCTCTCCCTACCGAAGGAGAGAAAAGTGCGAGACGCCATCAGGCGTATTCTGAAGCGCCCTTCCGCCACCTATGCCTCGTCCAAGCGTGGCCCGCTCGACCCACGACACGTCGAGGCGATCGTGGAGGGCTATCGACAGAACCACGGCAAAGGCGGCCACATTCGGCAACTGACCAACACGTATGTCGTGCTTGATCCGACCTGA
>Ga0315553_10003455_pt1 | contig 12262 bp, 9 predicted proteins | sample SalMarSW160140MG_FD_203099 | JGI IMG/M metagenome (GOLD analysis project Ga0315553, IMG submission 203099) | Salt marsh sediment microbial communities from the Plum Island Ecosystem LTER, Massachusetts, United States - Salt Marsh Sediment SW1601-40 ... | reverse complement strand
TCAACGTCCCCTTTTCCAAGAGGGCTATCACCGAGATCGCCTGTCACGGCCGCGGGGCCAACTACATGTACGGCCCCACCATCAAGACCGTTCTGGACATGGGCGGCCAGGACTGCAAGGCCATCCGTGTAGACGAGAAGGGGAAGGTGGTCTCCTTCCTGATGAACGACAAGTGCGCAGCCGGCACAGGCCGCGGCATGGAGGTCTTCGCCGATCTGTTGGGGGTCCACATCACCAAGGCGGGCGAGATGTCCCTCCAGGTGGAGGAAGAGCCGCCGATGGTAAGCAGCACGTGCGTGGTCTTCGCCAAATCGGAGGCCTCGGCTCTCCTGCGCGAGGGCTGGCCCAAGGAGAAGGTACTGGCTGCCTATTGTTTGGCCATGGCCCATAGGGTGGTGGGACTTCTGGAGCGCCTCGGCATCGAGGAGGACTTCGCCATCACCGGAGGCATCGCCAAGAACATCGGTATTGTAAGCAGGATTGAGAAGGAACTGGGCATCAAGGCCCTCAAGCCCTCCATAGATACCCAGATCGCAGGTGCACTGGGCGGAGCTCTGTTCGCCAACGCCCTGGCGAAGAAGGAACGCAAGAAGGGCAAGTAGTGGGAGCTGGAGGCGGATGACAGACCACCTTCCCTTTCCGCACGACACAGTGAGCCCAGAGGGCGCCACACCCCTCCGGCTACCTATGCGCAAGAGTCCTGTCGGAGCGTCTCTGCTCTGTCCTTCTAGTTCTCACGGAGGTTGATTTATGATCGCCAACTATGGCTACAAAGACGGCTCAGGGGATTACTTCATCAGCATAGACACCGACAAGTGCACCGGGTGTGGGGATTGCGTGGAGGCCTGCCCCTACGGCGTGCTGGAGGTGGTTGATGACCCTGTGGATCCCCTGTCCGACGAACAGGTGGCCGTGGTCACAGAAGCCGAGCGCAAGAAGATCAAGTATACCTGCGGTCCCTGCAAGCCGGTGGCTGACAGGCCGCCGCTACCCTGCGTCGCCGCCTGCCCGGAGGGGGCTATCAGTCACTCCTGGTAGCCAGACGCCTGCTGGCCTTGAGTTGGCGAGAGCGGGCAACGCTTCCTCGCGCGAGGAGAAAATGCGCCACTAGTCGCCTATCCAGCCGAACGTGTTCTACTTCGTAGCCGTTCGGCTGTTGTCTTTGCCCAGAAACAAGCCCGTTTGACAGGAGGTCAAGTATGGGCGATGTAACGCTCAGCGTCAACGACATCACCGTCACCGTCTCTGAAGGATCCACCATCCTGGAAGCTGCAGCCGCGGCCGACGTGTACATCCCGACCCTCTGCTATCACCCCAACCTTCCCACGTCCAAGGGCCTAGAGCCGAAAGAAGTCATCTTCCGTGGTGAGGAAAAGATCTCCTCGGAGAGCGCAGATGCCTACGAAGGATGCCGCCTCTGCATCGTCGAGGTGGCAGGCATGGAGGAGTTCCAGACCGCCTGCAACACGCCGGTATCCCAGGGAATGGTGGTGCACACCGAGACGCCCGAGATCCAGAAACAGCGTCGCAAGAACCTCTTTCCCTATCTGGAGCACCATCCCCATGCCTGCTTGACCTGCGCCCAGAAAGAGGGATGCAGTCGCACGCAGTGCTCCTCCAACGTCCCGGAGGAGGAGCGATGCTGTCCCGACCTCGGCAATTGCGAGCTCGAGAGAATCGTCGACTACATCGGCCTCCCCGAGGGCCTGCCCAGATATGTGCCCAGGGGCATACCCGTGCTGGATAGCGAGCCCCTCTTCACCAGGGACTACAACCTCTGCATAGGTTGCACGCGCTGCGTGCGCGCTTGCGAGGATCTGCGGGGCATCGCAGCCATCGGCTTCGTCTACCAGAATGGTCAGGCCATCATAGGAACGGTGGATGGGCCCACGCTGGCGGAGTCCGCCTGCAAGTTCTGCACCGCCTGTGTCGAGGTCTGTCCTACCGGAGCGCTCAGGGACAAGGTCGAGGTCACAGCGGCCAACAAAAAGGAGACCCTGGTGCCCTGCACAGCAGCCTGTCCCGCGGGCGTGGACGTCCCCAGGTACATCAGACTCATCGGAGATGGGAAATATGCCGAGGCCGAGGCGGTCATCCGTGAGAGGGTTCCCTTCCCAGGGGTCCTGGGCCGCATCTGCTTCCATCCCTGCGAAGAGGCGTGCCGTCGCGGAGAGGTCAACGAGCCTATGGCCATCTGCGATCTGAAGCGGTTCGCCGCAGACCAGGACACCGACCTCTGGAAGAGCGGCATTCGGCCCGCGCCAGCCACCGGCAAGAAGGTGGCTATCGTGGGCTCCGGCCCCTCCGGGCTGACGGCCGCCTACTATCTCACTCTGCTGGGCCATGAGGTCACGGTTTTCGAGGCCGAGCCCGAGGCCGGTGGGATGCTGCGCTGGGGCATTCCCGCCTACCGGCTGCCCACAGAGGTGCTGGAGAGCGAGGTCAACGATCTGCTGGATCTAGGCGTCGAGCTCAAGACGAACACCACCATCGGCGAGGATCTGTCCCTCGCACAGCTCCAGGAGCACTACGACGCCGTGCTCGTGGCCATCGGCGCTCAGCTTGCCAGGAGATTACCCGTGGAGGGCGCCGATCTCGAGGGCGTCCTGTGGGGCATGGACTTCCTGCGCGACGTACGAAAGGGGAAGGAGATCAGCCTCCAGGGCAGGGTGCTCGTCATCGGCGGCGGCGGGGTGGCCATGGACGTAGCCCTCACAGCCTTGCGCGTGGGGGCCTCCGAGGTTGAGGTGGCCTGTCTGGAATGCCGGGAGGAGATGCCCGCCAACGAGTGGGAGATCGAAGAGGCAGTGGAAGAGGGTGTGATTCTCCACCCCTCCTGGGGGCCACAGAGAATCGTCGCCCTCGACAGCGCGGGCAAGCGAGTCGACCTGGTCTGCTGCACCTGCGTCTTCGACGAAGGGGGACGATTCAACCCCCAGTACGATGAATCCGAGACCACAGCCATCGAAACCGACGTAGTTTTGCTGGCTATCGGCCAGGGCACAGACCTCTCACTGGTCGAAGGCAGCGGGGTGCAGACGCAGGGAGGGCTGATCGCGGCCGACGAGGAGACCATGGAGACCGCAGAGCCAGGCGTCTTTGCCACAGGCGAGGTGCACAGCGGGCCGGTGATGGTCATTGATGCCATCCAGATGGGCCGCGAAGCCGCGATCTCCATCGACAAGCACCTCGGTGGGGAAGGCGACATCGAGCAGGCACTGCTACCACCAGAGGAGTTCGACCCCCACATGGGGCGGCAGGAGGGCTTCGCCGAACTGGCCCGTGTGAGCATGCCCACTCTCCCCGTGACCGAACGACACGCCGGCTTCGACGAAGTCTACCTCGGCTACGACGAGGAGATGGCCTGCCAGGAGGCCAGCCGCTGCCTAAGGTGCGACTATCGACTGCACATCTCGGCCCCTGTGCCGCCGCCCGAGAAGTGGTTGCAACTCACCAGCGAGGCCGTCGGGAGCGTGCCAGAGCTGGCCGGGGTCTATCAACTTCTGGATGCGGAAAAGGGCGTCCTGGCCATCAAGGGCGTGATGAACATGAGAGAAGCCTTGCTGGAGGAGGTGGCGACCAACGACCAGGCCTGCTTCTTCCTCTTCGAAGAGGACGAGATGTATACCAAGCGAGAGAGCGAGTTGTTGCAGCAGTACCTCCAGCAGCACGGCGAGCTGCCCGGCGGCGGCGCGGACGAACTGGACGACCTTTTCTAGCAAACGTACGTCGATATTGTGTATGATGTGGGGCGCACCTTTGGTGCATCTGTGTGGATCGGCTGGTCTCCAGCCCACGGGTAAGGAGGATCACGATGGCTAAGCTGGCAGCGGAAGACGTCCAGATCAGGGTGATGTGGGAATCGGATCTAGATCTGGTGACCGAGATCGACTACAAGGTCTTCGGCAAGAGACGCCCCGAGTACTACGAGCGCAAGATCGCCGAGATCCTCGATCAAGATAGCGGTCGCCTGGTGACATCCCTCGTCGCCGAGGTGGGAGACCAGGTAGCCGGGTTCGTCATGGGCAGCGTTTACCTGGGGGAGTTCGGCATTCCCGAAAGCATTGCCTACATCGACACCATTGGAGTAGATCCTGAGTACCAGCGCCAGGGAGTGGCAGGCTACCTGCTCGACGAGTTCAAGACGACTGTCCACAAGGCCGGCGTGAACAAGGTCCGCACTCTGGTCGAATGGTCCGACACAGACCTGCTGAGCTTCTTCGCCGATCAGGGCTTCGTGGCCGCCAACACCCTGAACCTGAAGCTGGATCTGGCGTAGGCGCGACGCACCCGCTGACAACGGCTGAGCGAGGTGGAGGCGCGGCCTGGAGGTTTCAGAATGGCAGAAGCAGCGAAGACCAGACAAGAGGAACTGGTCGCCCAAGGATGGACCGAGCAGTTCAGGACAGACGAACCTCGCCTCAGCGAGGCTGTCAATATGTACGAGGAGATGGGGCTGGAGGTCCATCTGGAGCCGGTGGTCGTCGACCCCGACTCGGAGGATTGCCAGAAGTGCTTCGAGGAAGAGCCGGACCGCTACAAGACCATCTGGACCAGGCCCCAGGGGGAGTCCCGCCTCGACGAGGACCTGTTCTGAGCCTTGGGCCGGTCTGGCCCGCTTCGATCTGACAGCAGCGAAAGCCTCCCGTGGTATCGCACAGATGCCCGGGAGGCTTCTTGTCTCAGGGGCCATGCGCGGAGGCGGTACGATAGCGCCGTTAGGTTCACCCTCCCCTTTATCCCCTCCCCTCGAGGGAGGGGAAGCACCGGGAAGTGTCCAGGGCCACCCGTAGCGACGCCGCCACGACGAGGAAGCTGAGCCAAAATGTCCAGCCCGTAGAGGTACACCGCCTCGGTGTCGCTGACGACCACGGGCAGCGTGGCTGCCAGGTCGAGGACGTACTGGTTGGTGTCTCCGCTCACGATCTTGCTGGTGGTTCGACCAGGCTCACCACAGGTCCTGTCCCCATGGCCGTTGTAGGCGAATTGGGTCGTGGGGGTTCAAAGGAGCGTCGAGCCAGTGATATCAAGGAGTCTGGACGCGGCGGAACTGCTCCCGCTGACATCCCGAGATGACGAAACCTCCGTCGTGGTGGGTCCAGAGGTGGTGCAGCAGCAGCTCTCCCGAGGAGTCCGTTCGCACGTGTAGGATCAGTTCCCCCACCATGACGACCAACTCCTCGGCAAAGGGGTCGAAGAATGACATGGGCGATGGGTCTGGTTCGCCAAATGACTCCAGGCCGTCCCGCTCGGCCGCCTTGATTCCGCCCGTGTAGTAGCGGGCTCCCACCAAATGGAGGCGCACTGCCCCGTCGGCAAGCGGCTCCAGCCACCACCGATTCCACGGAGTTTCGTAGTGGTACCGGTCCCCAGCGGGATCGTAGAACATCTGCTTGAAGGTGCCATCATCCCGCAAGATTATCGTGTCCACACTGTCACCCCAGTAGTAGGTTCTCCACGTACCTCCGAGATCAGATTTCTGCAAGGTTTCCGGTGGGGGAGAGTATGGCGCTTCCTGGCACATGGGATCGCCACCGGGAAGTGGGAGCATTGAGATAAGCGGACACGTACAGCCCAGCGACCCGACAAGCGCGGCTAACATCACGACCAAGAGCCCGTGTCTAGTCCACATTCTCCTATGGGGCCTCCTCTGCGTCACTGCGTGTGGCGCGCCACGACTTCCCCATGCACCGTCCTTCGCGCTCGATCCAGGGAGCGGCCAGGGGAGCTCTGTAGGTCATCCGGGGCTTGACGCTCACGCCCACAACCAGTCTACCTCTATCGGCCCGTAGCCCTCCCAGTCAGACAATGCCCCCGGTTGCGCGGTCGCGCTGAAATGTCCTATGTCGCGGCCGAGTTCCAGGAAGCTCTCGAGCGGAGCCGCTTTGAAATACCAGACGGATAACACCCTTGTGTCGGGGAACAGTGACTCTTCGTGTACCGGGACCTCCACTCGGGCTATGAAGCCGTGTTCGGGATAGAACAGCGTTGCGCGTACGGAGGTGAAGTGAATGCCAGAAGGGCCAGCCACATACTTGTCAGGAGGGCCGTACCTGTCGATCAACTCGGCCAAGCTGACCTCAGCGTCCAGGCATATGGTCATGTGCTGCAACACGCCATCTTCTATGGCGAATGAGTTCCTGGACTGCGCGCCCTCCACGTTCGCGGTACTAAGCCACTGTATGCTGACACCCACGGTCTTGCCGCCTCGGCTCAAGGTACCGCGATACACGCTGCTCCGATTCACCAACCCGCTGCTAGTGAGGAATCCCTCAATCTCGTCCTCTGCCGACATCCCAGGTACAAGCCCTTGCCAGCAGGGCGGCTCGCATGGTTCGCCCGTGAGCAAGCTCATGTCAAGGGGCGGCGGTTCGCCACAGCCAACACAGATCCCTACGCACATCAGGATCACACTCGCGAGCAGTAGCGTTCGCACGTATTGACAGCCCTCACTTGCGTCTGGCCACCAGCGTTGTTGCCTGCCCCGAAGGATGCGACTCAGCGTCGCGCCAAGCGACCAGCCTTGGGGTGCAGAGTGGGGAACCGAAGCTCTCTGGGGGCGCCTGTCGCTCCGCTGCACTCTGCGCAATACAGCGCGGAGCGTTCCTCGTGGCAACGAGATGATAGCACGATTAGGCATCCCCTGTCAAGCTGCTTTGGCAAGGGCGCGACGACAGAGGGGAACTCCTTTTGAGATCCTCCCCCTCGATGGGGGAGGATTGGAGGTGGGGGTGACGTGGCCACTCCACCCTCCCCTAGCCCCTCCCATCCAGGGAGGGGAACTCTCTCGCACAAGAGCACTCACACCGCCAGTTTGACGCCCCAAGGGATTAGCGCTTAGAATACTCTTACTAGCCCAGACGAGGAGTCCCATATGCAAAGAGTCCAAAGAATAGCCTTCCTGCTCTTGAGCATCGGCGTACTGCTCTTCTTGCTCTTCATGCTGCTCTCCGGGTTCTACACCGACCTGCTGTGGTTTCAGAACCTGGGGCTGAGCTCTGTGTTCTGGATCGCCCTCAAAGCGAAACTGGGGGTGTTCCTCGCCTTCGGGCTTCTCTTCGTGGCCTTCTTTCTGGGCAACCTCCTGCTCGCCAGAAAGCTGACCGGCTGGGGAGGCTTCTTCCTCCCCAGCAATCGGTACTACGTGCCATCCAGGACGATTACCATAGTATTGATCGCTGCGGCGCTCGTTCTCGGCTTCCTCAACGGGGTGGGAGCTATCGGTCAGTGGGATAAGCTTCTGCTGTATCTGAATCAGCGCGCCTTCGGCGTGCAGGATCCCATCTTCGCTCAGGACGTGGCGTTCTACGTCTTCGCCCTACCGGTCTACCGCTTCCTGCGCTCCTGGTTGGCAGAGGTCGTGGTGCTCACTCTCCTGGCCACGTTCGTCGTCTACATACTGGTGCAACTCCCCACGTGGCGGCAGTTCAGGCTCTGGCTCACCGGCAAGAAAGCCCTCCATCTGGCATCCCTGGGAGCCGTCCTTCTCCTTATCGTCGCCTGGGGATACAAGCTGAGTGCCTTCGAGCTCCTCTACTCGTCCGAGGGCGTCGGCTTCGGAGCAGGCTACACCGACGTCCACGCCCGCCTGTTGGCCTACAATCTCTCCTTCTGGGCGGTGATTCTCTGCGTCCTGCTCCTCCTCGGAGGCGTGGCCTCCAGAAGACCCTGGATCCTGGCCATAGGCGGTGTGCTGTGGCTCTCCGCCGCCGTGGGCGTGGGCCAGATGTATCCTGCTTTCTTGCAGCAGTTCGAGGTCCAGCCCAACGAGCTGATCAAGGAGTACCCCTACATCGAACACAACATAGAGTTTACGCGCCGCGCCTACGGTCTGGACCGCATCCAGGAGCTGGACTTTGGCTCCCTGGTCGACCTGACCCCGGAAGCCCTGGCCGACGCCGACCCCACTATCCAGGGCATCCGGCTGTGGGATTATCGTCCCCTCCAGGACACCTACGCTCAGATCCAGGAGATCCGTCTGTACTACGATTTCGTGGACGTGGACGTGGACCGCTATTATCTGGACGGCGTAACACGGCAGGTGACCCTCTCGGCTCGGGAGATGGCCACCGACCAGCTCCAGTCCCGAACCTGGCTCAACGAACATCTCCAGTTCACGCACGGCTACGGTCTGGTGATGAGCCCCGTCAACGAGGTCACCACCGACGGCCTCCCGGAGCTTTGGGTCCGAGACCTGCCTCCTCGCACCGTGCCTGGCCTGGAGATCGAACGCCCCGAGATCTACTACGGCGAGAAGACCGACAACTACGTCTTCGTCAACAGCACCATCGAGGAGTTCGACTATCCCAGCGGCGACCAGAACATGACGACCACCTACCAGGGCACAGGCGGGGTGCTCCTGGATTCCCCTCTCAAGAGGGCAGCCTTCGCCTACCGTTTCGGCGACGTATCGGTGTTCCTGAGCGAGTACGTCACCTCTGAGAGCCGGGTGATGTTGTATCGCAACGTCCACGACAGAGCGCGCCAGGTGGCGCCCTTCCTGCTCTATGACTCCGACCCCTACCTGGTCATCGTTGACGGACGCCTGTTCTGGCTGCACGACGCCTACACCGCCACAGACATGTACCCATACGCCCAGCCCTACGACGAACGTTTCAACTACATCCGCAACTCTGTCAAAGTTGTCACCGATGTCTACAACGGCGACATGACCTTCTACGTGGTCGATGCCGACGACCCCATCATCCAGGCCTACGCCGGCATCTTCCCGGGACTCTTCACCCCCTGGGAACAGATGCCCGAGGGCTTGAGGTCACACGTCCGCTACCCGGAGGGCCTCTTCGCCATCCAGGCCGAGATGAACAACACCTACCACATGCAGAACCCCACTGTCTTCTACAACAAGGAGGACCTGTGGACCGTGGCCCACGAGATCTACGTGGGCAACGAGCAACTCATGGAGCCCTACTACGTGACCATGAGGCTGCCGGATGAGGATGAAGTCGAATTCATCCTCATACTCCCCTTCACGCCGGCCAACAAACAGAACATGGTAGGGTGGATGGCCGCCCGCTCCGACGGAGAGCACTACGGAAAGCTGCTCCTCTACAAGTTCCCCAAGCAGGAGTTGGTCTACGGTCCCCTCCAAGTAGAGGCGCGCATCGACCAGGAGCCAGCCATCTCCGGCCAACTCTCTCTGTGGCACCAGCGAGGCTCCCAGGTCATCCGAGGCAATCTCCTGGTGATCCCCATCGACCATTCGCTGCTGTACGTGGAACCCCTCTACCTCCAGGCGGAGACCAGCAAGCTCCCGGAGTTGAAGCGGGTCCTCGTCGCCTCTGGAGACAGGGTGATCATGGGCGAGTCCCTCGACGCTGCACTGGCTACGCTTCTCGGCGAGCCTGCGCCAACCCCGACCCAGCCAGAGCTTGAGCCGGAGCCGGTGACCGGCTCGGCGCGCGAGCTGGCGGTCTCAGCTCTCGAGCATTACGAGAGGGCACAGGAGTACCTCCAGCAGGGCGATTGGACGGGATACGGCGCCGAACTGGAGGCCATGCAGCGCGATCTGGAGGCGCTGGTGGAGGCCACCGAGTAACGCCAACGTCTCGGCCCGGCTGGGCACCATCGATGCCCGTCAGCGAATGCGCCCCCGAGCCACCGGATTCTCCACCCGGAGTATGGGGCGGCGGCTCTGTCGCTCTCAAACGAAGTAAGGTGAGCGTGCGACGCCCTTCTTCGGCGCCTCCGGTGTCTAACGCTTCCCATGCCCCACAACGTGTGCTACAATGAACAGGGCACACCAGTTCCGTGCCGAAAGGAGTCGCCATGGGGTTTCTCGATCTGCCGCTAATCGCCAATGTGCGGCGCAACCACGCCATCGAGCACGCGGCCATGCACATCCTGGCCCAGAGACAGCCCTACTTGAACGCTGTGGGCCGCACCGTGTTGGACGGCTTCTACGTCTACGGAAACGTGGACACCCAGGCGTTGGCTGACTCCGTGGCAGACGGTCTGGCCCGGCTCCAGGCGGGCGAGGCCGACCTCGCTGTCCACCCACGCTGTGGCACGAACCTCGCCGTATCCGGCTTCCTGGCCGGTGTGGCGACCTTCCTGGCTATGGGCGGATCGAAGTCCCGCCTCAGCAAGTTCCCCCGCTTCATACTCGCGGCCACCCTGGCCGTGATCGCCGCTCAGCCTCTGGGCCTGCTGGTCCAGGAGCGCTTCACCACCTCGACGGATGTCGCTGCCACCAGGATCCGACAGATCACCAGGCAGCAAAGGGGGCGACTGACCGTCCACAAGGTAGCCCTAGAGCACTATCGCTAGAAGTCTGACCAGGTGTCTCCCATGTTCTACCTGCTCCACGGCACAGATGAATACCGCCGCTCCCTGGAGCTGGACAAGATGAAGGCCAAGCTGGGCGATTCCACCACCGTCGACCTCAACACAACCATCCTCGACGGCCGAAAGGTCACCCTGGATGAGCTGGCCTTCGCGTGTGATACCATCCCCTTCTTGTCCGACAAGCGCCTGGTGATCGTCAACGATCTCGCCGCCCGCCTGGACAAGCGAACAGGCGAAACACCGGGCGAGCCGGAGCAGGATTCCGCTTTTCTCGAGCGTCTCGAACTGTACCTGAAGGACCTGCCGGATAGCGCCCGCTTGGTCTTCCTGGAGAGACGGAAGATCGGCAAGCGCAATCCGATTCGCAAGCTGGTCACGCAGACTGAACACGGGTACGAGCGCGAGTTCACGCCCCTGCGCCCCGGTGAGCTCTCCCGCTGGATCGCCGCACGTGCACAAGAGAAGGGGGGAAGGATAGAGCCGGGGGCCATCCGGGTGCTCGCCACCTACGTAGGCAGCGATCTCCGGCTCCTGGATCACGAGATCGAGAAACTACTCACCTATGCAGGCGATGAAAGACCCGTCACAGAGAAGGATGCCCAGCTCCTGGTCAGCTATGCCCGCGAGGCCGACATCTTCGCCATGGTAGATGCACTGGGCGCACGGGACACCCGACGGGCGATGGAGCTCATGGAGAAGCTCCTGGCCGAGGGCCAACACCCGCTGTATCTCCTCCGTATGATCACCCGGCAGTTCAGGATCTTGTTCCAGATCAAGGAGCTACTGAACAAGGGAACCCCAGCCACCGACGTCAGGGGGTTACTGCACCTGCATCCCTACGTGGCGAAGAAGACCATGGCTCAGGCACAGAACTTCTCAGTGCCTCAACTGGAGGAGATCTACCACCGTCTGCTGGAGATAGACGAGGCGGTCAAGACGGGACAGCTAGAGGATCACCTGGCGCTCAACCTGTTCGTAGCCGAGCTTGGCCGCTAGTGCCTCGACGTGACTACAGGCCCAGTGGTGCACGCTGGAGATGGAACTCCGTGCTCTGCTCGTAGGCGTAGGCCACGTGTAGCACGGTGCCCTCGGCAAAGGGGTGTCCCAAAATCTGCATACCGACCGGCAGTCCTTGGTGAAAACCACACGGCACGCTGATGCATGGCAGTCCGGCCAGGTTCGCTGGGATCGTGTATAGGTCTGCCAGGTACATCTCTAAGGGATCATCCACCTTCTCGCCGATGCCGAAAGCCACGATGGGAGATGTAGGCCCCACCACCACGTCGACCCCCTGCGCGAAGGCATGATCGAAATCCTCCTTGATCAACGTGCGCACCTTCTGGGCGTTGAGGTAGTAGGCGTCGTAGTAGCCCGAGCTCAGAGCGTAGGTGCCGAGCATGATCCGGCGTTTCACTTCTCTCCCGAACCCTCTGCCACGCGCCTTGCTCTGTGCTTCGCGGATGTCGCGCGCATCGGGCGCCGAGAGTCCGTATTTCAGCCCATCGTACCGCGCCAGGTTCGCGCTGGCCTCCGCCCAAGAGGTGAGGAAGTAGGTGGCTACCACGTACTTCTCGTGAGGCACGGACACCTCACGCACGTCCGCTCCCAGTTCAGCCAGTCGCTCGATGGCCTCGCGCACACGCGCCTCGACCCCTTTGTCCAGCCCCTCAGCGAAGTACTCCGAGGGAACGCCGACCACCACGTTCTCGAGACCCTCGTTCAGGAACGTGGTGTAGTCCGGGGTAAGCTCTCTGGCCGACGTGGAGTCCTGGAAATCGTGTCCGCACACTGCGTTCAAGACCAGTGCGCAATCGCGCACGTCCTTGGTCAAGGGCCCGATCTGGTCCAGCGACGAAGCAAAGGCGATCAAGCCATATCGCGAGACGCGGCCGTAGGTAGGCTTCAAGCCCACGACCCCGCACAGACTGGCCGGCTGGCGGATGGAACCGCCGGTGTC
>Ga0315553_10003454_pt1 | contig 12264 bp, 9 predicted proteins | sample SalMarSW160140MG_FD_203099 | JGI IMG/M metagenome (GOLD analysis project Ga0315553, IMG submission 203099) | Salt marsh sediment microbial communities from the Plum Island Ecosystem LTER, Massachusetts, United States - Salt Marsh Sediment SW1601-40 ... | reverse complement strand
TCGATGTATATGCACGTAATTCATTTATCATCGCTATTCTTTCGATTATCTTCGGAATCGGATCAAAGAAATCAATTAATTACATTCCTGGGAAATGGGCCTCATCAAAGAGATGGGTCACCTTTGGGGAATACGATACAATTCTTGAAAAGTACAAAAAAGCTTATGGCGGCCTATTCGCTAAACCAGGCGACCAAAGTGCATGTTGTTTTTGCTATCTTCCTATACTGATGATTTTAGCACTCTTCTCAGTCTTCTATCAAGAAATTGTTGGACCTATGTTTGGATATACTCTTGACACAATACTTACAGTACCTTTGTTTCATGGGCTCATAGGTTTTGCAGGATTTTTAATTGGATTCAGATCTGTGACCATCGATTCCGATGAATTCTTCAAAGCCCCCGAAATGGGTGATAACTATGAATATGCTCGCGCACTCTCAAACATTCCCTATCTTCGAGCTGGTGTGAATGTTGAACTAGGCGAACGAAAAGGTATGTTAACACTGCTTAATGCAGAATGGAAGATATTTGTCAAAGATTTGCCTGAAGCTGTTGCAGTTCAGGTTCAGGTTTCTCACTCAGGTTTTGCCTATCCATACTTGGTTGGTACAATCTATAAAGGTCCTGTAGTTGAAAAGAGAGAAGAAACTCTCAAAATTGGTACAAGATATCCTGCAATAATAGAATATTCCATGGATGACGATGTAACAGTTATGGTAGCCAGATTCAAAATTCCATCAAGGACAAGTAGCGTTCCAAGTATTTCTACTACTGATTTTCAAAAATTGGGAGCTATGATTGCTGGAAAGCTCACATCTTATTATGAAAAGGCAACATAGTAATATCACTTGAGTGATTTAGAGGAGATCAATTGAAACCTCCTCTGAAAATCTACTGCTATTCCTCGTAAACTGACTGGTCGGTGCCGTCAAAGGTTGGTTTTCTTGTGGCTGGGACTTCGTCTTCCTCACGAAGTTTATGGCGGAATGGTCGACCCTGGCTATATAGAGCTGGATCTGTATCCTTTGTCTGATTCATAATTACTGCAAAGCCGATGATTTGTATTATGATGGATACCATTCCAATTAGGAACACACTAAACATGTAATCGTATGAAGGTGAACCTACAAAAGTGCCCATGATGAAAATTGCCGGATAGATAACAGTCTGAATTATAATTCCCAACAAAAGCATTATGACCCATTTATTTGTCCAATTACTCATTTTAACCACCTCACCACCTAGGAGCCGGAACAGGAGGTCTTCCTCCAGGAATTGCTCCAGGTACCCAATATTTTAGTAAAGGCATGGATATACCTGCCATTGCAATTATCATAGTGCCAAGAACAAGCAACGCGAATGATAATGTGTGCACTGCTGTCACATATGTATAGTATGGCCTGATGTAACTATAAAATGCAAATGCAGGTATTGAGAGAGCTGCCATCGCCATGATCTCAATTGGATCGAAGAAAAGGGGCATTGTTATTGGCCAAAGGAAATAGAAAAATGCCGTAATTCCTTCGTGTGCTGTTTCATGATGAGCTATTTTATGAATTCCATCAACTGCTTGGCTAAGGAAGAATACCGGTATTAGGAGCCACCATTGCAGACCCACAAAGAAAACCGCTCCTGCATAGAAGAATAGATCTCCAACACTTTCCACTCTCTCCCATAATGGATTTCTACTAATGTATTCAGTAGCTTCCGTCATATAGTAACCAATCATTTGCATAAGAACAAGAAGAGGAAGTAGGATGAATGAAATTGCAATCATTATTACTGCAGCTTTTGGTAAATCTGGTATCTTCCCTTCGTGATAGTTATCTAAAGGATAGATGCCATGTAAAACGAATGCAGTAATAAACGCAAGCACACCACTCGGCAAGAAAAATAGTGGCTGAAGTATGAATGTTAATGGTCCAAGTAGATCTCCAAGCACTAAATCATAGACATTTTGAGTTAATGATTCTGGAACTAGATACCACAGGGCAAATACAACAAGTAGCTCAGGAATGAGCATCTTGAAGCGATAGTCTTGGATGAATTCCATTACAGCACCGGGTTCTGATTCGGCTTCTCCCATGGTAAACACCTTGTTGAAACTGAACGCATCTCAAAGTAACACGCACTTAAGCATATCTTCTTGGAATAGATAATTATCGTTTAGGACGCACCTGCATTCTCCATTACACGTTCGAAGATTTTTCGGGACCCAAGAAGCGTTTCGTGAATTTCTCGTGTTAGTTTTATACTTGCACGTGAAAGACCGCATTGTGTTGATACCAAGGAGTTACGATTCAGAAGTTCGATACTAACTCCACTTTGCTGGAATGAATTGATTGCATTCATGAGATTTCTTTCTAAAGTTGATGCAACTGATTCAGAGTAACTATCATCTACATTTGGTAGAACTCCCAGAGCTAATGCTCCTCCTGTTTCAAGAAATCGATTAAGTTTTTCAGCTTGCTCTATCTCTATTATTGGTGGATAATTAACAAGATCGATATGAGCGATTTTGGCTGGGGCGTCCCAAAGTGTATGTACTCCATCAATATCCAGTTTCCGCCAATCATCACAGTAATGATATGCGGGAATCACTTCCTTAGGATAAATTGTATCAGTTGTTTTAACGATGTCTTTGAGAGTCAAATCAGGAACTTCATCTCGTCCCATTTTCTCTAATACTAGACCAAGTGCAGGGTCATCCTGACAAAGAATAATATTTTCACAGGAACTCTGCATATGCTCTATTTGCCCCTTGGCGATTCGTTTCATCAGACTCACATACAGATGGAACATAGTTCGAGTCAGATGCTGTTTTCCATCCCTAGCTCTTGTACTATAACACATCGTAATTGGTGCCGTCTGTTGAGTCTTGAAATATTGATATGCTGTTCCGTCTATTAGCAAATAGAAGCTGTGCGCATGATTCATATCTGGCAAGAAACCATCGCTTGATTCCGTTATCGATCTATACTCGTGAAGATCGATGTCTATCAGAAAATCTCCTTCCTCTTCGAATCCATCAATCAGATATCCGAATTGCCTAATCATATCTTCTTCATGAAGATATGTCACTTGAAATGCATACGGAATTGGAAGTTTTTTGATGTATTCTATTGGTGTTTCTGGGTCTTTTTCCCCAAGACTTCCCACACCAAAAAACTGACCTACTAATCTCTCAGGAAGTAGAGAATTTGACATTATGCAGTTCCTCTTTTCGCTTCAGCCTTTCTTCGTACTACCCTGTTACACGAATGGACTGCGGGACAACCAACACATGCTTCAGGAATATCTCCGATATCCTCACCTACGAGTAAAACCTGATCTGTTATTACCGTACTAGGGGGAGATTCACTCTCTAATGCCTTCTGCCCAACTTCTTTGATATTGATCTTGTGATCTCTCAAATTTTCAGTTATTGCTTCAGGCTCTCCCGACAAAACGACAGCTGTCGGTCCTATTCGTCTCTCAACATATTTACAGAAGTCTGGTATCAACAGGAGATTTTCCATGTCTTTTTCGGTTTCGGTTTCAAATAATTGAACATTCGATAATGTGGCGAAGGTAGTCTGTGATGTCCAATCATTAATGGACCTCACAACATTGGCGGGTACAGGTTTGCTACTTTCTTTTTCTAGGAAGGTGAGTATATCACTTTCTCTGAGTCCAATCTCTATTGCTTGAAAGATGGATTTGTCTGTTATTCGAAATGTACTAACGACATCAGTCTTGACTGGGCTTGTGAAAAGCATCAATTTGTAGAGTTTAGAATAGTCCATCTCACTCGTAAATACTGTTAATTCGAAATTAGGTTGTACAAAGAAGGTGTCTTGATGCGAAACACCTGATAACTCCGATTTGGCTAGGACTACCTCCCCAATATCTGTAAGTTTAACTGCTAACAACTTCTTACCCTTGAATGCACCTTCAATAAGTCCTAGAAGTAATGGGGTTTCTAATGCCATTCTTACCCGTTCATCATCAACTTGAATCCATTTCAATGGCTCATTTTCAATGAAGAGTTCGGTTCTAATCCAGTCTCTCATCTGTTCAATATCTATCCACTCTTCTTGATTACTTTCTCTTAGACGACAGATTGACAAATTGAGTGTGTATTCAGTTGGTTGGTCTGGTGTCGCCCATATTGCACGGGTTCGTCCCAATTGAGTAAGAAGGATTCGCTTGACCACTTGATCTCGCTTTCCGGCAAATAGATTATCAATCTTTGATGGAACGACTCTGTCTTCTTCGACAATTGTGTAGACTCCAGCTTTTCTAGCGAATTTCTGAACGAGTTCGAATCTTTCCTCACTTGGTTCTGACATTGCTTCCTTGATATGATCAATCTCTCTTTTTGGAAACTCCCAACTACTTGTCATATTTACTTCATTCTTAGCAAGATATGAAACTAGCAAAAGCATGTCAACAAGTAGTGAATCTCGCTCATTCACATATTTTCTGATTTTTCTTGGAGGTTCTGGATTCGGTTCAGGTTTTCTTGTGAAATATTCACGAAGATGTGGTACGAAAAAATCAATAATTTTGAATTCAGCAACTTCTCTTCCAAATTCAGTCAACCTTGACTGCATTCGTCTTATGATCAGTCCTTTCTTTCTCAAATCTCGTTCTGTCTGATTCAATTGTCCATAGCTGTATATCTTCCTGTATGGTTTAAGTCTATCATATGATAAAGCACCACCATTCAAGGTCAGCATACCTAGAAGATCCTTCTCTCCCGGTGTAAAAGTAGCAAAAATGGTTTCGCGAGCTTTTTTATCTTTCATCCTCTTTGATAGAAGCTCTGTGAGCTGCGTTCCTGATTTGCTTGTGCTAACATCTATGTCCCAATATTGACAGGCAACCAACAGGTCTTCTCTAAACATGTGCTCAAGTTCTTTATCAAGAGTATCGGTTGACATCTCTATCCTGCTCCAAGAAACGCCTTCAATAAACAAGCGTCGCTAGATTCATCGTATAAGACAATTGCGGTAGTGTACCACAAGGTATGTCGTATAATTTAGGAACAAGCTTATCAGCCTGAGCTATTAATTAATTTTAGAGATGGTGAATATAGTGGAACCTGCTCTCTGGAGTGTGAAATACCGCCCAACAAAATGGTCAGATTTCAAGGGTCAAGAAAAAGCAATCTCCCAATTGTCCAACTTTGTCAAATCAAAAACTTGCCCTAATATGATTCTCTATGGACCTCCAGGAACAGGAAAGACTGCAGCTGCTAAGCTCTTTTCACGAGAGTTCCTTGGTTCTGCATATAATTCAAATTTCAAGTTACTAAATATATGTGATCTTCGTGATATCTCAATATCTGATGCAAAGCGTACAGTTCAACAGCTTGCAAAACTCTCTCGTTCTGAAAGAGACGAACTAGACGAATATATGTCAGTTGTATATAATGAAGCAAAGTCGGAATTGAAGGCCAAAGGTCACAGCAGAGACCCGAATAAGAGTCAGCTTTTGCAGACTGCTATCAGACTGTTTGCATCTACAATTACTGTAGCTGATGAAAGTGTGAAATTACTTGTTCTTGATGAAGCCGATGCACTTGATAACAACATGCAGCAAGCACTTCGTAGAACAATGGAACTGTACAACCAATCATGCCGTTTTATCTTAATTACAAATTCTGTATCTGGCTGGAGTCCAGCCGTGATTTCAAGAAGCCTAGTCTTACGATTTCCTGCTTTGGATGATCAAGCAATTCAGAACTTGATAATCGAAGTTGCGAAAAAAGAGAGTGTTGAGGTTGAGGTTGCAGCTCTCCAAGCTCTATCCAGAGAATCTTCTGGGGATGCGAGATATGCATTAGGTCTTCTACAGATATCCGCAGCTAGAAAGAAGGTTATAACTGAAGACATTGTCTATGAAAGTACAAGAGATAGTTTCAAAGAGAGTGTAAGAAACATCGTTTCAGCTGCTATCAAGGGGGCGTACTTGAAAGCGCGTGATGATATGAGAACATTATTGACTATTGGTGGACACTCCTCTGATGAACTGATTGTGGCAATTCAACAGGATATTCTTTTGAGACCGTTGTCATCTGAAAAAACACAGCAACTGCTGGATCGCATCGCAGAGATTGATTTTAGAATCACCCAGACAAGAAATCCTTTCATACAACTGAGTGCCTTGTTGGCATCAATAGGAAATATTGTATCCATAGACAAGAATTAAAGTAACTCTTCCACATTCTTATCGAGAAAGACTTTCTCATGCAGTATTTGTATGATGTTTGGCGATATCTCTTGTTTATCATACAGAAATTCCGCGTTTATCAAATCATTATCTTTTGAGATCATTTCATTCTGAAGTCCTAAAAATAAGAGTCTCCGTATATTGCTGGGTGTTCCATACCTGCACCGAAAAGAGAGATACTCTACGGCATTATCAATTGCTATACTCCCTCCCTTTTTTCTAAATAGATGTGCAAGAATCAGCAAGACATGTTTTCCATTCATAAGATATTGTGACTTGCATTATCCTTAAAGTGCTTTGGAATCTTTGGAAGACTACCTTGAATTACAATAAAATTGATAGCATTCGAAACAAACCTATCGAAAAATACAACGAATTGATTAACGAATCCATACGTGGTAAAATAGCAGAAATCAAGATACAACCAATTTCCATTGGAGGTTGGACAAGTATCAATCTCCTTGCATCAAATGATTCCTCCGATTTTGTTGTGAAACTCCCTGCTGTAATGCGGGAATTTTCTACAAATCCCTATGAGTATGCTTTCTCAATTGCAGACGAAGTTTTCCGTTTTGGTTTCTCTACAGAACCGATTTTCTTTGGTCGTATATGTGATAACCTGGAAACTCCATTTGCAATTTACAAATATGCCCAAGGACATCAATATTCCAATCTTTCCGAACTATCTAAAGCAGAGCTTGATGTTCTAATCAGTAGTAGAACACAGTTATCTAAAATTCGACCGATGAATATACGTTCTTTCTATTCGGCATCCACATTTCTAGACTCAGTTATTGATTTCTTAGGCATTACAACATCTGAGTTTCCTCCAATATCAGATGTCCTTAAATCTGCAATACAAAAATTGGATGCAGCTGCTTGTAAATTGCATCCATTACTAGAGGTATCCAACCCTTGGCCTTTGAATTTGATGCATGGGGATTTTCAACTGGGAAACATCGTTTTCTCAGGTAATAAAATAACATTTCTTGATTTCGAAGAGTGTGCACTCGGAAATTCCCTCTATGACCTTGCTTACATTTTGATGGAATCAGAACAAACATCAAAACAAATTTCTGTTTTGAAGTCAATGCTTTTGGGTATTGATGAATCTGATTTTTCGAATATGTGCAATCTTGCTCTCTTCTTTATCATTACTTGGACTGTTGAGCGTCTAATACAGATAGAACATAATATTGTAGAATCATTCTTATCAAGTAAGCAAGTGGTTAGTCAAATGAATGAATATCTAAATTCTAAGATTCATCTTCTAAATCAACCACTGCATAATATCTAGAAGAAACTCTCAGGTGCCCGTTCCCAGATGTATTCCTCATCAGAAGCTATTACATACTGATACCCTTGTTCAGTGAGGAAGAGCTGTCGTTTAGCTGCAAAATCCATATCTCTAGTGTCTTTTGTGATCACTGAATAGAATCTAGCAAAACTTCCATCGGTTTTCGGTCTTAGAATTCTACCAAGTCGTTGTGCTTCTTCTTGACGTGAACCAAATGTACCCGATACTTGAATCGCTACATTTGCATCAGGAAGGTCTAGAGCAAAGTTGGCAACCTTGGATACAACGAGGACCTTTATCCTGCCTTCTCGGAACTCTTCATAGAGCCGTTGACGTTCAGCATTATTGGTCTTGCCAGTAATTAGAGGTACATTGATTTTCTCAGCGATTATCTGCAACTGATCTATATACATGCCAATTACCAGAATATTATCCGCTTCATGATAATTCAGAAGAGTTTCGATTATCTCTAGCTTCTTTGGATTTTCAGCTGCAATTCTGTACTTCTTCCGATCTTCTGCAAGAGCATATTTTCTTCTCATATTATCGGGTAGTTCTACACGAATCTCATAACATATAGCTGTGGCAATCCACCCTTTATCCTCAAGTAACTTCCAAGGCATATCGAATCTTTTGGGACCTATAAGGCTGAAGACATCCTCTTCCCTTTCATCCTCTCGAACAAGTGTAGCCGTCAGACCTAGTCTTCTTGTAGCTTGTATATTCGCTGTAGCTCTGAACACTGGTGCTGGTAGAAGATGCACTTCATCGTAAATAATCAATCCCCAGTTTCTCTCTTCAAAGATACCAAAATGCTCAAACTGATCGTCTTTTGATCTTCGCCAGGTCAGAATTTGATACGTAGCAACGGTGATTGGTCTGACATTCTTTGAATCTCCAGTATACTCCCCAATTTGATCGGGAGTAATCGTTGTCTTATCAAGAATCTCATGAATCCACTGTCGCACTGCAACTGTGTTAGGACAGAGGATGACAGTGGATGTCTGTAGTTTGTACATCACTCCAATTCCGACCATCGTCTTTCCTGCGCCGCAGGGTAAAACAACAACCCCCGACCCACCTTTCACACCGCCTCCTGCATGAAATGTTGCGACTGACTCATCCTGATATTTCCTCAGAGCGAATGGTCTTCCTTCAAGAGTTGTTTCACGTAGCTCAAAGGGTAAGTGTTCTCCCTCGACGTAACCCGCAAGGTCTTCGACTGGGTGTCCAATCTCTATTAATGCATGTTTCAGAAAACCCCTCTCACCTGGTTCAACGAGGAATGTCCTCTCATCAATTCGTTCTTGAAGATGCTCTCTTACTTTCTTGCTTTGCCAAATTTCAGAGGCTAGGTCTTCATTGTCGCATTCAAGTATCAAATCAGATCCTTCCTTGAGCAGAGTGATCTGACCGAACCTAGTCATATAATCAATAATCTCTCTTGAGATATTACTAGGGATTGGATATTTGGCAAATTCTTCCAATGAATCAATAACTTCTCTAGCTGTAATTCCAAGAGCTGCTGCATTCCAGAGACTGAGTGGAGTAACACGATAGGTATGGACGTACTCTGGGCTCTTTACGAGCTCAGCAAATCTTGCTAGAGAATCTCGCGCTTCTTCATACCTTGGGTTGTCAACTTCCAATAGGACTGATTTATCTGATTGTACTATGAGTGGGTTCATTGGATTTGCCATTTGCGTCCTCCTCTGGTGTAATTGATTCAATTTCGTGTATGAGTTTCATTCTAAATCTCAAATAGAAATCGTAACACCGCTCAGAAATGATAAGATAAATCCTTCCCTGTCTGCAGGAATCTTGTTCTCCTTGGGAGGATAGCACAACAAACGTAATTAACCCTAGAATCTCGATGTTTTCATTCTAAGGTGATTTCATAATGGTCCGACGCATCGCTCTCGAATTTGTCTATCGACAGAAAGGTAAAGAGTTTGAACTTGAGTCTGATGAAATAGGACTTGCGATGGCCTTCATTCTAGCTGAGTCCAATAGAAAGGGGAAAGCAAAAATCACGCATCTTACGGCCGTTTCATTTCCCTTCTGGATTATTCAAGTGTCAGATTCAAGATCCATTGTACTCTCCAGTATTGGAGATGACTCCACCAAAATATCAGTCAGTGAAAGCAAAGCGCTTGGTCCAATAAGGCGCATTCTCACCAAGGAAATCATGAATTCTGAGGACATTCCTGATGCTGTTGCTAAGGCGCTTCCTCTGGTAAATGATATTGAGCAGAAGGAGCATCACATTCATAATCTCAGAGAGCCTGAGATTTTCGTTCGCCTTGCGAGCTGCTATACGCAAATAGAACCTAACATAGAATTGAATATACCTGAGATGAAGATAGATTCTCAAAGTTCCTTATCCACAAGTGAGGAGTTTCAATGCATTGTAGAAGATGCGCAAAACCGACTAAGTAACATAGAGGAATTGCAAACAATAGCGCATGACCGTCTAACTGACCAACTACGTATCTTAGATAACGTGATTTCATCTGAAATCAGTCGACTTGAGAAACGATATCAAGTCCAGCAAACAAATACCGATGCAAAAGTTGACCGATTAAAGGATCGCCTTTCAGATAAGACATACAGACTACGAGACCGAAGAAGGAAAGATGAAAAAACCATTGTAACCAAATTCGGTAGGGAGCTTGTTGATATCGAGCGTTTCTTCTCTGAAGCTATCGAACAGACCAAAATTCTAAGAACTGATCTCGCAGAAGGCGAAATGGACATCCAAACCGCAGTTGAGCGATACAGATTACTTGTGGAGGACCTTCGAGATATTCAGTCTCGTTTTGATGATGTCACCAATAGTATGGATGATTTGGCAGAGAACTCTCTCCAACAAGCAATAGATCTTGATAATGATCTTGACGATAATATTCGTCAAGAAGAAGTATCTACCGAAGAGCAAATAGCTGAACATCTTACTGCCCTCTCTGATTTGAATGAAGAAATCACGCAGAGGAAGATCGAGTTTGAGAAATTGAAGAAAGCTGTTACAGAATCCGTAACAAAGATGGAAAAAGTAGTAGGTGTCAGAGTTGATGATCTAAGAAAGGAACTCGAACGCATTCGTTATCTGACTTTGGAAAATGATGCGATAAAGGGTCTAGCACCTCTGACTCAGTTAAACATTAAGACATATGTTGTTACCTACAACAAAGGACCCCCTCTAATTATACCTCCTATCATAATACCAGAAGATCGTTTGTCTTTACCATATGAATATCAGCCGCTCGATGCTGAGCTTGATTCTATGTTACAAAAAACTGTCAAGAAATTATTGAAGGATAATCCAGCGTTCAAAACATCGTATGAAAAAGTGCTTCTCGCTGGTAATTCTTTCCAGAATCCTGAATCAATGAAGCTATTCAAAAAAGGAATAGATGTGATTTGGACACGCCAACTTCTCGTTGAAGGAGTGAGAGATTCGTTAGTTCCTATGTTCACGACCCTTGTTGGTCGATGCCCTGCATGCAAGGCGGACATTGGTACAGCCTCGAAATTCTGTCCAGAGTGTGGAGCTGCGTTAGCCTAGTTGCCTTTCAGATTAATTGGCTTTTCTGCCTGTTCTAACTCACAAATCCATCTCTTCATATGGGATGCACTGTAATGCTGAATAGGTTCAATTTGAAAAAATGCAAAAAACCGAACAGGCGCTGTGGCGAATCTTTATATGCAAGTTAATCTGGCTGAAGAATCACATGAACCACATTTGGAGGTGTAGATAGTATATGATTGTTAACAAACTTGAATTTGTAGTAGATTTCTGCACCTGTGGTGTATGGGCTTAGTTGCCCATTTCTGATTCTGTGTGCACTTCAGTCAGTCACGCATGTCATGCCTGAAGGAACGTAGATTTCGCTCCACACGTGTGTAGTATCTGCTTCTACTTGGTTTATTGAGCTATTAACGTAGGACATGTGCAACTTGGTCAATGAGAGTGAACAAAAAAATTGCAGATACAAAACCAATACCGACACCATACCAATAACCATGGAGGTTGTGCATAATGGGTGGTGTTGTAGAGAAATTCAACCCAAGGAAAGCTTCCGCGCTCTCTCATAAGCGAGATGCAAGCAGAGGTGATCGTTGGGGTAAAGCAGTGGATATCAGTGAAATCACCTTTGAGGATGTTAAGACTGATGCAATAGAGTTTATGCTTGCTACAGATGTAATCTATCAAGCAAAAGCTGGAAAGGAAGCGTCTATCTTCATTGCTCGCTGGATGGAACATCCTATCTTACTGAAAGCCTACAGGTTTTGGACAACCGCACAGGCGCAAAAAGGGAAAGGGTTCTATGCCCCTGGTAAGATGGCAATGTTGGCAGCAAGGGAATTTGACATACTGATGGAGTGCTTCAAAGCAGGTGTACATGTGCCAACTCCCATTGGGCGAGTTGGCAACTATCTAACGATGCGTTTGATTGGTGAGAATGGATTACCTGCTCCTCAGCTTAGAGATGTTGATCTCAAGAATCCGGAGTCAGTACTTGATCAGATTCTAGATGATTATCTCCTCATGTATCGGGATGCTCATTGGGTTCACGGTGACCTGAGTGGATACAATATTCTATGGTGGCAGGAGCGACCATGGATTATTGATGTTCCTCAAGCATATCGTGTGAATGCATGGGCTGACATGAAGCATGTGACTCAACTACTTCGACGTGATATTAGAAACGTATTGATGGATTTCAAATCATATGGGATTAGACGGG
>Ga0315553_10003452_pt1 | contig 12265 bp, 3 predicted proteins | sample SalMarSW160140MG_FD_203099 | JGI IMG/M metagenome (GOLD analysis project Ga0315553, IMG submission 203099) | Salt marsh sediment microbial communities from the Plum Island Ecosystem LTER, Massachusetts, United States - Salt Marsh Sediment SW1601-40 ... | reverse complement strand
TCTTGTTCCATCCGAATACAGGACGATTGAAGAGGCTGTGGCAGCCGCCAGCCCGGTTAAAACAAATATTATCGTAAGTCAGGGAGTCCACGATGTAAGCTCTCCGGACGGGATTGACTTTGGTGGCAAGAGCATAACCCTGAGGTCCATCGACCCGAATGATCCGGGTGTAGTGGCGAATACGATTATTGACTGCCTGGGTGATAAATATAATCCTCGTCGTGCTTTCCACTTCCACAGTGGTGAAGACGCCAATGCTGTGGTAATTGGATTAACAATCAGAAACGGTTATGTGCGTGGTCCTATGGGTGATAGTGGGCGATACGGTATCCTCACCCCCGACCCGTACGAATTCATTCCAGAGATCGATCCTGATCCCAATACGACCCCGCCAAGGGCCGAAGAAGGCCGACCCTCTACCGGTAACAGTTATGGCGGCGGAATCCTATGCGAGAACAAGAGCTCTCCCACTATCCGAAACTGCGTGATAGTCGACTGTCTTGCTGCCGGTGGTCATGGTGGCGACGGTGCCATGGGCCAGGCAGGACTGTGGCAATGGCAACCTGTAAATCCTGATGCAGATATACAGGAAACAGATGATGGTCAGTGGGGAGGCCATGGTGGTGCTGGCTATGGACTTGGTTACGGTGGTGCTATCGCATGTCTAGATGGAAGTTGTCCAGCTATTATAAATTGTACAATAGAGGACAACGTGGCTGCAGGTGGTGTTGGCGGAGACGGTGGTAACGGCGGGTCCGCTACGACCGAAGATGGTGTAACCTATGACGGCCTGGAGAGTTCGGGTGGTAATGGTGGCGATTGTTACGGCCGTGGCATAGGTGGAGGAATCTACTGCGAGGATGGAAGCTGCCCGGCCGTTGTGGAATGTACCTTTATCAATAATATCGCCAGATCGGGTATCCCAGGCCCTGGTGGTGCGACAGGTCCCGGCGATGCGCGTGACAATCCGCCTTTTGCTGTTGCAGGGACTTTGGGCGCTATATACCAGGTCCCGGGTATCGCCGGGGGTGCGGCCTACTATAGCAATGCAGACCCGAACTTCATCAATTGCAAATTCATCGCTAATGAAGCGTTTATCGCTTATAGGGCTATCTTGCCTAATTCTTATTATGAACTGGGGTATGAGGTTCCTGTATACACAATAGGCGGTGCTTTATATTCCGGCCCCGGGAATACTGTTTTGGTCAACAACTGTGAGTTTGAACGCAACCTTGGTGGTGCCATTTATATTCACTCCGGTTGTGTTGTTGATTTGAACAACTGTGACTTCGAGGATAATGAAGCCGTCTATATAAACAGAGATGATATAGCGGAAGAGATAAGAGACGAATTCGATTATTATATACCTTATCTTTATGTCATTTATCCCGATACGGTGCTTTTCTCTGATATTTCGTCTCCATACGTTCCTTATGCTGACCTTTTCTATGCTTATGTTTACTTTGATGTATTTGGCACTCTTGACCCTAATGTTTTTGCTGACCCGGAGTATGCTCAGCTATTTGAGCCAGGCGCTCCTTCGGCAGAGTATACCGGCGCCGCTGTTTATATTAACAATAATTGTAGTGGCGTAAATCAGAGTGGCGTAGGTATACGTGACTGCGAGTTTAAGGGCAACTCCGCCATTGTTGACGGTGGCGCCATCCACAGTGAAAGTGATGTCAACTTCGTAAATTGTCTGTTCGACAAAAACAGGGCAGGTGGAGACGGTGGTGCTGTAGATGCATATCTTGATACAGGCGATCCTGAAACAAGGGTATTCCTGAACCTGAACTTTGAGTCCTGTATCTTCGCTGGAAATAGTGCCGTCGGTGGTTTATTGGGATATGGTGGCGGTGTGCATTTGCATGACTTCGATGCAACGCTCACCGATTGCTATTTCATAGATAACACTGCCAAGAACGGTGGTGCCTTGTTCCTTGCGGGCGGAAACGTCAATTTAACCAACACGGTTATAAACGGCAATAAGGCCACAGGTAACAGCGGTTTATCTGAAAGTGTTCCCTACGGTTATGGTGTCGTACCATCCTTCTATGACGCTATCTCCTATGCTCGCAGCGGCCTTGATAACTTGTTGAACCCAGATGGTACAGGTATGGATATTGATGTCGGCGGTAGCGTCGGTGGTGGTCTGGTATGTGCAGATGCACAGGCAATGATTGAGAATTGTACCCTCCAGGGTAATACTGCCGATGGTGTCAGTGGTTCCGGTGGGGCAATTAATTTCTACGGCGGATACGTCACACACGTAGTCAAAAACTGCCTGATAACCGGAAACTCTGCTGAAATGAGCGGCGGAGCGATTTCCTGTAATTTCTTTGCACAGCCCGAGATTCAGAATTGCACCTTCGCTGGTAATGCTGCGGAGGAATTAGGTGGGGCAATATTCTGCGACTGGAGTTCCGACCCGAAAGTCAGCGATTCTATATTCAAGGATTGTGGCAAGGTCGCAATAGTGGAAGAGGACTTCAGCAATGCAATTATAACATATAGTTTGTTTGACGATAACACCGGCGGTGATTACGGGCTCTATGACACCGTTACAGGGCAGACCGATACCTCTACCGGTGTTGAGCTTGGTATTACGAATATCGAGGCCGACCCGCTCTTTGCAGCCGGGCATCTGGGTAATTACTATCTCAGTCAGACCGCAGCAGGAGAGACTGTGGATAGTCCGGCTGTGAACACCGGCAGCACATTTGCTTCGTCTCTCGGCCTGGATACGCTGACCACTCGCACGGATGGTATCGGAGATACAGGTACAGTTGATATTGGTTACCATTTCCGCGACCATACAGGTCTTGAGCAGTTCCAGTTAACAGTCACTGTGATAGGCGACCACGGTACGGTTGGACCGACAAGCGGTACATACTATGATGGTGAGCTGGTGATACTCACTGCCGAGCCTGAAAATGGTTGGCGCGTTGCCGAGTGGTCCAATACCATCGATGACAGCTCAAAGGCTTCGGTTAATGCCGTTATAATGAACTCTGACAGGGACGTCACCGTTAGGTTTGGCCAGCCGAGAACTATCTGGGTCAGCAGCGACCCCAGTAACACGAGAATCCAAAATGCCATAGATGATGCGAACGAGGGCGACATCGTTGTTGTGCCTACCGGCACTTATGATGCTGTTGCACCGTATCCGGATATTATTATTAACAAGAATATTACGCTTACCGGCACCAATCCTGATGACCCGGATGTTGTAGCTGCTACGGTTATCAGAGGCTATGCGTTCTACATCTTTAACGTTGGTCCGGAGATGATTATTGATGGTTTGACCATCAGAGATTCCAATTGGTTGGGTGCAAACGGCACGAATACTACACCTGAACCTGATGATGGCACAAACGGCACCTGCGTAGTTGGCGGCGCGATGGAACTGTATAATGCGTCACCTACCATCCGGAATTGTGTCTTCGCAAACTGTTCTGTGAGAGGCGGCGATGGGGGGCCTGGCAACGATGGCGTACCGAATGAGCATCCTCCCGGCTTTGACGGCGGCTGGGGTGGATGGGCCTACGGTGGTGCCGTGTTCTGTACATTAAACAGCAGTCCGACGTTCCAGAACTGCTCATTTGAGGATAACTCTGTCCGCGGTGGCAACGGTGGTGACGGCGGCAATGGCGCGCAAGCTGCAAAGGGAGGAAGGGGCGGTAGCTGGGAAGAGTCTCCATTGATTGAGTCAGTGATGATAGCGGATTGGTGGGATGGCTGGGAATATGGTGATATGCAGGATATCATCACTTTGGATGAGTTCGACCCATATAATGGATTCATATATCCGTACTACAGATACAGTGGCTACGGCGGCGCAGTGTACTGCGAATACAGCAGCTCGCCGAAATTCGTGGATTGTACATTTACCAACAACCACTCATACGGTGGTGTTTGTGGCATCGGCGGCACATTAGTACCTGGGCCGGACAGAAATTTGAAAATCGAAAACATGGGCGGTGCAGTCTATGCATGCTTTGAGAGCAATCCGGAATTCGTGCGATGCGTGTTCAGTGATAATTTGGCTGATACATCGTACGACTATATTGACGGCAACGATCCTGCAACTGTTCAGCCTAATGATGACCCTTATATCAGCTACGGCGGAGCGGTTGCCTGTGAGGATGACTGTTCACCGAGATTTGAAAACTGTTCCTTTGCCACCGGCCAGGCCTGCGTCGGCGGCGGAGTATACTGGTCTGATTCTGATTTGACATTCATCGGTTGTAACTTCTCGGACAACACGGCCTACCAGGGAGCTGGTTTATACTCCGTTGAGTCGTCAGGTACGATTAAAGGCTCAACCATTACTCGAAACCTTGCTACTGATGTCCCTGAGCCTAATGACCCCAACGCTGTTCCTATGGTAATATTGGGCAGGGGTGGCGGTTACTGCTGCCTGACGACGACCGCGGAGATTTCCGACAGCAGCTTCACCGAAAACCAGGCAGGGGGCTCCGGCGGCGCAATCTACTTTGGCGGCAGTGACATGGAACCCAACATTGTGCCCTCAATGCACAATTGCCTTGTGGCGAATAATATTGCCGGCCGAGATGGCGGTGGCATATCTGCTAACTGGCTTGTGGAACCAACAATCTCGAATTGTACGATAAGCCAGAATGTAGCCGGTGACATTATGGAGGGATATGGTGGCGGTCTGTACTGCGGCTATGACAGCGGCGTTACAGTTATTGATTCTATCATCTGGGAAAATGTAGGTGCTGATGGACCGCAGATTGCAGTTACTACCGGCTTCCTATATGAGCCGAGACCATCGAGGCTTGACATTTCCTACAGTGATATTCAAGGTGGCGTCACAGCGGCCCTTGTCGATCCCTGCTGTACATTGGACTGGGGTATTGGCAACATTGAGACTGACCCGCTCTTTGTAACCGGCCCACTCGGTAGTTACTATCTCAGTCAAATTGCCGCGGGACAGTTAGTGGACAGTCCCTGTTTCGATACAGGTAGTGCCGACGTCATTAGCCGGGGTTTGAGTGGATATACCACCAGAACCGACAGTGTTAATGATGTGGACATCGTCGATATGGGCTACCACTATTCGTTCTTTACCGGGCCGACTATTGAGTACACCCTGGAAATATTTGTTATTGGTAATGGTACAATTGAGCCGAGCCCGACACCGGTAGTTCATACCTATGCTATGGGTACGGTAGTGCAGTTGGTGGCGATACCCGATCCCAACCACCAGGTCATAGAGTGGACCGGCACTAACAACGATTCTGCAGCGGGATCGAACAATAGCGTAACCATGAATGCTGATAAGGTAGTTATCGTTGAGTTCGGAGAGGTGGGAGTTTCGAGGACCATCAACGTCCCTGGTGATTATGAGACAATCGCGGATGCGGTTGCCGAGGCCAAATATGGCGATACGATTGTGGTCGACCCCGGTACTTATTATGGCGGATATTTGAGCAATATGCTTATAGTAGATAAACCTGTTCTTATTACATCCAGAAATCCGGACGACCCCTGTACCGTTGCAGCGACGATTATTGATGGATACCGGGGATTCAATGAATTTACCAACATCGGTGTCGCGTTTGCATCTAATACGGATGCCAATACGGTTCTCAATGGCTTTACGATTCAAAATTGCGGTGGATACGTTGGAGACAGCGAGGACGGTGACCGTGATGCGAATCATCCTAATGGTTATGACGGGGGCTCTGCTAATGGCTCTGCAATAGTTATTGATGTAGGAGCCGGCCCGATCATTAAGAACTGTGTATTGAGAAACAACCTAATGATTGGTGGCAATGGAGGAGCTGGTGTTGATGCGGATGGCGACAACAATGCAGGTCGCGGCGGCTGGGGCGGCTGGTCACATGGTGGTGCTGTGTATTGCGGTCCGTATTCAAGTCCGAAGTTTATAAACTGCCGTATCGAGAATAACGAGGCCCGTGGCGGCGATGGCGGCAACGGTGGTAATTGGCAGGAAGACGGCGGCATTGGTAACTATGGAGGAAACTATAGCAAGGTAGGAGGATATAATATAGATCCTAACAGCCTGGAATACGAATATATAGAAGGCCCTCTGTGGGAAGTCTGGGAATGGGATGAAGCGAATAGTTACTGGCCCATGTATGGGGAGCCTGAGAGGACCTCCTACTTTGGTAACTATCGATGGTACTCCGGATATGGGGGCGGTGCGTTCTGTGACATTGGGAGTAATGTCGAGTTTATAAACTGCGAAATCAGAGGAAATCGTACTTATGGTGGTATGAGTGGACAGGGAGGTGAGATAAGTACGGCTGGTAGGCCGATAGATCCATTAGTACCATATCAGATACCAAGCTATGGAGGCGGTGTTTATTGTGCGGCTGATACCAATGTAATGTTCAGCAAATGTACATTTGAGGACAATATTGCATCTGATGCAAACGATGCAGGTGATCCTAACCATCGCCTGGACCCCTATGCCGGGTATGGAGGTGGCGTGTGTGCCGAAGGCGGTGCTGCAATTGCATTTGTTGACTGTAACTTTATTGAAAATAAAGCTGATTCCGGCGGCGGGATGTATGTCAGTAATTCAAATGCAACAGTCATCGATTGTAATGTTGTATCCAACACAGCGCTTCGTGGCGGCGGAATACTTGGAGTTGACGGCTTGATAGGGATATATGGCTGTGATATCACCAACAATACAGCCTTGCCAGACCCGAACGACCCCAATGATGATGATGTTATTTGTGCAGGTGCCGGTCTGTGTTGCTGGTCGGCGGATGCAAACATCTACGATTGTAACATCAGCGGCAACATGGCTGATGCGTCCGGAGGCGGTGTGTATTTCCGCGGAGGAAGTGCTCCCTCGTTTGTCAACTGCCTGGTTACAAACAATTCAGCCGGCCGGGATGGCGGCGGTATTTCCATAAACTGGTACTCTAAACCAATCATTGCAAACTGCACATTCGTTGGTAATGCGGCTTCAGGTATTGTTGGTGATGCCGATAGCACAGGTCTGGGTGGCGGTTTGTACTGTGCCTATGATAGCAACTGCGTGGTTGTCGACAGTATATTCTGGAATAACTACGCTCTCTCAGGTGTCGAAATTGCAGTGGCGGGTGGTTTCGAGCTTGACCCGAGATGCTCAACGCTTACCATTTCGTACAGCGACATCAAGCCTTCGCCAAATGACCTTTGGGTTGACGATGGTTGCACGCTTAACTGGGGTCCCGGTAATATCGGTAAGAACCCGCTCTTTGTAACCGGACTGCTGGGTGATTACTATCTAAGTCAAATTGATGTTGGTGGTCCCGGTCAGACTAGTGACAGCCCATGCGTTGATACCGGTAGCGATGTGGCGAGTATTCTCGGCATGACAAGATATACCACCCGAACAGATAATGAGCCGGATACGGGCAGAGTCGATATGGGCTTCCACTATCCGATTGTAGAACTATGCAGATTCTGTGACCTGGTTTATGATGGCATTATAAAGTTCGATGATTTTGCAGCTCTTGCGTCGAGGTGGCTTGATGAAGATTGTTCCAGCGGCGACGATTGGTGCCAGGGTGCAGACTTTACATTTGATAGCTATGTTGACTTTGCAGACTTGGCCTTGTTCACCGATTGCTGGCTTGTCAAAGATACCAGTGCTCCGATTCCTAACCCGAGTGAGTGGGATGAAGAGCCTTATATGGCGTCATTTGCATCAATTAGAATGATTGCTGAGACCGCCCTGGATGTGTGGGGCTGGGATGTCGAGTATTACTTCGATTGCGTTTATGGCAATTGCCACGACAGCGGTTGGCAGGATAGCCCAATATACCAGGATACGGGCCTTGTAATCGGTTCTGAGTATGGCTACCGTGTGAAGACCCGCGATGGAGTAGGCAACGAAACTGAATGGTCGGAGATTCGCTATGCCGGCGAAGATGATACCACACCGCCGGCACCGGCTCCTTACCTGCAGACAATGGATGCGAACTCACCGGATTCGATTACTATGGTAGCTATAACGGCCTATGATTTCAGTGGCGTGGAGTATTACTTTGACACCAATAGTCCTGGTGGGCACGATAGCGGCTGGCAGGATAGCCCGATTTACACAGATGTTGACCTTGATCCCAACACAGAGTACTGCTACAGGGTGATGGCCAGAGACAAATCACCCAGACAAAACCAAACCAGCTTTTCGGTCGTGTCCTGTGCGACTACCGGTATCGGCCCGGATGTGACACCACCAGAGCCCGACCCGGCTCAGTGGGATCCGAATGGCCTGCCTACAAAGATCAATTTAGGTGGCGGTTCCCTGGATTACTGGGCCACAATGACAGCAGTGCAGGCTACGGATGATAGTGGTGTCGAATACATGTTCGTATGCGCTAACAATTCCGGTTTCAGCAGCGGATGGCGAAGTGAAGCTGCTTACGCTGAGCCTTGGACATATACTGTACATCTTGGCGGTTCACACGTGTACACTACGTGGTATGTTATTGTGCGTGACCAGTCGGAGAATAATAACCAGACCGGTCCTTCACCTACCCTTCCGGCCAACTAAACAAGAAAATGGCCGCCCTTCCAGGTGAGACTCCGAACCCTTTTACCTCGTTCATATAAGATTAAGGCCGTCAAACATAAATGCTCGACAGCCTTTTTGTCCTACACTCAAAATATTTCTGTTCTTAACCGCTTAACAGCGCCAAGAAGGTTTTTACCAGCCTTTCTTAGTAAAGATTACAGGAATAGTTTGCAAAAGTATGTAAATATTTAACAGAAAAGATCTTTTTTGGATGTATAAGTAATCATATTTTATTTTATGTTCGGGCTTAAGGTCATAAAAACTTCTTACTTGGGCAAGACCTGTCAATCCAGGCTTGACGGCTAATCTCATTCCCTGCAGAGATTCGTGTTGTTTTACGAAATAAGGTCGTTCAGGACGAGGTCCCACCAGGCTCATATCGCCTCGTAACACATTGAATAATTGGGGGAACTCATCCAACCGCGTTCTTCTCAATAACCTGCCTATAGGCGTTACACGAGAATCGTCCTTAGCGGCCAAAACCGGGCCGGTATGCTCTTCAGCGTTGTTTATCATTGTTCTAAACTTATACAACGAAAAGAGCTTGCCATTTTTCCCAACCCTTTTTTGTTTATACAAAACCTGCCCTGGACAAAAGAATTTTATCAGCAAAGCAACTACAAGCATTACAGGTGAAGCAAAGGCAAGCACTGTGACGGCACCGACAATATCAAGAGTCCTTATTAAGAACTCCCGTGTTTTTGAAACCTGTGATACCGAAGCAGTTGGATGATGAAGCCTCCATTCGCCTCGAATGACCTCGATTGGCTTGCCATTGCCATCGGTGCTTATTTCTCTGGTAATCGGCGCGGTGCTGGCCACTCTTTTCCGGGCAGCCTCCCCGATTTGCATCCCTTGCCCCATAACGTATTCCATCCTTGGTCAAGCGAAAAATACAGTACTCTTATCGGCTTATGACAATCGTTTTCATTAGTAAAAAAATCATAGCTGCTTGACAGCCATAGTGTAATCAACACACTTAGCAGAGCAAGAACTTTTTTTGCTTGCCATATTTTCATCCTCATCTGCCAGTTCATTATGATACTTGGTAAGCTAGGTTATTTCTAAAGCATATATCAATTTCGAACTCGAGCAAAGTGCTGGTGGTACCAATCAATAGTGGTTTTAAGTCCTTTGTTAAGGTCGGTTTTTGTATCAAAGCCAAATAGTTTTTTAGCGCGTGATGTATCCAAGCGACGTCTCGGTTGTCCATCTGGTTTAGATGCATCCCAGCGAATTTCGCCTGTGAAACCCGTAAGAGCGGCAAATTTTTCCGCGAGTTCTTTAATTTTAATTTCAAATCCTGCACCGATGTTAACCGGCTCAAAACATTACAATGGCCATTTTCATCAAAAAAAATGGCAAAAACAGGAAAACACGATAGTTATAATCTGAGTTTCATTCGTATGACTCGTATCATTGCGAGCGGTAAAATACCTGATACTATTCGAACAATGATATTGAAAAGGAATTGTGGGAAAGATATAAACCCCATCTTCAGAAATTCTTTTTGCAACTCTATCATTGAAATCATATGCTGGAAGCTGCTCCGACGTTCCAAAAAGTTGCTGTTATACCTGAACTTATATAGTGGCTCGGGAATACAGGTTATCTTTGAGCCATTTAAAAGCATTCGGGCCCATAAATGATAGTCCTGATTACGTCGCCAGTTGACATAACCTCCAACGGCTTCTACCGCGGAGCGGCGAAACATAGCGGGAGGATGACATACTGGATTGCGAAACCTTGCAATCCTGCAAATGTCTTCTTGATTCTGTGGCATCCGTCTGATAAAAACAATGTTGTCTGGATTATCTTCAAAACAGGCCATCCATGAACTGACAAAAGTCACATCGGGGTTGTCGTGCAGAAATTTTAATTGCTTTTTGAATCTGGTGGGACAGCTGATATCATCGGCATCCATTCGAGCCACTATCTCATATGAACAGTTTTCCAATCCTGCTTTTAGTGCGAATCCTAAGCCAACATTATTGGGCAGGCGAACAATTCGGAATAGCCCAGGGTGTTTTTTACGCCACTTTTCGACCACGTAATTAAGCCGCTGTGGGATCCTCCCATCTTCGACAAGAACTATTTCATCAGGCGGCCTTGTTTGTGTTACGATGCTTTTAATAGCAACATCCAAATAGTCAGAGTTGTCACCGCTATAGATACTCATTAATACTGACAACTTTGGTTCTATCGCAGTTTTGTGGCACATTGGTATATTATTACTCTAAAAGTCACGCCTCGATTGCATATATCTTCTAATGGTTAAGGCCCCTTTTTGTGCAGTTCGGATAAGCCCTATCCTTTTTACATGTCTAAACATTATCTTGGGGGAAATGTTATATAATAATTCAACCTTTTGTTTTAATTTTAATTTTTCGGGCCAAGTCAACACTTCACTATTCGGAAGGATTATCTCTTCCCACTTTTTGTAGATTAGGTCATGCTGTACTATATAGTCATATAAATCCGTTCCTGGGAACCCCATAAAAACATTAAAATTGACAATATCGGGGCCTAACTTTCTTATAAAATTCAAGCTTTCATAATTTTCTGTTAAAGTTTGTTGAGGTAATCCTAACATTATGGCTGCTTGGGTTCTAATTCCAATCTTTTTACACAAATTTAGAGCTCTCTCTGTTTCCTCCAAAGTTATGTTTTTTCTAAGAAGGTCTAAAACTCGCTGTGTGCCACTTTCTACGCCAAAGTAAATAGTACTACAACCTGCTTCTTTCATCGAAATCAATAATTCCTCATCTACTATATCAACGCGGCTTTCACACATCCATTCTATTTGAAGATTTCTTTTCCTGATTAAGGAACAAGCATCCAAAACTCTTTTTCTATTTACAGTAAAATTGTCCTCTCTAAAATTTATAGCCCTCACTCCGAAATTATTGGCGAGGTACTCCATCTCATCAACTACTCTCTTTGGCCCCATACATCGATACTGTCGTCCCCATACAAGAATATTTGAACAGAAACTACAATTCCAGGGGCAGCCACGGCTGGTACTCATCCAGCCTAGCGGGCTGGCTTTAAGTTCCGGGGTATTCTGTTGATATTTTTGGTAAGGAAAAAGAGACAATGGAACAAATGGCAAGCCGTCTAATTCTTTCATAAACTGCCTATTAGGAGTCAAAAAATACTCTCCATTTCTGCCAGCCTTGAGTACAAACCCCTTAACTTTTTTGATGTGTTCAAAAGATAAGCTTCCTGTTTCGCATAAAACCTGACACAGCTCCAAAATTGTATTTTCACCTTCGCCAACTACACCAATTTCAGCATCCAATCTTTTTAGAGTACCAATGGGTTCGATAGTAACTTGTGGACCGCCTACTACTATTGGTATGTTTTCTTCCTTCAATGCCGAAACAATATTGGCAGCAGTTGAAGTTGTAGCTACAGTTACAGAAATGCCAATCAAATCGGGTTTGATAGACCTAATATCTTCGAGAAGTTCATCAGGTTTTTTACAATAAAGATAATTATCCAGGATTTCCACATAATATCCAGCCCTGTTTAATACTCCTGCCAAGAACCCCAATCCTAACGGCAAGAATGGAGGCAATTTGCCCATTGGGTAATCTTTGGGTAAATTAGGACGGATTAATAAGATTGTTTTCATTTTTCTTGGCTCTCTTGAAAAATCTGTGGGTAAATGTGTAGAACCTCAGCCTTGCTCCGGAG
>Ga0315553_10003449_pt1 | contig 12270 bp, 6 predicted proteins | sample SalMarSW160140MG_FD_203099 | JGI IMG/M metagenome (GOLD analysis project Ga0315553, IMG submission 203099) | Salt marsh sediment microbial communities from the Plum Island Ecosystem LTER, Massachusetts, United States - Salt Marsh Sediment SW1601-40 ... | reverse complement strand
CCGCGCTCGCGTCCGACGATCAATGCGTAGTTGAGGTACGCGCCAGTCTCGAACGCCATGCCGAAGTCGCCCTTGGGCAGCGCGTCGCGCACCGACTCGGACGACGCACCGATCAGCGCCAGCTCGAAGGAATGGATCGCGCCCGCACAGTTGGTCGCGTAGAGCGTGACGATGCCCCGCTCGATCAGATCGATGATGATGGGGTTCTGCCCGTTCTTGATGGGATGGGCCCCCGAGATGACCGCCACCGGCTTGTGCTCGCGGGCACACTGCACGATGTAACGGGCCAGCTCGGCAAGGCCGGCCGACTGGTCGATACCCTCGCCGCGAACGCCGTTGCGAAACCACGGCGCGTTGGCGCATTGAATGTCCGATTGCTGCAGCTCGGCTACGTCGACGAAGTTGTCGACCTCGACCTTGTTGGGCCGCGAGCGCAGCGGATACGTCCGAACGCCCGAAGCGTCGAACAGCTTGTATGAGCCCTTATACTGCATCGCCGTTCCCTTGCCGGATGAGCCCGGTCAGCGCCGGGTGCGTGTAGTCGGGTAGAATGTAGTTGGTACCCAGCTCCTTGTGCAATTGTCGCTGGCGGGCCGCATCGGTGGGGAGTCGGCTCATCACCACACAGCCCATCCGGGCGCCCGCGTGGATCTCCGACCGCCCGTCGCCCAGCACGAGGACCGTGGCTGGATCCATGTGCTCCCGCTCGCACAACTGGTTCATTACCTCGTCTTTGGGCAGCTTGCGATCCCAGCTCGAACCGTGCAGGGCCTCGACCATCTGCCCCGGCCCGATCGCAAAGCCCAGCGCCTTCACTTCCTCGTACATGCCCCCGTCTTCGTAGATCACCGCACCGGTGACGAAGTAGTTGACGCAGCCGATCTCGTGCAGATAGGTGACGAACTCGTACGAGCCCGGGACGCGCCAGGGCTGCGGATCCTTCCAGGCGGCGGCTGTGTTTCGGTCGCGACTGGCGCCGTTCAGAATGTCCTCATAGAGTCGAAACAGCCGCGGCGTCCTCTCGGCGATAAACGCGCGAAGACCTTCGGGCTCGTCGATATCTTCGAAGCGCTCCTGTCCCTGCCACATGCGCTGGATAATCTGCGAGTTGTTGCGCTGCTGCTCGTCGCTGAGCGACAGGCCCGCCTTCGGCGGCACGTTGCCCAACTCGATCGCGCGGCGAATGCCGAATTCCATCTGCGTCAGCGCCGACAGGCCCGCCGACTCGATGCAGAAACGGTCGGTTTCCTCCAACGCCTTCGCGCCGACCTGCGAAATGAGCTTCTCGCGATTCTCTTGCGAGTCGAAGTCCTCACGCAGGCCGCAGGTCATCGCCCAATGAATCGTCAGGCTCATCACGGGCGGCCAGTCGCGGATCAGGCTGTGCGTGCCGTCGATGTCGTGGATCACGTGCGTGATCCGGCGGCGCCCGACAGGCCGAACGATCTCGATGTTGCCCGGGTCGGCCTGGAGCGTTGTATCGTCAAGAATCGCCATGGTGTCCGATCTCCACGGTCAGCCGTAGACGTATGTAATCTCGATGCTCAGTCTGTCCACGTCGGCCAGGTCGGCCACTTCGGCTTTTGCGGCCTGCCGACCGTTGATCTTCACTCGGGTTTCGCGCCGCGTGTCGCCTTCGCCCTGTCTTGCTATGCATACGGTAAGGGGAATCTGTCGATAGCCGCCCTTCGGCAGCGCGTAGTGAACGATGCGTCGAAACTCGAGCGCATCGCGAATCTCCGCGGGCAGGTTCGGCTCGATTCTCACCGAGGGTACGCGCTCATCATGCAGCGCCAACTGGAGCCCCACGATGCCCTGGAGCACCTCGACGATCCAGTCGACCGATCCCGACAGCCCGAAGTACATGCCCTTGCCGAAGTGCGGATCGTCCTTATCGGAGGCGTAGGAGGTGGTCGGCGATTCGAACGGCCCCCAGATCGATTCATCGCGCATGGCCGACATGATCGGCTTGAACTGCTGCCAGACCGTATCGACCTGATCCGGCAAGTCGAGGCGGAATCGGTGCATGAACACCTGGCAGTGGTGGTATTCGCCGTTCTCGGCGCATCCGGTAGGCACGATGCCCATCCGTCCGACCCTCGCCAGGCAATTGCGATTGTTAGCGAAGGGTGTGGAAAACATCACCAGGCCAAGCTTGGGATCGAAGAACAACTCGCTGGTCGTCTCCAGTAGTTCGGCGATCATTCGCTCTGTGTCTTCGACGGGCTTGAGGTAGTCTCGCCGCGTGTTGAGCATGTGCAAGCAGAAGGCGTTGGCCGCCAGATCGCGCCGCCGGATACCGTCAAAGTCGGTGCCCCGCATCGAACCCAGCGTGTAACCGGTTTCGCCCTGCTCGTAGTTCGGCGTCGACCCGTCTGCCTTCAACTCGTGGATGACTGAGATGAACCCGGGCATGCATTGCTCGTCTCGCTGTTCCCACGCCCACTTGACGATGTTCTCGCGCAGTCGGCCGGCGAGCTGCCTGAGATGCTCGACTCGATTCGGCAGGTCAGCGTTGGTGAGCTTTTTGCGGTGGCTGGGAACGTCGAGGATGTCGATCATCTCCACCAGACACTGGAACAGATGGGCCGACAGCCTGACTTGCACGCCGCGTCCTCGGCCACGCGTTTTGTCGTCGCCCACCACCGACGTGCCGAACATGTCGATCGGGTCGCACCAGTCGCCGTAGAGAATTTGGGCCATGCCGTACGGCGTGTCATTCACCAACCGCTCGAAGCTGGCGAACACCTCGAGGATGACCTCCAGCACCGTGAAGGTCCGATCGCAGCCGACGATGCTCGACGTCTCCGGGTGGTCGGGATCGGTGAGGCGGATGCTCTTGACCGTTTCGGAGAGGATACTCACATCGCCCGTCTCGCGGATGTACCTGGCCGCCGAGTTAATCAGCCACAGCGGGCTGTCGGCGTAGGGGCGATTGTCGTTGGCCACCTCCTGGCGGCGATCGTCCCAACGACTGGGGAACTGGCGCGGGAACAGGCCGTAGAGCTTCTGGGGCAGTGTCAACGGCTTGCTGTTGTCGGGCGGCTTGTCGTCGGTGACGTACATGAAGCTCATGGCGTGGACCAGGTCGGCCCGCACGCGCCCCGGATCTTCCTTCATCTTGGGCCACATATCCTGGCCCCGGTCGCGCGTGCCCAGCTCGATTCCGTTGGCCAACGTCGCACCGTGAGCCCGGCAGTTCTCGTACAGTTCTTTCACGCCGGTCCAGACCGAGTTGGCATACTCGGCCGCGGTCCGCTGGTGGGGCAGCCGCAGTTCGAAGTAGGGCGTGTGCTCTTTCTGTGTTGATGACCGCGCCGTCTCGATGATCTCGCTTGCGTCAGGCGTGCCGGAAATCAGAAGTTCGGCAGCCGACTGGAACGCCCTGGCCATCGCAATGTAGGAGGGCTCGTCGCAGGCAAAGCGGTCCCGAAACTGCTCGGTGATGTCCTCGTCCATCAGATACAGCAGGCTTTGCTCCAGCCATGCGTCCTGTCCCGCCGCAAGCGTCAACGAGAACTGATTGGCTGCAATCGCCGCCGTCGAAAAGTGGTTCAGCCGACTGCCCGCACCACCTTTCAGCATCGCGCCGGTGCGAACGGCCTCGGGCATCGTGCAGGAGACCGACGTATCGCCGACAAACGTGCCGTAGTCACACGTGGCCTGTTCGGCCGTCAGACGGCTCGACTGGCTCGAGACGCGTTTGATCTGGAGGATGTTGCTGTAGGGCACGGTGGCGGCCACCACCAGTTCGGTGGGCGTGACCGGCAGTCCGTTGTCGTACCATAGCTCCTTGTTGTACACGAACCGCTGCGTGCCGTGCAGGTTGAAGTAGGTCCACAGGCGGCCGGTCAGCTTGGTCTTGCCGGTGTTGCGGAGGTACACGCAGCGTGTAAGCGCCGGTCCGTGCGGCGTATAGGTGAGCGCGCATCGCACAGCCGTCTCGTAGGCGGTGTCGGCGGTGGGCTTGAACCACGCGCCATACCACATTGCCCGCTGGGGGTCGCCCAGTTTGACGATCTTGATCTTTTCCACTCGGCAGCCCGGTATGCTGCGAGGGTTGATCAGCGAGGCGATCTGCCGGTCGCCGTCGACCGCGACGTCGAGCCAGACGTTCTGGGACGGCACGCCGATCTCACGTTTCTCGTTGGTGTCGAAGTGACCGTCGAGCACGCGCACCTGGAAGCCGCCGGCCAGCTCGACCGTCAGCCCCGTCGATCCGTTCGACATGAACGTGGCTGTGGCGTTCGACTGGCTGTCGACCAGCACGGACGGGCAATTGATCGGGTGAGCGTGGTAGATGACCTCGCCGTTCGGCCCGTAGCCGCCCAGAGCGTTGACGTGCTGATCGACGGGCAGGTCAAGGATGCGCCGTGCCTGCTCGTGGAAGGGTAAGCTGTGCAAGTCTGTGTTCGTCGCCATCATGCTCCTCGAAAGTGCAGTGGGTACTGTAGCCGGACATTCTGTCGATCACACGGCGCCGGGGAACATCGTTCTCTACCGGCATCGCCGATCTGGGGCCTGTGGTATGCGTTCGGCCGCGATGAGGCGTTTTGTCGGCAGCAGCGCCGCGACCTCACCGGCCGATCCGAGTGCGGCTGGCAAAGATAGCTCAAGCCCCCGGCGCCCGCAACCGGTGCAGTAGCCGTCTCTTAGATCGCTCGTAGAACCGAATGGCCAAAAGCGGCCGCTCCGGGCGACGAGCCGGCGAAAATGCGTTTGGGTCGGCCGGTCTGTCGGGCATATCGCTCGGCGACGGCCTGCACGGTTTGGTCTGCGCCGCGGCGGGCCAGTATGGCGACCGTGCCGCCGCTGCCCCCGCCGGTGATCTTGGCTCCGTAGAGTCCCTCTTTCGGACCGGCCTGGCGGACCAGTTCCACCAACAGATCGGTGCCCTCGGAACCCAACCCACAGGCTGAGTAGCTGCCGTGGGACGCGTACATCAATTGCCCAAGTTCGACCAGATGGGCTTCGTTTGTGGGGCCGGCCAGCCGCTCGGCAAATCGCTGCACGCGAGCGTGCTCGTAGATCGGATGCGCCGTGGGTACGCGGACGGCATATTCGCGGTCGGGCTGCACGCGCGTTACCGGGTCGCTCGTGCCGCCGTAGCGATCGAGAAACGCCTGACCGCCAATCTGCTCGGGCAGCTCATCTGCAAAATCCTTCTCGAAGCGATCGGGGCCGACGTTGGCCAGGTACCCGCCCCAGAGATGGTCGTCTATCCGCACCGGCTCGCCGGGCTCGACGGGCAGGCCCGCCAGATCGGCGATCATGCGATACCCCATGAAAGCCCCGACTCGCACCGACCCATAGTCGGCGCCCGCCACGCAGTGTCGCAGCCCCGAGTCGACACCCCAGAACCGCACCTCGTCGGGGACACCCACCATGCCCTTCAGCCGCGCCGGCTGACAGAGCAGCGCCAGCAGGCGATCGTCGAGCCCGCACGCCGCCGTCATCTGATCCATCACGCCGCACGGGGCGCCGACTACGAGATTCTCGACCTGCTGACACAGCAGCGCCGTCTCCGGCGGGTCGAGCGCCACGCCGAACGCGGCGGCGGCCGCCTGCATCGCAGCCACCTCCAGCGCAGCCGACGAACTCACCCCGGCGCCTTCGGGTACGTCCGAGCCGATCAACATGCGAACGCCCTGATCAAACCGCGCCCGACGCTCGCGCATGAGCACCAGCAGCGTGCCGGCCACGTAGGCCGCCCACTGCCGCTTCGGGTCTTGCCGGAAGTAGTCCCGCGCCTCGGCATACTCGATAGGCCCGTCGTCCCGCTCGAAATCGGACAGCGGCATCTCAAAGTCGGGCGCCCGATCATTCCCATCCGCACCCAAGCTGACGATTCGCACCACGCGGTCGGCGTCTTTTTGGAGTGCGACCAGCGTGGCCTCGGCCGTGGGCATCTCCAACACCAGCGAGCCGGAGTAATCGGCGATTCCGCCCATCACGTCCAGCCGTCCGGGCGCCCGGGATACCACCAGATCGGCCTGCGGGTCGAACAAACTCCGAGCCTTCGGCGTGGGATTGTCGGCGAGCCCGTTGAGCGTCTCGACAAATCGCTCGACGTCGGCCAGTTCGTCCCGCCAGCCGCTGACGATGCGATACATGGTCCCTCCCACAGAAAGCCCGGCGTATCTTACCTGGTTCGGGCGGGGGTGCACCATTCGCCGTTCGGCGGTGCGGCGATCGACGTATCCGATTGGAATAAACCCGGGGCGAGGCTATCATCGTGCCGAGCGAAGACGACGCCTATGGACGAGCGAGCCGTGTCGAGCCCGGACCCCATTAAGGTATACGACGCACGCTGGGAGATCGACGATTTCTCAGACCAGCAGGTCCGCCGCCTGTTCGAGGCGACGTTGATCTACGCTCGCGAGCTGCGGGTCGACACGATCACCATTGCCCGCGACGCCCGCCTGCATGCCGGGCACGTCGCCGAAATCGCCGCCGACGAGGCGCTGCGGGCGGGCTTTCAAGTCTTCCTGTTACCCGATCCGGTCAGCACGCCCCTGAGTTACTTCGCCACGCTCGAAGTATCGCAGCGGCACCCGGCCACCATGGGGCTTACGGTTACAGCCTCGCACAACCCCGCGTGGTACGTCGGTGTGAAGTTCACCGTGCCCGTGGCTCGCGCCATCGGGTTGGACTGCGGACCGCAGGGCGGCCTGACACGGGTGCGACAGATTTACCACAGCGACGAGAGACTGGCGACCAGCCCGGGCGGTGCGCTGCGCCTGCTGGATCTGAAGCGCGAGTATATCGACTTCTCGATGCGGCAGGTGGGCGTGGGGCAGCAGGAGCTGTCCGGCATGAGCGTGGTGCTCGACGCCTTCCACGGCTCGGCCGGTCCGGAGCTGCTCGAGGCCTTGCAGCGCACCGGCGCCCGCGTCGAGCCCGTTCGCATCGTGCCCGACGGCAACTTCCCCACCGGCTCGCCCAACCCCACCAGCCGCGGCAAGATGGACCGGGCGATCGAGCTTGCACGGCAGAGCGGGTGTCAGGTGGTGCTCGGCGTCGACGGCGACGGCGACCGCATTGTGTTCGGCGACGCTCAGGGCGTTTTCAGCGCCGGCTTTGCAGCCGTTGCCATCCTGCACGCGGCCGGAGTGGCCGGCTTGCCCGACCGCCCTTGCCCCGTGCTGTACGACCCCAAGGTCAATCCGCTGGCCCTGCGCGAATGGACGAAGCTGGGGACCCGCCCGGTGCTGTTCCGCAACGGTCACTCGCAGATCAAGGATTACATGCAGCAGATCGGCGCCGTGGCGGCCGCTGAGGAGTCGGGCCACTACTACCATCGCATCGTCATGGGCGAGCACACCGTCTGCTGCGAGAACTCCGTTATGACGGTGCTGCTGTTTCTTCGCGCGGTCAGCGGGAACCCCGATTGGCTCACTGAGCTGCGGCAGCTTCAGGATCGCGTGAGCACAACCGGCGAGTTCAACTACAAGTTCGAAAGCGACCACGTCCGCGACAGCGCCCTCGCGGCGGTCGTTGGCCATTTCGCCGAATCCGGGGCAACCACCGTTACCGCCACGCCCGACGGTGTCGACTTGCAGGGCACGGTGCTCAGTTGCGGCATCGAGCATGGCGACGCGGGCATCGATCTGGAAACCGGCTGGTTCAGCGGGTATGTGCGGGTGGCCACCAACGAGAAAAGCGTCGTACGGAGCTACTTCTCCGCTGATCGGCCCGACGATCTGGCCCGCATCGAGGCCGAAGCCCGTCATCTGCTGGCTGACAAGTTCAACGGTCGAGTGATCGACTAGCTCTCTCCGAAGAATTCCAGACATGTAGGGCGGGTTTCACCCGCCATTTTATGTCTTAGACACGTAGGGTGGGTCATGACCCACCTTTCAAGTCGCAGGCGTTTCCCTCCGCGTCGGGATTGCACGCGCTGACTGTGGTGACGCAAATGTAGGGCGGGTTCCTTGGTCTGAGCCCCTCGGCCTGAGATTTCGGCGAGCGTAGTCGAGTCGCTCGGGACGAAGGCTTGTCGAAGACCACCCGCCATCTTATGTCTTAGACACGTAAGGTGGGTCACGACCCACGCTACGCGCTGGACGCACCCACAAGCTTCGCCAAACCGGGTTTGGCTACGCTTGAGGGTGGCACCCGAGAATTCATCATCCGCGAAGACATGCCGCCGACCATGGTGAGGCAAATGTAGGGCGGGTTTCACCCGCCATCCTATGTCGTAGACACGTAGGGTGGGTTATTAACCCACCACATCATGGTCGGGTCAATCCGTGCCCCATCCCGACGTACGTCGGGACGTGGGGACCCGAGCTACCTATCTTCGGTGTAGTGCACGTCGGGCAGCGCCCGCAGTTCGGCGGCCTTCTGCTCCGGTGAGGTATCGCTGAGGAAATTGCCGCCCCCGATCTCCGGGCCGGCCAGGTACTTCAGCAGGTTGGGCTTGCGCAGCGGCGGGTGAAACTCGATGTGGAAATGGAAACCCGCGTAATCGCCGCCGTCGGTCGGCGCCTGATGCAGCGGCATGACATAGGGAAACGACATCTGCCAGAGGTTGTCGAACTTGACCAGCACGTGCTTGAGCACAGCCGCCAGGTCGGCCAGCTCTTTATCGCAAAGCGCCGCCACGCTGGCGTGCGTCACCTTCGGCGCGACGTACACCTCGTACGCATACCGCGCGAAATAGGGCACAAAGGCGATGGCTGAGTCGTTCTCCAACAGGATGCGCCGCCCGTCCTGCCGCTCGGCCGTCAGGATGTCGGCAAATAGCGCCCGCCCCGTCTCGCGCAGATGACGTCGGCAGACGGCCGCTTCGGTCTCGATGGTCTTGAAGACGAAGTTCGTGGCGTAGATTTGGCCGTGGGGGTGCGGGTTCGACACGCCCACCACGTCGCCCTTGTTCTCGAAGATCAGCACGTGTGCGATCTCGTCGCGGCGGCCCAGGTCGACGTACTGCTCTTGCCACACGCGCAGCACGCCTTCGATGTCCTGTGCGGGCATTTGGGCCAGTGTCAGGTCGTGCCGTGGACTGTAGCAGACCACCCGGGCAATTCCGGTGGCTGGTCGATTCTGGTAGATGCCCGCCGGCGGGTCGAGGTCGGTCGGCGCGTCGAGCCCGACGCACGGCAGGTCATTATCGAACACGAACGTCGTGTCGTATGCGGGGTTGCGCCGGTCTCCCACGCGACTATTGCCGGGGCACAAGTAACACTGCGGATCGTACTGCGGCAGCGACGCAGCCTTTTCGCCCACCGTCTGGCCGATCCAGGGCCGGTCCTGCCGATGGGCGGCGACGATCACCCATTCTTCCCGTAGCGGATGCCAGCGCTGCTGCCACGTCATCGCCGTATCACCTCGATGGCTTCGCTCCGTATAGGCTCGGCTTAGGACCGATGCACGATCGTCCCCCTCGTCGGCGGAGTCTAAGCCGGATAGCGGACAGGTCAAGTGCAGCGGGCGCCGCCGTTGTGTGCCCGGCGGGTGAGGTTATGCTACGCGCAGGTTACCACAGTAGGAGATGCCGATATGCCCGTAAGCTATTCATTGGGTGCCCACGAGCCGCTGGCCCACCGTCTGCGAACCGGCAACGCTGCGACCGACGAGCGGCAGCGCTACGCCGAGGAGGTCTCCGACGCCGCCCTCGACCGCGCCGTCGCCATCGGAGCCGATACCGTTCATATTGCCTGCTATAAGGGCTTCGGCGTCGAGCACGAGAAAGACACCATCGCCCGAGCCGCCGACTTCGCCGCCCGGGCCCGCAAGCGAGACCTCCACGTCAGCATTTACGTCCAGGGCGCGCCGGTCTACTACGAAACCTTCCTGGCCGAAACGCCCGAGGCCGCTGACTGGCTGGTGACCAACCAGTTCGGCCAGCACGTGCCCTGGGGGTTCCAGGTCTTCCGGCGGTACATGTGCCTGAGCGCGCCAGGGTTCATCGAGTACCAACAGAAGATGATCCGCACCGTGGTCGACGCGGTCGGCCCCGACGACGTGTTCATGGACAACGTCTCGTGGAACCCACCGCCCAACGACTGCCATTGCCCTTGCTGCCAGCGCGACTTCCGCCGCCACCTGGAACGCGTTTTCGGCGACCGACTGGAAGACGAGACCGGCATCGCCTCGCTCGACCACGTCGAGATCCCGCAGACCGATCCGTTCTTCTACCCGCCCGACTCGTTCCGTCTTATCCGCGACCCGATCCACCAGGAAAGCGTGCGGTTCCGCGTTCAATCACTGCGGCGCTATCTCCAGGCCATGTTCGACACGGTCAAATCCATCGACGCCAAAATGACCTTCGGCTGCAACGCCGGCTGCGATCACTTCCGCGTCAACACGCCCTATACCAGCGGTCAATGGATCGAGGACATAAATGCCGCGACCGATCACTGGAGCCTGGAGGAGTTCGCCTTTCGCCCGCGCGTCGAGCCCGACGGCAGCGTGGTCAGCAAGGCCCGCATCAACAAGGTGGCCGAGTTCTACGGGCGGACCATTGGCCGGGGCATGTGGGGCGAGGCCACCGACGAAGACCGCCGCGTCACCGTCGGCGAAGCGCTAACGTTTGCCCGAGGGCGTATCGGCGGGATCGGCAACCTGGCCGCCCCTAAGGGCTATTTCGACGGAATCGCGCCGACGTTGAAGTGGGCCAAAGGCCTGCAGGAGAAGGTGGCGGCCGGCAGGATCATCGCCCCGATCGCCACGCTGCGGCTGCTGGCCAGCCAGGCCTTTGTGCGATTCGTCCCGATGCACTACGCCTGCATGGCCGAACAGGCGCTGATCGAGGGGCACGTCCCGTTCGTGATCGCGACGGATGCGATTTTCGATCGGTTGGGCGAGTTCTCGGTTGTCGTGATGCCCAATATGCCGGCTTTGTCGGACCGGCAGGTGGAGCAATTGCGGGGCTTCGTCCAACGCGGTGGCGGGCTGCTATTGATCGGCCAGAGCGCCACGACCGATGAACGTCTTCGCGTCCGGACCAACCATCCCTTTGCCGATGCGTTCGCGCCCGACGCGCTCGACTCGCTTTTGGAGATGGGGCCGCCCCACTTCGTCCCGCGGGTCGATGTCTCGCGCCTGACCCACACTATCCAAGGCGAGCTGGGCGGCGGGAAGGTGGCCTGGCTGCCCAAGCTCACCCCCACCAGCACCGTGCAGTGGCAGCGAGATCCCTACTTTCCGTTCCGCATCGTGCTGCCCGAAGAGGTCCGCCCGCCCGCCGAAGCCACGGAGTTAATTCAACTGGTCAAAGCCGTCGCGCCGCAGCCCTTCCCGGTCGAGGTCGAAGCGCCCAAGTACGTGTTGACTGAGTACCGTCGCGACGACAACCGTCTCTACGTGCACCTGGTCAACCTGGCGACCGACGCGGCCGCCCGCGATGTGGCCCTGCACGTCAACGAGCCGGTTGCCGGCGAGGCAACGGTGCACCCGATGGGCGGCAAAGCGTTCTCGGTCGGGCCTCGCGCCGCGGGACAGGGCCGGCGCATCGATCTGCCCCCGCTCGATCGCTACGCCCTGGTGGAGATCGCGGTCGAATAGGCTGGGCGCGAGCTGATGCGTGCGTGATTTCACGTCGATGCGTGCGCGATACCGTTGCTGAGGCGCATCGCACGTTACTTGTGGCGTCGACGCCGATTCGATATTCTGCCCTGCCGTGTATAGGTGTCGTTTGGCGCGGCGGTGAGTGTAGGCAGGATGGCGGGAATAACCGTTGAGAACATTCGCAGTGCCGGTGTAGTGGGGGCCGGCGGGGCCGGCTTTCCTACGCACGTCAAGCTCTCGGGCAAGGCCGATACGGTCCTGGTCAACGCCGCCGAGTGCGAGCCGCTGCTTCACAAGGACAAGGAGGTCTTGCGGGCGTTTCCCGACGAGGTGATCGCCGGTCTGACCGCTGCCATGGGCCTGGTCGGCGCCGACCACGGCGTGATCGGCATCAAGGAGAAGTACCAGGACGTCATCGATCTGGTCCGGCCGAAGCTCGCCTCGAACATGAAGCTCGTCACCTTGCGCGACAGCTATCCAGCCGGCGACGAGTTCATCCTGGTCTACGACGTGCTCGGCCGGGTGATCCCACCGGGCGGCCTGCCCCTTGACGTCGGCGCGGTGGTCATCAACGTCGAGACAGCCGTCAACATCGCCGCCTCGCCCGAGCAGCCGGTCACCGAGAAGTTTCTCACCGTGGGCGGGGCCGTTGCACGACCGTCGACGGTTCGCGCGTGCGTCGGGGCAACCCTGGCCCAATGCGTCGCAGCCGCCGGCGGCGCCAACGTCGACGACCCCAACTACATGGTCGGCGGG
>Ga0315553_10003448_pt1 | contig 12271 bp, 8 predicted proteins | sample SalMarSW160140MG_FD_203099 | JGI IMG/M metagenome (GOLD analysis project Ga0315553, IMG submission 203099) | Salt marsh sediment microbial communities from the Plum Island Ecosystem LTER, Massachusetts, United States - Salt Marsh Sediment SW1601-40 ... | reverse complement strand
AGACCGACAATCAGCCGTTCAACACGCAAAGCCTCACCGAGGACTACGACATCGGCAACCGTCTCGGCGCACTCGATATGAAGTCGATCTTCGCGCTCTACAAGGTCCAGTATCGGGTGACGCGTCGACCGTGGTTCGGCTTGGGCAAGCCCTATCAGCGTACGCTGACTATGCCGCTGTGCGTGCGCGAGTACTTCCCCAACCGGTTCACCGCCGCCTATCGCCAGAAAGCGCGGTGGGTGCTGGGTATCAGCCTGCAGGGCTGGCAACAGCTTGGCTGGCGCGGCAGCTTGGCGACGCGGTTGCAGTATTACCGAGACCGCAAGGCAATCGTCACGCCGTTCGTCGCCATCATGGGCTACGCGGTCTTCGCCATTTTCGCTTGTTGCTGGCTCTTCGGCGGGGACTGGTTTGCCGGGTGGCGCCAGCAGTCGGCCATATTCGCCGATCCGCGCGCACAGTTGCTGTTTGCGGTGAACCTGTTGATCCTCGTATGGCGGGTCGTCCTGCGTGCATACTTCGTCGGACGCATCTACGGGCCCGACCATGCGCTCCTGTCGGTGCCGCGCATGGTGGTCAACAATTTCATCAGCTTCGCGGCGGCGTGGCGGGCCTCGCGGCTGTTCCTCTCGCACGTCATGATCGGAACCAGGCTGGTCTGGGACAAGACCGCGCACGAGTTCCCGACCGCCGAGAAGCTGGTCGCCGAACGCAAGCGCCTCGGCGAACTGCTCAAGCTGTGGCAGGCGATCGACGACACGAAGCTGTCAAAGGCACTCGATCTCCAGGCGCAGACAGAAGCGCCACTCGGACGGGTGCTGGTCGACAGCGGCTGGGTCGACGAGGCCACGCTCGCCGACGCGATCGCCTACCAAAGCGGCCTCAAGCGCGCCGAACCGAACTGGGAGACGTTCCGACGTTACGCCGCCGCGCTGCCGGCGGAGGTGTGTCGGCGGCTTAACGTCATGGCCATCGATCGCGTCGATGGCCGGATCGTCCTGGCGGCAGCCAAGCCACCGGAGATGGCCGCCATCGACGAGTTGTCGGTGCTGCTCGGCGAGCCGCCCGTCGTGCGCATCGCAACCGACAGCGAGATCAGGATCGGACTCGACGCGATGGACCGGTTCGCTAGCGAAACCGCCGGGACTCCGGCGATCGCCGCAGAGGCTGCGTGAGATTTTCCGTCGACCGCCTGCTCATGCAGTGAGACTCTGGGGCTCGGGCTTGCTAAGGGCTTTCCCGATGTGACCACCATCGGGATCAAGCCATGACCGCGGAAACCGAACCTCGCCCGACCATCCCCGACCTCGCCGGCAAGGCCGTTCTCATAACCGGCGCTTCGACCGGCATCGGCGCGGCACTGGCGCGCGGCTTTGCCGGTCAGGGCGTCCGCGTGGGCCTGCACTACAATTCAAGCGTCGACGCCGCCGAGGTGGTGGCCAAGGACATCGTCGACGCCGGCGGCGAGGTGTTCCTGGTGCGCGGCGACGTGTCGGCGTCGGCCAACGCCCGGCGCATCGTCGAGGAGACGGCGGAGCACTTCGGCGGTCTCGACGGGCTGATCAACAACGCCGGGCTGATGCTCGGGCGCGTCAACTACGCCGACATGAGCGACGAACATTACGACGCGGTGATGGACCTCAATGCCCGGTCGGTGTTCGTCGCCTCACGAACCGCGATACCGTGGCTGAAGAAGAACGGCGGATTCATCATCAACACCACCTCGCTAGCAGCGCGCAACGGGGGCGGCGTCGGGGCGGGACTCTACGGGTCGTCCAAGGCCTTCGTCTCCAACTTCACGCGCGGCCTCGCCAAGGAGCTGATCGGTTTCGGTATTCGCGTCAACGCAGTGGCGCCGGGCGTCATCGAGACGCCGTTCCATGAGCGCTATTCCACGCCCGAGCAGATGCAGGCGATGCTCGCCGCCATCCCGCAGGGGCGCCACGGTACGCCGGAGGATTGCGTCGGCGCCTACCTGTTCCTCGCCTCCGACGCGCTATCCGGCTACATCATCGGACAGGTCATAGAAGTGAACGGCGGCCTGTTGATGCCGTGAGGCGGAGCGCCGTCAGCGCAGAACCTCGGCGCGACCGCCGGGCTTGCCGGCCTCGGCCTCGCGGGCTGTGCGGTACTCGGAAAGGGCACCGTTCAGCGCCTCACCGATCACCTCCGTCAGCGAGCGGGCGGTCTCGACCCGCGACAGGAAGACGTAGTCTGCCCCGGCCGCGTAGATCGCATCGCAGTCGGACAGATTGACCGCGTTGGCGATGATGATCGCGGACGGGTTGAGCTTGCGCACCGTGTGGACAAGGCGGCGGTTGTCGACGCCGCGCAAGAGATCGTCCGGGACCGTCGAGACGACAACCTTGGCCCGATCGACGCCGGCGTGGAGCAGCGTCTCGTCGTTGGCGAGGTCCCCGTATTCGACATGGGCGCCGACCTCGCGAATGCGGTTGTGAAGGGCGACGTTGAAGTCGATCACCAGGGTCTCGGAGACCAGCTGCGGGTCGTTGCGGGCAATGTCATAGAGCAGCGAGGAGGCGACGCGGTGGAAGCCGAGCAGTGCCAGCCGCCATTGTTTGTCTTCCTCGGCCTCCACCTCGGGCGGCTCGCGAAAGCCGAGCGCCGTCAGCAGCGGCGCCACCCGGGCATGAATTGCGTAGGCGGCGTTGTAAAGAGGCGTGGTGGCCAGCGCCGTCAAAACGAAGGCGAAGATGATCGCGCTGGAAACGTCGGGCGTGAGATGCCCGAGCTCGATGCCGAGGAAGGCGATGACAAGACCGAACTCCGAGATTTGCGCCAACCGCACCGAGGATACCTCGGCATTGCGCTGGTCGGTGCCGGTAAAATACAGCAGCGGGAAGAAGATGAGCTGGCGCGCGAGGATCGCCAGCAGCGCGATGACGACGGCAAGCACAGGTACCGCCCATCCTTCCGGTGCCGGAATCGTCATGCCAAGGCCGACGAAGAACAGTGTGATAAAGAAGTCCTTGACGACGCCGACTTTGGTGACGATCTCGGTCGAATAAGGAAGGTTGGCAATAGTGGCGCCGGCGATCAGCGCCGCCATTCCAGAGCCGACCGACAGGTGCCAGTTGAAGTTCAAGATCGAGACGGTCAGCGGATCGAAGCTGGTGCCGAGGAAGACCACCGCGAAACACCAGCTGATGGCGCCGACCACGACCAGTTCGGGCGTCTTGGCGATCCAGCCGAACATGAGCGGCAGCAGCGTGCGGGCGACGACGGCGGCGAGGCCAGCGAGGATGGCGATGCCGGCGAAAGACGCCACGATGGGCAGGATCTCCGGTGCCCGGAGGCTCGGCTGGATGATGATCACGACAATCGCCCAGATGTCCTGGAAAACCAGGATGCCGAGCGAGACGCGGCCAGGCACGGTGTCGAGCTCGAAGGCTTCCTGAAACAGCTTGATGACGAGCAGCGTCGAGGAACCGGCGAGGACGACGCCGAGGTAAAGAGCGGCCAGATTGCTGCCAAGCAACGCGCCGAAGCCGACGAGGGCAAGAAGCTTGGCGACGATGAAGCCGAACACGATGGTCAGCGGATACTGGACGATGCCGGAGACGATGATGGTCTTGCCGCTGCCCATGATCTTGGCGAAGTCGATCTCGAGACCGATCATGAAGAGGAGCAGCACGAAGCCGAGCTGGGCGATGGTGTTTATGTTGTGGTCGTCGGTAACGAGCTGAAGACCCAAGGGTCCGGCGACGACGCCAGCGAGAATGAACCCGGCGATGGCAGGAAAGCGCACGCGCGCGAAGAGCACGGCCAGGATGCCGGACATGAACAAGGCGATGCCGATGTCGTGGACGAGCGACGACATCTCGGCGCCGGCGGCGTAGGCGGGCGTGACCGTGAGGGTCAGCACCAACGCCAGGGCAGCGCCGCCCGTCCCGCCAGTCATCCTCGTTAGAGCCATGCGCAGATCCCCGTTAGAACCGCTCACCACGGCGATGCAACCTAGCCGGTCTGGCGGATTTCGCCAGTCTCGAGGTTGGGCAGCACGCCTCGCCGGCGACCGGCCGATTGTGATCGCCGGTCGCCTGCGCTATCTACGGCCGGCGGCGTCAAGCCCCCCGGGCACCCGTAGCTCAGCTGGATAGAGCGCTGCCCTCCGAAGGCAGAGGTCACAGGTTCGAATCCTGTCGGGTGCGCCAGTTCAACCTGCTGAGAACTTGCTGAGGGGCCTCTGCCAAGTCAGGGGCAGCACGTCCATCAGTCAATTGTCCTTCGCGCCCTGGAAGATCCACGTCCAGATGTCTTGACGGAGACAGGTGGGTAGCGGCTTGTGCCTGAACGGCATGCGTATCTCGGGCGAGGCTCGCCCTTCGATGAGAACGACAAGATTGCTGTCGTCGGGGTTGCCGGGGATCACCATCGGCCCGAATTTCGTGCCCGCCATCAATCCCTCGTAGGTCGACAGATCCAACCTGCTGGCGGTGTAGCCTTCGCCACCGGGCGAATGGCACGAGACGCACCATCCTCTGAAGATCGGAGCTATGTCCTCAGAGTAGCTGATCTCAGTACGCTGTGCGCAAGCCTGGCGAACTGGCACCAGGGCCATCGACCCGGCAAACAGGAGCCCGCCGGCAGCGATGCTTGCAAGGAATGCCACGTTTCGGGGTCTCATCGTTCCCTCCATAGCAAGGGCCAATCTCCAATCCAGAGGCGGAGCGTATCCTATTGGCACACTCGTGGCACACCGGACCGCTGAAGCAACGATCTTTCGTCCATTCGCTTCAGCGACGCCTGGACAGAGCGCTGCCCTGCGAAGGCAGAGGCCACAGGCTCAAATCCTGTCGGGTGCGCCAGTTCCCGCGCGGCCGTCCATTCACACCATCAACGCGATTGTCGTGGCGGCTAACCCTGCACGGCTCGCTGGCGGCCGTAGAGCAGGAGCATGGCGATGATGACGACGCCGAAGACGACCTGGCGGAAGGTCTCGGCCGGCACATTCAGTCCCATGTCGGCAAACCAGAACTGCGGCTGCAAAACGGACAGAATCGACTGCAGGAGCGTGATCAGGATGACGCCGGCGACGGTGCCGAGGTAGCTGCCCCGGCCGCCCAGGATGTTGGTGCCGCCAAGGACGACGGCGGCGATCGTCGGCAGAAGGTAGGGATCGCCCATTGCCTGGTACGAGCGGTTAGCCCAGCCGGCGAGGAGTACGCCGCCTGCCGCCGCACAGGCCCCGCTGATGGCAAAGCAGATGAGCAGGACGCGGCGCGTGTCAACGCCGGAAAGGAACACGGCGCGTTCCTTGTTGCCGATCGCATAGATCTGGCGGCCGAGCGTCGTGCGCGTCAGCATGAACACCGCGGCAGCGCCTACCGCGAGCCAGACCAGAAGTGGGTTGGGCACACCGGGGATCAAGCGTCCGGCCGCCAGTTGACGCATGAAGACGGTGCCGCGGTCCTGCGGCGCGAAACCGCCGGTATGGGCAACCATCAGACCTTGGGCGACCGCGTTCATGCCGAGTGTGAAAATCATCGAGGGTGCGCGCAGGTAGGCCACGCCGACACCATTGGCCAGGCCGATGACCGTGCCGCAAGCGATCCCGAAGGGAACGGCGAGGACAACGCCCACCGTCGGCCCGAAGAAACCCGCCGCAGCGGTCGCCATCATCCCCCCGACTCCGATCGTCCAGGGGATGGACAGGTCGATGTGACCGAGCAGGATGACCAGCATCACGCCGGTGGCGATGACGCCAAGAAACGAGGCGAGCTGGAGCTGCTGAACCAGGTAGCTCGGCGACAGGAAGTCCGGCTTGATGGACGCGCCGACGAGCAGGAGCACGACGATAAGGCCGAAGGCGATCACGGTTGCCTTGTCGAACCGCTGTAATGCCATTGTCATGGTAGCCATGGTCGATCGCGCTCTTAGCGGTAGAGATCGAGCCGGTTCTTGATACGCAGAAGCCTCAGCGAGCCGAGACTGACCGCGATCAGGAGCACGATGCCGACGAACAGCGGCTGCAACACCGGATTGATGTCGAAGACGATCAGAAGGTCGCCGACGGTGCGCATGACGAAGGCGCCGAAGATCGAGCCGATGGCGCTGCCGGAACCGCCGAACAGGGACGTTCCGCCGATGACGACGGCGCCGATAGAGTTGAGTGTGTAGTCTGCCCCCAACGCGGCCTTGGCCGCCCCCGAGTACGTGATCGCGGTAAGCAGCAGGCCGGCGATGGAGGACAAGAGGCCGGCGAGAACGTAGGCCAGGACTTTCGCCCGCGCGATCGGAACGCCGGACATGTAGGCCGCCTGCTCCGAGGAGCCGATGGCGTAGGCGCCGCGGCCGAGTACCGAACGCCGGTACGGAATCCAGATCAGGAACACGACCGCCAGCATCAGGATCACCGACGAGGGCACCTTGAAAAACGAGCGGGTCATGATGTCGGCGAACTCGAAGTTGACCGAGCCGCCGGGCTCCGGCCGAAGCGCAAGGGCGAACCCGAAGTAGACCGCGCCGGTGGCCAGCGTCACGATGATCGGCTGCAAGCGGCCGTAGACCACTATCAGCCCGTTGATCGTGCCACAAATGATACCGACAAGCAGAACGCCGATGACACCCAGCGCCGTCATCAGGAAGCTGCCGTTGACGATCGTCGCCGCAAGGCAATTGGACAGCACGAAGATCATGCCGACAGACAGGTCGAGGCCGCCCGTGAGCACCGGAATCGTCTGCGCCATGGCGACCAGCGCCAGCAGAGCACCCTTGTTCGAGGCGGTATTGATGATGCTGGCGGTGAGTCCGACCTCCTGTTTCCAGCCGTAGGTGGCGAACATGGCGGCGAAGATGGCGATGGCGATCAGGATGCCGCGCTGGGCAGCGAGCCAATGGCCCCACGCTTCCCGCGAGCGACGGCCATTGACGGCACTGGCGACGCTCATCACACGGCCCCGGCGGCGAGCTCTGCCGGACCCGTACTTGCGGTCGACGGCGGCAGGTTGAGAGCGCTGGCAACGAGGTTGCGTTCGTTCAGCTCGCCCCCCTCGAGCGTGCGCGTCACGGTGCCGTTGTAAAGGACGAGGACACGGTTGCAGCAGCCGATCAGCTCGTCGTAGTCGGTCGAGTAGAACAAGATCGCAGCGCCGTTCTCGGCCAGGCGGCGCAACAGCTGATAGAGTTCCTGCTTGGTGCCGACGTCGATGCCGCGGGTGGGATCGTTGAGCAGGATGATGCGCGGCTTGGTCATCAGCCACTTGCCGATGACCACCTTCTGCTGGTTGCCGCCGGAGAGCGAGGCGACCGGTCCGTCGATGCCGTCGGAGCGGATCTTCAGTAGATTGATCACCTCGTTGATCGCGGATTCCTCCTGCTTGCGATCGACCACGCCGAAGCGGCTGAAGCCGTCGACCGCCGCGAACGAGAGGTTCTCGCGGACCGACATCGGCAGCATCAAACCCTCGTTCTTGCGGTCTTCCGGGATCAGCGCCATGCCGATGTCGGCCGACTTCGCCCGCTGCGGGCTCGCGAGCTTGACGACCTTGCCGTTGACCTCGATCGTTCCCGTGGCGCCGATAAGGGTCCCGAACAGGCCGAGCAGGAGTTGGCGCTGGCCCTGACCGTCGAGGCCACCGAGCCCGACGACCTCACCAGGCCGGACCTCGAGATCGACCCCCTTCAGCTGGCCGGCCCATGAAAGGTCCTTGACCTTCAACACCGGCGGTCCATCCGGCTTCTTCTCCGACAGGGGCGGGAAGACGCTCGAGTACTCGCGGCCGATCATCATCTCGACGATCGCGTCGTCGCTCTTGGTGCCGGCGGCGAAGGTCGCAACGTAGCGGCCGTTGCGGTACACCGTACAATCGTCTGCCAGCTGGGCGATCTCGTGCATGCGGTGCGAGATGTAGACGATGGCGAGGCCCTCGGCGCGCAACTGCTTCAGCATGGCGAAGACCTTGGTGACGTCGGCCGCGGTCAGCGCCGAGGTCGCCTCGTCAAGGACGAGAATCCTCGGTTTGCGCGCCAGCGCCTTGGCGATCTCGACCATCTGCCGGCGCGACAGCGGCAGGTCGCCGACCGGCGCAAAGGGATGGATATCCTCGGCGCCGACCCGGGCGAGCGCCTGCTCGGCCAGGCGCCGCTGGGCGCGCTTGTCGATCAGGCCGAAACGTTTCGGAGGGCTGGTGATCGCGATGTTGTCGGCGACCGTCAGGTCGGGGAGCAGCGACAACTCCTGGAAGATGCACACGATGCCGGCTTCCGTCGCCTCCGCGGGACCGGCGAACGAAACCGACTGCCCATCGAGAATGATGCTGCCGGAATCCGGTTGGACCACGCCGGTGAGCACCTTGATCAGCGTCGACTTGCCGGCGCCGTTTTCGCCAAGCAGCGCGTGGATCCTGCCCTTGTCGCACTCGAAGCGAACGTCCTCAAGCGCCCGCACGCCGCCGTAGTGCTTGGAGATGCCTTCCATGCGCAACAGAGGCGCCGCGTTGCCCTCCATCACGTCTCGTCTCCCTCCTCACAGTAAAAGACGCCGCGGGCGATACTATCACCCGCGGCGCTTACTGCGTTATGGCAATTTTATTCGTTTTCGCCCGACTGGGCCGCGATCTCCTCGGCGGTGAAGCCGATGTTGCAGGCTGGGAAGTTGTTGCCGGCGAAGAAGCTGCCCGGCAGCTCGGCGAACGCGTCCACGCCTTCCTCGAACGGCGAGTACGAGATCGAGGTCGGCAGCGCGATCTGCTGCGGGATCTTATCGCCCTTGAGAGCGGCGATCGCCGTCTTGATCGTCACGGACGACTGCGCGGGGCCCGTGCCGCCCGACTGGCAGTCGAGGCCCTTCTCGTTGCAGAGCAGCCGGAACGCGTTCTCGGTCTCGCCGGTGATCGGAGCGACAAACTTTCCAGCGTCAAGCATCGCGGTCGCGGTACCCTGCGAACCGCCCTGCACGTAGATGCCGTCGAACACGCCACCGGCGGCGATGGCGTCCGCGGTCACCTTCTGCGCGTCGCCCGGCGCCCAGTTACCGACGACGTCGGTGACTTCGACGTCGCGGCCGGATGCATCAATGGCCTTGTGGAAGCCTGTGTTGCGGGCGATGTCGACCGGCTGACCCGCGGGGCCACGGACATGCAGGAACGAGAGCTTGCCCTCGGCGGGGGCCTTTTCCAGCAGGAACTCACCGGCCATGCGACCCAACCCCTCCTGGTCGACGTTGATGGCGATCTGGTTGGGGTCATCGATGACGTTGTCGAACGACAGCACGACCACGCCGGCCTCGTTGGCCTTGCGCACGACGGCGCCAAAGGCCGCCGTGTTGTTGGCGTTGATGATGATGGCGTCGAAGCCCTGGTCGATGAAGTTATTGGCCGCGGCGATCTGGGCGGCGATGTCTTCGCCAACCGAGATGACCTTGAACTCCGCGAGGTCGCTGGCGACACTCGGCTGTTCGGCAAAGGCCTTGGCAACCTTGATCATCTGCACGCGCCAGTCATTGGCGATGAAGCCGTTGACGAGGGCGATGCGGTAGGGGCCTTCCTTCGCCGGCCATTGGAAGTACTTGGTGTCGGCCGACTGGGGCTTGAAGCATTCTGGGTCGGCGCCCGGGCCGGATACCATCTCAGGGCCGGCGGCCCAGGCGAAAGTGCTGAAAGCGCAGGCGACAGCCAGAGCTGCGCCAATACTTGCCGTCCGGCTCAAGAAAGCCGTCGTTGTCATTGGATTTCCTCCCTTGTGAAGCGGACTCATTGCCAAGCGTTTCTGTGGCGCAGGCGAGTGTCTTGCCCCCCGCTTTCCGACTTCAGCTTTGCGGCGTCGCCAACACTATTCCGCTACGGCAACATTAGAGGCTATAAGTGCCGATGATAGCGCTGTCAACTGCGACGGCTGAGGTCTCCTATGATGCAACCTCCTGCCCCCGGGAAACGCAGCGGACGCGGGCGAACTACCCTGTCCGACGTCGCCGCGCACGCCGGTGTAAGCGCCGTCACAGCGTCACGGGCATTGCGCAAACCGGAGATGGTGTCGGACGATCTGCGTCAGCGCGTCGAACGGGCGGTTCGCGAGCTCGGCTATATCCCCAACCAACTGGCAAGTGCGCTTGCCTCAGCACGCACGCGGACAATTGGCGTGGTGGTGCCTTCGCTCACCAACAGCGTGTTCGCCGACTTACTACGGGCGCTGCACGACGTCTTCCTGCCGGTCGGCTATCAGGTTCTCGTGCTCGATTCGCGATATCACCCGAACGAGGAGGAGGGGGCGATCCACACCCTGCTCGGGCAGCATCCTGAAGCGATGATCGTCTCCGGGATCGACCAAACCGCGCGGGCCCGACAGCTGCTCGAGCGCTCCAGCGTGCCCGTGATCCAGACCATGGAGCTCACCGACGACCCGATCGACATCAACATCGGCCTCGACCAGCGCGACGCAGGCCACATGGCGACGCGATACCTGCTTGGTATCGGCTGCCGCCGGGTCGGCCTTGTTGCGGCTCCCCTCGATCCGCGTGCGCACCGGCGCAGGCTCGGATACGCCGACGCGATGAGCGATGCCGGTGTCGATCCAACCGGCACGGTGGCGATCACGCCGCGGCCGTCGACCGTGGCGATCGGCGCCGAGCTCTTCGCCGAGGTGCTTACCAAGACGCCGGACCTCCAGGGGATCTTCTGCTGCAATGACGACCTTGCCCTCGGTGTGCTGTTCGAATGCCAGCGCCGCGGCATCCGGGTGCCCGACGAGATGTCGATCGTCGGGTTCAACGACCTGGAGTTCTGCGCGACCGCCTGTCCGACGCTGACTTCAGTCGCCACGCCGCGCTACGAAATGGGGCTTAGGTCGGCCGAGATCATCCTGGAGATCATCAGTGGCTCGGGCGAGAGGCCGAGGGAGCGGCGGATCGATGTCGGCTTCAAGCTCATCGAACGCGACAGCACCCGTCGCGCCGCGGCAGGGTTGCGGTTGGCCTCGGTCGGCGTCGGCGAGCGTCGGTAGGCGATCGGACACACGCGCAAGCGTCATCCAGTCACGTTCGCGCCGACGGGACTCGCGCCGTTTGGCCTGTCGTGTCAGGATCAGCCCGTGGGCGGCTTGACGAGCCGCACCTTCAGACAACCAGCAAGCGGGAACGGCCGATGGCGGACGACGCTGAACCCAAGTTACGGATCGAAACGCGCGAGGAACTGATCTACCTGCTCGCCGAGGCGGCGGCGATCGAGCACAACTTGATGTGCTGCTATCTCTATGCCGCCTGGAGCCTCAAGCGCGGCGAACGCGACGGGCTGACCGCCGAGCAGGCGACGGCGGTCAAGCGATGGCGGGCGGCCATCACCTCGGTGGCGATCGAGGAGATGAGCCACCTCGCCTTGGCCTGCAACCTCGCTACTTCGATCGGCGCGGGCCCGCATTTGTCGCGGCCGAACTTCCCGATCCCGCCGGGCTATCATCCGTCGGGTGTGGTCGCCGAACTGGCAGGGTTCTCGCAGGCGGTTCTCGACCACTTCATCTTCCTGGAACGGCCGGAGGGCAAGGAACTAAACGACAGCTCCGAGTTCGTTCATCCGGCCGACTACCACCGGGTCCAGCGCAAAGGCAGGCTGATGCCGAGCGCGCAAGACTACGGCACCGTCGGTCATCTCTACCGCGGTATCCGGCACGGTTTCGTCGTGCTCAGCCATCATCTCGGCGAGAGGACACTGTTCTGCAGCGACACCAGTTCGCAGATCGGGCCAGGCGACGCCTCACTGCCAGGGCTGTTGCTGGTCAAAGACCTTGCGAGCGCCGACGAGGCGATCGAGACCATCATCGAACAGGGCGAAGGCTCGCCCGGTCACAGCGAGGACAGCCACTACAATCGCTTTCTCAAGCTGCGCAGCGAGTACAATGAGTTCCTGGTCGCCGACCCCTCGTTCGAGCCAGCCTTCCCGGTGGCGCACAACCCAACAATGCGGCCGCCGCTCGACCCGCACAACCGCGTGCACATCGCGGCGGCGGAGGCGGCCCGAGTCCTCGATCTCGCCAACGCCCTCTACGGCCACATGTTGCGCTGTCTGGTGCAGGCCTATGGACGCGGCGACGATGACGAGGAAGGAAGGCGACTGTTTGTCAACACGGCCATCGACCTAATGGAATTGTTGCCGCCGATCGGATCCTATCTGGCCTCACTGCCGGCCAATCCGCACCACCCGGGGATCAACGCCGGCGTCACCTTCACAACCCTGCGCGACATCGCAAGACTGCCGCGTGGCCCTAGCGAGAAACGCATGATGGCGGAACGCGTGGTCGAAATCGCCCATCATGCCCGCCA
>Ga0315553_10003447_pt1 | contig 12277 bp, 9 predicted proteins | sample SalMarSW160140MG_FD_203099 | JGI IMG/M metagenome (GOLD analysis project Ga0315553, IMG submission 203099) | Salt marsh sediment microbial communities from the Plum Island Ecosystem LTER, Massachusetts, United States - Salt Marsh Sediment SW1601-40 ... | reverse complement strand
CTTGCCACTTCTCCCGCGCAAGCACCAATCCCCATACAGGCCCAGACGCGGCGTCTCGTAGCGCCGCGCTGCAGGCCTCCAGCGTTGCTCCGGTGGTGCACACATCGTCCACCAGCAGAATGCTGTGTGCCCTAAGCGAGGTCGAGGTGCATGAAAACGCGTCTCTCACGTTCTCCCTGCGCTGTCGAGCGTTGAGTCCCACCTGGGGGATGGTGCTCTTGACGCGGATCAGGACATCATCGACAACACGCAGACCTAGGGCACTGCCGATCTCAGCGGCCAGAAGGCTAGCTTGGTTGTATCCTCGCTCGGCCAGGCGGCGCTGGTGCAGAGGGACGGGGACGATGGTATCCACAGGGAGATCATAGCGCAGGAGAGATTCGACTGCCAGTCGACCCAGGAGTTCAGCCAGTCCACGCACATTGGAGTACTTGAAACGATGAATGGCGGTTCGCAATGGTCCACTGAGATAGCCCACTGCGCGAATCCCGTCTATCTTCAGGGGCATCCTCTCACAGGCAAGGCAGCGCCGGGGCGCGGGCATGGATCGGCCGCAGATGGGACAAACGGGGGGCTGAATGAACTCGATCTCGTCCTGGCACGACGAGCATAGCAGCTCTACGCCACGGTTACAGGATACGCACCGGCGCGGGAACAGCAAGTCGAGTAGTCTGTGCGTGGCCGTGCGCCAGCTTTGGGTTGGGGTCAATCGCTCGCTTTCTGGTGCTGTGGCCTGCCCATCCATCGCTGGGATGCTACCAGCCCTCGACCTGCGCGGGAGCTGGAGCGGACTTGTCGCGCTCGCGTGTGGGTGAAGGCCTAGAAGCCGCCAAAGGCGCTTCTGAGTGAGGGTAGGGCAGGACCGAGCAAGACGACGAAGAGGGCTGGGAAGATGAGAAAGACCAGGGGTATCATCATCTTGATCGGAGCTTGATTGGCTAGCTCCTCCGCCCGCTGGCGACGTCTGATGCGCATCTGTTCGGACTGGATGTGCAACACCCGTGCCAGGCTCACACCCAGTTGGTCAGCTTGGATAATTGCTGCCACGAAGCTCGTGAGTTCGGGCACGCCTGCGCGCTCAGCCATCTTCCTTAGCGCCTCTCGTCGTAGCGTCCCCATTTGGATCTCGATCAGAACGCGCGTGAAGGCCTGACTCAATTCATTGTCCCACTTCTCGGCCACTTTGCTCATGGCGGCGTCGAAGCCGAGGCCTGCTTCCACACTGATGGTCAGGAGGTCCAGAGCGTCGGGCAAAGCTCTAAGGATGTTCCCCTTACGGTTGTTGATCCTCATGGTCAGCCATATCGTGGGCAAGAAGTAGCCCAGCGCACCTGCGAGGGCCGTGGCGAAGAGTTGGTTCTTCAGGGGCGCACGCCCGAGAAAGGTCAGGCCAAAGCCCAGACCAGCGCAAACGAAAGCGGACGCGAGTCGGAGCCCTGTGAATTCGGTAGGGGACCACCCGTAGGGGTTGCCCGCCAGGTCCAGGTTGTGCTGGATGGCCTCCATGTTCCGCCGTGGGGTTAGACGCGCGAAGACATTGGCAACTGTTCTCAGCATGGGCTTGATCACGCGCTCGGAGAACGGCTCGGAGAGCTCGAGCTCTTCGAGGGTCATCACGGACCGCGTGCCAAAATCGCCGAGGCGTTCTTCTACCACGTCAGGCTGGCGGCGCGAGGCCAAACCTACAAAGACGATGACGATGCTGCCCCCGATGCCAAGGGAGATCAGCAAAGGCAGTAGCATGTCTGACATCTCATAGTTCCTCTAGACTGACGTTCGCACCTGGGCATCAGATCTCGATGGCCACGACACGGCGAATGATGATCCAGCCAGAGACCATGCCGATGGCGGAAGCGACGATCATCTGTACTCCGCAGGGGTCTTCCCAGAGACCGGACATGTAGTCGGCGTTCATGACGAACAGCAGGCCGGCGACGGCCACGGGCAGGATGCTGACCAGATAGCCAGAATACCTGGCCATAGCTGTCAGAGTACGAATCTCGCCCTTGATACGCACTCTCTCTCGTATGGTGTGTCCGATGGTGTCCAGGATCTCGGCCAGATTGCCACCCACCTCGTGGTGGATGTTGATGGCGGTGATCATCATGTCGAGGTCATCGCTCTGGATGCGCCTGAGCAGGTTGTTGAGCGCCTCCTGGTTGGACAGGCCAAGGCCGATCTCCCTGGTTACGCGCTGGAATTCCTCGTTCATAGGTGGGGGCAACTCTCGCCCTACCATCTCCATGGACTGCAAGAGGCTATAACCTGAGCGTAGTGAGTTCGCCAGCAGGGTGATGGTGTCACCAAGCTCGTCGTTGAAGGCGTTCAATCGTCTGCTCTGACGCATCCCCAAGAGGAAACGCGGCAGTATGAAGCCAATCACCGCGCCCCCTGTAGCGCCCACTATCCACATCTGGCGCACGGCGATGGCACCCAGAGCCATACCCGCAGCGATGGCGGCGAGGCTCAAGAGCATGAACTCTACCACCGTGAATTTGAGATTGGCCCGGGCCAGATCGGTGGCGACCCGCTTGGCGAAGCTCTGCCCGGCGATGGCCCGATCCAGACTCACCACCATTTCTGGCACTGCGCGCTCGCCACGCGCGGCGCCCTTCGCGGAGTCCTCGGCCACCACTGCTGTGACGTCGCCCAGACGGGTGATGACCCTCGAGCGTGAGGCCAGCACCCTGGAGATCCCCAGAAAGACAACCAGTATGGAACCCCCCGCCAGAAGTGGTAGCAGAATCAGTATGGGGTCCAGTTTGGCTACCTCCTATGCTCTCAGTCGTCCTCGCTGGTCATATCCGAACACTTTGGCCTCCAGATGGTACCCGGACGCGTCTATGAGTTCGGTGAACTTGGGCCGGACCCCGGTAGGCCTTAGGTGACCGATGATACGGCCGTCGTCGAATCCCGTTTGCTCGAAGCTGAACAGGTCCTGGAGAACGATGACGTTCCCTTCCATGCCTTGCACTTCGGTGATGTTGGTAAGCTTCCTTGAGCCATCTCTGAGTCGTTCCTGGTGGACGATCAAATGCAGGGCCGACGAGATCTGCTCGCGAATGGCACGGTGTGGGAGATCGGTGCCGGCCATGAGCACCATCGTCTCCAGACGGGCCAGGGTGTCTCGAGGACTATTGGAGTGGCACGTGGTGAGGCTGCCGTCGTGCCCTGTGTTCATGGCCTGGAGCATGTCCAGCGCCTCGCCCGAGCGTACCTCCCCGACTACTATGCGGTCGGGCCGCATTCGGAGGGAGTTGACTACCAGATCTCGAATACTCACCTCGCCCTTGCCCTCGATGTTGGCCATGCGGGATTCCAGCGAGATGATGTGCTCCTGCTGGAGCTGGAGTTCCGCCGCATTCTCGATGGTGACGATGCGCTCATCGTTGGGTATGTAGCCCGAGAGCACATTGAGAGTCGTCGTCTTCCCAGAGCCGGTGCCACCTGAGATGATGACGTTGAGCCTCGATTTCACGCAGATCTCCAGGAACTCGGCTATCTCGGGGGTCAGGGTGCCGAAGCCTACCAGGTCCTCCATGGTGTAGGGTACCTTGGAGAACAAACGAATGGTGATGACAGGCCCTTGGATGGCGAGGGGCGGGATGATCACGTTCACACGGGAGCCGTCGGGGAGGCGTGCGTCGACGTATGGCTGGCTCTCGTCTACACGTCTTCCCAGCGGCGCCACGATTCGGTCGATGATGCGCATCACGTGTTCATCGCTCTCGAACCTGTAGGAGGTCTTCTCGATCTTGCCCTGCCGCTCTATGTAGATCTTGTGTGCGCCGTTGACCATGATCTCGGTGATGGTCTCATCCTTGAGCAGTGGTTCCAGCGGGCCCAGGCCCATGATCTCGGCCACGATTTGCTCGAGAAGCACGTTCCGCTCCGCGCGGCTCAGGATAGCGTTCTCCTCAGCCAGGACGGTGTTGAACATCTCTTCGATGACACCACGCACCTCACCTGTCTGAGAGAGGTCCATGCGCGGGTCCAGCTCGGCGATGACCTTCTTCTGAACTCGGTTCTTCAGTTCGGAAAAGGTATCGCGCGCGGGCTTCGCAGGCCTGCGCTTAAGCCTCAGCTCTTCGAGCTTGGTGGTCCGGATCTCGTCTTCCGGCTTCTGGCCCTTCTCTATACGTTTCAGAAGCGACATTCAGGTATGCCTCCTTGACCGCATCCTATCTCGTCGGGAGGTTGTTGGATCAACCAAAAATGCGTCCCAGGAGCCTTCTGCTCGCTGTCTCTGGAGACGACGCTGCTCCCTTGGATCGCTTGTCTGCTGCCTGACCCGCTTCCGTGCGCACGAGTTCGGCTAGTTTGGAGATGCCCCTGGCAACGGGGGATTTCTGACTGCTGACCACGATGGGCACTCCCTGGTTGGCAGCGGCGGTGACAGGGCCATTGTCTCTGGGTATGGTGGCGAACACCGGGTGTTTGATGTGATCGGCGATGTCCTTGTCGGTGATCCCGTCCTTGCGACCAGCCATGTTCACGACCAGCCGAGTCTTGCTGAGATAGTCCAAGGCATCCAGAGCTTCGAGGAGGAGTCTCACGTTCTTGATGGCAGGTATCTCCGGCGTGGTGACTAGAAGGATGGTGTCCGACAGCTCCAGCACGGTGAGGACAACGTCGTCCAGATAGGATGCTGTGTCCACAATGGTGTAGTGGTAGAGCAACCTCAGGTTCTTGATGATCTCTCTCATATCATCTGCCCTGACCATTTCAGCCACGTCTGGTCTGGGCGGCGCCAGCAGGATCTTGAGTCCCGATGGGTGCGCCATCATCACGTCGCTCAGGAAATCCGCGTCCAGGGAGTCCATGTGTGCTACGATGTCGTTGATGGTCCTGCTAGGCTGCATGTTCAACAGCACAGCGATGTCCCCGAACTGTAGATCGCCATCCACCAGGGCAGACCTGCTATTCCCGTTGTTCAGCGCAAGCGCCAGATTGGTGGCGATGGTGCTGCACCCTGTGCCTCCCTTGGGGCTGTATACGCAAACCACCTCGCCCTCTGTCAGAGTGAGGCTGGGGGTGGAAACTCGACCTTCTGTGATGGGCTCTGGTCGCAGGATCTGTGGCTGGAAGGCGACCGCTTTGGGCTTCAGTTGATAGACCCTACGTATGCTGGCTATGAGCTCATCGGCCGAGAAAGGCTTGACCAGGAACTCCCTGGCACCCGCCAGCATCGATCGTCTTAAGTAGTCAGTCTCACCCTGGACCGACATCATGATGATCTGCACCTCGGGCACCGACTGGGAAATGGACTCCGTCGCGGTAATGCCGTCTATGTCTGGCATATTGATGTCCATCAGGACGATGTCGGGCCGAAGGCTGCGTGCCATCTCGATGCCTTCAGTGCCATTGGCGGCTGCGCCAACGACTTCGATGTCCTTCTCGAAGTAGAGCAGCTTACGCACGTTCTCCCGGGTCTCGGGAATGTCATCCACGATGAGGACGCGTATCTTGCTGTCGGGTAGTTCAGCCATGGCTATTCTCTCGCCACTGGGAATTCCTTCGTGTACCCGCGCACCAGCGCGCTCGGCTACGGTTGATAGGACTTGGGCACGAACCGCATGGGCTCAGGCGGGACCGTGATCTCGAACCTGGTCATGACGTACTCGAGACTCACCGTCTCGGTGCGCACACTTGCATGGTCCTCGCGCCCGCGCAGCACGAGGTCTATGGAGGCGTCGCTTGCGCGTGCAAACTTGAGAACCAGAGCGTCCTGCTGGTCCAGCAACAGCGTGAGAATCACCTCCGCCCCCGCCTTGACTGGCGCCAGCTCGCCCTCGGCTGTGCCTTCCTCTCCCTCCGGCACTGGTGTCTCTTCTGCCGCCGCTTCCTCCTCTGCCGTCGGCGGGACGGCGACACCGGCCCATGCGCCGACACGCAGGACCTCCACGTCCTGAAGCAGCAGTTGGGCCAGGAGGACGTAGGACTCTGCCGGTACAGCTCCTTCTTCCTCGCTCGCGGTTGGTTCCGCCTCGGTGTCCACCATCCAGTACGAGATCAGGATGTCCACGAAGTCACCGTTCTGGATAGCCCCGGCCACCGCTTGTAGCTGACTGGTGCGGAAGGCCACAGCCACCTTGCCCTCCGGGATATTGAGGGAGGCGTTGTAACCCAGTTCAAGCACCTTGCTCTCGTCGAGAAGCACGTCCGTGGTGATGAAGGAGCCTCTGGAGACGTTGGTCATGGTCTTCTTGCCGATGACCGCCTCTGGGTCCAGCAGGTACTTTGCGGTCAAGGCCGACTTGGGGATGAGTAGCGTTCCCACGGCATCGGCCGGGATCTCGGTGAGGGCAGGTATCTCCTGCGCGGCGATGACCACCGAGATCTTCTCCTCTGGAGTTGGCTGGGGCGTCGCTTCAGGCTGCGCACCGGATGGCCGGAGCAGCACGAACACGATTGCCGTGGTTCCCAAGGCCAGGATGATCCCTACGATGATGAGTATGGTCCCTCTCCGTGGCATGTCCACTCCTATCCCTTCATCTGGACCGCAGCGTCCGTGGCCAGATGGGTTCTGATGCCTTCATATTCTACCGCGAACTCGTCGGCCTGGCAATAGTCAATTCTTCTCATTTGGATAGGATTTCCGGTCTTCTAGGGTAACCCCCGCGCGAGGCCCGATGAGAAGCGCCAGTGCGGGAGCATCCGGTCCCTTGTACGCACTCGCGGGACCGCTTCCCATCTGGGGAGCCCGTCGCCTAGCTCACCAGTCGCAAGAAGATGTGCTGCGCGATGTCCTGGAAGATGGGAATGAGATCATCGGTCGACGCCGCGTAGCTGTGTGTGCCACCCGTGGCGTCGGCGATGTCCGCCATCAGGACCGGATCGGCGGCGCTACCCAGGCTGATGGTGAAGATGATGATGCCATTCTGAACCGCCCAGTCCACGGCATTCTCGATGTGGGATCTGGGCCACGTGCCAGGCAGTTCACATTGCGCTATCGACCAGCCATCCGGACAAGGTCGGTTCGGCTTGCCGTCGGAGAGCAGGATCATCACGTGGACGGCGTTGGTGCGCCCGTGGTGTCCTTGGGCTTCGTTGGTGCTCAGGATCTCGCAACCACGGTAGATGCCGTCCCCGATGTTGGTCGTTCCATCGGCATCGAGGCCCCACAAAACGGTGGTCACCGGCGAGAAGTCGCCGCCCGTCAGTTCCGCGACGATCGCCGAGTCATTGCTGTTGGGGTAGTAGTTATCGTTGGTGGAGTCGTCGGAGTACTTGGCCAAACCCACCTGATCGAGTTCCGGATCCAGGCAGGGCACCGCCTCCTCGCCGGAGCCGATCTGGCACTCGTTGATGAACCAATCGGCGGCGTTGAGAGTGTCCCAGATGGGTTGCTCCTTGAACCCGCCACCCGCGCAGTCGGTCTCGCCGTAGCCAGGGCACTCGCCCAGAGGTCCTGACGGCTCCGGGCCGTTGACCATACCTCTGATCCTGATCTCGTCCCACAGGCCATAGTCGTAGGCCTCCATGTACCTGGATCCGAACATGATGCCGAACTGGGTGGTCTGGGCTGGCATCAGGTAGGCTCGCCAGTCCCAGTAGTTCTCGCCGCGCTCGTTCATGATCCTGGTCCACCCGCCCCCGTCGCGGCTGTACCAGAGGGCGTTGTAGTCGCTGCTGTCGGCGCTGTAGGTACGTTCCCGCAGTACGACCTCGATCTGGTCATAGGCGGAGGCGTCGAAGGACATGTGGTACTGTCCGTCGCCGCCATCTCCCTCCGTCATCCCGTAGTTCCCGCTGTACCTGTTGGCGTCGTTGCGCGCCCCTACCTGCCAGGGGAGCTGGCAGGACCAGGCAGAGTTAGCGCCGCACAGCCGGTCCGGATCTGTATCGCCGTCCCCCAGGTTGTAGCCCTCGAAATCCTCGTAGATGATGTCGTGGATCTCGCTCCACCAACTCTGGTCGCACCCGTTGGACATGTCGCTGTCGGCGTCGCACGTATCGTCGTCCATGGACCCGGAGACGTCGAGCACGATGGCTATGTCGAGCCGGTTGGCGTTCTCCCCGATGGCGTGGGCCGAGACATCGACGGTCTCGAAGCCCAGCACTCTCATGAAGGTCAAGCTGACCCGCTGGGTCGCGCTCACCACCAGATGGTAGTGAGGACAGGGAGGGTTCATGCAGTCTGACTCTTCGGGAAAGCCCCAGGCCCAGCCGAAACCGTCGGCAGTTTCTTCGTAGCCGTTGAGACTGAGGTACTCGATAGCGCGGCGCCGAGCAACGGTCTCGTCAGGCAGCTCCTGGGCGCCTGCCAAGGCCGCTGCATCGACCGCCCGGCCTAGTCTCACCTTCTCCACGTACATCAGCCCCAGGTCCACGGCCAGGCCCACGGCGGCCAATAGAGCGACGATCAGAAAGGCCACGATGATCAGGCTCTGACCTCGCTGTTGATCCCCCTTCAGCATCAGAACCCGGATCGTTCCTCCTGAAGACCGTAGTCTGTCTACCATGGTCCACCTCCCTGAGCGGCGGAAAACGACCTAGCCGTGCGGGCGCTCATCGCCGCGCTCTTGCTTCGTTCTGGGCCCACGCACGCTTGCCTGCGCATCTACTCGTACCTCGATACGCCTATGCGGCTGATGGAGCGGCTGTACAGTCGCAGGGGGCCCAGGCCCACGAACTCGGCGCCCATGCGGGTTCCCAGTAGCAGTTCGTGGTCGTAGAAGACCTCGACCACGACCAGGTTGTTCTCGGTGTCGTAGTAGTCGGCGTTCTCCGTTGCGATCTCCTGGTACAGACTTGCTGGCACGCGTGACTCCACGGGGAGCGTACCGGTGATGTAAGGTGCGCCGCCCTCTATGCTCCAGTTCCCTTCAGCATCGATAGGCACCTTGGTGATGATGATGGTGGCGTTGGCGTCGGGCCCATCGAAGACGGGGTGCAGGGAGAGCATGGCCACGTAGACTACTTCTTGGATCTCCTCGTATTCGAAGACCCGCCGGGAGGCGAAGCGAGCGCCCTCGCGGCTGGCCGTCGACACGGTGAGATGGGCACGCATGGCCCAACCGACCTCCACCATAGCCACGAGGATCATGAGCAACAGCGGTAGCACCAGGGCCAGTTCGGCCAGGCTCTGTCCACGTTGGCGCTCGTCCGATTGTCTCATCGTTCTCTCTCCGGGTTCTCCACTGGCTGGTCAGGGCGCCTTGCTGAGCAGTTCGCCAGTGGTGGCGTCCACGGTCACCACCAGTGTGGCCCTTTCGGGGCTGTAGATGCCCATGGCATACCACACCAGCCTTTCGCCGCTCTCGTCTAGTCCGATCCTCAGGGTGACGGTCGCCCCAGGGTGCTGCGCCAGAAAGTCGCGCCCTCCACTGTCGAGGAAGAGGCTCAGCACCTGTTCGCTGTCTACCTGCCACAAGCTCATGTCTACGCCGCGAGTCGTGGCGGTGGCATCCGACGTCTGCACCTGTTCGGCACCATCCGGCGTCACCGATACCACGCGCACCAGGCGCGTCTGAGGTGAGACGAAAGTGTAACCCCAGGCCGCAGCTTCCTGCAAGTCCTCCTCGCTCTGAACGTTGGACCAACTGGCGGTGGCGTTCACCAGTTGGGCGTCGGTCTGCCAGCTCTGTGCCTCGGTCACGGCCGCAGGATAGTACTCTCTGGCCGTTTCTGCCAGGTTGGGTGGATTCTCCTCGCCTGGCGGCACGGTCTCTCCCGAGTCCGAGCCACCCATGGCCACCACGAGGACCGCCAGGGTCCCGTAGACTACTATCACTAGCACTCCCATTATGATCAGTATTAGCCTGATTCTCACGTTGACCTCGCTAGTAAGCTTTCAGAGCCAGTGCGAGTGGCGACCTGATCGGGAATCGCTTCGTGTAGTGTATGTCCTGGTCCGCGCCGGAGACCTTCTGCTGATAGAGGAGATAGACGAACTGGCCGTCGGCGGCCAGAGAAGCGAAGCCGTCGGGCCAGCTATCTCTGAGAGTCGCGGGCACAGGGTCTGACCAGGTTGTCCCTCCATCTTGGCTAGCAGAGTAGTAGATGCGATCGGAGTAGTCACCCCCCTGTCTGCCATTCCACGCCAGATGCAGGTTGTCTGGGCCCATGAGGGCTATCGCTGGGCTGGCGTAGGTAGGCAATAGTTGGGAGATATCGACTCTGCTGCCTGGGATCAGGGTGGCTGAGATGTTGCTGGTGTCCGAGATGGGGAAGCGCGTGTAATAGACGTCTTGAACGTGCACCTGGTCCTTGACATCGACGCCGAAGGCCACGTGGACTACGTCGTCGCTCCCCACCGCGATGAAAGGCGTGGCGGCGCTCTCAGAGAGGCCCCAAGAGAGGGTGATGGGCGTCGACCACACGGTGTCCGTGGTGACATATACGGTCCCCGAGATGTACATGATCTCTCGTGGCTTGGCGTCCTCCCACCACACTACGTGGAGGTTGTCGTGCTGGTCTGCGGCTATTCTCAACTGGAGGGAAGTCCTCCCGGTGGCGGCTGCCAGGTCCGGTGCACTCCAGACCTCACCACCCTCGCTCCTGCTGTAGAACACCTCGTAGGGGTTCGAGCCGGTCTCCCCGAGGGTCTCCTGGGACCAGACGGCGTGGATCCAGTCGCCGGCGACCTCCACATCCGGCCCGACGATATTGGTAACGGACTCGGTGGCGGCGATCCTTACCCGCTCCTCCCAATTGCCGCCCCAAAGCTGCCCGTACCACACCTCGTGTTCGCCTGGCGACTCACGCCATACGAGGCGTAGCCCGCCATACTCGTCCAAATCCGCAGCGGCCTCGAACCTATCGGTCGTGGTCGGTGTGAGGGGGATGGTGTGGGACCAGTTGCCTCCTGCATCTGCGGAGCTTGCGTGGTAGACGGTGTAGCGGAGGGTGTCGGTGGTCGCCGCTTGCTGCATCCAGAAAGCGTGGAGAGAGCCGTCATCTTGCTGCAACAGTGTGGGGCCTCGCGAGGTGGAGCTTCCACTCTGGGACAGCTCGATGGCAGGCGGCCAGCCGCCCTCGTCAGACAGCGATGACGCCCAAGCCGTCAGACCAGCGATGAGCAAGAACAACAGAGTGCTCGCTGCCGCAACGACGAGGGAAGCCGTTCTCCGCGCAAAGGGCATCAGACCGGAAATCTCCTATGGGAAAAGCGTGATATCAACAGGGCTGGTGCCTTGAGTGGCCAAGACCTGGATCCCCACCTGTCCGCCCTGGTAGGTGGTGCCATCGATCTCCACCAACCCCTTAACATAGTAGCCGGTTCCTTCCGACACACAGTCGAAGATGTAGCTGCCGTCGGTGTCCGAGAGGCCCGAAGCTATCAGCACATCCCCCGCCGTGTACAGCGACATGTTGACCCTCTCCGAGGGTACGACGAGCTGGCCGCCGATCATGGCCCACACGGTCCCACTGATCCAGCCGCAGTCGGGGTCCACGGTTGCGGTGGCTGTAGGTGTGGGGGTATCACCCGCATACACCACCGAGACCGTCAGAGGGCCATAGACGTTGTTCAACTCACCGTTCGGCGGCGCCTCACCGACGAACCCGAAGCTATCCGTCTGGCCGTAGAGGTAGTACGTCTCACTGATGGTGAACGTGTGGCTGAACTGGAGGGCTGTACTGGAATTGGCCCCCAGGCTGCTGATGCCCTTCCAGTCCACACCTTGGTCCGGTACGGCCGGATAGCTGAGCGTGTCAGTATATACGTAGAGATCGGTCCAGAAGAAGTCGTTGCAGGGGCCGGTGGAGTTGTTCTTCACCGTCGCGTTGATCGCCACCAGCGTCCACGCGTACACGGGGTCGGCCTGGACCGACATGTCGGTGATCACCAGATCGGGCTCGCGCACAGGGGTCGGGGTGAAGGTTGGGGTCCTGGTGGGCGTTGCTGTCTTGGTGGGTGTAGGCGTGGGTACGGATGAGCAGGGCACGTAGACAGGTGCCTGGCCTTGCTGGCCGGTGAGGACCACGAAGGCGTAGAGAGCGTGTTTGCCCGCTGTGACCTGGCTGCCCGTGACGGTGAAGCTGGTGGAGAACGTGCCGTCCGTCTCGGGGACCACGCTGGCATTGCCAGTGTAGGACTCGGCGGCGGCGCCGGTTCCGTCCCAGCCGAACAAGACCTCCGTCTCTCCATCCCCGGGCCATCCGCTGCCCTCGACCGTCAGCGCGAGGTCTACACCCACATCGTCGGTGCAAGAGTATATCATCCCAGTGGGGGGTGTAGGGACGGCGATACTGATCGCCGCGGCTGGTGTGGGAGTGGCCGTGGGTGTTCGGGTCGATGTCGGCGTGGGAGTGTTGGTAGCCGTCGGAGTGT
>Ga0315553_10003445_pt1 | contig 12280 bp, 10 predicted proteins | sample SalMarSW160140MG_FD_203099 | JGI IMG/M metagenome (GOLD analysis project Ga0315553, IMG submission 203099) | Salt marsh sediment microbial communities from the Plum Island Ecosystem LTER, Massachusetts, United States - Salt Marsh Sediment SW1601-40 ... | reverse complement strand
CGATCTCACCCTGCGCCGCCGGCAGACGGATTTTGCCCTGTTCGCCGCTCCACACCGGATTCGCCAGCCGGTAGTCTTGTTTGCCCTTCTCGAACAGTGGCAGCCCGTTGACGGGGTCGACTTCGACCATCTCCGGGAAAGCCCATACCGAAACGTCTTTGCCCGCCTTGACCGGCTGGCCGGCTTTGGGTTCGAACGGGGATTTCGGAAGCATCGGGACTTCGACGCCGGGGCTGACCTGCCCGCGGGCCTGAGACCATTGCGACAGGTTACCCATGGCATCGACGGCGGCGACCGCGACCGTCACTTCCTTGCCGGCTGGCAGATCTTCAAGGGTAATCACATCGATGCCGTTGGCGTTTCCGGGCAACTCAATCTGCCAGGGTTCGACCTGACGGCCATCGATTTTCACATGGAACCCGAAGGTCTTCGGTGGAGTCTTGATTTTGATGACGACTGCCCCTCCGGCGGGAGTGGCGTGGGCCAGGTCGGGCTCGACGCTGATGATTTCAGGCGCGGCCTGGGTGGCAGGCTGGACCGGTCCCGCTTGCACCAGCAGGTAGGGCGCGTGGTCTTTGGATTCGCGGGAATAGATGTAAGCATTAACGCGGTATGTGCCCGAGCCGTCCATAACGACCAGACCATCGCCCAGTTCGGCCACCAGGGCCTGCACGACTTTGGCATCGACGGGCACCTTCCAGTAGCCATCGTTGGCCTCGGTGAGTTCGCCAACGCTGCCGATCGAATTGAGGTGGCCGTTGATCACGAAGCTCAGATGGCTGCCGGGCCAGGCCCAGGGCTTGGTCTGATAGCTCGCTTCGTTGTATGTGGCTCCCTGCCCCTCGGGATCGCTCTGATAGTCTTTGTCCTGGTTGCCCTCCACCCAGTGGCTGCTGATGGTTGAGACCGCGATCCAGCGGAGCGGATGCGGTCGATCGTTTACGAACATCGGACCGAGGGTTTCAGCCGGATGGATGTACAGGTCGGCAGACTCGATCGCTCGGCCTTTAAGGGCCGACAGATCAAACCCCATGATCGCCATTTCCTGGAGGACTTTGAGTTTCAGCTTTTCGGTCCTGCCCATTGAGTTGTCGACCTCCTGGCCGATCGAGCTGATCCAGACGTCTTTAATGTCCGGGCAGCGGATTGCCTCGGTTTCGGCCAGGGCAACGCCCGAAATAAGACCTGATATGCAGAGTGCTGCCACATAAACGAATCTTCCTGGTTGGCGGTCAATTACCATGGCCGGTCTCCTTGCTTGTGGCGCCGGTTTTATCTTTGACAAACAGCCTGATCACACAATCGTTCGTGCAACCTTTAACCCGGATTCTCAATTTGTCCGCATCAGATTGAAACTCTACCAAGATCGACCTGGTGACCGTACTCTCGGACAGCTGATGCGCTTCGAAATGCCTGGTCTCCTGCCTCTCGACCCGGTCATTGTCACGCTGCTCTACGCCCAAGCCCCTTATCTCTGGTTAATCGGCGAACCGATCTGCTGTCAAGTACGGGCACCGCGTGGTGTGCACCTGACGCCTTCGAGCGGAGGCGCCAACCGGCGCAGAGAGCCGCGCGCGACCAAGTTGACGGGATTGGCGCGTCGGGGACCCTCTGTATTATTTGAGCGAGCATCTTGTGCACGATCGGGGCGGTCGTACGGCGCTGGCCATCGGTCATGCCAAGGGGCTCACGTGGGCAGGTGTCTGATGGTGCTTGTCCGTTCAGCGACACTCTGCATGTCCTTGGCAACGGCTGATGCCGGCGATCGACGAGTACCTCGAATCGCACGTCGGTCTGCCCGAGCTACAAGGGACCTGACGGTTCCAAACGAGGAAGTAACATGAGCAATGTGCCCTACCCCACCTACGAAGACACGATGCGGGAGAGCTGCGAGATTGCGGCGGTGTCTCCAGAACTGGCCACGTACACAGAAATCGGCGTGTCCGAGGAAGGCCGGCCGATACCCTTGCTCACGATCACGGATCGGGCAGTTCCCTCAGCCAACAAGAGTGTCTTTCTGTTGAGCGGTGGAACGGATGGCAGTGAGGAAGTTGGTCGTGCTGTAGCCCTCGGACTGGCCCGTGCACTGCTGGAGCCACAGCACCGAACCCACCTGCAGCGGCAGGTCGTGCTGGTGGTCCCGGTCACGAACCCCGACGGGTCCGTCCGCGATCAGCCGGACAAGATGGGCAATGCGCGGGGGATCCCGGCGACGGATGTTCACCTGCAGGATCGGCCCCCAGCCACAGCCGAGGGCCGCGTAATGCGGGCGCTGGTGGAGGAGTGGATTCCGGATGCCCATGTGGATTTCCACGGTCTGGCCGGCGGCGGGATGGGCGACTGCTCGTTCCTGTACCCGACGGTGAATGCGAAGTGGTCCATTCCCATACTGATGGAGGTGGACAGGGAACTCGCAGAAGCGGGCGCCCGGGCGGGATATCCACAGCAGGGCCGTCCGCGACTGTGGTGGGAACCGCGCCACAACCTTCCGGGATGGCTCGCGCGCAACTACTCCTCCTTGTGCATGGTCGTTGAGGGCACGGAGAACTACTACCCCATTGAAGACAGCGTCCGATCCGGCGTGGTTCGTATGCTGCGACTGATGGAGATCGGCGAGGAGGTTCGCTACTTCCAGGATTTTGCGAATTACCCCTGCGATGTAGTCAGCGGTGGCCGCATGGGCGCCCTCATGTCCTACGGAGAGGATTACACCCAGCGCCGCGGGTCGCGCCGGGATCTGTCGCAGATGATCATCCAAGGGGTCCCGTGGTTTGAGCGCATGCCGTGTGACCACGATTGGACTGCCGTGCTTAACTTGCCCGTGCAGGACACGGTCAGAACGCTTCCGGATGGCATGCGATTCAAGGCGACCATTGATCGGCGGGCTACCATCAAACAAGTCCTGTGGCACGACCACGTTCTGGAGCCGGAGTTGTGGCGCCAGCAGATGACGGGGGCCGGCATCGTGGTTGCGGCCGACGTACCGGAGCCACCCAGGCACGGGGAGAACCGGCTAAGCATTCGCTACGAAGTTCCGTTCAAACGGCACGTCACCCGGCAGCCAGAAAGGCGTATCTGAGGGCACGGCGCGACCAGTCGAGCGGATCAGAAAAGGTGTCAGGATGATTTTGCTGGATATTGCACCCTCCGATGACTGGTACACGCTAGGGTATAGAAAAATCATCCTGACACCTTTTTACGTCTTTTTACGTCCTCCTTGTGGTCGCCGATACCCAATGAGTGTCGATACAAGGCAGCCAAGTGTGGGTCCCAACGCCTTGCGGACATCGAGACATCTGCTATCATACACCACGCGCAATCAGCAAAGGCGTGTCGAGACTGGCGGTGGAATCCAATGGTCGGGTTCGTCGTAATCCTTGCTGTCCTTGGGTTTGCGATTGTTTGGGGCGTCCATCAGTATTGGAAACAAGGCGATCATCCGCTCCCAATCCTGGAGGCGGTTTGTGCCGCGGGGTGGGTCTTGGCCCTGCTTCTCGCCGCACTCGTCGTCATGCCGTCCTTCACCGCCAATGTGATCACAGAGAATGTCGATGGCAGAACCATATACCGAGTGGACAAGACAGCAGTTCAGTACACCTTGATCCTGTCGCCACTTATCGTTGGCGGTGTCTGGCAGACCTCTCGTCTTCGGGATCGGCCGGGCCGCGTCGGGTTGACCATTCTTAGGTATCTATGTGTTTCCCTTGCCGTCGGAGTTGCTGTCCTCCTGTGGGGGATGGTCACGGGCGCATCAGGGGCAGCCTCAGTCCATACCTATGTGCAAGGCGCTCTGACCGTCCTACCCTTTGTCCTGGTGCTCGTATTGCTTTCCGTAACGCACGCTGCACTTGGTGCAGTCGTTCTTGGCGCCGATTTATCCGTCGTTGCTCACGCACTATGGGTGGGTGGCGGCGGTCATCTGGTAGGCTGGCAAGATTTTCTGGGCATCTTGCCTGGCCAGCTACCTGTTTGGCTTGAGTGGGCGTGTGCAGTCATCTCAGTAGGTGCAAGCGCGTGGGGACTCTGGTCGAGCAATATAGTTGGCGCCGTTGGTGAGTTCGACGTCTAGGGGGAAAAAAGGTGTCAAGAAAGAGAAGGTGTCAGGATGGTTTTTCTGGGTATTGCACCCTCCGATGACTGGCACACGCAAGGGTATAGAAAAATCATCCTGACACCTTTTTACGTCGGAGAGGACGGGCTACCCGCTCATTCCCCACCCTTTGCTGGCGCAAAGGATGGGCCACCCGTCCGGCGAAGCCGGGCCGTGGTTGAACAACCAAACCTGAGAGGGAAAGGCGGGTGGTCTTCGACAGGCTCAGACCAAGGAACCCGCCCAACGTCCCGGCCGGGTGCTGCGGTGACAGGGGGACGATGGGGCGGTAGACTGTCTGCGAGTGATTTGTGAGGTTGGCTGGATTGAGTCGCAGGCGCAAAGACGTTTCAGAGCTTAGGTTACGGTACTTCCGCCGGGCGCTGAGGTACATTTGGCCTCACCGTCGCTATCTGGCGATGGGGTTGGCGGCGGCGGTCGGCGTGAGTCTCTTCTACACCCTGACGGTCTCGTCGATCATACCGTTCCTGACGGTGATGTTCTCGCGGCATGAGACGGTGGGCGACTGGCTGTGCCGACACGTCGCCGAGGGTCGCCTGGACTGCGACTTTCCCGAGGACGTGCCGCCCAAGCCTTATATCAAGGTGCTGAAGCTCGACGCCGACCCCAACGCGCCCCTGGCCGGTATGGCAGGTGTGGATCGGATCGTCGCGATCAACGGGCAGCACGGCACGGAGGTGGAGCTATACCGCCAAATCTGCGCCTTGCCGGAGGGCAGGCCGGCCCGGATCGACCTGATGCATGACGACGGCACGCTGGCTGGGGTGGACGTTACGCCCGAGTCGCTGGGGTGGCGTCAGCGCCGCATGCTGGGCGTGGCGGCCATGTTGCCGAGGGAACTGACGGTGGCCAGCAGGATGCGGATGCTGGCGCTGGTGATCGGCACGCTGCTGGTGTTCTCGCTGCTGGGCGGGGTGAGTCGCTTTACTCACCAGTACATGGTGGAGCTGGTGTCGGAGCGGGGCCTGCTGGACATGCGGACGCTGGCGTACGCGCACGTATTGCAGGCGCCGATGGGGTGGTTCAGCCAGCAGCAGGCGGGCGACACGATGTCGCGCTTCGCACGTGATACGGAGATCATCCGCAAGGGCATGCGGTCGCTGTTCGGCAAGACGATGCGCGAGCCGCTCAAGGCGGTGGGGGTGTTCGTGCTGGCGATGTACCTGAACTGGCAGTTGGTGCTGTCGGTGGTGGTGGCCACGCCGTTGGCGGCGGTGCTGATCGTGCAATTCGGTCGGCGGATTCGTCGCGCTCAGAAGAAGGCGCTGATGGCGTGGGGTCATCTGATCGAGTTGTTGGACGAGAAGATCGCCGGCATTCAGATCGTCAAGGCCTACCACACCGAGCGTCGCGAGGGGGTGCGTTTCTTCCGTCAGCAGCGGCGGATTCTTCGGCAGCAGCTCAAGATCGCGCGGATCGACGCGGCCACCTCACCGATCCTGGAGTTTCTGGGCGTGACGGCGGTGGGGGCGTTCGTGCTGTTTGCCGGATACCTGGTGTTCAAGCAGGACGTTGCGGCCGGCGGGTTGGCCGGCAGCTTCATCGCGTCGGTGGTTTGCCTGGCGGCCATGTTCGACCCGGTCCGCAAGTTGGCCAACGTGAACAATCACCTCCAGGAGGCCGACGCGGCCGCCCAGCGGATGTTCGCGGTGATCGACATGCCTTCGGAGGAGCCGCCGGAGACGGCGACGCGTCGCGTTTCACTGGCGAGGCTTCGGGAGGGAATCGAGTTTCGCGACGTGTGTTTTGCCTATCCGGCGCGACCGGAGACGCCGGCGCTTCGCGGGGTGAACCTGAAAGTGCGCGCGGGGCAGGTCACGGCCATTGTCGGGCCGAACGGCTCGGGCAAGACGACGTTGTGCCTGCTGTTGATGCGGTTTTACCAGCCGCAGCGGGGGCAGGTGCTTTTTGACGGATCCGACCTGGCGGACGTATCGCTGGAGAGCTTGCGGGGTCAGATCGGCCTGGTGACGCAGGATACGGTTATCTTCACCGATACAGTTCGCAACAACATCGCTTACGGTCAGTCGGATAAGAGCGACGAGCAGATCGAGTCGGCGGCGCGGGCCGCCTACGCCGACGACTTCATCCAGCAGCTTCAGGGCGAGCACAACGGGCAGGTTTGCGTGGGGTACGACGCGGTGATCTCGGCGCTGACGCTCAGCGGCGGGCAGCGGCAACGGCTGGCGATTGCCCGGGCGATTCTGCGTGACCCGGCGATCTTGATCTTCGACGAGGCCACCAGCCAGGTGGACTCGGAGTCGGAGATGAAGATCCAGAAGGCGCTGCACGAGATTATGCACGGGCGGACGACGTTCGTGGTGGCGCATCGATTCAGCACCATCGCCGAGGCGGATCAGATCGTGGTTATGGACGAGGGCAAGATCATCGCGGTGGGCGGCCACGATACGCTGGTGGCCAGTTGCCCGCTCTACAAGACGCTGTACGAACGGCAGTTCCGCGACGTCGGGTGAGGAGACGAGGATGCACGGACGGAGCCTGAAGTGGATCGGATTGACCGGTCTTGGCGGCAGCGTGGTTCTGATCGCCAGCGGGTGTACGGGATTTGCGCTGAGCAGCGTTTATCTGACGCTTGTCTCGGCGCTGCTGCCGTTGCTGGGTGCCTGACGCCTGGTTTCCCGACGGCTGCCGGCCATACGGGGAGACGGCGTTATCGGCGGGGCGGCCCGGAGCACTGGCGGATCCCGGCGCGGGGGGACCGGTGGCACCCGACGCGGATCATACGGGGATCGATAGAAGACTTTCGACGAGAGGGTTCCCGGCCCTGGCGGGCGAGTTCGCCTTCGGCGGGTGGTAGCCGAGCGGGTCTCGTTTGGAAGGGGGGGCGATCGGAGCAGGTCAGTCGCTTACGACTGTGCCGACCGACTCACCCATGACGACGCGTTTCATGTTGCCCGGTTCGGTGAGATTGAACACGACGATCGGCACGTGATGTTGCTGGCAGAGATCGATGGCACTGACGTCCATGACCTTCAGACGCCGATCGATGACCTCATCGTAGCTCAGCCGGTCGAAGCGTTTGGCGTCGGGGTGAATGACCGGATCCTTGTCGAACACGCCGTCTACCTTGGTGGCTTTGAGCAGGACATCGGCGCCGATTTCGGTAGCCCGCAGGGCCGCACAGGTGTCGGTGGTGACGAACGGATTGCCCGTGCCGGCTGAGAGGATGACGGTTCGGTCCTTCTCCAGATGGCGAATGCAGCGTCGGCGGATGAACGGTTCGCAGACGGCGGATATGTTGATGGCGGATTGGAGCCTTGTGGCGATTTCCAAGGCCTCAAGGGTGTCCTGCAAGGCCAGCCCGTTCAGCACGGTCGCCAGCATGCCCATGTAGTGGGCGGTGGCGGGCTGCAACTGGACCTGCTGGGCGATGGTGGCTCCGCGGATGAAGTTGCCGCCGCCGACCACGATGGCCGTCTGCACGTCGAGCCTGACGACGTCGGCGATCTGGCGGGCGACGCTCTGAAGCTGCTGTTGGTCGATACCGCTCTGGCCCGATCGGCAGAACCCCTCGCCGCTGATTTTCAGGACGACGCGTCGATACTTGGGCTTTCCTGCCGGCATGGCGGCTGTCCCCGACTTGAGTTGTGTTGTGGTGCGACCGGCCGTCAGGCGACCACACCGACCTGTAGCCGTGCGAAATCCTTGACGACCACGCCCCCGGCAGCCTTGAGCACCTGCTCGACGGTCTTTTTGTCTTCGCGCACGAACGGCTGCTCCAACAGGACACAGGTGGCGTACCACTTGTTGAGCTTGCCTTGGGCGATCTTATCGAGGATCTGCTCGGGCTTTCCGGTCTGGGCGGCCTGGTCGCGGGCGATTTCCAGCTCTTTCTTGACCAGCTCGGGGTCGATGCGGTCGCGTGAGACAGCCAGCGGGCTCATGGCGGCGATCTGCATGCAGATATCGGCGGCCAACTGGGGGTCGAGTTGATCGGCCTGGAACTGCGTCAGCACGGCGACCTGCCCGTTGTGGTGCAAGTAGCTGGCCAGCGTGCCGTTCAGTCGTGCGACGCGGGCCAGGCCCATGTTCTCGCGAAGGATGTTGACGGTGTCGTTGATCCGATCGCGAACGGTCTTTGCGGGCTCATCGGCCAGAGGCTGAGAGAGCAGTGTTTCCACGTCAGGGGCGGTATCGGCGAGGGCGACGGTCTTGGCCAGTTCGTTGGCCAGGGCGATGAAGCCTTCGTTGTTGGCCACCGGGGCGGTCTCGCACCGAAGCTCGACGAGGGCTCCGACACCTTGCTGCTGATCGAGGTAGCAGCCGATCCGGCCTTCGGCGGTTTCGCGATCGGCCTTGCGCTCGGCCGCGGCGGCGCCCTTCTTGCGGAGGATTTCGGAGGCCTTCTCGTGATCGCCGTCGGCTTCGACGAGGGCAGCCTTGCAGTCCATCATGGGTAGCCCGGTTTTGTCACGCAGGGCCTTGACGTCGGCTGCGCTGATAGTCGCCATTGAGATTTCGCTCCTTCCACGTCTATAGAGGACGATTGGCACGCGTCGATCGCGTCCGGTGATTGGCGTAGACGGCGTTGTCTAGCCGGCGCTGTCCGGTGTTTTGCTGTCCTGGCTCTGGTCCTCGACGGGTGCTGTGGTACCGGGCTCGGGCGGTGTGGCGACCGGCTGAGTCGGCTGGGGCTCGGTCGCCGGCTGATCGGCGTCTGCCCGGGCCGCATCCGGTTGTGGGGCCGCCACGGGCTCGGTGTCGGGTGTTTGCTCCGGCGCCTCAGCCGGTGGCTGGGCAGGCGTCTGCCGATCGGCCCGTGCCGTGGTGGGGCGACGGGAGCGTCGACGGGGGCTGTCCTCCTCGGAGGGGGCGATTCGTCCCCTTTTGCCTTCCTCGACGGCGTCGGCCAACTGCGACAGCATCAGCTCGACGGCCCGCATGGCATCGTCGTTGCCGGGGATGGGGATATCGGCATAGTCCGGATCGCTGTCCGTGTCGATCAGGCAGACGGTGGGGATCTTGAGTTTTCTGGCTTCCTTGACGGCGAGGTGCTCGCGCCGGACATCGACGATGACCAAGGCGCGGGGCAGCCGCTCCATCCGTCTGATGCCGCCGAGGTTGCGGGTGATCTTGCGTTTTTCCCGCTGGAGGGTTGATTTCATCTTCTTGGAGAAGCTGTCCAGTTCGCCGCTGGCCTCGTAGCCTTCGAGTTCTTCCAGGCGTTGGAGGCGGGAGCGGACGGTGCGGAAATTGGTCAGGGTGCCGCCGAGCCAGCGTTCGCTGACATAGTGCATGCCGCATCGGTCGGCCTGGGTTCGGACGGCCTGTCGCGCCTGGCGCTTGGTGCCGACGAATAGCACGTCGTCGCCGTCGGCGACCATTTGCGCGATGAACTTCCTGGCTCGCAGCAGGCCTTTGACTGTTTCTTTGATGTCGATGATGTGGATCGAATTCCGCTTACCGAAGATGTAGGGCTCCATTTTGGGGTTCCACCGACTGACGCGGTGGCCGAAATGGACCCCGGCATCGATCAGTTCGCGGACCAACGATGACGCCAAGCTGCACCTCCGCCGTGTGAGTTTTGGGCTTTCCTTAACCCTAGGTTTCCTGTTTGCAGGTGGTTACGGCCAGAGACCGCAAACACACGAACGCGTAAGCTTACGGGCGGCGGCCGGCTGGGTCAAGGGCATTTGTGAGGGCACTCGGCAGGGCGGGCGGTGGACGGGGCGGGCGTCGGGCGGCCTCAGACGGGCGGGGAGGGGGTGGCTCAGCAGTCGTTGCAGGCCGGCGGGTGGGTCAGTAGAGTCGCGACCATCGGGGTGCTTTCGAAGGGATCAGCCGCGATATGGCCAATCTATACGGATCGGACAAGCCAACGGTGCTGATTAGCGCGTGTGAGGCCAGCGCCGACACGTATGGGGCCGAGCTGATCCGGGCGACGGCCGGGCGGGCGCCCGAGGTGCGATTTGCGGGCTTGGCGGGCCCGCTCATGCGCGAGGCGGGCTGTGAGCCGATTGCCGACCTGGCGGGACGGTCGGCGATGCTGCTGGGTGCGGTGGCCAACGTGGGCGTGGCGGTTCGGGTGCTCTGGCGGCTGGACCGGCTGCTGGCGGCAGGGCGGTTTGCCGCGGCGGTACTGATCGACTCGCCGACGCTGAACCTGCCGCTGGCGAGGCGGTGCCGGCGGCGTGGCGTGCCGGTGATGTATTACGTGGCGCCGCAGACGTGGGCGTGGGGTCAGTTCCGGGTGGGCAAGATCCGCCGGCGTGTGGATCGTCTGGCGTGCATCCTGCCCTTCGAGCCGGAGTACTTCGCGGGGCACGGAATCGAGGCGACCTACGTCGGACATCCGCTGTTCGATCAGTTGGCCGGCCAGACGGTGGACGAGAAGCGGGTTGCGGATCTTCGTGGCAGCGGCCAGCCGGTGGTGGCTTTGCTGCCGGGGTCGCGGCGGCACGTGGTTGGCGAGGTGCTGCCGGGGCAGATCGAGGCGGCGAGGATCGTGGCTCGGCGTTTCCCGTCGGCGCGGTTTCTGATTTCGGTAGCTAACGATGTCGCGCGTGAGGTGATCGAGCCGGCGGTGGCTGCCAGCGGGCTTTCATTCGAACTCTGCCGGAATCATCGGGTTGAGATGGTTCGGGCAGCCGACCTGGCGCTGGTGGCGTCGGGCACGGCGACGCTGGAGGTGGCGTATCACGGCACGCCGATGATCGTGATGTATAACGCGTCGCGCTGGGCGTACCAGCTCATCGGGCGGTGGCTGATTCACACGCGGCACCTGGCGCTGATCAACGTGCTGGCGGGGCGCGAGGTGGTGCCCGAGTTCATGCCGTACTACCGATCGGCCGAGCCCATCGGGCAGGCGGCTGTCGAGATGCTGCTGCACCCGGACCGGCTGGGGCGAATGCGGGATGAGCTGCGGGAGGTGATCGCGCCGTTGGCGAAGTGCGGTGCGTCGGAGGCGGCGGCTGAGATGCTGCTGGATATGTTGCCGCGTTAGGCGGCACGTGAGAGGGCGCTGTAATCGGGACGGCTGGCGAGCATGAGTACTTCGTCGCAGCAGCACGAACCCGACAAGGCGACGGAGATCGCGCGGCTGAAGCGCGGGATCGTGTTCCGCGAGCGGCTGCGGGGTTTCGAGCTGGAGTTTCACAGCACGTGGGGGTTGTTCAGCCCGAGGCGGGTGGATGACGGATCGCGCCTGCTGGTCGAGCACTTCGACGTCGAGCCGGACGCCGTGACGCTGGATTTGGGCTGCGGGTATGGGGCGATCGGGCTTACCGTGGCTCGGCAGACGCCGCGCGGCTGTGTGCATATGGTGGACCGCGACTATCTGGCGGTGGAGTTGGCCCGCAGGAACGCCGAGGCGAACGGCCTGGGTAACTGCCGCATCTACCTGAGCAACGGCTTCAGCGAGGTGCCCAGCGATGTCCGCTTCGACAATGTTCTTTCGAACCTGCCGGCCAAGGTGGGGCGGGAGATGTTATCGATTCTCCTGTATGACGCGTGGGCGCGCCTGGTGCCGGGGGGCAGGCTGTGCGTGGTGACCATCGCCGGTCTGCGGCAGTGGGTGAAGCGGAACTTCAAAGAGGTTTTCGGCAACTACAAGAAGCTCAAGGAGAGTAAGGGCTACGTGGCTGCGGTGGCGGCAAAGAACGCGAGCGACGCGTCGCCCGCAGCTGACTGAGGGCGCACGGGAGCGGGCACCGTACCTGCCACAGTTTGTCTAGCCATCGACGCGGTGCATCGCGCTCGATAGTGGCAGCCCGTGCTTTTGCCGGGCGAGACCTCTCTGTCGGCGAAACGATGTGGTCGGGCGGCGTAGAAGGTAGTGATACTGCATATGAGAGTGGAACGGATAAGGGATGAGGCGACGTTGGGGCTCGACGCCGCGTTTGTGCGGTCGGTGCGGCGGAGTATAGACGAGCAGATCCGCGAGCCGGCCGAGCGATTGTACGGCTCGGGGACATCGCGCAATGGCGTGCGCGAGGATCTCAAGGCGATCGAGCAGTTGGTGGTGTATCACGATTACGAGGCCTGCTGTGTGTCGGTGCTGGGTCGGCTGGCGGCTGAGGGGCAGACGTGGGCCTGGCCGCTGATCGAGCAGATCGTCGACAACACGCGAAGATGTCTGGCCGAGCACGCAGGCGAAGGCGGATCGTTTTTTCCCATTCGGCGGCTGCCGCTGCATCTTGCGAGGTGTTA
>Ga0315553_10003444_pt1 | contig 12281 bp, 7 predicted proteins | sample SalMarSW160140MG_FD_203099 | JGI IMG/M metagenome (GOLD analysis project Ga0315553, IMG submission 203099) | Salt marsh sediment microbial communities from the Plum Island Ecosystem LTER, Massachusetts, United States - Salt Marsh Sediment SW1601-40 ... | reverse complement strand
CTACGACACGCAATCTCCGGCCGATTCGCACGAGTCGTCTACCTCGAATTCGGCGTCGTCCGCCGCCGATTCGGAACAGTCTCCGACCGACCCGCAATCGGCCGGCGCTGCCCCGCAATTGCCCGCCGCCGACGCCGAGCTGCCGTGGAACAGCACTGCCAGCACGGGCGCCAACCGCTCCCCGGCCGATATTCGCGAGCTGTTGCCCAACATCAGCGAAGGCGATCTGGCGGGACTGCACGACGGGGAGCCGATTGACACCGACGGGCAGAACGTGCTCTACCGCCTCCTGAACCGAACGCAGGGAATCACGCCGCTGAACTTCCAGCGGTTTGCCGTCGCCGGCGGCATTTGGAAAGAGCTCGCCGAGCACCCGTCGGCGCATCGAGTCGCCGTGGTACTGCTCTCGGGGCGAGCGAAGCGCGTCGAGCGGATTGCCTTGACGGAGGAAGAGGCCGAACTCTTTGCGTTCGACCATTACTACCGGGTGACACTCGCGATCGACGACGCCCCGGGGACTGTCGTGCTTTGCGCCCGCCGTGCGCCCTCTGCCTGGCCCGTTGGACAGCCGATCGATGAGCCGGCCAGCGCGTACGGGTTGTTCTTCAAGTTGGTGCCGCCCCCGCCACCGGCGACGGACGATTCCCCCTCGTCTCAGGCGGGCGGGGGCTCGTCGGACGTACCTGCTGAGAGCGACGCTTCCGTTTCGCCGGAGGGAAGCAACGCTCCCCACGCCCCCTCAACAGAAGACGCATCCGACGAGACGACCAACGGTGACGAATCGCCCGATCCGCTCGCCGTGTCCGATCTTCAGTTCGTGTTCGTCGGATATCGTGTCGGCTGGTTCCCCGAGAAGGTGAATTCGCGGGCGGGCGTTACCGACGAACACGTTCTTTTGGCCCGGCTGGGAATGGACATCGGCCTGTTGGACGATCTGCGGGCTCTCAACGGCAAGCCACTGAGCATCGCCGATCGCGAGCCCTTATATCAGATGCTGGCCGCGGTCTCGCGCTGCGACCCCAAAGAGCTTGCGCGGCTCTCGGCTCCTCCCCTCGATATGGCGGCGCTCATCACCGAGCCCGAGAAGCAGCATGGGCGGCTGATGACCGTGGAAGGCGTCGCCCGGCGAATTACCCGAATAGAGGTGCCCGACCCAGACATCCGGGAGCGGTTTGGCATCGAGGCGTATTACGAAGTCGAGGTGTTTGTGCCCCTGGGCAATCTGGCCATCCCCGTGCTGGGCGAGAAAGAGGATTCGAAGCAGGCGGTCATTGACAACCGCTATCCGGTCACGGTCTTCGTGACGCGTCTTCCGCCCGAGCTGGCCGAGTTCACCGACAAGCCAGGCGACCAGACGCTCACGCAAGAGGTGCGCATTCGGTCGTTCTCGTACCGTGCGTGGTCGTACAACTCGCCGTTCGCCAGGCAATTCGGCAAGCAGACCTCGCAGATCGGCCCAATGCTCATCGGTTCCGATATCGAGGTAACCGGCGCGTACTCCGAGTTCCCAGGCTACATGAGTGCCGTGGTGGCTGTGGTATTCTTAGTCGCTCTCGGCTCGATTTGGCTGGTACTGTGGCGAACGTCGCGCAAGGATGCGAGAGTCGGGCGAAAACTGCACGGGGAAAGCCCGGGCAACCAGGGCCAGGGGAGTTAGTTGTCCCGCGCCCGGTCCGCCTGCTCGTCGGCGGGCTTCTCGGCCGCTTTGTGCGCGGATCCCAGCCATCCCTGGTGGCGGAACAAGAAGAGCATGCCGACCGTGGTGAAGGCCATCAACCCCAGCGCAAAGGCGTAGCCCCACGGCCACAGCAGCTCGGGCATGTTCCACCGCGAGACCTGGGTGTTGAAGTTCATGCCGTACAGGCCCGCGATGAACGTCAGGGGCAGGAACAGGGTCGAGATCATCGTCAGCACGCGCATCGTCTCGTTGATGCGGTTGCTCACGGCCGACATGTACACGTCGCGCAGATCGGCTGCCACCTCGCGGTAAATCTCCACCAGGTCCAAGAGCTGCACGACGTGGTCGTAGCAGTCGCGCAGGTACACCCGCGTCGGTTCGGTAATGCCGGGGGTCGACTCGCGGGCCAGCTCGGCCAGCGCCTCGCGATGCGGCCAAATGGACCGTCGCAACAACAACAGATCCCCTTTGATCTCGTGCATGCGATCGATCACGCGATCAGCCCCATGCTGCAGCACCGCCTCCTCCAGGTCGTCGAGTCGATCGCCGTAGAATTCCAACACGGGGAAGTAAGCGTCGAGCACGGAGTCGAGCAGGGCGTACACCAGGTAATCGGGGCCTGCGGTGCGGATGCGGCCGACACGGCGTCGAATTCGCTCGCGCACCGGATCCCAGCAGTCGCCCGGTGCTTCCTGCACCGTGAGCACGAAGTTCGACCCCAAATACAGACTCACCTGCTCGGCGCCCAGCGGCTCCTTGCCGAGTCGCTCACGGGAACTGACCATCCGGGCCACGATGTAGACTTCTTGGCCGTAGGGCTCGACCTTGGGACGCTGGTGCAGGTTGACCATGTCCTCGAGCACCAGGCGGTGCAGTTGAAAGATGTCGCCGATCTTGCGGATGGTGTCGGCGTCGCCCAGCCCGTCGACATTGACCCAGGTAACGGGGTACTTGCCCAGAAAGCCTCGGATGTCGTCGAGCGATTTAATTTCCTTCTCGGTACACTGGTCGGTGCCATAGGCCAGAATCCGCACGCGGGGAGGTCGGGCCGACGGATCGACCGTCACCGTTCCCGGCGAAGCCCCCGGTGCCGTCCGCCGTCGTATTCGCGGTCGCCGCCGCTTTTTATGCTTTTGATTGCGTGTCATAGGTTCGGGGCGTCAACTCGACATCTGGCGCGAGGACTTGTCAGTTGTCCGTCGTCTTTTGCCAGTTTTCCGGCTGAAAACTGAAAACGGAACACGGAAAACCCTCTGCAGTCACGCTGCCTGGCTCTCCTCCGCTTCCACCACCTGCGGCATCAGCCGCACATCGAGCGGCTTCATCGTGTCGAGGTGGATATCGCGCTGCGGGAACGCAATCGTGATATTCGCCTCGCGGAACAGCGAGTCGATCTTGTGCCGCATGTCGCTTTCCACGCGCAGCCGATCGCTCAGGTTCCTCATCGTGAGCCAAAAGTGCAGTTGGAAGGTCAAGGCGTTGTCGCCGAACTCCGTAAACCATACGAACGGTTCCGGCGAAGACATCACCAGCCCGTGCTCGTCCGCCGCCCGTTTCAGCAGCCGTGCCACGTCGCGGGTCGGGCTGCCGTACGCCACGCCGACGCTGACCATCGTGCGAACGCGATCGTCCGAGAGGGTCCAGTTGACGACGTTGTTCTCCAGGAACGAGCTGTTGGGAACGATGATCTCCACGTTGTTGGCGGTTGTGACGCGGGTGCTGCGGGCACCGATCTGGGACACGGTCCCGTACAGGCCGTCGAGTTGGATCAGGTCGCCCACCCGAATCGGCCGCTCGGCCAGCAGGATCATGCCGCTGATGAAGTTGTTGATGATCTTCTGGCTGCCGAAGCCCACGCCGATGGCCACGGCCCCCCCCAGAAACGTGAACACCGCCAGCGGCACGTTCACCAGCCACAAGGCCAACAGCGTGAACGTGGTCACCAGCGTGTAAAAGGCCACGGTCTGCAGCGCCGCGGCAGCGCTGGTGTGCATGCCCACTCGCGGCAGCACGCGCTTGCCGATCAGGCGGCTCAAAAACCTCGACACCAGGTAGCCGATGATCAACAGAATCAGCCCGCTGATGACCTTCCCCACCGTGATCGGCCGATCGTCGACGCTCGTCAGCTCGTATCGCCATACGCTCGCCAATCGTTGCCACCACAGCGCGGCGCGCTCGCCCAGCGTCATGCGTTCGACGTCGTTGCGAATCTCCGCCAGCAGCTTTTCGTGCAGTCGCCGGCTGCCTTCGATGCTGACCAGATTCGTGTCGTAGACGCGGCCCAGGTCGAGCAAATGCTGGCGCTGCCGGTCGATCGATTTCTTGATTGCCTCGTCGTTGTCTTGCGATGTCTGCAATCGCGCTTCGATGGCCGACAGGTCCTTGCGCAGATCGTCGCTGCTCATCGTCTGCAGCCGCGCATCGCGCCCGAGCTGCTCCAGCGCCTCGGACGTTTCCTGCTCCCATTTGGCCAGCTCGCCGGTTGTGGCGGTGTCGTTTACCACCTGGAACCGCCGCGTCCACGCGGCGCGCACCTTGGCCAGCCGCGCCAACCGCTGATCCAGGATAGCGGCTTCCTGCTGCTTCACCTCGCGCTCGACCCGAATCGCCTCGACCTCTTCCGCGAACGAGGCGTGGTTTTGGGGCGCAAACCCCTGCACTTGGCTCCAACGCCTTTCCAGACTTGCCAGGTCGCTGCCGACCGACCGGACGTCCTGTTGCAATTGGATTTCTTCGCGGGCAATCTCGTCGAAACGGTCGTCGAGGTCCTTCTTGGTGAACTGCACCTCGTCGGCCAGCCGTTCGACTTGCTCCTTAAGCAGCGCCACGCGCAGGGCGTGGTTCTTCTGTTTTTGCTGCTCGACGGCCAGTTCCTGTTCGCGCAAGCGGGCGGTCTCGGTCGCCAGTTGGCTATCCAACTCCGCCAGCCGATGCGCATCGCTAAGCCGCTGCGGTGGCGGATCCTCCTTGGCCGCGTCGAGCGCTTCCTTGGCCTGTCGCCGCGCCCGGTCCTTCTCCACGGGGGCAGCCTTGGCCCGTTTGAGCGCTTCCTCGGCGGCCAAGACGGTCGCGGCAATGCTCTCGGCCCGATTCGTCTCCGACGCCAGCTCGTCGCGCATGCGGTCCCACTGCAAGAACGTGGGCGTCGGTTGACCGGACGGGGCGCCGCTCTGCTGTTCGTCGAGGCGGGTCGAGAGCTCGAGATGCTTGGCCTCACGCTCCAGTAACTGGTCGGCCGCCGCCTTCTGCTGGCTCAGCACCAGGTCCAGTTGCGTGAGCAGATCGGCTTCGACGGCCAGCTTCTGGGGCACCGCGGCGCCGGCGTCGTCACCCGTTGTCTGGGCCGATTCCAGCGCCTGTCGCGCTACCGAGAGCCGCCGCGCGACGTCTTGCCGCTTGGCCTCGAACTCATCGGAAGTGGCGGTGGTTTGAGCGGTCGCGGTGCCGGTGGGAGCCACGGGAGCAGGGCTGCCGGGGGCCGCAGGCGCGGTCAGCGGCAACTGCCCCAGGCAAGGGCGCGCGAAGGCGAGCGCTCCGGCGAGAAGCGCGGCAAACAGGAGAGTGCGAAACCGCAAGCGATCCGGTTGCATCGACGGTCCTAACTCATCCTTGAGGGGACACGTGCCCGAAAGGGGGCGCAAGTCAGTTGGCCGCAAGTGTTCTCGTTCTGTCCCGAGAAGCGCGCGGTCGATCCGCATTGGACGCCCGCGCGTCCTGGCGCTGCGCCGCAATGACAGCGGGGAAAACCCACCAGCGGATAATGGTGACAATGAGCGGCGGCGTCAAGACAAGTCGCGATGGCGACGCTAGCACGCGCGTGGGGCAGACATTCTCGTCTGCCGCTGCCGAATCTGCTCGATCGAGATTCGCGTGCTGAAGACAGGCTGGAAAGCCTGCCCCACGAATGCGACAGGCTGCAAAGCCTGCCCCACGAATGCGGCAAGCTGGAAAGCCTGCCCCACGGCTCAGTTAATCAGAAACGCCGTGGGTGGCTGTTCGTCGCTCTCTTCCCACTGGCGGCGGACTTCCCGCAGGCCGTACGCGCACAGCTCGAACTGGCTCCCCAGCCGCGTGAGCACTTCGCCGGGTGTATCTTCCTTCTCGTGCGGCTCGATGGTGGCCGCCAGCAGGTACGAGCGCTTTCCCTGTGCGCAGTAATCGCCGTAGCGATCCCAAAGGGCGCTGCCGCTGCGTCGCCGTAGCGACTCGGGAAAAACGCCCGTCCAGAACAGCGCCACGTCGCCGACGTGCCGATAGACGGCCCGCCGCGCCGCCCCAACCCGCTCGTTGGCCTCGCACAGGAGCTCGCTCAGTTCGCGGATCGGCCGCCCTTGCAAGTTGCGCACCCGGAAAATGGCCTCGCACCGCACGAACCGCAGCAGCATGTCGCTCAGGTAGTCGACCAGTGGCGGGTCGACTACCCCCAGCCGCGTTTGGAACGTGCTCTCCGCCAGCCCGGCGAAAAACCGTCGCAAGGTTGTGCTCGACTCGCCGGAACGCATTCGAAGCGCCTCCGCGTGAAGGGACAGTTCCTATCCCCAACTCTACTTTCGGCTTTCCGGCAGGGTCAAGCTGAGCCAGCGGTGCGGTTGTACCGGCCAGACCGCAACCTGAAAAGAGTGAATCGCTTAGCGAGGGGCTCGGAAGGGGGAAGCGGGTGAACGGTGGATGGCGTGGCGCTGGGACACCTGGACGCGGGGACAGGGCGGAGGGCCCGATTCCACCCTCGAACGACATTCCCGCGGCGGCGGCAATCGGTGCGCCAGGCGTTTCCGAGTCGACACGGCGAAGGGTTGTACTCAGGCAGCGTTTCTTGAGAACTGGCCGCCGGCAGGCTTTAATGGCTCACAGTCGCCGGGCGGGCCGCTGAGCGAGGGCCACTCGAAGGCCCCGCGAGTGCCGCACGATCCGTTTGCGGCCAGCACGGCAACAAGGCCGGATAGGTTGGCCCGGTAGCTCATTCCACGCAATCCGACAAACGAAAGGCAAAATTCCATGCGAACGCTCCTCCCGATGATGAGAACTGCCATGGTTACCAGCGCAGCGGTCGCATTGCTGCTTGCCATGCACGAAGCAGCCACAGCGCAGGTAGGAACGGGTAACGACACGAGCACCGTGGCTGCGTCCGGCTTTGTTCCCGAGCCGGGCCCTGTCGACGACGGGCCGTATCAGCCGCAGCCGATTCTGCCCGGCGGTATCGTCCTGCCGCTCTACGCGCCCGATTCGCCCATGCTCAAGCAGGATCGAATCCGCGAGGCGGAAAAGTACACCAAGAGCAAAGGGATGCCCGGCCGAGTCCAGAGCATCGTCAACATCCACAATCCCTCGATCGAGGTGCACACGGTCGAGCCGTGGGCCAGCACGGGCACCACGGTCATCCTGGCCGCGGGGGGCGGGCATCGCACGTTGAACGTGGGGCCCGAAGCGTGCGACTTCGTCCCGTTCTTCTTCAACTACGGTGTGAACACGGTGATTCTGCGCAACCGGCTGCGCAGCGACGGCTACGTCGCCGAGGTCGACGCGGTGAACGACGCCTTGCAGGCCATCCGCCTCGTCCGCGCGCATGCCGACCGGTGGGGCCTCGATCCCAACCGCATCGGCATCATCGGTTTCTCGGCCGGCGCCGAGCTGTCGGGCCCCGCCGCCGTGTTCTACGAAAAGTTCGATCAAGAGCACATCGACGAAGAAGGCCCGCTCAAGGGCGTTTCGTCGCGACCCGACTTCGTGGGACTGCTCTACCCCGGCCCTTCGCCGTTCACGCGCGAGCCCGATACCGAGATTCCGCGTAGCGCTCCACCCTCGTTCGTGGCCACCGCCGGCTCCGGCGACCGCGTGCACGCCCTGTGGGCCATGGACTACGTCAACGCCATGCTGAAGGCCGGCATTTCCAACGTCGAGCTGCACGTGTACGGCAACGGAGTCCACGCCGGCGGCCTCAAGGACCGCAACAACACGCCGTTCGGCACGTGGCAAGATCGCTACATCGACTGGTTCCGCGACCTCGGCTTCCTCGACGAGCGCGGCAAGCCCACCAAGGCGGCGCACGACGTGGCTGAACACGTTCAAGGCCAACGCGGGCGAAGGAGGTCGAACTGATCGATTGTGTCGAAATGGAAGGGACGCGTGGAGGCGCCAGAAAAAACCGGCTGGAATCTCTATGTGCCAAAACCCCTTCCTAACCATGTGCGCGAGAGCCTTTCTCCTACTGCCGAGAGTTCCGCGGCTTACATTTCTTCGCGTCTCTCACGGCGGGCTCCAACCGCTCCCAACAGTTTCCCATTTGCGCACTGGATTAACAGAAAATGTCACGCCGGCGGCCGACCAACAGAACACTTTCCCAACGCTAGGGAAGACCGATCTCCGGATGAGCAGCGGTGCGCGACCTGCGGAGCGTGTAGGACAGCCCCTCTGTCTGTGGGTGGAATCTGTTTGCTGGCGGCGGTACGCTGGCCTGTATGAGCGAGGTTACGCAGATCCTGCAAAGGATCGAATCGGGCGATCCTTCAGCCGCCGAGCAACTCTTGCCGTTGGTGTACGACGAGCTGCGCAAGCTTGCCAGTGCCCACATGGCAAACGAGCAACCCGGACAGACGCTTCAAGCCACCGCCCTGGTCCATGAGGCATACTTGCGACTGGTGGATGTCGAGCATCAACAGCAGTGGGACTCGCGCGGGCACTTCTTCGCGGCCGCGGCCGAGGCCATGCGGCGCGTGCTGATTGAAAATGCGCGTCGCAAGCGACGGGTCCGACACGGTGGAGAGGCTCGTCGAGTCGACCTGGACCCAGATCGGGTGTCACGGCCCGACCGGCGCAACGACCTGCTCGCGCTCGACGACGCGCTGGTGCGGCTCGAACAGGTTGACGCCAGGAAGGCGACTCTCGTCAAACTGCGCTACTTTGCCGGGCTAACGATGCAGGACGCCGCCAACGCCCTGGGGATTTCCCTTGCCACCGCGGAACGCGACTGGCGTTACGCCCGCGTTTGGCTGCTGCGGGAGCTGCGCGAAAGCAGCGAATACTCACCGGAGACGTGAAGAATTCCAAAATACGCGGGAAATCTATGAGGGGTTTTCGACGGAAAGATCGCATTCTGAGGTGACACCTCTTCTGCCCCTTCATTTAGGGTAAAGGCCATGAACGAAGAAACCCTCTTTGCCGAAGCGATCAAAATCGAGTCACCGGAAGAGCGGAGCCAATTCCTCGCCGCAAACTGCGGCGACAACCTGGACCTGCGGAAAGACGTGGAGGATCTGTTGTATCTCGCCGCCGATGCCGGCAGTTTTCTCGAGCACTCTCCCTTGAAGGCCGGTGCTCTGACTGAGATTGATGCGACGATTCTTCTCGGCGACGACTCCACTTACAACAGCGCAAGTGAAGAGAAGCTATTGGGACACTCCGTGAGGGAGAACGTGCAAGAGCTTGTCGAGAAGATTCCTCTTGATTACTTGCAGGCATCAGCCGAGCCCGGTTCCCTCGGTCGCCTGGGGCACTACGAGGTTCTCGAAGTGCTCGGACGTGGCGCCTTCGGCACCGTGCTGCGAGCCTTCGATGAGAAGCTGCAGCGCGTGGTGGCGATCAAAGTCCTTGCGCCGGAAATGGCGGCCATGTCTCCGGCCCGCAAACGATTCTTGCGCGAGGCCCGCAGCGCTGCCGCCGTGCGACACGAAAACATCGTTGCGATTCACGCGGTCGAGGATGATCCGATTCCCTATCTGGTGATGGAGTATACTCCCGGCAAGACTCTTCAGCAGCAACTCGAAGAGCAGGGACCCATGAACCTGCAAAACGCGCTGCGGGTCGGCAAACAGATTGCCGACGGCCTGACTGCCGCCCATGCGCAAGGGCTGATTCACCGCGATGTCAAACCGGCAAACATCTTGCTCGAAGAGGGGACGAACATGCGGGTGAGGATCACCGACTTTGGGCTGGCTCGCACGACCGACGACGCCAGTGTTACGCAGAGTCGCGTGATCGCCGGGACACCCATGTACATGGCGCCCGAGCAGGTTCACGGGCATAAACTCGACCAGCGGGCCGACCTGTTCAGCTTGGGCAGCGTTCTGTATCAGGTGCTCACCGGCCAACCGCCGTTTCGCGCGCCGACCACGTTGGCCGTGCTCAAACGTGTGACGGAAGAGATACCGCGGCCGATTCAGGAGTTTGTTCCCGAGGTGCCCGATTGGATGTGTGAGTTGATCGGTCATCTGCACGCCAAGGAACCCGACCAACGCTACAGCTCGGCCAAGGAGGTGAGCGATCTGCTAGCGCAGTGTGCCCTCGACGTTCAAGCCGGCCGAGTACCGAAGATTCCCGATCCTTGGCAAGGCGCTCAAGAGTCGCTGGCACCGGCTTCCCAAGCCGCGCAGCGGCGAAGAAGCCAGTCTCGTTTCCCGAGCACGCCGATCAAAATCGCCGCTGCGGTGGTGGTCATGATCGGCCTGTTGGGAATCGTTGCATCAATTGTTGTTCGCTGGACAACCGGTTCCGGAACCTTGGTGATCGAAACCGGAGACCCCGACATCAGGATCGCCGTCGACGGAGAGGAAGTCACGGTCACCGACGGAAACGCCATCGAACTGACGCTGCGTCCCGGCAAGTACCTAGTCGTCGCGCTGAAGGACGGCCAACCCGCCAAGCAGGAACTGGTGTCAATCACGCGCAACGGCCGGACTGTCTTGCGTATGACGCTCGAGCCGGCAACTCCTTACGTGGTAGCGCCCAGCATCACGCAAACGCCCATCCCGACGCCGTCCATTTCGATTAAGAATCCATGGCCAGACGACGCCCCGCCGCCCGCGATCGCGCCGTTCGACGCCGAGCAGGCCGCGCGGCATCAACAGGCCTGGGCCGATTACCTCGGCGTGCCGGTCGAGTTCGAGAACGGCATCGGCATGAAATTTCGCCTCATTCCGCCGGGCGAGTTCACGATGGGTTCGACGCCCGAACAAGTCAGCGGATACATGCCGATGGTACCCGAATGGGCCCGTGATTGGGTGAAGTCCGAATCGCCAGCTCGGAAAGTGCAGATCGCTCAGCCGTTCTACATGGCAGCGACCGAGGTGACGGTCGGGCAATTCCAGGAGTTTGTCGCCGCAACCGATTTCAAGACAGAGGCCGAGACCAACGGGCTCGGAGGAACGGCCTGGACGGGTGAAAGGCTCGAAACCAGGCCCGAATTCACTTGGCGGCACAAAGACTTGACCCAGTCGGACCTGCACCCGGTCGGTCAGCTATGCGCCAGGGACGCCATCGCGTTCTGTCGCTGGCTTCAGGAACTCGACGGGCGAGCATACCAACTTCCCGACGAGGAACTTTGGGAGTACGCCTGCCGCGCGGGAACGGTGGCCGAGTGGAGTTGTGGCACGGATCGGGCAGAGCTGGATCGCCACGGACTGGTCGGTTGGGACCTGGCGTTTAGCGGGAATCCCGTCGCACAGAAGCCGGCCAATCCCTTCGGACTATTCGACGTACACGGCAATTTCGACGAATTGTGCCGTAGCAAGGACGGAAGCTACGTCTGCCGCGGAGGCAGCACCGGTGGAGACATTTGGCTGACCCGTTCCGCGAGTCGGAATCCGGTCAAATTCCAAGAACCGCGGAGCATGCACGGATTCCGCGTCGCCATCGTCGATGGAGCCCTCCATTCGTCTGCCGAAGGCGGTTCCGGCGACCAGGCAGAATCGGCCGATTCCGAAAACTGACCCCATCAGTGCGGACTATTCCATGCGACGTCTCGGCGTAGGACGCTTGGCGAGCTCACAACAAGAAAGAGCCCAAGAGCGCCGTCGTTACTGACACGCACAGCATGAACCGTGAGTGTCGGTTCGATGACACGGCGGCAACGGGATTGCGTTGTTTCATCGCATAACACTCGGGGCAGGTTAACGGGGGCACGAATCGTACACCCCAGGCCGCTCAGCGCTTGACCGATCTTGCCTGCCCGTGCGTCCTGCCACGTTTCCCGCGCCGCCTGTGCCTGCCGCGGTTGTGCGAATCGCATTGGCGGGCGATATTGATTTTGGCGGCTGCTGCGTTGGGTGCGCGTCTCGGTCGAGCAATCTCTACCGGTGTCCCTTATGAACAGATCCTGGATTGCCGATCGGACGCGGGCCTTTGACTCCAGTGGCATTCGCAAGGTGTTCGACCTGGCGAGTAAGCTCAAAGACCCCATCAACCTGTCGATCGGGCAGCCCGACTTCGACGTGCCGGCGGAGATTCGAGCCGCGTGTTCGGCGGCGATCGAGAGCGGCTACAACGGCTATGCTCCCACGCAGGGCATCGCGCCGCTGCGGGAGCGGCTGCAAAGCGATATTGCGGCCGAGTACGGACACGCCGACCGCAAGGTATTTGTCAGCTCGGGTACCAGCGGCGGGCTGGTGCTGTGCATGCTGTCGCTGGTCAACCCGGGCGACGAGGTCGTCATCTTCGACCCGTACTTCGTGATGTACGACCCGCTCGTGCGGCTCGTCGGGGGTACGCCGGTGGCGGTCGATACGTATCCCGATTTTCGAATCGACGTCGATCGCGTGGCGGCCGCGATCACGCCCCGCACCAAGATGATCGTGCTCAACAGCCCCGCCAACCCGACCGGCGCAGTGGCAAG
>Ga0315553_10003442_pt1 | contig 12283 bp, 15 predicted proteins | sample SalMarSW160140MG_FD_203099 | JGI IMG/M metagenome (GOLD analysis project Ga0315553, IMG submission 203099) | Salt marsh sediment microbial communities from the Plum Island Ecosystem LTER, Massachusetts, United States - Salt Marsh Sediment SW1601-40 ... | reverse complement strand
TGGTAAAAAGTTCGTTAGCAAAAATGTTAGCAAATGGCGAGGGGGGCGAGAGTAGGCCGTACAGGTCTCGAACCTGTGACACCCTGATTAAAAGTCAGACTAACATTTTTACGGTTTTCAGGGCATTTTCGAAGCTGGAATCGGCCCAAAAATTATACAATTTTTAAACAATCAGGTTGACATCGTTTGAAAAATCAGGTTGACAACCTCTGTTAAAATACAAACGGCCCTGAATTTCCAGAGCCATTATCACGTTACCACTGCTTATCCTTTTTGTCAAGCGGAGGTTTGACACTTAATACTGTATTCAGTAGTCTATTTGACAATGTGAGATAGAATACTATTGATGTAGTATCCCAGTGTGCAGACAGAAGGATCAAGTGGGTATAAGACTGAACAATCCGCTATTTTGTTGGGTAACTTTATACTATTTTGTTCAATCGCTGGCTTTATGGCAGATTGAAATCATGGAGAAAATTACATTATGATACAGGCGTTTAAGGATGTCTTATCTTTGTCAAATCTATGACTGGAGCCAAGAAGGAGAAATAATGGAAACGCTAGAAACAATAGGCAAGAGGGCAAGTTTAAAGCGGCATCTTGCCGCGCGTGATATCGAAAAGGAGAAAATCACCCTAGTCTTAGATGCTGCCAGAATGGCACCCTCGGCTCACAATATGCAGCCGTGGCGCTTTATCATCGTTATGGGTAAGAAGAATATTGAAACAGTAGTTACAAAGGCCTTCGAGGAGCCAAATCAAGTGGTTAAGGAGGCGCCTGTTCTTATTATCGCCTGTGCCAACCCCAGCGACGATATGAACCGCGATGGCAAGGAATACTATCTGTTCGATGTAGGTTTGGCCGTGGAGAACATGCTCTTAGCTGCGACTGAACTCGGTCTGGCAACGCATCCGATGATAGATGTAGACGAGGTTGAACTAAAAAAAGTATTGCAAATACCCGACGAAGTAAGATTTATAGTCGCTACACCTCTAGCGTATCCGACTGAGGGCTCCTACGAGGAAGCGGCCCGAGAGAGGCTGGACCAACGTAATAGGAAAAGCCGGGAAGAGGTTGTTTACTCCAATGTGTGGGGAGAGCCGTTCTAGGCTCCTTTAGCGGTTCGGCGCACACAGATTCAGCCAATTCAAATCATCCAAAACGTCATCTAGTGGAGACTCAACAAAACGAGTTTCTGTTTAATGTTCATGGGTTGCAGTTTTGTCAGGATTGTTGAGCGACGTTATTCCGCCTAACGAATATGACGTTTTCTTCACCAATTCTCTAAAACTACAACGAAATGTCATAATTTTGTAAGGTCTTTCCCCCTCATTTTATAACTTTTTTATCAACTGCTTACTAAAATGTTAATGCTACTTCTTTTAGGATGGTAAATTTAAAAGAAGGAAGTGTTCCCAATGGCTTTGTCGGATAAGTATGGTAAGCTGGACATTCCACGGATTGGGGAGGAAGAGCCAGTGTTTATTCTGCGGGCCCAGGACAAGCTGGCCGAACCGGCTATTGAGATGTATCGGCTGTTGACAGCTTCCCACGGCCGCCAGATAGCTGGTAACGTTGAGGAGGAAGCAGAGAGGTTTCGGAAGTGGCCAGGCAGCAAGAAGATGCTTGATTAGTCGCATTATGTTGGAGCAGCTTACCGGCATTTAATTAACTGAAGGCCAAATAGAATGTATAAAAATGTCTAGGAAAGAAGGAGGATCCAATGAAACAATTTGAAGAGCTATTTCAAACCGCTGATTGGAAGACGGAGAAACACGTTCCGGTGGTAGAATGCCCGGACCGGGTCAAAGCTGGCGAGTTCTTTCCGGTCAAGGTAACTCTTGGAAAGGAGATTGCCCACCCCAACACGACGGAACACCATATCCGGTGGATTTCTGCATACTTCCACCCGGATGGGGAAAAGTTCCCCTATCAGGTAGGCCATTTTGAGTTCACAGCTCACGGGGAATCTACGGAAGGACCGGATAAAAGCTCAATATACACTCACCATGAGGTCAGCCTGTCCATGAAGACCGGTAAGTCCGGGGTTTTATATGCTACAGCCTTGTGTAATATCCACGGGCTTTGGCGTTCTGAGAAGGAAATCAAGGTATCCAAATGAGGTATTGAATCCAAGAGAGGACGATAGTAAGCTATCAGATTTTTCTGCTAGGTATTAGTAGGGAAGTGACCTATTTAATGGAGGTAACCCGTGACGGCTAATTTCAACTTTATGGTTGGAGGGGAGGCTGGGCAGGGGGTGCAGTTGGCCGGTTTCCTGCTGTCTAAAGCCTTGGCTCGAGGTGGATATCAAATATTCGCTGATCAGGATTATGAATCAAGAGTAAGAGGCGGGCATAATTTCTTCCGGGTCAGGGCTAAAAACAGCCAGGTAGGTGCTATTGCCGAATCCGTGGACATGCTGATTGCTCTCGACAAAGAGAGCATTAATTTACATCAAAAAGAAGTGTCTGGGGTTATCATTGTTGATGGCGAAAAGATAAAGGATGCCGGTGGTGATAGCTTTTTCAGCGTGCCTCTAGAGCGTTTGGCAGGGGACAAACTGATGTCAAACACGGTTGCTCTCGGTGCCGCTCTGGGCTTGGTAGGATATGACTTCGAGATATTAGTCCAAGTTCTGCGTAACCACTTCGGGACGGGTGATGTTAGCCAGAATAATATCAAGGCAGCCAAGGCTGGATATGAATACAGCCAGAGGGAGTTTAAGGGAGAATTTAGTCATCGCCTCAATCCTGTCAACCAAACGGAAGGGTTGCTGCTTACAGGGAATGAGGCGATATCTCTAGGGGCTATTGCTGCCGGTTGTAAGTTTATGGCTGCTTACCCGATGACGCCGGTAAGCTCAATCATGGAGTACCTGGCGGCTAGGTCTGAAGACTTCGACCTGGTTATGGTTCACGCCGAGGACGAGATAGCCGCCATCAACATGTCTATCGGCGCCGCTTATGCCGGCGTGCGGGCGATGACGGCGACCTCGGGTAGTGGCTTTTGTCTGATGGTGGAGGGGCTGGGGCTGGCTGGGATAACCGAGACGCCGCTGGTGGTGGTGGAGGGACAACGCCCCGGTCCCGCCGTTGGCCTGCCGACCAGGACCGAGCAGGGCGACCTTCAGTTTGTCCTCCACGCCCATCACGGCGAATTTCCCAGGGCGGTTCTGGCTCCGGCCACGGTTGAGGATGCCTTCTGGCTGACGGTTAAAGCCTTCAACCTGGCCGATAGATATCAGCTGCCGGTTCTTATTCTGACCGACCAGCATCTGGCCAGCTCCTACGCTACAGTTGATCGTTTTGACCTGTCCGAGGTGACCATCGATAGAGGTCTTCTCTTCTCCGGGGACGAGGCTGAGCAGCTGGCGTATAAGCGACACCGGATAACCGAGACTGGCATTTCGCCACGGGCTTTCCCCGGACAGGGTAAGGCGCTGGTGGTAACCGATGCTGACGAGCATGACGAAGCCGGACACCTAATTGAGGATGCCGGGATGAGAACAGCCCAGGTGCAGAAGAGGCTGCGTAAGCTCTTCAGCCTCAAAAAGGAAATTGAGCCGCCACAGCTATATGGCCCCGAGACAGCCGAGACCACTCTCATTGGCTGGGGCAGCACCTATGGCGCCATTCGGGAAGCGGTAGATATTTTGCGTAGAGAAGGAGCCAGTGTCAATATGTTGCACTTAAACCAGCTCTGGCCCTTCCCGGCAGAGGGGGTGATAGACGCTATCGGCAGATCTCAACACAACTATGTTATTGAGAATAACGCCACCGGCCAACTGGCCCAACTCATCAGGACAGAAACGGGCAAAGAGGTTAGCGGCCGAATCTTGAAATATGATGGACGCCCCTTTACCCCGGCCTATATTGCCCAAGCGGTAAGGAAGGAGGGCTGCTAGAGATGGTCACAATAGCTGATTACGCCGGGCTGGAGCCGACTTGGTGTCCCGGTTGCGGCAACTTCGGCATCTTAAAAGCGCTGAATAAGGCGCTGGTCGAGCTTGAAATCGAGCCGCATCAACTACTTTTGGTATCTGGTATTGGCCAGGCGGGCAAGCTGCCTCACTACAGCCGGGGCAACATATTCAATTCTCTTCACGGCCGGCCAGTCCCTCCGGCCATCGGTGCCAAGATAGCCAACCCCGAACTGGTGGTTATCGCCGTGAGCGGTGATGGGGACGCCTACGGCGAGGGGGGAAACCACTTCATCCATGCCATGCGCCGTAACCATGACATAACCTATCTGGTACATAACAATCAGGTCTACGGACTGACCAAGGGGCAGACCTCGCCCACCAGTGACCCGGGGTTCGTCACCAAGACGACACCCTACGGCGCGTCGCCGCCGATAAACCCGATTGCTTTAGCGATAGCTGGCGGCGCTACCTTCGTCGCCAGGGGTTTCGCCGGCGATATTGACTATCTGGCTGAAATAATCAAGGGTGGCATTCAGCACCGGGGGTTTGCCCTTATAGATATTCTGCAGCCCTGTGTCTCCTTTAACCACAAGAACACCTATAGCTGGTACCGTGAAAGAGTATACAAGCTGGGAGAAGACTATAACCCCAGCGACAGGTCGGTTGCTGTAGAAAAAGCCCGGGAGTGGGGAGACAAAATACCGGTTGGTGTTATCTATAAGGTGACACAGCCTACATTTGAGGAGCAGATTCCGGCCTTAAAGAAGGGTCCACTGGTAAGCCAGAAACTTGAGCTGGCGAAAGTCGGGCGTCTGCTCGATGAATTTGGCTAACACACCAGTGATACCTGGATATGAAGGAGGTGACCTTTGAAGGTAAGGGTGGATAGAGAATTATGTATCGGGGTTAGTAACTGTGTGGCTATTGCGCCCACAGTGTTTGAGCTTGATGATGAAAACAAGGCAGTGGTTCTTGACCCAACCTCTGTAAATGAGCAGGTCATACTGGAGGCGGCGGAAAGCTGTCCGCAGGATGCCATCATTGTTGAGGATGATGAAGGTAATCAGCTATATCCTTAAGTGGACAGGAACTGTTTTATTAAAGTAGATTAGGGATACAACGTGGGAGGTGACAAAATGAGAAAGGTATATTTAGATAATGCGGCTACGACCCCCCTTCTTCCCGAGATCCGTGAGGCAATGATGCCTTACTTGGATGAGACTTTTGGCAACCCATCCTCACTCCATGAGTGGGGAGATGGAGCGCGGGAGGCAATAGAAACTGCTCGAGCCCAGGTGGCCCAGCTCATCGAGGCCAATGACGATGAGATTATCTTTACCGGCAGTGGTACTGAGGCCAATAACCTTGCCATCAAAGGTTTGGCGCTGGCACAGCAGGCAAAAGGGAAACATGTGGTCGTTTCCGCTATCGAGCATTTCTCAGTACTTCACTCAGCCAGAACCCTGGAGAAGTGGGGCTTTGAGGTGAGTGAGGTTCCTGTAGATAAGTACGGTGTGGTAAACCCCGAGGATGTGCGGAAAAGCTTGAGGAAAGACACCGTGCTGGTATCGGTTATGCATGCCAACGGTGAGGTGGGCACGATAGAGCCAGTACAGGAAATTGCCAAAATAACCAGGGAGAGTAATGTGGTCTTCCATACTGATGCTGTGGCTACTGCCGGGACTATTCCTGTTGATGTAAAAGAGCTAGGAGTGGATGCCCTGAGCCTAGCCGGGAACCAGTTCTATGGTCCCAAAGGCGTTGGTGCGTTGTGGGTGCGAAAGGGGGTACGCATCATGCCTCTCCTTGATGGTGGGATACAAGAAGGTGGACGCCGTGCCGGCACGGAGAATGTCCCAGCTATTGCAGGGCTGGGCAAGGCGGCGGAACTGGCCAAGACCGATGTGGCAGGGCGCATAAAGCAGTTAACTCCCCTGCGTGACCGCCTGCTCAAGGAGCTGCCAAGTAAGATTGAACATGTAGTTGTCACCGGTCACCCGCAACATCGTCTGCCGGAACATGCCAGCTTTTGTGTAGAGTTTATCGAGGGTGAATCCATGCTCATGCTGCTGAATAGCCAGGGGATTGCTGTATCCAGCGGCTCGGCGTGCACCTCCAGGGCGCTTAAAGCATCCCATGTGCTCATCGCCATGGGATTATCACATGAGATAGCGCAGGGCTCAATCCTCTTTACCCTGGGTATAGATAACACTGCTGAAGATATTGATTATGTTCTGGAGACTATGCCGCACATCGTTGACAGGCTACGGCAGATGTCACCGCTCTACAGTAAATTTACTAAAGCTAGCAAAGGAGGCAAGTAACATGCCAGTCTATAGTGAAAAGGTGATGGACCACTTTATGAACCCTCGCAATGTGGGGGAAATTGAGAATCCTGATGGCGTTGGCGAGGTAGGAAATCCAGTATGTGGGGATATGATGACCTTCTATATAAAGGTCAAAGACAACCGCTTGGAGGATGTTAAGTTCAAGACCTTCGGTTGTGGGGCAGCCATTGCCGTTTCCAGCATGGTGAGTGAGATGGCTAAAGGCAAAATACTGGAAGAAGCCAAGAAAATTACTCCCAAGTCAGTAGCTGACGAACTGGAAGGCTTACCCAAGCAAAAGTTTCACTGTTCCAACCTGGGGGCCCAGGCTCTGAATAAAGCCATAGAGGACTATCAGAGCAAAAAGAAAGTAAAGGGAGGGAAAGAGCGATGACAGAGAAAAAGGAGCACATTTACTGTCCCTACTGCGACGTAGAGATAACAGAGGTAAATTTACCTCTCTGCCAGGCTTGTGGCGTGAGAATATTCTACTGTCCCAAGTGCCGAAAGCCTTTACCCAGGGATAACAGGGTTTGTCCCCATTGCGGTGCTGATATCCGAAAAGCAGCAAAAGGAGATTGAACCGAGTGGCAGGGAATAAGTCAGCGAAACAGGTTCATCAAACCCTGGATTGTATCGGTCTCTACTGTCCAACGCCAGTCATACAAACCAGAGAAGAAATGAATAAAATTGCTGTTGGTGAAATTCTGGAAGTATTGGCCGATGACCCAGCTGCTGAGACGGATATCAAGGCCTGGGCAAAGTGGGCTAGGCAGAAAATACTCAAGATAGAGAAAACCAATGAAGGTTTGAGATTTCTCATCCAGAAAATAAAATAGGAGATTAACGATGGTTGATAAGAAGCGTATTCTTTATGTTCTAACAAGCGGTGTTGATACGCCAAAGCGTCTTTACTCACCTTTTGTGCTGGGCATGACAGCCAAGGCGATGGATATAGATGCTACCATTTATTTCCTTGGTCTGGGAGTAACGGTGGTAAAAAAAGGCATGGCAGAGACGGTTAAAGAGGGCAATTTCCCTACCTTGAAGGAAATAATGGACCAGGCAATAGGCGCCGGCGTCGAATTACTGGTCTGCGAACAGAGTTGCCAGTTGCTTAGTCTCGACAGGGGGGACTTCATACCAGAGGCCAAGATTGTGGGCGCGGCCACGCTTAACGACCTAGTTCTAGATGCCAATGGCACTATGTGGTTTTAGATAAGGATTTGTACTATAGAGTTTTGATATGGCAGAGAATACCAAACCCGCTAAATCGGAGAAGGCCCATATCCCCATAACCGGCATGACCTGTACTACCTGTGCCGCCACTATCAAGAAGGGCCTAGCGGAAATACCCGGCGTGAAAAGTGCCGAGGTAAACTTTGCCGCAGAGAAGGCTTCTATAGAATATGACCCCTCCAGGGTAAACCTCCCACACATTAAGAATGCCATTTCTCAACTAGGCTACGGGACGGCGACCAAGAAATCTATTTTCCCGGTAAGCGGGATGACCTGTGCCTCCTGCGTTTCTCGTGTTGAACAGGCCCTGTCTAGCGTGCCCGGTGTAGTCTCGGTTAATGTCAACCTGGCCTCAGAGAAAGCCACCGTAGAATATATTGAAGGGACGGAAATAGCCAGTCTGCAACGGGCGGTGAAAGAGGCTGGCTATGAACTGGGCTCAGAGGCAGAGACACTGGAAGATGTCACCACCGCTGCTCAGCGAGAGATTAGAAACATAAGAAACCGCTTCATCCTGGCGGCCGTCCTCGGCCTAACTATTCTCGCTCTCAGTCTCCCCTGGAGCCCCTCTTTTGCCGGTAAGTTGTATCTGCTCTGGGCTTTAGCCACACCGGTGCAGTTCTGGGCAGGCCTGAGGTTCTATCGGGGGGCGTGGGGGGCGCTCAGGCACCGAACCGCCGATATGAACACACTGGTGGCGGTGGGCACCTCAGCCGCCTACTTCTACAGCGTCGTTGCCGTTCTTTTCCCCGCTCTTTTTGCCGCTACCGGACGTGGCGCCGACGTCTATTTTGACACCGCGGCCATGATCATCGCTTTAATCCTGCTCGGTCGTTTTCTGGAGGCCAGGGCCAGAGGCCAGACCTCGGAAGCAATCAAGAAGTTGGTGGGTATGCAGCCCAGAACGGCTCTGGTGATCCGTGACGGCAAGGAGACAGAGATCCCGGTTGACGATGTCCAGGTTGGCGACCTCATTCTGGTGCGACCGGGGGAGCGAGTGCCCGTTGACGGCATTATCCGCAAGGGTTACTCGGCTATTGATGAATCGATGATTACCGGGGAGAGCATCCCGGTGGAGAAAAAGGCAGGCGATGAGGTTATTGGCGCCACCATTAATAAGATGGGCAGCTTCGAGTTCGAGGCGACCAAGGTGGGCAAGGATACCACCCTGGCTCAAATCATCGGTTTGGTTGAGGAAGCCCAGGGAAGCAAAGCCCCTATTCAGCGCCTGGCCGATATTATCGCCAGCTATTTTGTGCCCATAGTCATCAGCATTGCCATCATAACCTTCATAATCTGGTACTTTGTTGGACCAGCTCCAGCTCTCACCCTTGCCCTGCTCAACTTTATCGCCGTGCTCATTATCGCCTGTCCCTGCGCCCTGGGGCTGGCGACCCCAACCGCCATTATGGTCGGCACCGGTAAAGGAGCCGAACACGGAGTTCTTATCAGGAGCGCCGGGGCGCTGGAGAGGTCTCACCAGATAAAAACCGTGCTGCTGGATAAGACCGGCACCCTGACCCGGGGTAAGCCTGAAGTAACTGATATAATTGCCGTGCCTTCTTCCTCCCAGGAAGAGGTCCTCCGGCTGGCCGCCTCGGCTGAGCGAGGCTCGGAACACCCGCTGGGTGAGGCTATAGTCAGGGCGGCTTCAGAGAGGAAGCTGGAGGTATCTACTGCCTCAGATTTTAAGGCCATCCCAGGACATGGCGTTGAGGCTTCAGTCGAAAATAAGCAGGTCCTGCTGGGTAACCTCAAGCTGATAAAGGACAGGGGCCTTTCCCTGAACGGACTGGAAAAGGAAGCCGAACACCTCTGGGAAAAGGGCAAGACGGTGATGTTTTTGGGCATAGATAGTCAGCTAACGGGAATCATCGCTCTGGCTGACACCCTTAAGCCCAACGCCAGAGAGGCACTGGCTGAGCTTCACAAGATGGGCATCGAGACAGTTATGCTCACCGGAGATAATCGGCGCACCGCCGAGGCTATTGCTCAGGAGGTGGGCATTGACCGGGTAGTTGCCGAGGTACTCCCCGAGCATAAGGCTGAGGAGGTTAAAAAGCTGCAAGAAGAAGGCAAGGTAGTGGCCATGGTGGGCGACGGGATAAACGATGCCCCAGCCCTGGCCCAGGCGGATGTGGGCATTGCCATCGGCACCGGCACCGATATAGCTATGGAAACCGGGGATATTACCCTGATTAGCGGTGACCTGAGCGGCATTGTTACCGCCATATCTTTAAGTAAACGCACTATAAGAACAATTAGGCAGAACCTCTTCTGGGCTTTTGCCTATAATACGGTCCTCATCCCGGTAGCGGCTGGGATACTTTACCTGGCCTTCGGCAATACCGGTGTTCCCTCAGGACTCCATTTTGTCCTGGGCGATTATGGCTTTCTCAACCCAATCTTGGCCGCGGCGGCCATGGCTGCCAGCTCTATCACCGTGGTGCTTAACTCACTCCGCCTGAGAGGATTTAAACCAGCAGGTATGAAAATGTAAAGGAGGTGCTCCAATGGCTATTGATCCTGTTTGCAAGATGACCGTTGATGAGAAGAAGGCAGCGGCAACCTCAGAGTACAAGGGCAAGAAATATTACTTCTGCGCTATGGGCTGCAAGAAGGCCTTCGACCAGGACCCGGAGAAATACCTAGCGCAGGGAAAGAAGTAGGCTAGCATGTTCTGCCAGCTGAGCCGCTCCGCCCCATTTGATGATTATAAATATAGGGATTAAATACAGGCGATGAAAATAAGATTTGCTATTATGGTTGTTTTACTGACCGCGGTGATGATAATTGCGGCCTGTGTAAATATATCGGAGGATTCAACAATGGGAAACGGTTCTCACGAAGGACTGGAGTATGCTACCTTTGCAGGAGGGTGCTTCTGGTGTATGGAGCCGCCTTTCGAAAACCTGGATGGTGTGCATGAAGTAATAGCCGGTTATACAGGTGGAGACATCGAAAACCCGAGCTTCGAAGAGGTCTCATCCGGGGAAACCGGGCATTACGAAGCTATTCAAATTATGTATGACCCCGAGAGGATAACTTATGAGGAACTGCTTGAGGTCTACTGGAGGCAAATCGACCCTACTGATCCGGGCGGTCAGTTTGTGGACAGGGGAACACAGTATAGGACCGCGATTTTCTATCATAATCAGCAGCAGAAGGAGCTGGCTGAGGAGTCCAGGCGTAGACTCGGAGAATCCGGCAGGTATGATAAACCTATCGTGACTGAAATTCTGCCTTACCAGGATTTCTATCCGGCTGAGGATTACCACCAGGATTACTACCAGAAAAACCCGGACAGATACGAATACTATAAACAGAATTCGGGCAGAGAAGGCTACCTGAAAGAGAAATGGCCAGCGGAAGAGAGCGCCCATGAGAATTATCAAAAGCCCCCCGATGAAGAGCTGAGAGCCATATTGACTACGCTGCAATATGAGGTCACCCAGCAGAACGGAACTGAGCCCCCTTTCGACAACGAATACTGGGATAACAAGGAAGCAGGCATCTATGTTGATGTGGTCTCTGGCGAACCTCTTTTTAGTTCCATAGATAAGTTCGAGTCAGGTACAGGGTGGCCCAGCTTCACCAAGCCTCTTGAAGCCGACAATATAGTAGAAATAGAGGATAGAAGCTATGGGATGAACCGGGTTGAGGTAAGGAGTAAATATGCTGATTCCCACCTTGGCCACGTATTTGACGATGGCCCGCCTCCAACAGGAAAACGTTACTGCATAAACTCCGCCGCCCTGCGCTTCATTCCGAGGGAAAAGCTGGACGATGAAGGGTACGGAGAGTACAAACAGCTGTTCGAGGAATAATTTCCAGGCAACAGCCCTTTTGTTTGATAGAGGTAATGGACGGCACAACTTTATATAGCGAAACCGTCAGCTAAACTGGCCTATACTGCGATTGCCAGCCCGAATAGAGCCTGTTGGTATCAAAGTATCGCCTCTATTTTTGACCGAACCGCAGATTCAGGAACTGCCCCGACAATTTTTTCGATTACCTCACCACCTCTGAAAAATAGTAATAACGGTATGCTCATAACCTGGTACTTTTCCGCCGCCAGACGATTCTCATCTACATTCAACTTGCAGAACTTGACCTGACCCTGATATTCCTCTGCCAGCTTTTCAGTTATTGGGGCAATCATCCGGCATGGGCCACACCATGGTGCCCAAAAGTCTACGATAGCGGGCATCTCGCTTTTTAAGACCTGATGCTCAAAATCACCATCGTTAACTTCAATGACTCCAGCGGTTGTCCCCTCATCTTTCAACCTAATTCCTATCAGAATATCCCCAGGCTGACCATCGGTTAACTGGAGAGCATTGGTTAATTTTATTGTACTGCCTGTTTTTACGCCGGTGGGTACATTCACCTCCAGCCGTTTGCCATGCCTTGATAGTACCTTTTTAGTTCCGAGTCTTACTTCCTCAGGCGTGATATATAGCTCGTAGCGGATGGCCTTGTCTGTATGGCTTTCATCAGTGGCTTCATCCATGCCGGCCTTCCTCCAAATTAGATTTCAATTGCATTCTTCTTTCAATATCAGAACCACTTTAAATCACTTCTAATCCCCATTTCAATTATACACCGCTGATATACTATCGCCGAAAGGCTACCAATTGGCGTTAGCCTCCTTGCAACTGGGCACGAAGCGAAGCCGGGTCAGTAACCGGTGTCTGGCAGGCATACTGCTCGCATACATAAACCGTAGGTTTATTACCAATCATTTGCCTATTTTCAAATAGTTTGAGCTCCGATACCGGGGATAGGTCAG
>Ga0315553_10003439_pt1 | contig 12284 bp, 10 predicted proteins | sample SalMarSW160140MG_FD_203099 | JGI IMG/M metagenome (GOLD analysis project Ga0315553, IMG submission 203099) | Salt marsh sediment microbial communities from the Plum Island Ecosystem LTER, Massachusetts, United States - Salt Marsh Sediment SW1601-40 ... | reverse complement strand
CTTGACTCCGCGCAAGCGCGAGGGTAACTTTCATGTACCACGTGGTACATGAGAGTTGCACTTGACTTCTTCGCCGGAGGAAGAGGAAAAAGATGAGAAGATCGGAAAGAGGCGCCACTTATTCAGACCTGCTTGACGCCGTATGGGTCCTGCGGAATAGCGCGTACGGCAAGCCACTCGCGTACTTCGTCAGCCTGGTGGGCGGGTACTTGCTGGAGTGCGACTTGAGACGAATGCTGGGCTATCTTGTCCGCAGAGGAAAGCTGAATCGCCGGGGTGAGGGCAAGGACGCTCGGTATACCCTACGCGGCCCTGAAGACGGCGATCGGATCGTCACACTCAAGATAGAAAAGAGCCGCACCCCATGGCGTAACGAGTGGAGCGTGTTCACCTATGACGTGCCGACGACGCACAACACGACAAGGCATCGGCTTGTGCGGTGGCTCCACGAAATGGGATTCGCGACGCTCGGCGCCAGTTCATGGGTTTCGCCTTACAACTGGCGGGAATTCCTGCACGGCAGGCTCTCCGGCCCGCAACACAAAGGACGCTTCTATTATCTGGAGTCCGCCTTCGTGACATCTCTCGGCAAGCAGCACGAGGAACACCTCGCCGACCTGTGGGACGTCGAGGACGTCGCGAGGCAATACAGGCAAATTGCGAAACAGTGCATCGGAGCGCCGGGAGGCAAGGGCCTTCGACAGCAACAGACACGGGCAAGAGCCCTTCTTGCTGCAACCCGCCAACTGGCCCTTGTTGAGAGGGAAGATCCGATGCTCCCCGCTCAGTTCTTGTCGGCCGACTGGCCCCGCGCTCTTGCTCTGCGGTCTCGCGAGTCACTTCGAGCCGCGGTTCAAGAAGCGGTTCAGGATGCGGCTCGCTCCCGAAGGTGAATTTCCGGTACCACGTGGTACACAGAATTTGCCACAGATCGCGAAGAGCGCCAAGAATCTTGCGCCCGTTCGCGGGCACGTGCGCTCACGCTACCCTGCCGGACCCCCGGATGTACTGGTGCATCTCATGTACCACGTGGTACAACAAGTTTGCAGGCGCTGATCGCGTCCCTCGCGCCATCCTGCCCATAAAAGTTGAAAGTTCCGGTGCCAGGCCGTAACATGATTCGCGGGACAAGAGAGCCCTTTGTGCTCAAAGGAGGCTGAATGGGGAAGAAGAGCGCTCGAAAAACGGCGCGGGGCGTCGCGCGGGGCGTTGCGAAGAAGATCATCGACTCGGCGGGCGAGATTCACCGCGGCATCCTGAAACGGAAGAAGCCGTCCATCAAGATCCCCATCCGATCGCTCTCCAACGTCCGCTACACCCCGAAGAAGGGCTACTTCGAACTCAAGGGCAACAAGAAGACGCGGACCCTCACCGTCAATACGGTCAAGAGCTTCGCGCAGACCCTGCGGATGGTCGAGTTCTCGAAGCAGCTCATCGACACCGACGACATCGCCACCAAGCGGGAAGCGTATTACGTCTCGAAGAACTGGGACGTGGCGCGGTTCCACGAGCAGCCCGAGTCTGACACGGTGATGGACGACGTCGAGGCGATGTACGAGGTCAACCGCGAGCAGCTCGGGTTCATTCCCGACGAGAAGAGCGGGGCCGTGGCCGGGCGGCTAATCGTGGTGGACCGGGAGCAGGGCTCGGGGAAGACGATCCGGATCGACTGCGCGCGCTTCGGGAGCGGCGCCTACTCCATCCCCAGCACGGTGGAGGACCTGAAATTCGAGACCAAGGCGAAGTTCATCCTCGCCATCGAGACGAACGGCGCGTTCCAGCGCCTCGTGAAGCAGGACTTTTGGCGCAAGACCAACTGCATCATTGTCGCGATGGGCGGCGTACCGACGCGCGCCTGCCGGCGTTTCATCCGCCGCCTGGCCGACGCGCACAAGCTGCCTGTCTACGTCTTCTGCGACGCCGATCCATACGGCTACTGCAACATCTACCGGACGCTCAAGGTCGGCAGCGGCAACGCCGGCCACATCAACCGCTACTTCTGCGTGCCGCACGCGCGGTACCTCGGCGTCACGATGGACGACATCGAGAAGTACGACCTGCCGACGCATCCGCTGCAGGAGATCGACAAGAAGCGCGCCCGCGACGCGTTGAGCAACGACCCGTTCGTCAGGCACTACAAGGTGTGGCAGGACGAGCTACAGAAGATGATCAAGGCCGGGGTGCGTGCGGAGCAGCAAGCGTTCGCCAAGCACGGCCTGCCCTACGTCGCCGAGAAGTACCTGCCGGCGAAGCTGAAGCATCCGGAGAAGTTCCTGCCGTGACGCCGATCGTCGCATACATGCTGATCCCGCTGGGCGCGTGTCTGCTCGGCGCGGTGCCGTTCGCCCTGATCCTGTGCAAGGTCATCAAGGGTGTCGACATCCGGGAGCACGGCAGCAAGAACATCGGCGCCACGAACGCGGGTCGAGTGTGTGGCTGGCCCTTCTTTGTCGCGGCGTTCGCGCTCGACTGCGGCAAGGGCCTCGCCCCGGTCCTTGGCGGGCCGATGATTGTGGAAGCGCTGGCCGGCGAGTTCCCCAACGACTGGTTCAAGGTCGCCTACGGGATCTGTGCCATCCTGGGACATACCTTCCCCGTCTACCTGAGATTCAGGGGCGGGAAGGCGGTGGCAACCAGCTTCGGGGTGTTTGTGGGATTGGCGCCCATCACGGCGCTGATCGCGCTGGCCGTGTGGCTGATCGTGCTACTCTCGCTCCGTTACGTGTCGCTCGCATCGATGACGGGCGCGGTCGCGGCGCCCGTTGCGTATGCCGTTCAGCACGGGTCCGCGCTGGGCGACCACCTGCCCGTTCTCGCCTTCACCATCACCATTCCGGTCTTCATCATCATCCGCCACCGCGCGAACATCCGGCGCCTCCTCACCGGGACCGAAAGCCGGTTCAGAAAGAAGAAGACCTAGACGCAGACAGACGCAGGCTGCGCAGACAGAAGAACCGCGCGCCTTCATCTTTACATTCGCGCCCATCTGCGTTACTCTGCGTCTCGTCTCTGTCGAAGGATGCGTCCATGCGAGTTCTGCTCACCAACGACGACGGGATCTTCGCACCGGGCATGATGACCTTGCGCGAGCACGCCGCGAGCCTGGGCGATGTGTGCGTGGTGGCGCCCGCCGAACAGCAGAGCGGGTCGTCACACTCGCTCAACCTGTATCGGCCGATACAGGTCAAAGAGGCGCGCCGCGACGGCAAGCTCATTGGCCACATGGTGCGCGGCACGCCGGTCGACTGCGTCAAGCTGGCCGTCGGTGTCCTGATGGACCGGAAGCCGGACGTGCTCATCTCGGGCATCAACGACAGGGCCAACTTCGGGATCAGCGTGCTGTACTCGGGCACGGTCGCGGCGGCGGTCGAGGGCGCCCTGATGGGGATCCATTCCATCGCCATATCGGTCGCCGAGGCCGGGGAAGCCGATCTCGATTACGCCGCCGAGCTGGCCTGTGACCTGGCAAGGGAAGCGATGGCGCATCCGCGCCCGAAGCCGGTGCTCCTCAACGTCAACGTCCCCGCGCTGCCGCGCGACGAGATCAAGGGCGTCAAGTGGATCCGGCACAACGTGGCGCCGTACACCGAACGCTTCCGCAGAGTCGCCGGAGAGAGCGATTGGAAACACTATGAAATCCACGGCGTGACCGGCCCACGTGAGCAGTTCCCCGGGGACGACGTGGCGGCCCTCATCGACGGCTACGTCACCATCACCCCCCTCCGCATCGACTTCACCGATCACGACGAGATCGCCTCGAGAAATGATCGGTGATCAGTGGTCGGTGGTCAGTTTGGCAACGCCTTCCGTCCCAGAACGAGGGCGTGGCCTCTGCGCCGAGCGCAGATTTGGGCCGGACGGGTTCGACTTCCCCCGGCGTTTCGCGTATGATAGGCGCACGATGAAGTTCAGGGAATACGAATCGGCGGGCGGGGGCGAGTTCGAGCTCGACCCCTTCCAAATCGCGGCGGCCGAGGCGATCGACGCCGGTCACTCGGTTCTCGTCGCCGCGCCGACGGGCGCCGGCAAGACGGTCGTCGCCGAGTACGCCGTCGAGCGAGCGCTCGAACGCGGCCAGCAGGTCATCTACACCGCGCCGATTAAGGCACTCAGCAACCAGAAGTTCCGCGACTTCCGCTCGCGCTACGGCGACAAGGTCGGGATCATGACGGGCGACGTGACCATCAACGGCGGCGCGCCCGCGCTCATCATGACCACGGAGATTTTCCGCAACGCGCTGTTCGAAGAGTCCGGCCGGTTCGACAACGCCAAGTTCCTCATCTTCGACGAGGTGCACTATATCAACGACCTCGAACGCGGCACGGTGTGGGAGGAGAGCATCATCTTCGCGCCGCGGAGCATGCAGCTCGTCTGCCTGAGCGCGACGATGCCCAACGTGCAGGAACTTGCGGACTGGATCTCGGAAGTGCGGGACTCGGAGGTACGGGTTGTTCGAGAGGCGCACCGGCCTGTGCCGCTCCGCTACCACATTCATTGCGGCGACCAGTTGGTCAAGCTCGGGCAGCTCGAAGGCGCGATGCGCCGGCAGGCGCGCGCGATGCGGCACAAGGACCGCCCCTCGCGCCGCCGCCACGCCCGCCGGCGCGACACGTCCACCGGCGACATCATCGACATCCTGGAAGAAGAGGAGCGACTGCCCTGCATCTTCTTCTGCTTCAGCCGCGCCGCGTGCGAGGCCAAGGCATGGGGGGAAGTTCACCGCGACCTGCTGACCGACTCGGAGCGCGAGCGCCTCGAGGCGCTCTACCGCGACCTGTGCGAGCGCTACGACGTGACCGGCGAGCGCGCCGCCGAGGACTTCCGCCGGCTGGTGACCCGCGGCATCGCATACCACCACGCGGGCATGCTGCCGACGCTTAAGGAGATCATCGAGCGGCTGTTCTCCTCCGGGTACATCAAGTTGCTGTTCACCACGGAGACGTTCGCGGTGGGCGTCAACATGCCGGCGCGCACCGTCGCGTTCAACTCGCTCCGCAAGTACGACGGGGTCAGTTTCAAGTACATGGAGGCCCGCGAGTATCACCAGATGGCCGGGCGCGCGGGCCGGCGGGGGATGGACGAAGTCGGTTTCGTCTACGCCGCGGTTGATCCGGAAGAGGACGATGCGAGCGGGGTCCGGCGCGTGCTGACCGGCAAAATCGAGCGCATTCACAGCCGGTTCGAGCTGGCCTACTCGACCATTCTGAACCTGTTCTCGCGGGTGGGCGAGGCGGTCTACGAGGCGTGTGCGGACAGCTTCGCGACGTTTCAGCGCGGGCATCATCACCGGCCGGGGATCCCGCCGGCGCACGAGAAGAAGATTGCCAAGAAGAAGATGGCCGTCCTCCGGGACCTCGGCTACATCGGCCGGGACGGGCTGAAACGCCGGGGGCGGATTGCGTCGCGGATCAACGGCTACGAGCTTCAGGTGACCGAGATGTACGCCGAGGGCCTGCTGGATGAGCTGGACGAGGACGAACTGAACGTGCTGATGACGGCGATCGTGTACGAGCGGCGGCGCCGCACGCGGCCGCGGCGCCTGTCGAGGAAGAAGCTGCGGCGCATCGCGGAGCCGGCGATGGCATGCGTGCGGCGCATCCGCTCGGTCGAGAAGGTCCGCCGGCTGGACGACCTGACCAAGCAGCCGGAGTTTGCGCTGAGCCTGGCGACGTACCATTGGAGCCAGGGCTGTGAGTTCGACGAGCTGGAATCGCTGACCGATGCCGGCCCAGGGGACCTGTGCCGCAATTTCCGCCTGGCGGTTCAACTGATGCGGCAGACGATCAAGGCAACGGCGGGGGACGACCGCCTCGCGCAGAAGCTGCGCGGCGCCATCGACCGCCTCAACCGCGACGTGGTCGATGCCGAACGGCAGTTGCGGGTGGAATGAGCATCTGCTGTTCGTCCCTGCGGGCGTTTTTGTTTGACAGTGACCGACGCCGGAAGTATAAGATCAGGGGTTTCGTTGGGCGCCCGGAAGCTAGGGGGAAGTCAATGGCAGAACTCCACGGGATGAGACTGAGAGGCATAGAAGTCGAACTCTCTCTTGCTCCCTCGGTAACGGTGGACGGCCCGGCCAAGCTAGCCTTTCAGAACAAGCTTGAGCAGGAGGCCATGATCGAACTGACCTCTGTCGAGAAGGACGAGAACAGCGTTGTCCTCACAGCAGGGTCCAAGTCGACAAAGTCGAGTTGCGGTGTTCGCATGGAACCCAACCGGTTGTCAATCGCCGAAAATTTCCCCCCCGTGGTTACGGAGCAGTGCGTTGAGCGAATGGATGCGGTGGTCCGGGCGGCTATTGAGGTTTTCTCGCCGAACCTGTTTGTTCAGAGAAGCGTCTATGTCCGAAAACAGGCATCTGCGCCAAATGGCGATGCACGAGTCTTTTTGGGCGAGAGAGTCCTTCAGCTCTCGGAGGCAAGAAAACGTTCCTTCGGCAGGCCAATCCATATGGTAGGAATGACCTTCTTCCTGCCCCCTTATCAAGTGCAGAATAGCCACAAGGGTGTCGTTGTGCAGCAGGCACCCGACGGGATAGAAGTCAAGATAGAATCGCTGATCGAAGACACGAAGGACATTTACTTCCAGTGCCGGAGGTACTTCTACGAGCCAGTCCCTGCAAGTAAGTTCACCACGGTCAAAGAGTGGGTGGTCAGTACCGAGGGGTTCGTGAATGAGCAGCTTGTGAATTTCCTCCTGCATCAGACGGACTAGGCGAGGGCAAAATCATGTCGCCGGATACGCTTTACGCGAAGGAAAAGGACGTCAACAAGCTCCGCTTGACCCCGCTGTTGGAGAGAGCAGGGCGTTCATTTCCTGCGCCCTACCGTGACGCAAGCGAGGTCTGCGTGATACGCAGTCTTGCTGAAACGTGGACGCCCCCTGTTCACAAGGATGAAACGGGCGAGGATTACTCGGGAACCGCCGAAGCAGCACAAGAGGGGGGGGCGTTTGCGTTCTGGGATGAAACTTCCGAGGACATCTACGATTGGAGCGACGGCGAAGAAATCTGAACCAGGGAGACGTCGTGCTCGTCAAGTGGCCGTTTACTGACCTGAGCGGGGCGAAGCTCCGGCCCGCGTTGGTCATTTCCAATGACGAACTTAACGCCACGCAACAGGACGTGGTGCTGCTCGCGATCTCGTCAAGAATGCCGAGGAGTTCTGCCCATGATCTCCTTCTCCAGGAGAATGATCCGGGGTTTCGAGATTCAGGCCTCAAAGTGAGTTCCGTCGTCAGGTGCGCTAAGATATTCACTGCCGAAGGTCAGCGGGTAGTCCAACGTCGCTTGGGCAGGTTAAGTTCCAACTGGCTCTCGAAGGTCCTTGCCACGGTCGAGACTGTTTTCCGGCCTATCCCCTGAGGCCGCGGCGAACACCCCCAAAAGGTCATTGTTCCCGCAGGATGCGGATGCGGAGGTCTTCGAACTCGGCCTTGGATTTCTGGCGGGTGATGAGCCCGTAGCTGCGCTTGGCGTCCGGTCCCGTGCCGAGCCTGCTTGGCATCTGGCAGCTCTGCCCGGCGCACTCGACGCGCACGTGTCGCCCGGTCACGATCGCGCGCACGTCAATCCAGTCTCCCGCGGTGACCCGCACGGGGACGTGTTGATTCTTGCGGGGCCTGCCGCCGCTGCTGTGCCACAGCCCGGTCTTGCCGGTTTCGTCCGCGGCCAGGCCGAGCCAGAAATCGTAGTGGTTGTCGCCGTCGGAGGCGACGCGGATCATCAGGCCGTTGCCGGAAAGCGCCCGGCACCGGACAGAGAGCCGATACGCGGGCGCGGGCTGCGCGGACTTGAGCAGGTCGATGTCGTGCTCGGCCTGATTGTCGCAGGTCACGCGGCCATCCTGGAACGACCATCCCTTGCCGCGGCGGTCCCAGTCCTTGATGCCGTCCGTGAGCAGGGCCGTCTCCACGCCCGCGGCGATATCGCGTTCGATGTCGGCACGGGTGAGCCCGCGGCTGCACTTGGCAAGCATGGCGTTGATCTCGTCGAGCTTCTCGCGGATCGCGTAGTTCGAGCCCGCGTGCTTCTCCTTGAGCGGGATCAAGAGCACCAGGGCGTCGAGCCATTTCTTTTCGGCCACCAGCGCCCGCGCCTCGATCAGCATGCGCGCGGGGCGGTCGTCCTTGGGCGGCGTGGTCGGCCCGGCCTTCTTGACTCGCGCCAGCAGGTCGCCGACGTCGGCGCCGAACCGCTTGGCGCGTTTCAGGTCCTCCGCCGCGCGGGCCAGGTTGCCCTGCTCCAGCGAGAGCAGGCCGAGCGCGGTGAGGTCGTCGCGCGAATCGAGGTCCGACACCTTTCGCGCGATGGAGTACTTCTCCCAGTCGGAGAGTTTCACCCAAGGCCGCGTCTCCGCGCCCGCCTTGGACTTGAGTACGATGCCCGCCGCGTCGGCCGACTCGATCACCGAGGCGGGGGCGCGAATGCCGAGCGATTCGCTCTTGAGCTTCCGGGCGGCCCGGTTGACTTTCTCGATCACGCGCTGCTTGAGCGCGAGCAGCCGTTTGAGGTGCCCGAGGTGCCGCGCCGCATTGGGTTCGAGCGCCGACCCCTTGAGCTGCCCGAGCAGTCTCTCCGACCGGGTGACGGCGCGTTCAAGATCGAACGCCTTAACCAGTTTCTGGACTTCGGCGGCGGTCTCGCGGTAGGCCTGTTCGAGTTCCCTGAGCCGTTTTGCTGCGGCCGCCTTGTCACGCGTGGCGAGGAGCGGCCGGATGATGCCCAGCTCTGTGCGGGCGCGCCGGGCGAGTTCGTCCATTCCATAGAGGAGGACAATCTTCTCGTAGATCTCGATGGCCTCCTCGTACCGTTGGGCCTTGACGGCCTCCGCCGCCTTCTTGCTTTGCTCGTCATACGCCGCGGCGGCCTCGGTCCGGATGAAACCGAGCTGGCTCTTGATCTTGTCCCGCAGTTCCGGGGTCAGCTTGTGCTCTGCGGCGAGGAGAACGTCGTACCGGTTGAAGGCCGCGACGGCTTCGCCGAAGCGCTTCTGCTTGACCAGCTTGTCCGCCTCGGCCTGCACGTCGGCGAAGTCAGAGAGCTTGTCCGTGTTCTTCTTGAGCGTGTACTCGGTGGCCCTCTGTTCGGCGGTGAGCGCGACCCTGGTACCGGGGTACTTCGTGGCCACGTCCTTGAAACGTCGGATGATCTCGTCGAAGTCGCGCGGGTGGGCGCGGGTGTATTGGCCGGCCTTCTCGTAGGCCTCTTGGGCGCGTTCCTCGCGGGTCGGCTCCCTGGGGGTGAGGGGCGTGCCGGCTGGGCCGGTGGTGGCGACGGCCGGCGGGGTGGTCTGCGCGGGGGAGGTCGTGGGCGCCGGCCCCAGCAGCTCGCGCCGTTTGCCTCGGTCACGCGGCAGCAGCAGGAGAACCCCTGCAACGAGCGCCAGAACGACTGCGGCCGCCGCAGCAATCAGGGCTTTCCTGCCTGACTTCTTCGGCGGCGCGTTCCGTCTGGGCGGAGGCGGAGGAGGCTGCTCGGTCACGCGCCCGATGGGCCGACCGGCGCGGACCGCCTCGACGTCCGCGATGAGCTCCTTCGCCGAGCGGGCCCGCTGCTCGGGGTCCGCGGCCAGCAGCTTCGCGAAGAGGAAGGCGACGTTCTTTGAAAACTTGGGTTCGCCGCGCCCGGGGAACGTCGGCCGGCCCTGCCGTATCGCGTCCGCGATCTCGCCGGGCGTCTCGCCCCGGAAGGGCGGCCGGCCGACGACCGCCGCGAACAGGGTCGCGCCGAGCGAGAAGAAGTCCGATTCCGGCCGCAGGCTGCGGCGCTCGGAGAGCTGCTCCGGCGACATGAATTCCGGCTGCCCGGTCTCTTCGCCCTGCGGATGTTCGAGGCCGCACCCGCGGAGCAGCGCCCTCTCGTCGGTGACGAGGATCGCGCCGGGCCGCACCCACCCGTGGACAAGCCCGTTCCGGTGCAACTCGCCCAGGGCGCGGGCGACCTGCAGGCCGACCTCGAGGACGGCATCGGCATCGAGCGCCTGCTCCGCTTGGCTGAGCTCGGCGAGCGAGGCGCCTTCGGCGTTGGGCTCGACGAGGTACAGCTTCCCGGCGTCTTCGGCGAAGCCGAGTGTTGGCACGATGCACTCGTGCTCGACCTCCCGCGCCCGGGCCACCTTGGCCTTGAAGCGCTCGCGGTAGGCGAGCGAGCTTTGCTGCTCCTCGTCCGGCTCGGTGACCTGGAGCGACGAGCCGTCGCCGCACTGCACGAGGAAGCGCTTGCCGCTCGCGTCGTCAGCCAGGACGTCCAGGATCGTCCAGCCCTCGGCGCCGTCGGCCAGCCGAGCATCGTGGTCGTCGCGCCCACCGTCACTCATGGCAGTCATTCCAGCAGGTTCCCTGGAACGGGCTGGCCCTTTTCTGTCTCGTCGCCGTCAATTGCAGGAACCCTGCAAGAGCTTGCGCCGCGCGCTATTCCTTCAACTGCGTGACGCCGCGGCGCGCGTCGGTGTCGAGCGAGGCCTGGCGGATCTTCTCGAACGCGGCACGCGGCTCGGGGATGCTGCGCAGGCAGGCGACGGGCATTGATTTGTCCGTCGACTCGATGCAGACGTCGCCGACGCCCAGCACGCGCTGAAGGATGCTCTGACGGATCTTGAGGTCATTCACCCGGAAGAGCTCGATGTCATCGAGGTCCTTGAACAGGATGCCCTGCTCGATGAGGATGTTCTCCGTGGTCACCGTGTACTCGGTGCACTTGAGCCTCAGAATCCTGTACGCCAGCCACACGGTATACGCGAGGATGGCGATGAGCGCGGCCCACCAGCCCCACTTCGAGGTGTCGAACACGTCCCAGGAGATTTTGGGAAGCAGCCACAGCGACAGGATCATGACAAGTATGAGACCGACGAAGATCGACAAGTTCTCCAACTGCGACGGCCTGCCCTGGTAGACGACCTCGGGGGACTTGGCCGCGCCGGGGGCCGGCTCGGCTTTGGGGATCTTGGGCGCGGTCCGCGGCTCGGGCGGCGGCGCCGGGACGATGCTGACGTTCCCGCAGGTGCACGTGTATCTCGTGCCGGCCTGGTCATCGGACAGTGTGATTTGCTGGTCGCACGCGGGGCAGTGGTACTGTATCATCTGCGGCCCTCCCGAAATCAATTCAGAGCTTGAGACCTGGAACTCAAGAATCCGCGCTTCACCGGCTCGGAACTCGAAACCCGATGCCGCCGCCTGCTACTTCTTTGGCACCTTAAGACTCAGGAAGTACTTTTTCCAGAGCGTCTCCAGCCTGGCCATGTCGCGCGTGAGGTGCGTCTGGAACGCCTCGTCGTGGTCGGTGCCGTCTCGGAGCGCGAGGAAGTAGTTGCTGAACCGTTTTTTGTAAGCGCCGTGGTTGGACTTGAGGAAGAAGTAGACGAGCGACCAGCCCTCGGAGTAGGCCAGGGCGTCGTAGGTGTCGCGCCCGCGCTTGACCAGGTCGGCCAGCCGGATGTACTTCCCGGCGCGGAGCGCGTTCTGGAGCAGGATCAGGCGCTTCCGCGGAATGACGCCGGTCTTGAACGTGCCGTTGCGCATGTAGCTGCCTTCGAAGTACACGGCCAGGCCCTCGTTCACCCACAGCGGCGGCGGGTTCGTCTGCCCCACCGCCATCATGATGAACTGGTGAGTGGCCTCGTGGTACAGGGTGCTGAGGGTGTGGAATTCGCTGGCGCGGCGCTTGTAGGTGACGATCTGGCTGCTGCCGTCGGAGGCGCAGCGGAAGAAGCCGAGGGTGTCCTTGCGCGGCGTGGCGCGCAGGCGGGTGGCGTATTTCTGGAAGTCGGCCCGCTTCTCGAAGATGATCACTTCCGCCTTCTCCGCCGGCGGCTTGTCGGGGCGGAAGATCGCGGTGTACGCGCGGTACAGCTCCTCCATCGCCTTGGCCGCCCTCTTACAGACCAGCTCGGCCGTGTCGGTCTTGACGATGTAATGCTGGGTCTCGAGCTCGAACGGCATCTTGATCGGCTCGGGCTTGAACATCGCCGTGACCACCCTCGGCTTGCCGTCCGGCCCCGTCTGCTCGATGGAGAAGTACTTGACCACGTCCCGGCCGTATTCGACCACCCCCTTGGAGGTCCGGATCTCGAGCTTGTCCTTTTCCAGCTTCTGGATCTTGCCGCTGACCGATTTCCCGTCGTAGAGATAGACCGTGTCCGCCGCCGAAGCCAGCGGAAGCAGGACGAAAGCGAAGACAAGAAATGTCAGGAGGTTACGACGTACGAACAGTTTCATTCTTCAGCCTCCACACAGGATTATACACCGCGGGCGGAACACGGGCAAGCAACCAAACCCGCGCCCGCGTC
>Ga0315553_10003436_pt1 | contig 12288 bp, 13 predicted proteins | sample SalMarSW160140MG_FD_203099 | JGI IMG/M metagenome (GOLD analysis project Ga0315553, IMG submission 203099) | Salt marsh sediment microbial communities from the Plum Island Ecosystem LTER, Massachusetts, United States - Salt Marsh Sediment SW1601-40 ... | reverse complement strand
CGAATCGGCAGTCGCACAGGGCGTGAGGCTGGCACTGGCAACACGCCCGGTCACCGCGCGGCACACCTCCTCGGCACGCGCCCGACTGCGCGAAGCAACTCGAACGCTGGCGCCGGAGCGAGCCAACAGTCGCACCACGCGCTGTCCGACCGGTCCGGTCGCGGCCATCACCGCCGCGGTCGTTCCGGCCAAATCCAGGTGCCGCGCGGCCGCCAGCACCGCAGCCGAGGCCGTGGTGTTGGCGCCATTGGAGTCGAGCATCACCGACACCCGCAATGGGCCGAGAAAGCTTTCGAGCGTCTTGGCCAGCAGTGCCTCGCCGGCGGTCACGTTCGAGCCGCCGATGAAAAGCGCCGTACCGGCCAGATCGCGCATGCCGCGCGTAAAGATGGCGCCCTGCACCAACGTCGGCACGTCGGCCGGTTTGACGCTCGCGTACGAGAGAAGCTGATCGACGCCGGAATCGAGCGCCACCACGGCATCAAACGAGCTGGCGTGGCTGTCGGGGTCGATCTGGATCAGAATCCGGGGCCGGCTCATGGCGGGGGGAATTCGAGCAGCGCCGCGGCGAGGCTACTGGGGCGGAAGGAAATCAGAACTGCGGCGCAACCGCGCGGCTATGCCGCAGCCTTGTGTTGCAGTCAGGCGGGTGGAAATAGAAATAACTGTGCCGTCGGCAGCGGAATCCGCAAGAATTCCGATGGGCGGGCAGAAATCTCCGGGACTGAATCCTTGCGAATTCAGCTACGGCAGTTAGTGGCGCAGTGCAGTGAATAAGTTTAAAAGCCGCGGAACGGGTGAGCCGCCGAATCCTTGCCGGCCAGCATTTCGCTCACCGACGGTTTGTTGCCCATGGCGTTGGCGATGGCCATCTTGGTGGCTTCATGGTTGTATTGGTAAATCTTCTTGTCGTCTTCGGCGGCCGGGTGAATAAAAACGCCGCACACGATCACCAGGTCCTCGGCCTGATCCTGGGGGATCACGCCATCGGCGACCGAGTCGGCCACCGCCTTGGCGACCGCCGCTTGCGCCGGCCCGAACATCTGCACCGCCTGCTTCATACCCTTGATCGTCACCTTGGTGATGAGCACGGTGGCGGGCTTCACCGCCAGATTGGGGGTCAGCACGGCCAGCAGATTGCTGTGCCCTTCGCTCTGCCGGGCCAGCGCGTTGGCGAATGCCGTTCCCACGGGGCCGTTCTTGCTGCCGATCAAAAGGTCGATATGGGCAATTTCGTTGCCTTCGCCTGCCAGGGCTTCGCCAATGCTCATCAACATCGATAGTTCTCCGTGTGAATTCAGGGTGACAATGCCCATGTCGGGCGCAAACCGGGTAGCCACTCTCGCGACCGCGGCGCTGGGGGCGAACCTGCCGAGAAAATAGCAAACCGCCGATCAATTGCAAGCACCCGGTCGGGTGGTTGGCGCCCGAGCGACTCCGGACGAACGACGCGGCGATTCCCGACCTTTCCCCGCTTGTCTGGCGCAGGGCTGCGACTACGCTTGCCGCATGGACCGCAAGCTGTTAATCGTGGGCGCCAGTGCGAGAGGGGCGGCGTTTTCTGCTGTTCGCGCCGGCTACGCGCCCATGGCGTTCGACCTGTACGCCGACGCCGACCTGAGGCGGTGCTGCCGGGCGGAGCGGATCGGCGACTTTCCACGAGGCTTGTTGCCGGCGGTCCGGTCCGCGCCGCCCGCTCCGTGGATCTACACGGGCGGACTGGAAAACCATCCGAGATTGGTCGACCGGCTCGCAAAAAGGCGGACGCTTTACGGCAACGCCGGCAACGTGCTGCGGCAGGTGCGCGACGTGTGGTTGGTGGCGAAGGCGCTCGAGCGCGAAGGGCTCGACGTGCCGCGCGTGGCGAGCCCGGGCGAAACGATTTCGCGGGGCGAGTGGTTACGCAAGCCGCTTCGCTCTGTCGGAGGGCGCGGCATCGAGAAGGCCGGTATTCCGTTTCGCGCCGGCGGTCGGCGGCACTACTTCCAACAATTCATCGAAGGCACTCCCGCCAGTGCCGTGTTTGTGGCCGCCGGCGGTCGTGCCGAATTGCTGGGGGCGACCGGCCAATGGATCGGCGTGGATTGGTCCGGCGTACGGGGGCACTGGTACTGCGGCTCGATCGGACCGCTGCCACTCTCCAATGCCGCTCGGCTTACGTGTCGGCGAATCGGCAACTGCTTGGCGGCGCGATTCGCCGTGGTGGGGTTGTTCGGCGTCGACATGGTCATCGATGCGGCGGGGCACGTTTGGCCGATCGAGGTGAATCCCCGCTATACGGCGTCGATCGAGGTGCTCGAATGCGCTTTGGGCATTCAGACGATTGCCGCGCACGTCGCCGCCTGCCGCGATGGCCGACTTCCCGATGCTTCGCCGACGGGCAAACGAGATACCTTCTGCGGCAAGGCGATTGTCTACGCGCAAGAAGAAACGGTCGTCAGTCACGCATTCAGTGAAGCAGCTCTTGCCGTGGCCGCGCGCGACCCGTGGCCGCGATTAGCCGACATTCCCACGGCGGCAGCGGTCATTCGCCCAGGAGAACCGGTACTAACCGTGCTGGCCTCCGGCGAAACCATGCTCGCGGTGGAGAAGAAGCTGCGGCGGCGTGCCGCGGCGGTGCGGAGGATGCTGCAGCGGTGAGCCGATGGGCAATGCGACGTTCGCGGAGAAGCGACGAAGGTTTTCAGTGTTCAGTTTTCAGCCGGAGGAAATGGAGCACGAAGGAATTTGGACGACATTTCCGACGGAACACTGAAAACTCCCGCCTAGAACGGTTCCGCGTCGGATTGCTGGCTGTAATCGATCGCGTGCTCGTAGCGATCGGACGCCCGTTCCTCGAATCGGGTGAACTCCTTGAGCCACGTCAAGTCGACGTCGCCAGTCGGACCGTTACGTTGCTTGCGAAGTAGCAGTCGCGCCTTGCCCGCGAGCTCTGTGCGTTCGTGAATTTCAAGCTTATCCAATTCATCGCGGGTGAGAAAATACTCATCGCGATGGACGAACATCACCACGTCGGCATCCTGCTCGATGGCGCCCGACTCGCGGAGGTGGCTGAGTTTGGGTTCGTGACTTCCTCTTCCCTCGTCCGGTTGCCGATTGAGCTGGGCCAGGCACATGACCGGGATATTCATCTCGCGAGCCAGGCCCTTGAGCCGCCGCGTGATCTTAGCCACCTGTTCCTGACGGGGGTCTTTGGCGTTATCGGGCTCGATGAGCTGCAGGTAGTCGATGACCAGCAGGCCGAGCCGTCCCTTCTGCCGTCGCTTCAGCCGTCGGGCGGCGGCTGCAATCTGGGTCACGGTGCGGGTCGGAGAATCGTCGATGGAAAGAGGTATGGAGCTAATTTTATTTGCCGCGTTTACTAGCTGATTACGGTCGGAGGGTGTGAGAGTGCCTCCGCGCAGCCGGTGGCTGTTAACGCGCGACACTGTGCATAGCAGACGCTCGGCCAGCTCGATGGCCGACATTTCCAGGCTGACATAGAGGACCGGCTGGCTCAGCTTCATCGAGACGTACTCGGCAATGTTCAATGCTAGCGCCGTCTTGCCCACGCTCGGCCGGGCGGCCAGGATGATCAATTCCGAGTTGTGCATGCCACCGGTCAATTCGTCGAGCTTGGGAAAGCCGCTGTCGACCCCGCCGGCCGTGTGTTCGCCGCGCATGCGGGCGTCGAGGCGGTCCATGGCGTCGTGCAGCACGTCGCTGATGGTGCGGACGCTCGAAGGGTCGCGGGAATCGAGAATCGAGAAGATGCGCTGCTCCGCCTGATTGACGGCCTCGTGCGAGGGGCCGGGCTCGTCGTAGGCGTCGCGAAGGATTTCGCCTGCCGTCTCGATCAGCGTGCGGTACGTGGCCTTCTCGCGAACGATCGTCGCGTAGTACGCGGCATGGGCGGCGTTGGGAACGGAACGGCCCAGTCGGGCAAGCTGCGCCGCCCCACCGATCGATTCGTACTCTCCGGCCGTCTTCAGCCGGTCGACCAACAGGGTCACGTCGATCTTCCGCCCTTCTTCATGCATGGCCAGCATGTGCTGGAAGATCGTGCGATGGGCCTCGTCGTAGAAGTCTTCGGTCCGCGTGATGAGGGCCACGTCGTCGCATACGTCGGGCAACAGGAGAATGCTGCCCAAGACGCCGGCCTCGGCCTCCATGTTGTACGGAAGCGGCCGGTCGAGAATCTCGCTGGTGCGAGCGGGCGGGCGATTACCCGAATCGACGCGTCGGGTGGTCGACATCAGCGGCATCCTCCGTGAATCGGCAGCCGGCGCCGCTAGGGGCGCGGCTAAGTCCCACAATACCGCTTTGCCGTGCAGCTTGCACGTTGGCACAACCGCGGGGCAACGTAGGAGTCAACTGCTCCGCAACCGTGCGACCTCGCTCACTCTTGGTCGGGAGCCGCACTCGGCTTTGCCCCTTCCGGATTCACCCCTTCCGGCGTCGCGACGGTCGGCACCACCCAGACCTTCAAATCGGCTTCGATGTCGCGGTGCAGCCGTACCTTGACCGTATAGAGGCCGAGCTCCTTGAGCGGCCCCTCGAGCCGCACCTGATCCTTGTTGATTTGAAAGTTGTTCTGCCTGAGCGAGGCGACAATCTCGCTGGCACCCACGCTGCCGTACAGGTGTCCCTCGTCGTTCGCGTTGGCCTCGATGGTGATGCTTTGCCGCGCTAGCGCATCGGCCTGCGCACGGATTTCCGACAGGCGTGCCTTCTCGATGGCCAACAGCTCGGCCTTGTGCTTTTCGACCATCCGCCGATGGTGGTCCGTGGCGATCGTCGCCAGACCCTGGGGGAGCAGGTAATTGTTTGCGTAGCCGGCCTTGACCTCGACCACTTCGCCCTGCTCGCCCAGGTAATCCACCGTGTGAATGAGCAAAAGCTGGACGCCGCCATTGGGTCCCTTGGGCAGCCGCTTAAAGCGTCGTGTCCCGCGATCCGGTTTCGTGCTGGCATTGGTCATAGAGTTGGCTCGATTCGACGAAGTAACTGTCAGCTATCAGCCGTCAGCTTCGGAGGGGCAGTTGTCGATGCTCGATTGTCAGTGGTCCGTTGCGAGAATCTCGCCGACTGAAAACTGAAAACTCTCCATCATTGGTCATTGGGACTTGGTCATTGCGTCATTCAGAACGGTATATCTTCTTCCTCTCCTCCGCCGGAATCCATCGCGTGCGACTCCGCGGGCGAGCTTTGGCGGGGAGCCTGAGCCGGTTCGTTCACGCGGCTCGATCGACCGCCGCCACCGCCTCCTCCGCCACCACCACTTCCCCGTTGTCCGAGCATCTGCATCCGTTCACCCACGACCTTCAGCTTCTGATTCTTCTGGCCGTCCTTTTCCCAAGTGTCGAGCCGCAGTCGCCCTTCGATGAGGACGGGCGCACCCTTGCTCAAGTACTCGCTGGCAACTTCGGCGGTGCGACCCCAGAGAGTGACGTCGACAAACGTAGTTTCCTCGACCCACTCCCCCGCCTGGTTCTTGCGGCGGTCGTTCACGGCCAGGCCCACGTCGGTTACCGCGGTGCCGCCGGGTGTGTAGCGCAACTCAATGTCGCGGGTGAGGTTGCCCACCAGGATCACGCGGTTGAAGCTGGCCATGCGTGCGGTCCTCGTGCTGGCGTGATGTTTCCGTAAAGGTTACATGCTGTCCGCGGCATCACTCCTTCGCCGTGGCCGTGGTGACGGGCTCGCGTTTTTCCTCCGTGCGGTCTTTCTTCTCTCCGTCGCCGCCCTTCTTCTCTCCGTCGCCGCCCTTCTTCTCTCCGTCGCCACTGTCACTGGGTGTCGCGGCGCGGCCTCCCAGTGCGTGTTGCACGAACACGTCGACCAGCCTTGGATCGAGCTTGATCGTCAAGCTCCGCAGCAGGTTTTCGTTGAGCTGGCACGTGCGGCGGAAATCGACAAGTTTGTCGCCGTCCATGCGGAAGTACGTGAGCCAATACGTCCCTTTGCGCTGCCGCTTGATCGGGTAGGCGAGCTTCTGCTCGTTCCACAGCCGGCTGGCGAGCACTTCACCCCCGTGTTTTTCGATCATTTCGCCTACCTGGCCCGACACGCCCGACGGGTCGCGCGCATACCGGTTCGAATCGATCAGGAACAGGCTTTCATAAACGTTGCGAGCCAACACGATTCTCCTATGACGGGCCGTTTGTCGAGTGGTCGTCTTCTTCCGGTTTCCTGCCTGGTGGCTGCGATGAATCGCCTGGCTGCGATGAATCGTCGACTTTTCGCGGTTCGTCGCTCGCGGCGGCGCCCGTGCGCTGCCGGACATTATAGCGATTCATACAGTACTCGGTTCCGCTTCGCACCCAGTCGGCGACCGCCACGACCGCCGAGGCGATGGCCTGATCGATTTCGGGCCGCTCGTGGTTGGTGAAGCGTCCCAAAACCCAATCGGAAAGCTCCCAGCCGGGCGGAGCCGATCCAATGCCCAAACGCAGCCGTGCGATTTCTTGTGTTCCCAACCGCTGGACGATGTCGGCCAGCCCCAACTGTCCCCCGGACGATCCCTTGGCACGAAATCGTAGCTGGGCTAAGGGCAGGTTAGCGTCGTCGCTTACGACGAGCAACTCCTCGTCTTTCAATTTATAAAAGTCGCGGACCGCCCGTACCGAGCGACCGCTGTTGTTCATGTATGTTAGGGGGCAAAGGAGCAAAACCTGTTGGCCGTCGAAATTCGCCTCGACCAGCTCGCCTTCGAATTTGGCCCTGGGTTTCGATGTGCCGTACGCACCGGCCACCCTGGCTACAACTTCATAGCCCACGTTGTGCCGGGTCCCCTGGTATTTGCGGCCCGGGTTGCCCAGACCCACGACGAGCTTCATTCGGCTCAGCCCTCGCCAGGGACGTATCTGGGGACGGACACACGCTCCCAATAGGGGCCCGATCAATCGCCCTCGGCTTCTTCGCCTTCCTCCTCGGCCTTGCGGCCAATGATTTCCGGCTCGGCGGATTCGGCCGCCGGCACCGCCTCTTCCTCGGGTTCCGCCATCGGCAGGACGCACTCCACGACGATCATCTCGGGATCGACCAGCGCCTTGGCGCCTTCCGGAAGCGTCACGTCCTTGATTCGGATCTCCCCACCCAAATTCAGGGAGTTGATGTTGACCGTCAGCTTGTCGGGAATCGACGCCACGGGACATTCGATCTCGATCTCGTGCTGGTGAACTTCGACGACGCCTCCCTCACGCACTCCGGGGGCATTCCCCTTCAGCTCGACGCTGAGGGTGATTTCCACCACTTCGCCGGCGACGACGCGGGTAAAATCAACGTGCAGCACGTGAACGCCGAGCGAATCCCATTGTACGGCACGGATCAGGGCGTTCTCCGTTACATCGCCGCCGAGGTCGACCAGGTGTCCGCCATGCCGCAAGGCGGCAAGCATCTGGTCAGCGGGGATCGAAAGACTGATCGATTCCTTGCCGTGGCCGTACAGTACGGCGGGAATCGATCCGGCGGCGCGCTGCCGGCGGGCTCGGCGGCTGCCGCGCGTTTTGCGAAGCTGGGCGGTAAGTTGTTCGGGCATGGCGCAACCTGCGCATTGTGGCAAATGGGAAACCCATTATTTTGCCACAACGTCGCGTCAATACAAGCCCAACTCAACTTGTTCGGCACGCTGGTTCGGACTACGCTTATTTAGAGCTTATCCAAAAACCGTCTCAGAGAAGGGGACAGGCATATTTTGCTCCGCGGACTGCGCAAAATGAGCCAGTCCCCGACGGTTTTTGGATAAGCTCTTAGCGAGTTTGCCAGAAGGGCCGATCCCAAAACCATCGGGGAGTGGCTCATTCTGCCGGCTCCGCAGTCCTTGGGATTTGGGGTTGGGTGCTTGCCTGCGGCAGCGCGGCCGCCTGCCCCCTTCTCTGCTGCGGTTTGGGGATCGCTAGGTCTGAAGTAACACCGCCGACGACGATACCGTGGGAAAAGCACGACAAAAAGCGCTGGAGTACGTCGAGCCCATCGGCGCTCGCGTCCTTGTCCGCAAGGACGAGCCGAAGCGCCAGACCAAGGGGGGCATCGCGCTGCCCGACCAGGCGGAGATTCCCACCATCACGGGCCGCATCGTGGCCATCTCGGCCCAAATCGAGAACGACGAAGATGTACCGCTGCGGCAGTACGACAAGATCCTGTTTCACCCCAAGAATGCGATTCCCGTCGATTTCGAGCCCGACAACCAGCTCTTCGTCGTGCCGGTCGACGACGTGGTGGCGGTGTTCCGCCGCGAGCCGAAAACGGAGCGCGTGGAAGAATAGCAGGAACGTAATAGCAGGAACGTCCGTGGGCCGCCGCGTCACGTCCGCTTTCCGCTTTCGGCCTTCCGCTTTGGCTGCTAACTGTCGTCGAACAACTGGCTCACCGACTGATCGTGGTGAATGCGCTTGATCGCCTCGGCTAGCAAAGGCGCCACCGTGAGCACCTTGATCTTGGGGATCATCTTCTCGGGCGGCAGCGGGATGGTGTCGGTGACGACCACGCTCGTCACGGGCGCTTCTTGCAATCGCTGAATGGCCGGGCCGCACAACACGCCGTGCGTTACGGCAACGTGGATTTCCCGCGCTCCCGCCTCTTTCACGAGCTTGGCGGCGCCGCAGATCGAGCCCGCGGTGCTGATCATGTCGTCGAACATCAGCGCCACGCGTCCTTCGACGGGACCGCCGATGATGTTCTGCTGCTTGGTGTCCAAGGCGCTGGCTCGCCGCTTGTCGACGATGGCCAGATTGCCCCCCAGTCGCTTCACGTGGCCGATGGCCCGCTTGATGCTTCCTTCGTCGGGGCTGACGGCTACGAGGTCGCTCTCGGGCAGTTCCATCCGCAGAAAGTACTCGTTGAGCACGGGGGCGGCATACAGGTGGTCGACCGGCACGTCGAAAAACCCCTGGATTTGGGCGGCGTGCAGGTCCATCGTCAGCACGCGGTCGGCACCGGCCCGCGTGATAATGTTGGCCACCAGCTTGGCCGTAATGGGCACGCGCCCCTCGTCTTTGCGGTCCTGGCGGGCGTAGCCGAAGTAGGGAATCACGGCGGTGACGCGGGCGGCGCTGGCCCGCTTGGCACTGTCGATCATGATCAACAGTTCCAGCAAGTTGTCGTTGACGGGCGGGCAGGTGGGCTGGATGAGGAAGACATCGCGTCCGCGAACGTCCTCGTCGATCTTGCAATAGTTCTCCCCGTCGGGAAACTTGCCCAGCGTAATCTGTCCCGGCGACAGATTGAGAAAGCGGCAGATGTTGCTGGCCAGAGGACGATTGGCCCGTCCGCTGAAGATTTTTAGTTCGCGCATCGGTCGTGTATGCCTGCTGCGAAGCCGATTCGGTCGTAGCTGAATTCGCAAGAATTCAGCCGCGTCGAAATTTGCTCGCAAATTCGGAATTCTTGCGAATTCCGCTACACTCGTCTGAACGTCACCGGTAGCCCATGCCGCGCATCGTATCTTCCACGGCCCGCAGCTCGTCGAGCGTGTTAATGCTCATCGCTTCGCACGGCTGGAGCACGGGCAGCGCCATTACGCTCTTGCCTTGGTCGCGGAGGATGCCAGGGCAGTCGGTCAGGTAATACTCTCCCTGGCGGTTGTTGTTCGTGATCTGGCCGAGCGCGGCGAGCAGCTCGCGCGAGTCGAACACGTACGTGCTCATGTTCACCTCGCGGATTTGCAACTGCTCGGGTGTTGCGTCGCGTTGTTCGACGATTCCCAAAAACCGCCCTTGGGCGTCGCGCACGATGCGTCCCAAACCGCTCGGGTCCTCTTTCTCTAGTGTACCCAGCAGGCAGGCAGGCCGCTCGCGCTCATAGGCCTCGAACAGTGTAACCAGCGATCCGGGCTGCGTCAGGGGCGAGTCGCCGGTTACGATCAGCACGGATCCGTCGTGCCCGGCGAGTTCTGGGCGACATTGATCGACCGCATGCCCCGTGCCCAACTGCTGGGTCTGCTCGACAAACACCAATCCGCCGCGGGCGGCCAATTCGCGCTTTACGTCGCCGGCGCGGTAGCCCACCACCACCAGCACGCGCTCGATGCCTGCGGTTTTTAGCGCGTCGAGCACGAAGTGAACCATGGGCCGGCCCAGAACGGGACAAAGCACCTTGGGCAGGTCCGATTGCATGCGGGTGCCTTTGCCCGCCGCCAGCACAATCGCCAAAGGCACGTTCATCGGCCGCATTCGTCCTGTGCGTCGCCCGCATCAACCCCGCGCTTCGAGCGGAACGAACTCCCGCTGCGCCGGCCCCACGTAAACCTGCCGCGGGCGAGCGATACGCTTGGTGGGCGAGTTGTGCATTTCGCGCCAATGGGCGATCCAACCCGGCAAACGCCCCATCGCGAACAGCACCGTAAACATCTGCACGGGAATGCCCATCGCCCGATAGATTACGCCCGAATAGAAGTCGACGTTGGGGTACAGCTTGCGCTCGACGAAGTAGGAATCGCTCAAGGCCACTTCCTCCAACTTCTGGGCAATCTCAAACAGCGGGTCGTGCCGCTCCATTTTGGCCAGCAGCTTGTCGCAGGCGCGCTTGATGATGCGGGCGCGAGGGTCGTGGTTCTTGTAGACGCGATGGCCGAAGCCCATCAGGCGGAAGTTGCTCTCCTTGTCCTTGGCCATGTCGACGTACTTTTTGACGTTTCCGCCGTCGGCCGCGATACGCTCGAGCATGTTGACGCACGCCTCGTTGGCGCCGCCGTGCAGCGGTCCCCACAAGGCGCAGATGCCGGCCGAGATCGACGCAAACAGGTTGGCGTCCGACGAGCCGACCATCCGCACCGTCGACGTGCTGCAGTTCTGCTCGTGGTCGGCGTGCACGATCAGCAGCAGGTTGAGCGCCTCGACGAAGTCGGGGTCGATCTCGTAGGGCTCGGTCGGCAGCGCGAACATCATTTGCAGAAAGTTCTCGCAGTACGTCAGGTCGTTCTGCGGATAGTTGAACGGCTGGCCAACCGACTTCTTGAAACTGTAGGCCGCGATCGTGGGAAGCTTGGCCAACAGCCGGTGGATCGATACCTCGACCTGTCGCGGGTCCTGCGGGTTGAGCGAGTCCTGGTAAAACGTCGAAAGCGCGCTGACCACCGACGAAAGAATCGCCATGGGGTGCGCATCGCGGGGGAACCCGTTGTAGAACGACCGCATCTCCTCGTGCAGCATGGTATGCCGCCGAATCGACATGCGAAACGATTCGAGTTGCTTGCGGGTCGGCAGCTCGCCGTAGATCAGCAGGTAGCTGGTCTCGACGAAGTCGCACTTCTCGGCGAGCACCTCGATCGGATAGCCGCGGTAGCGGAGAACGCCCCGTTCGCCGTCGAGGAATGTCACGGCGCTCACCGTGGAGCCCGTGTTGACGTATCCCTCGTCGACCGTGATCAGCCCCATGTCGCTACGGAGTCGTGAAATGTCCAACCCCTGTTCATTTTCGGTGCCGACGGTGACGGGAAAAGTGAACTCCCGCCCGTCGAAGATCAGCTTGGCTTCCTTCGGCATCGGCAATACCCTTTGTGCCGCCCCACGCGGCTTTGTGCCGCCCCACGCGGCTTTGTGCCGCCCCACGCGGCCGACGGTCCCAGTCCGTTGTTTGCCCCGGCGGCACACGTGGCGCTGGGACAATGGCACGGGCATTTGCCTGTCGCGTGCCATGCTCATGCCGCGAATCGGACTGCACCGTCAGTTTACCCGCGGGAAAGCCGCCCCACAATTCGCCACAGCCTGGGGATTGCACCAGCGAGCCAACGTCGCCTCTACGTGCTGACGGCGGCGTGACTTGCGGTGCCGCCCATGCCCCTTTCCACGCCGGCGCACGTTACCTAACCCAAAGCAGCGCCGGCAAACTTGCCCGGTTTGGCCGACGTTGCCTGCCGATGCTGGTTCCGGAGCTGCCGCCCGATTCGGTGGGGGTTTCTTGTCCAGCCGTCTCAGCGCGTTATCGAGCCAGCAGGTCCTTTAGCTCGTCGGCCAGAATGCAGGCTTCGCCGACCGCCCGATCAACGGTTTCCAGCGAGAAACGCAGCATGACCAGCTTCTCGTAAACCTCCTCGTCGGGACCGCTGACCGTGGCCAGCAAGAAGCTGCGCGATACGTTGGTTTCGTCCGACGAATGCGAAACGGGATCCGCGGACAACGGACCGATCTCGCGCACGCGATCGACTCGCGATAGGAACTCCTCCGCCATATTGATCAAGTCTATGTGCTGCATATTCGCTTCATCCTTGTCGAAAACTATTCGCCAATCCGCCGCTTGGGACTGGGGACTCGGGATTGGGGATTGGGGATTGGGGGTGACGCCGGTTGGTGGTTGGGATCGGCGGCATGA
>Ga0315553_10003435_pt1 | contig 12294 bp, 10 predicted proteins | sample SalMarSW160140MG_FD_203099 | JGI IMG/M metagenome (GOLD analysis project Ga0315553, IMG submission 203099) | Salt marsh sediment microbial communities from the Plum Island Ecosystem LTER, Massachusetts, United States - Salt Marsh Sediment SW1601-40 ... | reverse complement strand
CTCAGCGCGATGGCCCTTTTTCATCCCCGACCTGAGTAGCCGGGAAGGGGGAAGGAGGTGGTCTCACAGGATGTTGTGGCGTGGAGGTGGACAGATTTTGTCCAGCGAGGGTCGACGCAGGGCAGGCTGCTCCACGAGGACGGTGATGGCTGAGTCGATCGTGCGAAATCCGCCGTCGACCGAGGCATCTGGCAGCCGGAGTCTTGTACTTTCAGCTGTGATGGGCGACGATTGAGGATGGTCTGGGCGGGGGTGTCACCCTCCGCCTGCTCCTCCAATCGAGCGAGGGGGCTTGCGCAAGCGGATCAGGACAGTTGTTGCACATGAATGCTTCAGGAGTGACGAGGCTGCGAAGAGTGCTGGGGTCCGACCGAGGGGACCTCAACTACGTGTGGGTGCTACTGCTGGCCCTGCCCGCGGTCCTGCCGCTATTTCAGAGCGGGTACCTGGACTCCCATGATGGGTTGTTCCATCTTTACCGGCTGGCGGCGGTAGACGAGGCCTTCAAGGCTGGTGTCTTCTACCCACGGTGGTTCCCCGACTTCGCCTTTGGCTACGGCCACGCGGTCCTCAACTACTACAGTCCTCTGACCTACTATGTGGCCCAGTTCTTCCACATGTCGGGTCCCGGCTACGTCCTCTCCATCAAACTGACCTTCGCCGCCGGGGTTCTCCTGGGGGCGGTATTGATGTACCTCTACGCCAGGGAGGTGGTGGGGCGGTTCCCGGGGCTGATGGCCGCGACGATCTACACCTATTTCCCGTATCACCTGGCGGATACGCACCTTCGCGGCGCACTGGCGGAGGGCTTTGCCGTCGTGTGCTTGCCCTTGTGCCTGTGGGCCATGCACCGGACCATGACCAGAACCAGGGCTGTGGACGCCATCGTGCTCATCCTCAGCTTCGCCGGACTGGTGGTGACGCACAACCTGACGGCGCTGATCTTCACGCCGGTGCTGGGGGGGTACATGGTCCTGCTGTGGTGGCTCACGCGCCACGGCAGAGGAGCGCTCTTGGCGCTGCTATCGTTGGCCTTGGGGGTGCTTCTGGACAGCTTCTACTGGCTCCCGGTCCTCATGGAGACGCGCTACGTGGGCCTGGGCGCGAACATCGGGTCGCCTGGATACGAGCGTCACCTGGCCTCCCTGCTCCATCTCGTCTCTCTCTCGCCTGTCTTCAGATACCTTCCCGACCTCGGGGGAGGGTTCGACAACCCCTTCTATCCTTTGGGTGTGATCTACGCCTTGCTGATCCTGGCTGCCATGGGGCTGTTGGTGTGGCTCGTCGTGAGGCGCCCTTCCGGCAAGACCGCCACACCGGAATCCAGCTCCCGCATGAAGAGATGGCACATGCTCTTCTTCGTGGCCGTGACGTTGGGCTCCGTCTTCATGATGCTCAGCTACTCCCTGCCCGTGTGGAGATTGACTCAGCCGGTGCTGGCCTCGCTCCAGTATCCGTGGAGGTTCATGGCCCTTTCTTCCCTGGGCGTAGCCATGCTCGTGGGCTACGTATTCGTTCCTGGGGCCGCGTCTCCAGAGGGCGGGTCTCGCCGGCGTCGCGTCGTACCGTACGCGGTGGGGCTGGCCTTGCTGGCGGCGCTCGTGGTCTACGGCTTGGCTGACCTGCCCACTGAGATGCTCCCCCTGGAGGACAGCCAGGTGACGGTGGAGCGGATGTGGCAGGAGGACTTCGCCGCCCGACAGATAGGTGCCACCTGGACCGCCGAGTACGTGCCCATCTGGGTCAAGGCCGATCGATCGGTGGTGGGTCTGCCCCCGCCGGACCTGGAACCCTCCGAACCCCGGGACCTGGCCCAGGAGGAGATACCCCAGGTGGAGCTAGGAAGGCAGGGGTTGCTTTCCTCGCGGATGAAGGTGGCCTGCGATCAGGAGTGGACGCTGTCTTTCCACACCTTCTACTTCCCTGGGTGGATCGTGTACCTGGATGGACAGCAGGCGCCGGTCTATCCCTCCGGCGACCTGGCCTTGCTCACGGCGGACATCCCTCCTGGAGAACACGAGGTGCTGGTGCGCTTCGAGGATACCTTTGCTCGGCTGCTGGGCAACACCGTCTCCTTGCTCACCTTGCTGGGTCTGGTCATTTTCGCCCTCGTCCGTTGGCGCGCGAGAGCCGCCGTCGCGGTGGTCGCGATCGCCGTCGTGGTGAGTGGGCTGGTGGCCTGGCACACTCGGCCCTTCAGCTTCAGCGTCCAGCCGCAGCCCAGGGAGGTGAACCTAGAGGATCAAGTCAAGCTATTGGGCTTTTCCCTGGACAGAGAGACCTATCGTGCAGGCGACACGATCCACGTCACTCTGTACTGGATGGGCTTGCAGCAGATGAGCCAGGATTACAAGGTCTTCGTGCACCTTCGGGACGAGGGGCAGACCAAGATGTGGGCCCAGCACGATGGCGGCCCCGTTGAGGGCTTCACTCCGACCACTCGCTGGCTGCCGGGTGAGGTGATCGCCGACGACCACGCACTGCTGATCCCTCTCGAGGCGCCGCCGGGCAGCTACAAGCTCTTCTCCGGCATGTACGAATGGGAGACGGTGCGCAACCTGACCATCTTGACCCCGGAGGCGGCCTCCCCCAACAGCAGGATCCTGCTGGGGAAAGTGGAGGTCGTAAGCCCATGACTGGAGGGCGGTCTACAGGAGGCAGGATCGGGGCAGTTGTTCGAGACAACGGGTGGCTTATGGTCATCCTGGCTCTGTTCCTCGTCCTGGCTACGTCGTACAGTGTGATCGTGCCCCTGGGCGAGGGGCCGGACGAGGTGCCTCATTTCACCTACGTCCGCTACATCGCGCAGCACGGCAGGCTTCCCGTGGGCGCGGAGGAGCACGAGGGGTTCCAGCCACCCCTGTACTACCTTGTGGGGGCTGGCGCGACCTTCTGGATCGATACCAGCGACTACGCCATCCGAGCCAACGGGGACTACTCCTTCACCGAGGACGTGCCTCCCTTCAACCTGCTGCTGCACACCACGAGGGAGTCCTTTCCTTACCGCGGCTGGGCCCTGGCCTGGCACGTGATCCGGTTCCTTTCTGTCCTCATGGGCGCCACTACGGTCTGGGCCACCTACCGCATCGCCAGGGAGGTCTTCCCCGACGACGAGTGGATCGCTGTCGGAGCGGCGGCCTTCAACGCTTTCCTTCCTCAATTCCTGTTCATCAGCGGCCTGATCAACAACGACAACCTGGCGGCGTGCCTCTCTGCCCTGATGCTCTTGGTCACGGTGAAGATCCTGAGGGGCTGGCGGGGGTACCGGCACTTCCTGCTCTTGGGGACGCTGACCGCCCTGGGGGTGATGGCCAAGACCAGCGTGCTCAACTTCTACGCCATCATCTTGCTCGTCGTCGGCATCGTGGTCTGGCAGGAGAAGCGAGGGCTGAGGTCTGCCCTACGCCGAGGGGCGATCCTGCTTTTCTTGAGCGCCCTTCCCTTCTTGGTGATCGCCGCCTGGTGGTTCGTGCGTAACCAGTTGCTGTACGGCGATCCCTTGGGCTGGGGGTTGGTGCTGGCCGCCAACGCCCTCCGGGAAGGCCCTCTGACCATGGGAGACATCCAGTGGCTGATCTGGGGGCTGTACCGCTCTTTCTGGTACAGGTGGATCGGCATCGAGCTGGAGCTGCCCTTCTACGCTGCGCTGGCTATCCCCTGTCTGGCCGCTGTGGTGGGCCTGCTGACCCTCTTCTGGCGTAGGGAGAGGCTGTCGCCGGGATCGCCGTTGATCCTCTCCGTCCTGGGCTTGTTCTTCCTGATGGTGTCCGGCTCTTTGATCCCCTGGACGGCCACGGTGCAGGGTACGGACCAGGCGCGGCTCCTCTATCCCGCGCTGCCTCCCATCGTCCTCTTTCTGTTCCTGGGATGGGCGCAGTTGGTGCCCCGGCGGTACACGAGCTTTCTGGCCACAGGGGTGGGAGCGGCCATGTTCCTCTTCGCCGTCGTGGCTCCCCTGCGGTACACCATGCCGACGTACGCCCCTCCGCCCATCCTCACCGCAGCGGACCTGGCGGACGTGGAGTACCCGGTGGACATTGACTTCGGCGGCAAGATCAAGCTGGTGGGGTACGAGCTGAACGGGCAGGAGTGGTCTCCGGGAGACGACCTCGTGGTGACCATGTACTGGGAGGCCCTGGAGGACCTGTACGAGGACTACTGGGTGCTCTTCCGGTTGGTCCACCGCAGAGGGTACGACCTCACCTTCAAGGATGGATGTCCGTCGGCGGGACGGTACACCACGGACCACTGGAAGAAGGGAGACATTATCCCCTCGGAGCATCGGCTCACCATCCCCGACGACGCCGGTGACCACAACTACCGCTTGACACTCTCCATGCACCCTTTCGACAGCGAGGAGTGGCTGCCCGTCCTCAACGAGGAGGGCCAGGTTACGGGCGACATCGTGATCCTGACGCTGATACCGGTGGTGGCGCCATAGCCTCGTGGATACCTCATAGGCACCGTCACCGACAGGGCGCGGTTCGTTGCTTTCCTTCTTCCCTCTCGAGCGCGCGTGCAAGCCGGCGTACTAGATTCTGCCCAGGGATCTTCCACACCGACCGCTCCTGACCTCCAGCGCGGCAGTCTCACCCACGGCAAACTAGCTTGACACGACCAGCGTATCGTGCGATAATACGGCACACAATACGCCATTCGGGCCAATGTGTGGACCGCTGCGTCGTCCCGATGCCGTTGCCAGACAGAGATGGGTTGGTCTGTGCCTGGACGGCTGTCAGCAGTGAAGTGACTGCACGCGGAGGCAATAGATGGAAGAAGAGCAACTGGCCTCACGGCGCTTGCCCCTTTGGATGGGCTTTGGTGTATGGGTGGCCATGCTGGCTGCCTTGCTGGTGACGTCGAAGTATGCAGTGTCTATGATCAGTACCGGCGGATTCCTCTGGCAGATGTGGAGCCAAGTCGCTACCTCGGCGTACACCGCCGCCAGTGACCAGGCCTTCAGCCCTACCGCGGCGGCCATGGTGATGGCGGGTTCGGCGCTCACGCTGGTAGCGGTGGTGCTCATTGGGAGCGCTTGGCTCAAGTTCGCAACCCTCAGCCACTCCCTCATCGTCTCCTACGCCTGGCTAGAGCAAGGGGAGGGAGAGAGCACCGTGTTCTCCGACCTCCTCAACTTCCCGGAGGCTGGGGATGAAGGGGACGGAGAGGAAGCGGACCTGGATCTGGACCAGGCGGAGGGCACCCTGGTTGGCGACATGGTTCGGCATCTGGCCTTTGCGTGGGCTGTGTTATTGTTGATCCCGCCGGCGATCGTCGCTGTTGGGGCGCTGTTGTAGGCCAGGGCTGCGCGTCGACGGTTCACTGGGAGTGGCGTAGACGAAGAAGATGAGCAAGAGATCACGTCAACACTACGTACCCGTGTTCTATCTGCGGCGGTTCGTTGATGAGACGTGCCCTCCAGGGCAAGAGCCGTGTCTCTGGGTCTATCAGAAAGGCCAGAACACGGCCTTCAGACGAGCCCCCAAGAATGTTGCGGCTGAGTTGCACTTCTACTCGGTGGACAGCCCTGACGGCGAGCGGGACTCCGAGGCTGAGGAACTGCTCTCTTCCATCGAGTCGCGAGCGGCCAGAATCTGGCATGACCTTTCCAACCGGGATTTGTGCCTCAGCAGCGAGGAACGAGGCGCTGTGGCGGAGTTCGTCGCCTCGATGGCCGTGAGAACACCACACATCCGTGCCGCGATTGATGCGCCAATTGATGGACTAGCTCGCCAAATCATAGATCTCACGCTGGCGCACTATGATGAGTTGACGGACGCGCAGAGACAGACAATCGGTCTTTCAAGGGCAGAGTTGCAGAGAGCTTCTGCTCCCGGCGTGTTCCGTTTCGAGGCAAGCCGCGCTTTCCAGGTGGGGATGATGCTTTCGGTGATTCCCAGAATCGCCCGCATGGTGTACGACATGAGCCTGGCGCTCCTGCACTCGTCCGCAGAGCATCCGTATGTGACCTCCGATTCTCCCGTGGTCCTGGTGAATCCGTGTCTACCTCCGTCTTGGCCCGGGGGGGCAGGTTTTGCGCAACCGGGAGTGGAGATCACACTACCTGTCGATGCCCATTTGGCGATGTTGTTTACTTGGGAAGGCGCGGAAGGTCACCGCGACCTTGGACCACCCGAGACAGCGGAGATCAACCTGAGAACGGTAGAGGCGGCCTTGAACGAGGTCTACTCGCCAGCCCGACTAGACTGGCTTGACAACATACTCACGGGTGCCTTCGCACGCCGCGTGGATTCTGGTTCGGCATCACACCGGAACGAGGGGGGTATCCCATGAAAGCCACCATCGTCTACTTCTCCAAGAGCGGTAACACCAGGGGGCTAATCGTCGGCCAGCCGCTTACCCCTCCCGCACCCTTCCCACCACCGGCACCCTCTCCAGGAGGTGCGCGCCGTGGGGGGCTTGTTTGAGCTCAGCGGTCAGGTCCGTTCCTGCACGGTGCAGCACGTGATGTCTTCCCGTGCGCCAGTGGTAGCTCTCTGACACGTCGTACACCTTCCCGTTGCAGGCGATGAGCGCCGATTTGCCATCCTCACCGGTGCACTGGGCAACTTCCTCGAGGGTGTACTCCCTCATCTTCGGCACACCTCCCGCGACTCTGTGGAGTTAGGTGAGGGGGAAAGTCAGGCCAAACAAGACTTCCCCCTCGCCTATCCCGAGTCTACCTGAGGAACTTGGACACGAAGGGGGAGGTGTCGCCCCGGCGCAAGAAGTGCCCCGAGGGGCCTTCGCCCAGGAACTCGGAGAACCACGATTCGTGCTCGATTTCCTCATTGAGGATCGCCTGGGCCAGATCGTAGGTCCGGTGATCCTTGCCGGCGGTCATGTTGCAGACCTGGGTGTATCCTCGCACCGCGCATCTTTCGGCTTCCACGAGCACCGTGAGTATGGCTATGGTGTCCGTGGGGTCCTTGGGTAGGGACGCCGGGGGGCAGGCCGAGAGATCATGGAAGTCCTTCATGTTCTCCGGCAGGCTGCCGCCCAGCTCGTAGATGCGGGGGACCAGCGCCTCGAAGTGGTTACGGTCTTCGACGCGAGCCGTCTCTGCGATCTCCTTGATCCCCTCTCCCTCCAGACCGATGAGGTTCATCCGCAGGATGGTGTAGTAGTAGTAGGTGGTGAGTTCGGCTGCTGCGTTCTTGACCAGCAGTTCCAGAAGCTCGTCCACGTTGATGCCCGCCTGTTCCACCATCTCTCGTGCTACTTTCGCCATCTTGTCTTCTCCTTTTCTTAGTCGTGTTATCTGTTGCCGTCTCCAACCTAAGACTTGCCTCCAGGCTCTGGCATAGGCATCACCTCCTCCTGTACGTGGGGATCAGCGCGTGCGTAGAGGGTGCGCGGGGATCCCCCTTGAGTCCATGTGGGGTACCGGTGAACATATACCCCAAGAGAACACTCTACAGGTTGAGATGCGTGTATGTGTGGGATTGGATAGTGCCTGCGTGGTTACCGGGCTCTTGGTCCAGGTGGAGTCTACGCTGCTTGGGAAAGCTGGCTTGGCGATGCCAGGTGGGGCCAATCCTTGAACCCGACTGCGGGTCTGGCCACGTCATCTCCACACGACTCGCGCGCAAACCCGGTGCCACAGAAGGAGACAAGCAATAATGGTTATCATCCACTACTTACTGCAAATTATACACCAGATTCGTAGATTTGTCAAGTGCGAATGGCGGGTGGAGTTGAGGGATGGGTGAGAGATTGACAGCTAGGAGAGATGTGGCGTAGACTCTCCGCAGTGGGCATGGGCTTCGGCTGCGCATTGGAGTCGATGCCGTGCCCTTCGACGCACCATGGGAGATAGCTTCACAGGGAGGCGATTGATGCCTGGAAACATGGTCACGGCGCTAGCACTGACCACGGTGGCTGGGTTAGCCACGACCATCGGCAGTGTGATGGGCATCTTCGTCAGGAAGCCCGGGCCGCGCTTCATGGCCCTCACGCTGGGCTTCTCTGGCGGAGTGATGATCCTGGTGTCATTCGTAGAGCTGCTAGCCGGCGGCATAGAAGCGGTAGGTTTCGGACCGGCCCACGTCGCCTTCTTTGTGGGCATGCTGGCCATGTTCCTGATCGACTTCCTGATTCCCCACGAATACATGGCCGAGCACCACCGCACCGAGGGAGGGGCACAGGGTGACCTGATGAAGACCGGCCTTCTGGTGGCACTGGGCCTGGGCATCCACAACTTCCCGGAGGGTATGGCCACCTTCGCGGGGGCCTTGCAGGACGTGAGTCTGGGTCTGGCCATCGCCGGGGCCATCGCCCTGCACAACATCCCCGAGGGATTGGCGGTCTCCGCGCCGGTCTACGCGGCCACCGGCAGCCGCAGGAAAGCCTTCCTGTGGTCGTTTCTCTCCGGGGTGGCGGAGCCGGTCGGTGCAGCCGTGGCGGCTCTCGTGCTGCTCCCGTTCCTGACACACGAAGTGCTGGGGCTGCTGCTCTCGGTAGTAGCGGGCATCATGGTCTTCATCTCTCTGGACGAACTGGTGCCGGTGGCCCGTTCCTTTGGCCAGGAACACCTCTCCATCGTGGGCGTGGGGTTGGGCATGGCCGTGATGGCGGCCAGTCTGTGGATGCTGCTGTAGGCCGCCTGGAGAGGCTCTTCAGGCGGTGTTTCTGCGTCCCGGCGAGAAGCTGCCATAGGACGGTGCCGAGAGAGACGCCAGAGGGTCGCTCGCCCTATCCTCGTGCTGTTTCCCCTTGGATATGGTCTTCAGGCTGCTGCGAGGTGTCCAGCGCCAGGCTTCGTCCCGCTCTCGCACTCGGTTCTTGTCGAGGCATGCCAGCCAGAATGCCTCGGTGGCGGCCTGGATTGACCACTTGCTCCGCGAACCGTAGAATTGATGTAGGAAGAGGCGTTTCCGTTGATCTGATAATCGAGGACTCACCGTTATTCCGCGGTGCTCTTCCAATCATCCAGCAGGAGGCACTTGGAAGCATGTCTCGATTGACCAGAAAGCAGTTCTTCAACCGCCTGGCGGCCGGCCTTGGCGTCCTGGGCGGCGGCTGGTTGCTCAGCGCCTGCGGAGGGGAGGAGACGGCTACCCCGACCGCGACGGAAGCTGTTTCTACGCCGACCATGGGCGCGGCTGCCACGGCCACAGCGGGCGAAGCCACAGCACCTGCCACAGCCGAAGTCCAGCCCTCGGCCGCTGAAGGTGAACCCGAGGCGCCAGCACCAACGGAGGCCCAGGCCTCCTCGGCGACGGCAACCCCTTCCGCTGGTCCGGCGGACCTGGTGGTAGCTCGCGGAGGTGAGCCCGAGGAGCTGGTGCGGCAGGCCATGGCAACGCTGGGAGGTATGGAACGCTTCGTGCAGCCCGGCTACAGTGTGATCATCAAGCCCAACATCTGCGTGGCCTACCACACCTATGAGTACGCGGCGACGACCAACCCCTGGGTGGTGGCGGGGCTGGTCAAGCTGTGCCGGCAGGCAGGAGCGGGGCGCGTGCGGGTGATGGACAACCCCTTCGGTGGCACGCCAGAGGAGGCCTATCTGCGCAGCGGGATACAGGAGCAGGTACAGGCCGCGGGGGGCGAGATGGAGATCATGTCCCAGTTCAAGTTTTTGCCCACCGAGATCCCCGAGGGGAGAGACCTGCGCTCTTGCGACATCTACGATGAGATCCTCAATGCGGATTTGGTGATCGACGTGCCCATCGCCAAGCATCACGGCCTGGCCAGGCTGACCCTGGCCATGAAGAACCTGATGGGCGTCATCCGCGACCGGCCAGCGATGCATTCCAATCTGGGGCAGCGGCTGGCCGACCTGGCCAGCAGAGTGCGACCGGGGCTGATCGTGGTGGACGCCGTGCGTGTGCTCACCGCCAACGGCCCCACGGGGGGCAATCTCGACGACGTGAAGAAGTTGGACACGGTTATCGCGTCCACGGATATCGTGGCTGCGGACTCCTACGCTGCCACGTTATTCGGCAAAGAGCCCATGGAGCTGGACTACGTCCGCGCGGGGACGGAGATGGGTCTGGGCCGCAGCGACCTCAACAACCTGAGAATCGAGGAGATACTTCTTGGCACGTAGGATGAGGCGCGGGATCCCCTGGGTTCGCATCCGGAGGGCGGTCCAGGGGCTGGCTCTGGTGGCCTTCCTGGGGCTGTTCGTCTGGTCGAGGCGAGGTGGGTGGCCTCCATCGATCGTCAACGTACCCCTGCGGCTGGATCCACTGGCCATGCTGACTCATCTGCTCTCCAGCCGGACGGTGCTTGTGGGCTCTTCGGTGGCACTGGCGGTCCTTCTCCTCACTCTCGTTCGGGGGCGGATGTGGTGTGGATGGCTCTGCCCGCTGGGGACGGTGCTGGATGTCTTCTCGTGGAACCGGTGGCGTGTGAAGAAGCAACCGCCTCCCGAGTCTCTGCGGAAGGTGAAGTATAGCCTGTTGCTGACCATCGTTTTCGCTGCTCTGCTCACCAACATGACACTGATGATCTTCGACCCCCTGACCATCCTCTTCAGGACCCTTTCGGTGAGCGTGTGGCCCGCTGTGGATCAGATGGTCACGGCTGTCGAGCTAGCGTTGTACCGCGTTCCGGTACTCAGGTCGGGTGTCTCCACCTTCGATGGTCTCCTTCGGCCCACGGCACTGCCGGCCAGCCCAGCTTTCTACCGCTACTCAGCGTTGTATGCGGGCTTCTTGCTGGGTATTCTGGCGCTGAACCTCGTCGCCCCCAGGTTCTGGTGCCGCTATTTGTGCCCGCTGGGGGCGATGCTGGGTTCGCTGAGCAAGGTGTCCCTCAAGCGCCGGGAGGTCAACGATCAGTGCCAGCAATGCGATCTCTGCGCCAGGGTTTGTCCCACGGGCACGATTCGACCCGACGAAGGATATGCCAGTGACCCTGGAGAGTGCACGGTCTGCCTCAACTGTATGGAGGCCTGTCCCTACGGCGCCATCGAGTTCCCCTTCCACTTGTCACCTGCTGGGTGGGAGACCTATGACCCCAGCAGGAGGCAGGCTTTGATGGCCTTCGGGGCGGCCATCGTTGCTGTGGCGCTGGCGAGAAGCGGCCTCACCGCCTTGAGAGATCACTCTCGGCTGATCCGGCCTCCTGGGGCGCGGGAGAACGACCTGCTGTCCAAGTGTATCCGTTGCGGGGAATGCATCCGAGCCTGCCCCACCAGCGCCATCCAGCCGTCTGTGACGGAGTCAGGTCTGGAGGGCGCGTGGACCCCTGTGCTCGTGCCCAGGCTGGGATACTGCGACTACTCCTGTCATGCTTGCGGGCAGGTCTGCCCGGTGCAGGCCATCCCGCCACTGTCCCTGGAGGAGAAGCGGCAGCAGGTCATCGGCAAGGCCTACATAGACGAGAATCGCTGCATCGCCTGGGCGGACTTGAAGCCCTGCATCGTCTGCGAGGAGATGTGCCCAGTCCCCGACAAGGCGATCAAGCTGGAGACGGTGGAAGCGGTGACGCCCGATGGAGACACGGTGACCGTGCAGCGTCCACGAGTGGTGCGGGAGCGGTGCATCGGCTGCGGCATTTGTGAGTACAAGTGCCCGGTGAACGGCGAGGCTGCCATCCGAGTGTACGCCCCACCTGACGTGTCCTGAGTGACAGTGCACCAGCATACCGCGGGCTGGTCTCCTCTCGTCTTTCTTGATACTGGTTTCTGTGGGGACTTTCCTGCCGGTCCGGCGGGCCTCTGGTATAATGGACGTGTGCCTGCATGCTTTGCACAATCGCCACAGGGACGGCAAGGGTGGAGATGAATAGAATTCTGACAGTGAAGGCCTGGGTGGCCTTCGCAGTCTTTGTTTTCGCAGACATGACGTGCGTGGGGATGGGCATGGGCGTGCCCATCTTCTGTATCGGTTTCGGGTTCTTGGTTGGGTGGTACATCGCAGCGAGGGCCATACGATCAGCCTCGGAGATGAGCGAGGCCCTGGGAAGGATCTTCGTCCAGGCGGTGGTCACCTCCGCCGTCACTTTCGTTCAGATGGCCATCATCTGGGGAAACGTGGCGCGGATGTTGTTCGATCCGGCAGCGGACTTCGCCAACTTCGGGATACCAATGATCCTCTATGACCCCAAGGTAAGCTTCGTCGGCTGGCTGGTGCTGATGATCTTCATCTCACCTTTCTTGCAGTTGCTGACCACGCTATTCTCCTGCTATTTGACGATCCTCGTCTCGGTCAGGCGGAGAGCGTGGGGTTCCCCAGTATCCAACTGAGTAGTGGGCGGCCTTTGCGGATGCGGGGAACGGGCCGAGTGTTCGGAGATTGGGAACATGGAGACACATAGACACGACAGCGCGTTCTCTGAGCA